>Ga0209624_10001531_pt1 | contig 17992 bp, 16 predicted proteins | sample JacPinW_OM2H0_O1_FD_188565 | JGI IMG/M metagenome (GOLD analysis project Ga0209624, IMG submission 188565) | Forest soil microbial communities from Algoma, Ontario, Canada - Jack Pine, Ontario site 1_JW_OM2H0_O1 (SPAdes) (version 2) | ecosystem: Environmental > Terrestrial > Soil > Boreal...
GCCGGTCCCGAGGCTTGCCTACACGCTCGGGCCGTTCGAGGCTCGCGCCGAGCCTGCGACCCGCGAGGCGTTCGCTGCTCTCATCGCGAAACTGTCCGTGCGCGTCGATGCGATCGAACTCGGTTCAAAGTTCGCCGCCGCTGAGGTTACGCTGCGCGATCTTATGTGCGCGGGCGTCGCGGAATCACTCGGCCCTGACATCGATAGCGCAAGCGCCGAGGTCCCTGAACTGGTCGTACAACTGGTGCAAGCGGGCCGCGCTCTGTCTGGCACCGATGTCATGGCCGCGTGGGCCCGCCGCGACCGGTTGCGGGCAAGCCTTATCGAGCGCATTTCGAACTACGACGCCGTCCTGACCTTCGCCGCCTCCGGCCCGGCGCCGCTGGCATCGGAAGGCACTGGCGACCCGATCTTCGCGACCCTTTGGACGCTGATCGGCGCGCCGGCTTACAGCCTGCCGCTGATGACCGGCGCTAAAGGCTTGCCTGTCGGCGTGCAGGCCGTCGCCGCGCCCGGTCGCGATCGGGAACTGACCCGCGCGGCCGCCTGGCTCATGCGTGCCGCCGCCCAATGAACCGCAGGTCCCCATGCGCATCCTGATCCTCAATCCCAACACGACCGAAGAGGTCACCTCGCTAATGCTCGACGCCGGGCGCGCAGTGGCTTCGCCGGGTGTCGAAGTCGAGGCCGTCACGGCGCCGCGAGGTTTCCCATATATCGCGAGCCGCTCCGAGGCCCAGATTGGTGGGGCCGTCGCACTTGAAATGCTTGCCGAGACCAGGGGCCAGTTTGACGCGGCGATCCTTGCGGCTTTTGGTGATCCAGGCCTGTTCGGCGCCCGCGAACTGTTCGATTTTCCGGTGATCGGCGTCTCTGAGGCGGCGATGCTTACGGCCTGCATGCTCGGCGGGCAGTTTCTCATCGTCACTTTTGCGAGCGCGCTGTGCGGGTGGTATCGCGACTGCGTCGCCATGCACCGCCTCGAAAGCCGTTGTGCGGGCGTCGTCGGTCTCGATCGCAGTTTCGGTTCGCTCGGGGACGTCCGCGAAACCAACTGGTCGGCGCTTGTGGACCTTGCCAACAATGCGATTGCGGAGCGCGATGCTGATGTCGCAATCCTCGCCGGTGCTCCCCTGACCGGTCTCGCGACACGCGCTCGAGATCTGATCCGCGTACCGGTCGTCGATCCAGTCGCGGCCGCGGTGAAGCAGGCCGAGGCGCTCGTCGCCTTGCGGACCATCAAAGCCTCTCTGAGCAGTTTCCGACGTCCAGCGCCCAAGGCGCCGACTGGACTGTCCTCGAAGCTGACTGCCTATTGGGAGGCCGCCCCGTGACCAACGCCGCATCGACGGCGCCGCAGTTGGGCCATGTGACTATAGCTGGCCGCAGCTACACAGTCGGACGCGATTTCGGCCGTCCGCCACCCGACATTGCGCCTGCGCGCGTCAGCCAGGTCGCGGTTGATTCGTTTGGAAATGTGCATGTGCTGCGGCGCGGGGAGCCACCGGTGCTCGTCTTCGAGTCGGACGGCGCGTTCGTTCGCAGCTATGGGCAGGGCGAGATCTTCGATTCCCACGGCATTTCGATTGACCACCGCGACCGCGTCTGGATAGCCGATCGCGACGCGCATCAGATTGCCGTCTTCAACCTCGAGGGCGAAGTGCTGCTACGGATCGGCGACCGGCACGTTCCGCGATGGATGGCCCCCTTCAACCATCCAACGCGCACCGCCGTCGCGCCTGACGGCGAAATCTACGTGGCCGACGGCTATGGTAATGCGCGGATCCATCGCTTCACTCCGGAGGGCAAGTGGCGCGCGAGCTTCGGCCAAGTCGGCCAGGGCTCGAGCGAATTCATGACACCCCATTCCATCATCGTCGATCGTCAGAACCGGTTGGTCGTCTGCGATCGTGAGAACGATCGCGTGCAAATTTTTGAGCGAGATGGCCGCTGGCTCGCGGAATGGCGCGGGCTCTGCCGGCCGATGGACCTTTGCGAACGCGACGACGGCGTCATTCTCGTAACCGATCAGGTTCCGAGCGTAAACGCCTTCGTGCCGGACGGGACGAGGATCGGGCGCGCACGCCCGTCTCTGAATGGCGCGCACGGTATAGCGCTGGGCAGAGCCGGTGAAATCTATCTCGCCGAGATCGATCCGTCGTTTGTGACGAAGATGACCCCTGGTGAGCAAGGCCCCGAGACCCCCGTTCGTCACATGACACGATAATTCCCCTGGGAAAGAGCGCGACTGGCGTCTAGCCGATTCCACGCGAGCAGCCTGACGAAAAAATCGTCCTCCGAACAGCCATCTCGTCCAGATGCCAGTGCGAGCTGGGCCGACCCATCGTCTGTCAATTCAAAGGAGACGTCCAACCTCGCGCCGCCAGCAAATCTTCGACATCAAGGCAGCTGAGGGTAAAGTGAAGATACAATCACGCGGCGTGCCGGATGATGTCAGGCGGGAATTGGTGGCGAGCGAACGATATCTCGATCTGCCTCCTTACTTACGAAAAAGACGCCGGCGACCGTTGGCGTGACAAAACCCACACGCGCGATCGTCCGCGAGCCAGCGAACCGTCGTACGCGAGAGACGCTTCATAGCGCGACAAACCGGTTGATCCCCACGTCGTGCGACTTCAGCCGCTCATTGGCCGCAAGCAAATAAGGAATCGCCTGCCGGTTGGCTTCGGCGACGTTAGCGAAGTCACGGCGGAACGTCGGCATCAGCGAGACAAGCTCTTCTCTGAGCGCTGCCTCGTCGATCGTGGCAATCCTGCGCTCGAACATCACGATCTCTCCGTTGACGATCGTCGTCTCGACGCTTCGACCCGCCTCGCTAAAAACGAGCTGCCGAGCAACGCTGTTGAGCGGCTGCCACGCAACGTCGTTTAGGTCGATGATGACGAGGTCGGCTTTCATTCCGGGCCGGACGGCGCCGATCTCTCCCTCGAGATTCATGGCCTGTGCGCCACCCAAGGTCGCCGCCTTAACCGCGTCCACAGCACGCACCCCCGTCGGATTCGCGTCGCCAACGGCGGCCAACAGGCAGAACATCTTCATCGCCTGAAATATGCTCTGGCAGTCGCCGCAGCTGCAGTTGTCGCAGCCAAGAGCGACTCTGACTCCCGCCTGCATCGCCGCATGCATCGGCGCGACGCCGCTCTTGAGTTTCAGATTGCTGATCGGGTTGTGGGCGACACCGGCGCGATGCTCCGCCATGATTGCGATTTCGTCTCGCGTTAGCCAAACGCCGTGTGCGATTGTCGTGCGCGGCGTCAACAGCCCAATGTCGGCCAGATACCGGATCATGGAGCCGCCATGCTCACGATAGATGGCCCGCGCTTTTGCTGTCTGAGCCTTGGTTTCATACACATGGGTGAAGATCGGCAGTCCGTAGCGCTGTGCAAGGTCGTCGATGCCTTCGAGTAACGCACGCGATGAACGCTGAGGCCCTGAGGGGCTTAGGCCCCAAGTGATGTTCGGCGGCAAAGGCGTCAGCCGTTTGATCTGGCGCTCAACGAACGCGATCTCCTCGCGGGGGTCCTTCGAGACGCCGCGAATAATCGCCATGGCGGCTTCGGGCACGTCTGGGGGTAGAAACGGCGCAATGTCGAGAGCCGCCACATCGCGCACCGCAATCGAGAAGACGACACGGATACCAATTTCCGCGTAGGCGCTAAGGATGACGTCAAGCGTCTCCTCGTCTTGCGGCACGAGTGAGTTCATATCCTGGATGGTCGTGATGCCATTTCGTATGCATTCGAGCGCGCCCAAGAGAGTGCGAATACGGAGCTCCGCCCTGCTTCGCGGCCCAAAATAGGCTGGCTGCGAGTGCAACGCCCAGACGTCGAAGGGCATATCCTCGAGCAGGCCTTTGGCTAGCACGTCATAGGAGTGATAGTGCGAGTTGACGAAGCCTGGAATGACGAGCTTGCCGCGCCCCTCAATCACGCGCGCTACGTCCGAGATCGCGGCGCGCCTCACGATTTCCTGCTTGAGCTCGATGACCTCGTCGGGCGCAGTCACCGAGACGATGCGCGAGCCGCGGATAAGGATATCGCGCACCGAGGGGTCGTCTATGTCTCCATGATGATCATAGACCCGGCCGCCACGAATGAGAATCTCGCGGCCGGACGGTGGGTCGCTCTCGGGAATTTCAGCCAACTCAAACCCGCGAGTTCTGCCGGTAATACGGAGTGTGAGAAGCGCTGTCGTAATAGCCTTCATAGAATGACCGGACGTGCGGGAGCACGGCCTTCGAGAGCTGGCGCCTTTCGAGCTCGTCGGAGGTCAGAGGCCGCTGAAGCAATTCCGAGAACTGCTTCAGCGCCGCGTCACGGTCCACTTTGGTGAACTTGCCGTCCTGATACACGATCGCGCCACTAACGATCACCGTCTTCACGCCTTCTGTCTTGGCGCGTTGAATCACCGCGTCGAGCACTGGCATTTCGGCGTCGAGATAAGGGTAGCTGATCTGCTTCCAATCGATGAGCACCATGTCGGCCGCCTTTCCGACCTCGAGCGCACCCAAATGAGCGCCAAAGGGCGTCGTCTTGGCACCGCCCGTGGTCGCCATGCGAAAGACTTGGGCCATAGTCGGAACGCGATCGTCCATGCCAGGCTCGCGATGGGCGCGCAGGACCATGCGCATCTCTTGCAACATGTCACGATCGTCGTTAATGCCGGCTTCGTCGAGACCGATCGCGGTATTAATCCCTTTCGCCTCGAAGCGGTTGAGCGGCGCGACGCCGCTGCGCAGGCGAAAATTCGAACTGCAGTTGTGACAGATATTGGTTCCCGTCTCGGCCAGTTTGTCGAGGTCCTGCTCCGAGAGCCAAACGCCGTGCCCGAGGGTCATCTTTGGGCCGAGCAGGCCGAAGCGCTCGATATGGTCAACCGCGGTCCCTCCGCCGCGACGGCGCGCATATTCCTTTTGATAAGCCGTTTCGACAAGGTGCATGTGGAACGGCACGCCATGCTTCTCAGAGCATTCCGCAAGCATGGTCAGCGCCTCATCTGAACACCAATGCAGGTTGGCGGGGGCCAGCTGAATCTTCACGCGCTCTTTGTTGTGGTGCTTGGCGTGGAGCTGCTCGAACAGCGAGATCGCATCCTTGCCCGACAACTGAAAGCGATCGAAATGCTTTGCGAGCATCGGACGCACGTCGGCGGGCACACGGTTGAGGAATCGCTCATTCGCTTCATAGACGAGGTGGTTCTGATCGCGCAGTGCAAAGCAATAGGAGACGCGCATGCCGATGTCTTCGTATGCGCGGATGACCGCTTCCGAGCGCTCCTCAACCTCCGGAAGCTTGCCTGGCATCCAACCGTGAATGTGCTGCACGGTGGTGATGCCGGACGCAATCATCTCGAACGCGGAATAGAGCGTGTCGAGGTAGAGATCGAGATCGCGGGTCACCAGGCGCGTGGCAAACCACAATTCGAGCGGCATGTCGGGGGAACCGAGCTGGACCGGCGTCAGGCCGACGTGGTGGTGACCGTTCACGAAGCCGGGCAGCAGCGCGTGCTCACCCGTGCCGATAACCGGCGCGTCCGGATTGGCGCGCTTCAAATCTTCGAATGGCCCAATCGCGGCGATGACGCCGTCGCGCTGCAGCACGGCACCGTCGTCAACTTGCTCCCACCGATGACGATCGAGCGCCCGCGTGATGACATGCTTGCCGCGAATGATCGAGGATGGCACTTTTCTCACTCCCTGTTCGAAAGTCGGTCTGCTCGCCCGCTCAAATCCGGGAGTTTTGCCGGTAGTAGGGTTCGCTGGTGCTGGGATCGTAATAGCCGTCGTAGAACGACTTCACATACGGAAACACCGCTTTCGCCAGCCTGCGGCGCCCCATTTCCTCATCGGTCAGTGGTCGCTTGAGGATATCGGCGAGTTGGGCGAGGGCGGCTTCGCGATCCAGGCGCGTAAACTTTCCGTCCTGATAGACAATCTCGCCAGCCACGATTACCGTCTGCACCCCCTGCATCTTCGCGCGCTGGATCACCGCGTCGAGCACCGGCGTTTCGCTGTCGAGATAGGGGTAGCTGATCTGGTTCCAGTCGATTAGCACTATGTCCGCGGCTTTGCCGGTTTCGAGCGTGCCGATCTCCGCGGCGTAAGGCGTGGTTTGAGCGCCGCCGCTCGTCGCCATCCGGAACACCTGAGCCACGGTGGGAACCCGATCGTCCATGCCCGGCTCGCGATGCGCCCGTAACACCATCCGCATTTCCTGGAGCATGTCTTGATCGTCGTTGATGCCGACGTCGTCGAGACCAATAGCCGTATTGATTCCCCTCGCTTCAAGTCGATTGAGGGGCAGCACGCCACTGCGCAGGCGAAAATTGGAACTGCAATTGTGGCAGACGCTCGTGTGCGTCGCGGCCAGCTTGTCGAGATCGCTCTCCGAAAGCCAGACGGCATGGCCGAGCGTCGTCTTCGGTCCAAGCAAGCCGAACCGCTCGATGAAGTCCACCGCCGTTCCACCGTCGCCGCGGCGTCGCGCGTATTGCTTCTGGTACGGCGTTTCAACGAGGTGCATATGGATGGGAACGCCATGCTTTTCGGCGCTATCGGCCAGCATGGCGAGCCCCTCGTCGGTGCACCATTGCTGGTTCGAAGGCGCGAGCTGGATCCTGACGCGCTCCTTGTCCTTGTGCTTGGCGCGAAGATGATCGAACAGCGCTAGGGTCTCTTTCGCCGGCATCTGAAAACCGGCGAAATACTTGGCTAATAGCGGGCGAACGTCGGCGGCCACGCGGGCCAGGAATTGTTCGTTGGCTTCGTAGACAAGATGGTTCTGCTCGCGCAACGCGTAGCAGTACGAGAGCCGCATGCCGATGTCTTCATAGGCGCGAATGATGGATTCGGCCTCGGCTTCCGTCTGCCTGGGATCGCCGGGAATCCAGCCGTGCAGATGCTGCGCCGTGGTCGTGCCGGAGGCCACCATCTCGAAACAGGAATAAAGCGTGTCGTAATAGGGGATGCGGTCGCGCATCGCGATGCTGGTCGCGAACCAAAGCTCGAGCGTTGTGTCGGATATGCCGAGTTGGACTGTCGACAGGCCGATATGATGATGCGCGTTGACGAAACCCGGCAACAGCACCTGCTGGCCATCGCCTACGACCGGCGCGCCAGGATTGTTCCGATGCAAATCTGCGAAGGCGCCGATCGCCGTGATCACGCCATCTTGCTGGAGAACCGCGCCGTCATCGATCTGCTCCCAGCGATGACGGTCGAGCGCGCGCGTAATAACATATTTCCCGCGAACGATCGTGGTGGAAATGGCGCCCCCCTCTCGATTTTCATCAGCTCGCGACTGACAGAACTTCCTGCTCGGCGAACGCGCGATCGACCTCGTCTTGCAAGAGCGATGTCAGCTGCACACGCAAAGCCAACGCCGTTGACGATGTCAGATCGCGTGGCCTTTTGTCGTTGATCGGCACGATTGCCTTGATGTGGCCGGGGCGCGCGGTGAACACGACGACGCGATCGGCCAAAGCAATGGCTTCGTCGATATGGTGGGTCACGAATAGCACCGAGGCCTTGCTGACATCCCAGACATCGAGGAGAAAGCCCTGCATCTTGACGCGCGTCTGCACGTCGAGCGCCGCAAAGGGTTCGTCCATCAACAGGACTTTGGGCTGCATCGCGAGCGCGCGTGCAACGGCTACGCGCTGGCGCATGCCGCCCGAGAGCTCATCCGGGCGCTTTTCGAAGGCATCGGAGAGGCCAACCCGGCTGAGAACCTGACGCGCGGTCTCCTTGCGCTGCTCCGCCGGCACGCCGCGGACAGAAAGGCCGAAGCTGACGTTTTGCCAAACGTTCAGCCAGGGAAAGAGCGACGTCTCCTGGAAGATCAGGCTACGCTCGGGCGCGGGGCCAGCAACAGTCTCGCCATGCGCGCTGATCGCACCTGAGGTCGGTTCTTCCAGGCCGGCGATGAGATAGAGCAAGGTGCTTTTGCCGCAACCGGACGGCCCTAGAAGAACCACGAACTCGCCGGCCTCGATCTCGAGATCGATGCCGGTCAACGCCTGGTGCGCCCGCGGGCTTCCTGGATTCCAGATCTTGCCTACGTCGACGCAGCTGACCGCCGCGGCCGCTCCATTGGTTCGGGAGAGGTCACCCACTGCCCAGTCCCCCTTGGCCTTTGGGGAGCCAAAACAGGACCCGCTGCTGGAGCAGCCGAAGGGCAAAGTCGAACGTGAAGCCGAGCAGTCCGATGATGACGATGGTGAAATAGACGAGTCCAGGGTTGAAGGTGTTGCGGGCCATCGAGATAATCTGCCCGAGTCCGTAACCGACGCCAGTCGCCTCGGCGACCAGCACCACCATCCACGCGCCGAACAGATTGAGACGGAGCACCACAAGCAAGCCTGGCAGGATCGCGGGCAGAATGACGCGCGTATAGATCTGAAGCTTGCTCGCGCCCATCGTGCGCCCGACATTGATATAATTGCGGTTGACGGAGTCGATCTGAGTAATCGTGGCGAGGGTCATCGTGAAAAACAGCGCGATGAACACCATGAAGATCGCCGGCCCGTTGCCGATACCGAACAGGAAGATCGCCACTGGCAACCACGCGACGGGCGAAACGGGCGCCAGCAATGTCACGGTTGGCAGAACCAGCTTGCCGAATAAGCCGTAGTAGCGGATCGCAAGTCCCATGCAGAGGCTCGCCGTCGCAGCAATGGCGAGGCCGACCAGTACCCGCATCGTGGACGACGCCATTGTGATGAGCACAGCTTCAAACGGCGTCGGCCCGGAATTGGGATCGACGCCGATCTCCCATCGTTTGGCAGTGTTGAAGTTCTTCGCCTGTCCGGCGAAATCGCCAAGAAAAACGTGAGGAGGCGGTAGCAGCCGATGATCGGCGACGTTGATGTACCAGAGGAATTCCCAAAGGCCGGCGAACAGTCCGACCGATAGTAAGCCCCAGCCGAGCTTGGGCCCTTGCCGTTGGGCAAACGCGATGGTCCCCCGGAGCAAGGACGAGCCAAACCCGGGAGAATGGGCGACTTTACTCTCGCCGCCAATCTTTATGCTGGTCGCCGACACGGGGCTCAGGCGGATTTGTACTTGAGCTTGGCGTAAACGTCAGGAACCTCCGCGATTGCCTGTTCCAGAAGGCTCCAGTCGATCGCGTCCTTGCCCGGCTTCTTTTTGATATAGCCCATCGCCATGACCGAGTCGACGCGGTTCAATATGAAGTCCGTCTGGGCCCGCTGATCGACCTTGGCTGGCTGGGCCTTTCCGCCGATCCGGGCGTTTTCGAGCGAAGTCTTGTAGTATGTGCCGACCAGTTCGCCGAGCAGCGTCTCACGATCCTGCTCCCAGAGAAGCTGCGCCTTCAGCATCGCCTTGATGAGGGCCTTGACGCTCTTCGGATCCTTTTCAATTAAGTTGGAGCTAGCGGCGAGGATGCAGTCCGTATAGTCCGGCCCGTAGATGTCGATCCCATCGGTCAAAAGCACTGAGCCCTTTACGTCGCTGAGCAGCGACGAACCATATGGCTCGATAACCGAAGCAATGTCTATCGCGCCTGCCTTGAATCCGGCGACCATGTCCCCCATGGAGTCCATGTAACGAACGGTGACGTCCTTGTAGGAAACCCCGTTCTTCTTCAACCAGTCGTAGGGCAACACCTCCAGCGTATCATTCTGGAAGGTGCCGAGTGTCTTGCCCTTGAGCTTGCCGGGTGTGTCGAGCCCCGGCTGGGCGATAACTGAGACCCCCTGCACGCCGCCGCCAGCGACGATTTTGACGGGCGCGCCCGCGTCATAGAGCGCCATGAAATTGGTATACGGCATGACGGACACGTCGACCTGGCCGGTGCCTATGAAGGTGACCTGATCGGCGAACGACGGCGTATTGACGAATTCGAGCGTCAGGCCGTCCTCCTTCGCGAGCTGCCGCGCGTGAGTGATGAAGAAGGCGACGTTGCAGAATCCATTGCCGTGGGTGCCTTTGATGGTCGACGCGGCGCGGGCCGAACCTGGCAACCCCATCATTCCCGCCGGCACCGCCATTGTGATGGTGCCGACGGCGCTTGCCTTTAGAAAAGACCGACGGTTGAGCACGCTTTTGGTTAGACCGGTAAAATCTTGGCCGCCATGACGATCACACATCGTGCCTCTCCTGTTCCGACCACCCCAAAGGGAGTAGCCGAAGCGAAATGCCGCAGACTACCTTCGGAACGAAGCAAGCGACGTGCCAGAACGAACGGCGGCCCAGTCCGATGAGTCCAAACGCCAGCCTGTCGACAGCAAGCCCGCGCCGCTCGACCTAGAGTTGAAAAGGAACAGGCGGACTCGCCACTTTGCAACCACCCTGAGCCGGAAGTGGCGCCGCGCTGGCGCCGTTGGCATGGACAGGAATTCATCAGTTGCGGAATTCGTACGCCTGCAAAACGATCTGATCTCACGTAGATTGCGCGGAGGCGGTGGAGAGCTTTTGGATGAAGCGCGGGCACAGCTAAGGCCCTCATAGCTTTGCAGACCGAGTCGGCCACGCTCACGCGTCAGCGGCCATGCGTGGCTCCCAGATTTGCGCGAACTATCGCACCGCGCCGGACTTTGCGGCGCAGCACCCGCGGGCTTGCAATCCTAGGATTTGCGCTGACGATCAGCGATGCGCATTGGCTCTGGAGGTTGGCCCTCTCGTCACACGATGCGAACGCCGCGACAACGCCTCTTCGATCGACATCTCAGAACGTTCGCCCAGCCCCTCCGCCAGTCGTTCCTCAATATGATGGAAGTGTTCACCGGACAGGGCGATGGCCTTGTCGGCATCCCCGTCTCGCAACGCAGCGGCGATTGCCGCATGTTCGTCGACGCCGCAGAGCAATAGACGCGCTGGCTCGAAGGCTGAGACCATAAGCGATGAACGAGCCAGCAACTCGCGCAGAAAACGCGACAGCTCAGGATTGTTCAGCGAGTCGACGAGCATCAGGTGAAACTCCCCTGAGAGACGCACAGACGCTGCCCGGTCCCCTCGCTCAACAGCCGCCCGCTCCTCTTGGAGGTGGCCTTCGATCCTGTCGAGGATGGAGTTGCTGAATCGCCGCGCCAGTTCGGCGATGACGCCTGCCTCAAATACGCGATGCGCGAGATAAATTCGCCCGATCTCCTCGGCAGTCGGATTGGGAACGAAGACGCCACGCTGGGGGATCGCCTCAAGGCGACGCTCTGCGACCAAACGGTGAAGCACCTTTCGAATGCGCTCACGGGAAACCTTAAAGATCGCGGCGAGCCGATGCTCAGGCAGCTTTGCACCTGGAGTGAGACGACCTTCGAACAAAGCGCGTGACACAGCCTCGTGGACTTCCTGCTCGATCGTCGCTCCATCAAGGTCGCCTCTGCGCCTACGGGTTCGCGCCGCGATCAAAGTCTCACCCCTCCGCATAGATTGTGCACATTCATGAGCACGGAATGTGCACAAACCATGCCAAACCACTCCTCTCACATACCTCATAAAAACCAAATCGGCGTTCTTTCATATGCTCATGAGAAATGTGCACATCTGGCACAGCGCTTGCTCGATGCCTTCGAACACCAGCCCGGCTAGGAGCAAAGTCAATGACATTGTGGAGACCGTCCCGTCGCGCTCTGCTCAAGACGAGCGCCATATCTGCGGCGGCAGCGGTGATCAGCACGCCGCGCATTGTTAGGGCTGATCCAAAGGAAGTGGTGGTCGGGGGCCCGGCCGGCGCGGCGAAATATTTCAACAATGACGTCTTTCCGCTGATCGAGAAAAAGCTCGGGATCAAAGTGATCTACGAGGGGACGAACTCGCTCACCAACCTGCAGAAGATGAGCGCCGACAAGGATGCGCCGAAAATGTCGGTGGTCATCATGGACGATCCGGTCATGCTGGTCGCGGCGAAAGAGGCGCTCATCACCCGGATCACCGTCGCAGGATCGCCCAACCTCGCCAAACTCGCCCCAACCAACGTCCATCAAGACGGGATGTGGGCCAATTACCAGATACCATGGGCGGGGATTGCCTTTAACACCCAAGGCGGCAAGGCGCCGACGAGTTGGAACGACCTCTATGCCCCCGAGGCGGCGGGCAAGGTGATCATTCCTTCGCTTAAGAACACGGAGGGTTATTGGGCCCTTCTTTCCGCTGCCCATCTCGCGACCGGCAAACCTTACAAGGATGCGCAATACGACGTCGATGCCGGCTTCAAGAAGCTCGCGACGCTGAAGCCAAATCTGCTCAACGTCTATACCGACGCTCCGCAGGCGATCAATTTGCTGGAACAGGGCGAAGCGCAGATGATTGGCGGTCAGTTCTCCGCCTACACGTTGATTCGCAAAGCGGCGGGTTCGCCGGTGGACCTTGCTCTGCCGAGCGACGGCGCCTTCGCCATGCCGTCCGGAATCTCCAAGGTTGCGAACGGTCCGGCAGGGGATGTGTCGGACGCGATCGTGGATATGTTCCTCGGCCCCAAGGTGCAGGAAGCGCTCGCGACCAAAGCGTTCGTCACGCCGACGAACCCGGAGGCCAAGAAAATTCCAGGTTACCCCGACCCGAGCCAACTGTTCTCCCCGGATTGGGCCTTCTTCGCCAAAGAGCGCGGCGGATGGGTCGACCGTTGGAACCAGCTGTGAACGCGCATGTCGCCACGACAAATCTTTCGAAGCGTTTTGGCGCCGCCACAGTGCTCGATAGGGTCGATCTCGCGGTCGAGCGTGGAGCATTGGTGACCCTGCTTGGGCCTTCCGGCTGCGGCAAGACGACGTTGCTTCGATTGATAGCCGGCCTTATGGCCCCCGATGAAGGCTCGATTGCGATTGGCGGGGTCGACGTGACACGTACGCCCCCACACAAGCGCAATGTCGGAGTCGTCTTTCAAAGCTATGCGCTCTTTCCCCACCTGACGGTCGCTGGAAATGTCGGCTTCGGTCTTCAGGGCAAGGGACTCGGGCGCGCCGAAATCGCAGTTAAGGTGCAGCGGGCGCTGGCGCTCGTCCAGATGGATCGCTTTGGCGACCGCCCGGTCCGACCGTTGTCCGGCGGCCAACAGCAGCGCGTGGCGCTCGCGCGAGCGCTGGCGGTTGAGCCGAGCGTCCTTCTCTTCGACGAAGCGCTGAGCGCGCTCGACCGTAACCTGCGCGAGACAATGCAGGTGGAGCTCCGGCGTCTCTTGAAGGATCTTGGCGCAACCGCGGTCTTTGTCACCCACGACCAGGACGAGGCGCTGACGATGTCCGACAAGGTCGCTGTCATGAACGCGGGACGGATCGAGCAGTTCGACGAGCCTGTGCGACTCTATGAGCGGCCGCGCAGCCTCTTCGCGACGCGCTTTGTCGGCGTTTCGTCCGAACTTCGGGGAACGGTTGCGGCGCGCGACGGCGGCCGGCTTCGCGTCGACACGCCTCAGGGTCCGGTCATGGCGGAGGGCGATCTGCCCTCAGGCGCCGCCGCGGTCGTTTCTACTCGGCCGGAGAATATCGCGATCGGCGCTGGCGAAGGACCAGATCGCAATCGGATCGAGGGGCGCGTTCGCCGCGTGACCTTTCAGGGAGCGCGCACCCGCATAGCGGTGGACGTCGGCGCCGGCACCGATTTTATGGTCGAGATCGGAGGGATCTTTGCGCTGCCTGTGCCTGGCGATGTGGCGGTGCTGTCATGGGCGGCGTCTCGTTCCTTCGTCTTCGCCGATGTGAGGCAGGCGGCGTGAGCCGCGCGCTCGAGGAGGGGCCGACCCTGCCGCGTCTAGCTTTCCGCGCCCCGCAGCTGAGCGCCGGTGTGTTGCTCACTCTGCCGGCGGCCGTTGTTCTCTTTGCACTCTACGCGATTCCGCTGGCGCGACTGATGGCGAGCAGCTTTGTAGGCCCGTCCGGCTTGAGCTTCCAGGCATACGGCCGTATTCTCGGCGACGCTTACGGGCGCTCGCTAGTGTGGAATTCCGTGCGGCTCGGCGCGCTGACGACCGTGATCGCGCTCGTCGTCGGCTATCCCGCTGCTTTCGGCCTCGCTTTTGCGCGAGGCGCGTTGCGAAGCCTGTTTCTCGCTTCCCTGTTTCTGCCGCTCGCGGCGAGCGTGATCGTCAAATCGTTCGCCTGGAGCACGCTCATGCGCTCGCATGGTGTCGTCAATGAAGCGCTGTTGGGCCTCCATCTGACCAGCGCGCCGATCCGCCTTCTCTTCACTCAGGTCTCGCTGATTTCCGGGTCCGTAAACATTTTCCTGCCCTTCATGATTCTCCCGATCTACTCGGTCGTGGCCCAGACTGATCCCAGGCTCATAGAAGCGGCTTCGACGCTCGGGGCGTCGCCTCTGCGCGCCTTTCTGCGCGTTGTGCTTCCCCTGTCTTTGCCTGGAGTGGTGGCGGGCGTTTCGCTCGTCTTTTCGCTCTCCGTTTCGGCTTACGTTGTGCCCACTCTCCTAATGGGGGAGAGCTATCCGACATTGTCGACCACCATAGCGCGCGCTTTCCTTCTCCTGCGCGATCCGGCGCTGGGCTCGGCGGCCGGCGCAATCCTGATGGCGGTCGGAATTGCCGTCGTCGTGGCGAGTCATTCCTTTGGCGAGAGAAGCGCGGGCTAATGACCGGCGCTCTTGCACGCTTGCTCGCTGTCGCCGTCATGGCGTTCGCCTCCGTCTTCCTCCTTGCGCCGCTTGTGATCATCGCGCTTTCGAGCCTCTCGCGGACTCCGGTGTTCGACTTGCCAGTCGGCGGCGCGTCGCTCCGCTGGTATGGGGCGGTCGGCTCGCTCGACGGCTTCTGGCCAGCTTTGTCGCTTTCACTTGAGATCGCGCTTCTGTCGACTGCGATCTCGCTCGTAATCGGCACCTTGGCTGGGATCGCCATTGTGCGCCACATTGTTCCAGGCGCCGGCGTTCTCGCCGCCGCCGCGACGTCGCCGTTGATGATGCCCGGTCTCGTGCTCGGCATCGCGCTCTTGCAATATTTCCGCAGCCTTGGCCTGACCCAGACCTGGGCCTCGCTTCTGCTCGCCCATCTCGTCGTGACGCTTCCCTTCGTCGCGCGCACGATGATCGCGGCCCTGAGCCGCTTCGACTTCACACTGATCGACGCCGCTCGCATGCTCGGCTGCGGGTTTGTATCCTCGATCTGGCGCGTGATGGTCCCGGCGCTCGCACCTGCCTACCTGACCGCGGCGCTATTCGCCTTCCTCGCTTCGATGGACAACTACCCGGTCTCGATCTTTCTCACCGACGCGCGCACGAAGACACTCCCGATCAAGATGCTGCAATATATCGAGGAAAGCCCGGACCCTTCGATCGCGGCGCTTTCGACGCTGATCCTCATCGCCACGCTGTTGCTACTTTTCGTCGCTGACCGCGCGATTGGCCTGCACCGTCTTGCCGGGCTCGAGGCTTAGCGATGGCTTTTGGTTCAGGAAGAGACTTTCTCGGCTACGGTCGCGATCTGCCGCAAGCACGGTGGCCGGGCGCCGCAAAGATAGCCGTATCCTTCGTCGTCAATTTCGAGGAAGGGGGAGAATTTGCGATCAGCGATGGCGATCTGACGAACGAGGCGATCTATGAGGTCGAGCGTCGTCTCGACGGCGTGCCCGATCTCTGCCTCGACAGCCATTTCGAATATGGCGCGCGCTCTGGATGGTGGAGGATCATGGAAGCCTTCGACGCGCATGGCGCAAAGGCGACGGTCAGCGCTTGCGGACGCGCCGTCGAGCGCACGCCCGAACTTGCGCGCGACGCCGTTGCGCGTGGCCACGAGGTCTCCGCCCACGGATGGCGATGGGAAAGCCACGCCGGCATGGGCGAGACCGAAGAGCGAGATCGCATTTCTCGCGCGGTGTCGGCGATCGCCACGGCGACGGGCCGCCGCCCCGTTGGATGGCATACGCGCTCCGCGGCCTCGCTAAATACGCGCCGGCTCCTGATGGAGGAAGGCGGTTTCCTCTATGATAGTGACGCTTATAACGATGACCTTCCTTATCTCGTCGGTGAGCCCGATCGACCGCATGTCGTGCTGCCCTACGCCTTCGACACGAACGACATGCAGTTTCACAACACGAATCGTTTCGCCCGCGCCGCCGACTTTTCCGGCTACGTTCTGGACGCCTTTGACAGGCTGTATCGCGAAGGCGCCCATGCGCCGAGAATGATGTCGGTCGGTTTGCACCTCAGGATCATCGGCCGACCGGGTCGTATCGGAGCGCTCGACCAGATTCTCGCCGCGATGCGCGCCAGAGAGGGCGTCTGGATCACGCGCCGCGAGGACATCGCACGCCATTGGTTGAAGCGGTCGGCGCAGGTTGGATGAACGGTCGCCTACGGCTCCTGATCGTCAATCCGAACACAAGCGCGGCCGTTGCGCGCTGGCTAGCCGAGGAGGCGAGGCGCGTTGCGGGCGAGCATGTCGAGGTCGTGGCGGTCAACGCGCCCTCCGGCCTCTCCGCGATCCAGACGCCCGATGAGCTTCTTCAGGCGGTGCAAGTCGTCGTCGTCGCGATCGAAGGGCATGCCGACGCCGACGCGGCGATCATTGGCGCATTCGGCGATCCGGGTCTCATGGAGGCGCGAGCGCGACTGGCGATTCCGGTGGTCGGGCTGGGCGAAGCAGGCTTAAGGGCGGCTGCGTACGGCCGCCGTTTCTCCATCGTCACGCTCGGAGAGTCAATGCGGGCGCCGCTCGTTCAGCGCGTTCAGCTGCTCGGACTGGGAGACCGGTTGACGGAGATTCGCATTCTGCCGACGCCGATCCCTGACATGATCGCGAACCGCGAAGCGTATTATGATGCCCTCGCGGACGCGGTCCGCGCCTGCGCGGGCGACGCCGTCCTCCTAGGCGGGGCACCCCTCGCTGGACTTGGAGCGAAGATGACCGAGAAGACCGGCGCGATCGTGCTCGATGGCGTCGAGGCCAGCGTTACCGCCGCTCTGAAAATCGCGCCCCAGCGGGTCGCTCATAATTGACGTCCGCGTCGACAGCATCGTCGTAGCCTCGCGTTTGGCGGACGCAACCCTGACCATCACGGGCGGCGCACGGCGGACCGAAGCGTGGCGACGATGGAATGACTCGTGCCCAGGTAGGTGGTCGACGCCGAGATCTAGGGTCGCCGCGTCGTAGGACCGCGTTGGCGGACTGCCTCCATTCCCTATGCTCGATCGGCGAGCAGTCCGCCCGCCGAACGCTGATCGCAAGCCGAACGGTTCGCGATCTCGTTGATCCGTCCAGCCGCGCGGTCGAGAACCCAAAATTCGGCGTCGGAGACTCATTTCCGCGTTCGCCGGCCAAGGCCCGTCGTAACAGCAGAATACGCCCCGCAGACTATTGGCCTCCGCGCTAAGGCACTAAATTGTCGACGGATTGTGGGCGTTGCGAACCCAGGGCGGCTCGCGCGGACTTCCTGGTGGTGAACGCAGTCCCGCCAAACTGGTCTCCGCGGTCGAATTCCCTGTTTATCAGGGAAATCGCGAGATATCCTTTGATTCTCGAGCGGTTCGGAGAGCGGAGAGCGGCGGAAAATCTGACAAAACGCCAACTTGGAATGGAGTCGATCGGACTGGAACAGGGAATTTATTTCTACGATTCAGGGAAATCTGCGCGGTGAACAGGGAACTTGCAGCCGCCTAGACTCGGACGGCGAGGGCCAATGGGACGAGCTCTAACCAGCCAGGAGATGTTTGGAGGACAAGTGCCTGAAACGGGTGATTCGTACACATTCGAGGACGTCGCTACCTGTCTCTGCAAAGGCGCGCCCCCCAACCAAAAGCTGGCCCAACATTTTAGGCGTTGGGCTCGGCCGATGGAGGATTACCCCCACGTACCGCTGACGCCGCCGATGACGCGGAAAGAGGTCGTGGAGGGGCACCGTCAGGTTAAGGGCGCGCTGAGCTGAAGAAGGCGATTTTCTGAGAGCCGAGAGTCAGGCAGTGGCGGCAGTGTTGGAAATCTCGCTCCAGACCGCAAAGGCTCGCTCGCGCGAAGCGCGGCGGAAGTCAGCAGGGACGGATTCGGGATAAGGGATGTGGAAGAGGTTCGCG
>Ga0209624_10001532_pt1 | contig 17988 bp, 14 predicted proteins | sample JacPinW_OM2H0_O1_FD_188565 | JGI IMG/M metagenome (GOLD analysis project Ga0209624, IMG submission 188565) | Forest soil microbial communities from Algoma, Ontario, Canada - Jack Pine, Ontario site 1_JW_OM2H0_O1 (SPAdes) (version 2) | ecosystem: Environmental > Terrestrial > Soil > Boreal...
GCGAAGGGAGTGCAGGACAAACCGGCGACCGGATTGGTACGTGATTTGACGCCGTCGCGAGCGTAAAATTTTTTGTCGTTGTACTTTGCATTACAAAGTACTTTGCGTTATGGAGAGGAAAACCAGAATGAATGATTTTTCGATGCTGCGATCGAGCTTGCCGGTACGGATCAAATCACGGTCCATGGGAGTAAAACTTATCGTCGTCTGCGGATTGGCTTTGTTGATGACGATTCCGTCGTTTTTTGTGGGGGGCTTGGTTGACGAGCGTACCAGCCGTGAAAAGGACGTGGTCAAGGAGATAAGCGGCCATGTAGGCGGCCCGCAGACGTTTTTGGGACCAACGCTGGCAATTCCCTATAGCGTTCCGCCGCAGTCTCCATCCGAGATTACACGGCATGGCATCTACCTTGTGTTTCCTGCGCAAGGATCTGCGGCGGTCAAGACTGCAACAGAAGAGCGGCACCGCTCGCTATTCAGGGTGCCGGTGTTCCAGGCGGATATGAAGTTCGACGCAACGTTTGATCTGACGGGAGTTCCTGCCGCGGCTCCGCCGGGCGCCGTGTTGGACTGGAACCGGGCTGAGATCGTAGTGGGAGTGAGCGACGCGCGCGGAGCTTTGGCAGATGCGACGCTGAGGACAGGCGAGAAAACCATAACTCTAGTGCCAGCGCAGATCTCCGGGAACCTCTTTACCGGCGATGATAAGAACGAGAAGCTCAAACTGACGCTGTTCGGCGCAAAGGCTGGAGACATTGCTAAGCCTGACTCGCAATTCACGGTCTCGTCCGAGATGCGATTTTCCGGCGCACAGCGGATTGCGGTTCTTGCTTATGGCAAGTCGACTCACTTTGCTGCGCAGGGTGATTGGTCAAGCCCAGGGTTTGATGGAGGCGTCTTGCCGGTCAGTAGAAGTGTGTCCAATCATGGTTTTACTGCTGATTGGTCTCTGCCATTTATCGCTCGTGGCGTTCGCGCTGAAGGGCCGATCGATTCCATCGCCGGTCTCGATGCAACCGCTCTTGGTATTTCTTTCATTGAAGTGGCGGACCCCTATCAATCCGTCAGCCGGTCACTAAAGTACGTGCTTCTCTTCCTGGGATTGCTCTTTCTTTCGTACTTCATCTTTGAAGTCACAACGGGCAAGCGAGTTCATCCGGCACAGTACATTCTGGTGGGGGTAGCCCAGATCATCTTCTACCTGCTGCTTCTGTCGCTCGCTGAACGGATTGGCTTCGACTACAGCTTTTTATTAGCGGGGGCGGCGACGGTGACCCTGCTTTCGGCGAATGCGGGATGGATTTTTGCCAGCCGGCTTCAGGGGATGAGAGCCTTCGCCGTTTTCTCCATGCTTTACGGATTGATCTACATGCTGTTGCGTCTCGAAGATAATGCGCTGCTGGTGGGCGCTATTGTCAGCTTTGTGGCAGTGGCGGCTGTGATGTACTTCACGCGCAGCATTGATTGGTATGGCTCGCTTCCGGGAACAGGGAATGCTTCACCTTTGGGAAAAGGAGAGACTGCGTAATATGCCTCGACGTGATGCGGCGGAACTCGCTAGTCTGTTGACACTCATGCCTCAGTGTGACGAGCTTCGCCGCATTCGCATTTGCCTCGCCGTTTTTATGGCGGGATTGATTCTCAGTGGAATCACCGCCTTTCCTTTGAAGACCGAGGTGGGCTGGTTAGTGTCTCTTCTTCATGCGAGTTGGTTGCAGCCAATTGCCGAGTCCACGGGACTGCTTCCGTGGGTCGCGCGCGTCGACGAAGGACTCAATGCAATGGATGCGCAGTATCCTTTTCTCGCGTACGGAACCGACTGGCTCGCGTTTGCTCACCTTGTTCTCGCGATTGCGTTTGTTGGGCCTTATCTTGATCCGGTGCGCAACAAGTGGGTAATCAACTTTGGACTGATCGCTTGCGCAGGGGTTATTCCGCTTGCGCTCATCGCTGGACCTATCCGAGGGATTCCGTTTGGGTGGCGGCTTATCGATTGCAGCTTTGGAGTCTTTGGATGCATTCCTCTTCTGGTTTGCCGGGGGCTTGTGGGTGAATTAGAAACCGAAAAGGCTTAAGTTCGGAGTTTGGATATAATTCCCTGATTTGATTTCCAGCTATTCCTTTGTTGCGAGTTTCTGCAACTTTTGACATTTAATTGGTTTCGGAATCAGGGCGATGTGATCGCCGGGGCGAGTAGTTTGCATGGGCTTGAAGATGGGTTCTCCTTTGTGGACGCGGCGGCGGGTTTTGCAGAGTGGTGTGGCGTTGGCGGCGTCGGGACTCTTGCCTGGGTGCAGTTCTTCGACGACTGTACCTGCTCCGATAATTTCTCCGCCGACTCCTCCTACACAACCTAATTTGAATCCGCAGCCGGCTCCGACGGGGCCGATGACGCAGGCTTCGGTGACGGTGTCGGCTACGGCGGGTGGAGCGATCGCTGCGGGGTTTGCGGGATTGAGTTATGAGAAGTCGACGCTGTATGAGCCTTTGTTTACGGGGGCGAACAGCAATCTGATTGGTTTGTTTGAGCGGCTTGGGCCGAGTGTATTGCGGATTGGCGGCAACTCAGTCGATCGGAATATCTGGACGGCGAATGGGAAGGGGCAGACTTCGGGACAGATTGCTCCGAGCGATGTGAATGCGGTGGCGGCGTTTGTGAAGGCGGCGGGGTGGAAGTGTTTGTATGGAGTGAATCTCGGGGGTTCGGCTACGGGTGTGCAGACGCCGGCGCTGGCTGCGGCGGAGGTTGCTTATGCGGTGCAGCAGTTTGGGTCGTCACTGCTGGGGATTGAGATTGGCAATGAGTGCGATCTGTATGGGAACAGCGGGAACTACTATGCGGGGAACTGGTCGCTGGCGCAGTTTGAGGCGCTGTGGGCGCAGTATCGAACGGCGATTCTGGCGTCGGCTCCAGGAGTGACGATTACGGGGCCGGCTTCGGCGGGGAGCGAGTCGAGTTGGACGGTGCCGTTCGGGCAGAGCGTGAAGGGGGAGATTACTCTGCTGACGCAGCACTACTATCGGGCGAATGGAGACCTGCCGACTTCTACGGGGGCGTTTTTGGTGACGCCGGATGCGACGCTGGTGAAGGATTTGGCGACGCTGCAGACGGGAGCGCAGGGGATTGGGATTCCATACCGGATGTCGGAGTGCAACTCGTTTTATAACGGCGGGTCGAATGGGGTGAGCGACTCGTATGCTTCGTCGCTTTGGGTGATTGATTATTTGTTTAATTGCGCGCAGGGTGGGGCTGTCGGAGTGAATCTGCATGGCGGCGGGAATAGCGCCGGGTATACGCCGATTGCGGACTCGTCGGGTGTGGTGGTGGGGGCGCGGCCGGAGTACTACGGGGTGTTGCTGTTTACGCTGGCGGGGACGGGGACGCTGTATCAGACGGCGGTGACGGCGGGGTCGCTGAATGTGACGGCTTATGCGGTGAAGACGGCGGCGGGTGGGTTGAATGTGGTGATGGTGAATAAGGATTCGACGCAGAATGTGCAGGTGTCGATGGCACTGCCGCAGACGGTGTCGGCGGCGACGCTGGTGGCGATGACTCAGTTGACGAGTGGGGCGAGTGCACCGGATTTGTCGGCTACGGCGGGAGTGACTATTCAGGGGGTAAGTGTGCAGGTGGATGGGACGTTCTCTCCGGCGGCGGCTTATACGCTGACGGCCAGTGGGAGTTCGGTGAGTTGCTATGTGCCGGCTTTGAGTGCGGTGTTGATTCAGATTTCGTGAGCGGCTGGTGATAACTGCAAAAGCAACGGCAACCCACCCTTTTCGATGAGACCGAAAGGGATGGGCCACCCGATATCGTGAGCGGCTTTGGCGGTTAGGAAAGCTATACTGTTGGTCTGGTTTCGAACCGGCTGGAGTGTGTGTGGATGTTGAGGAATCGCGTGTGGATTGGTGTGTGTGGAGTGGCTTTGGTGGTCTCTTCGGGGTGGGCGCAGGAGAAGAAGGCTGACGATAAGAAGAAGGATGAGAAGGTGGTGGTGAAGGGGACGCCTGCTGCGGCAGAGGCGGAGTTGCCGGGGGACTCGACGACGGATGGTTCGGTGACGGTGGGTGGTCAGGCGATCGCGTACAGGGCGGTGGCGGGGACGTTGACGGTGGGGTCGACGGATGGTCAGGACGCGATGATCGGGCTGGATGGCAAGATGCTGCCGGGGACGGGTGAAAAGCCGCCAGATCCGGAGAAGCCGGATGAGGCTCCGGCTACGGCGCGCATGTTTTATGTGGCGTATTTCAAGAAAGACGCGGGACCGGGGCGGCCGGTGATGTTTTTGTATAACGGCGGGCCGGGGTCGGCGACGATGTGGCTGCATATGGGGTCGTTTGGGCCGCGGCGGGTGGTGACGACGGATGCGCAGCATGATGAGGGTGCGCCGTACAAGATCGTCAATAACGATTTCAGTTTGCTGGATGTGACTGATCTGGTGTTTATCGATGCTCCGGGGACGGGGTTCAGCCGGATCATGGGCAAGGATAAGGACAAGGCGTTCTGGGGTGTGGACCAGGATGCGCATGCGTTTGAGCGGTTCATCCGGCGGTTTTTGACGAAGTATGACCGGTGGAATTCGCCGAAGTATCTGTTTGGCGAGAGCTATGGAACTCCACGGAGCGCCGTGCTGAGCGCAGCGTTACACAATGTCGATCTGAACGGGATTGTTTTGCTCTCGCAGATTCTGAGCTTCGATAACAGTATTGATTCGCCGAAGTGGAATCCGGGGGTGGACCAGGCGTATGCGCTTGGGCTGCCGACGTTTGCCGCTACTGCGTTCTATCACCACAGACTGCCTACTCAGCCGGCTGCGCTGGAGCCGTTTCTGGCCGAGGTGGAGCAGTACGCGCTGGGCGATTACATGAGCGCTCTGTTGCAGGGGTCGGAGCTGCCGGCAGCGAAGAAGCGGGCGGTGGCGGAGAAGCTGCATCAGTACACGGGGTTGCCGGTGGATTATTTGCTGCGGGCGAATCTCCGGGTCAGCGGCGGGGCGTTCAGTAAACAACTGGACTTGGCGGAGGAGACCACGACGGGCAGGTTGGATTCGCGGTACAAGGGCCCGGATCTTGATCCGCTGAGCTCGGATGCGGAGTACGACCCGCAGAGCAATGCGATCTCGTCGGCTTATACGTCAGCAATTAATGATTATCTGCGCAAGGACCTGAAGTATGGGACCGACCTGACGTACAAGCCGGGTGCCTATGATGACGCGGAGTTCACGTGGGATCTGCGACACCAGGCTCCGGGAGGTTCTCCGGCGGCCCAGCAGGAGGGTGGGACTAACGTGATGCCGGACCTGGCGTTCACGATGAAGTCGAACCCGAAGATGAAGGTGATGCTGGCGGGCGGGTATTACGACTTGGCGACGCCGTTCTTCGAGGGGATGTACGAAATGCATCACCTGCCGATTCCGGATAAGCTGCAGGCGAATATCAGCTACCACTACTATCCGAGCGGGCACATGGTTTATGTGAACGAGGATGTGCTGAAGCAGTTCCATGCGGATGTGGCGGCGTTCATCCGTGGGACCGAGGGTGGGAAGTAGGGGTTGGAATGGTTTTCCGGCTGGGAGAGGGTCGCCTTTCTGGCGGCCCTTTTCGTTTCGGGGACGATACCTGCTTATTTTCATATAGATGCGGTTATTCTCTAAAATATGAGCGTAATTAGCGCATATTTTATGCAACCTTTTCCATCATGTCGCGTCATAATGAGTGCAGGGCGCGAATGCCCCTGAAAATTTCAGATTTTTGATGAAGGAGGGTGCTTTATGACAACGATGACACGGTTTGTTCCATTGCGAACTCCGTTTGAGGATGTGGGTGTATTGCAGAAGCGGCTGAACTCGATCTTCAATGACTTTGCAGGTGAGAGTTCGATTTCAAATGCCGGCTTTGTCCCGGCGGTGGATGTCTATGAGGATGCCGATAAGTTGGTTTTGAAGCTCGAAATCCCTGGCGTGAAGCCGGAGGATATGGACATCAAGCTTGAGAACCAGACGCTGGTGATCGAGGGTGAGCGTAAGTTCGAGTCGAGTGAGAAGGCTGAGAACTTCCACCGGATTGAACGCCGGTTTGGTAGCTTTGTGCGCAGCTTTACCCTTCCCCAGACGGTCGATACCAACAGTGTCTCTGCTTCTGCAGATGCTGGCGTGCTGACGATCTCTCTGGCGAAGAAGGAAGAGGCTCAGCCTAAGCAGATCAAAGTGCAGGTTGGTTCGAACAAGCAGGTTGAAGCGCAGACGGCCCAGTAAGACTGGTTTTTTGCGTGAGCGAGGGGGGAGGGCTTAGGCTCTCCCCATTTTTTTGCTAGGGGCGCTGGCCGTGGTTGGCGGGGAGACGACTTTCGCGTCAGGAGCGACGGTGGAAGGTAGGCACGGCGACGGCGATCAGGAGCGGTTCGGCTAACCAGAGAGAGTGGTTGCCAAACCGAGGCGCGGCCCATGCACCAACTATGGCGCCGAGGAGGAAGCCAAGAACGATCAGGCCGAAATCGATGGTTTTGGCGCGGCCCTGGGTGCGAGTTTCGGGCTTCGACGAGGAGGCCAGATCTTCGTAGAGGCCCTCGGCGACATCGCGAAGATTACCGGTCATAAAGGTGGAGTTGTAGGCGAACCCTTCGACGTGGCGGAAACTGGCGACTTGAACGGCGGCGACATAAGCGATGACCCCGGAAAATATCATGGAGGGAACGTCCTGGGGGAGCCAGCCGAGAGCGAAGATAGTCAGGATCTGGAGTCCCAGAGCGATTGGGGCACATCGCATGGCGAGTCCCGTCCGAAGATGCTTTGAGGTAAGGACTCCCAGGACAAAGCCGAAGATAGGGACGAGGTGGGGAATAATGCTGCCGCCATTGTGGGTGACCACCGCGATGCCCAGAAAGATGAGATTGCCGGTCATGTTGTTGGCGAAGACATGGCCATGGTTCAGGTAGACGATGGCGTCGAGTAGGCCGCCGGTGGCTGCCAGGAGCACGGCGCTGGGAAGTGCGGTGGGTTCGGCGGCGTCCATGGTAGAAGGGGAACTCGTCTGAGAGTATCGTGAAAGTGGGTTTGGGATACGGGTTTGACTCGGGCGGAGGAGGAAGGTTCTCCTTGCGGCGTGTCTGGATTGGCGGGTTGGACGGCCCATGGCGTAAATGTGAGTGAGTTATTGTCAGATTTCTGCATCTTATTGCTTCTTCAGTGCGTCAAATGGAAGACAAGACTGACAATTCAGTAAGGAGAGATCGGAATGGCGATCAAGTGGGACAAATTGACGGTGAAATCGCAGGAGGCGGTCCAGGCTGCCAGTGGGCATGCTGCGGAGAATGGCAATCCCGAGGTGCTGCCGCTGCACCTGATGGCGGCGCTGCTGGAGGACCGCGAGGGGGTGGTGATCCCTGTGCTCGAAAAGGTGGGGGTGCCGGTGGAGCAACTGCTTTCGGGGGTGAATTCGGCGATTGCGAAGCTGCCGAAGGTGCAGGGCGGAGGGCAGCCGGGGATGAGTGGGGCGCTGCAGAAGGTTTTGGAGCAGGGATTTAAAGAGGCGGAAAGCTTCAAGGATGACTACGTCTCGACGGAACACCTGTTGTTGGCTCTGTCGCGGGCGAAGGGAGATGCGGTTCAGACGGCGCTTACCGCGTTGGGTGCGACGCATGAGGCGATCCTGAAGGCGCTGAGCGCGGTGCGGGGCTCGCAGCGAGTGACGGACCAGAATCCTGAGGGCAAGTTTCAGGCGCTTGAGAAGTATGCGAAGGACCTGACGGACCTGGCGCGCCGCGGGAAGCTTGATCCGGTGATCGGACGGGACGATGAGATTCGCCGCGTGGTGCAGGTGCTGTCGCGCAGGACGAAAAATAATCCGGTGCTGATCGGCGAGCCGGGTGTGGGTAAGACGGCGATTGTGGAGGGATTGGCGCGGAGGATTTTTCTTGGTGACGTGCCGGAGATTCTGAAGAACAAGAGGGTCTGCTCGCTGGACCTGGGAGCGATGATTGCGGGCGCGAAGTTTCGCGGCGAATTTGAAGATCGCCTGAAGGCGGTGCTGAAGGAGATTGAGGAGTCGAACGGCGAGATCATTTTGTTCATTGATGAGTTACACACTCTCGTCGGTGCAGGCGCAAGCGAGGGGTCGCTGGATGCGAGCAACATGCTGAAGCCAGCGCTAGCTCGGGGTGCGCTGCGTGCGATTGGCGCTACGACTCTGAATGAGTATCGGAAGTACATCGAGAAAGACGCAGCACTGGAGCGGCGGTTCCAGATGGTGTATGTCGGCGAGCCGAATGTCGAGGACACGGTTGCGATTCTGCGTGGATTGAAAGAAAGATATGAGGCGCACCACAAGGTCCGGATCAAGGATTCGGCGATTGTGGCGGCGGCGACGCTCTCGCACCGCTACATCAGCGATCGGTTTCTGCCGGACAAGGCGATCGATCTTGTAGATGAAGCAGCGGCTGCGCTGGCGATTCAGATTGGCTCGGTGCCTGTGGAGATAGATGATTTGGATCGGCGAGCGACCTCGCTCGAGATTGAACGAGCCGCGTTGAAGCGGGAGAAGGATGCAGGATCGAAGGAACGGCTTGAAGTTGTCGAGCGCGAACTGGCGGAGATTAAGGAGAAATCGGCGGCGTTGCGGGCACGCTGGCAGAAGGAGCGCGGCGCGATCGGCAGGATTGCGGAGTTGAAGGAAAAGCTCGAGGCGTTGCGATTCCAGATGCAGGAGGAGACGCGCAAGGGCAATCTACAGCGCGCTGCGGAGCTGCAGTATGGGGAGATTCCGAAGCTTGAAATTGAGTTGCGCGATTTAACCGCCGAGCAGGATGCGGCGGTGCGTGAGGCCGCGGATGAGATGAAGAGTGGCGTGGCGCGGAAGCCTTCGCGCATGCTGAAGGAAGAGGTCGATGAGGAAGATATTGCCGCGATCGTGTCGAAGTGGACGGGGATTCCTGTCTCGAAGATGCTCGAAGGCGAGATGCAGAAGCTGGTCCAGATGGAGGATCGGCTGCGCGAGCGTGTGATTGGCCAGGATGAGGCGTTGAGTGCGGTGGCCAACGCGATTCGCCGTTCGCGTGCGGGGCTGAGCGATCCGAAGCGGCCGATAGGATCGTTTATCTTTCTTGGGCCTACAGGTGTCGGTAAGACGGAGACTGCGCGTGCGCTTGCTGAATTTTTGTTCGATGACGAGGCCGCGATGGTGCGGATCGACATGAGTGAGTACATGGAGAAGCATGCGGTGGCGCGGTTGATTGGCGCGCCTCCGGGATATGTTGGTTACGATGAGGGCGGTCAGTTGACCGAGGCAGTGCGGCGGCGGCCTTATGCTGTGGTGCTGTTCGATGAGATCGAAAAGGCGCATCCGGATGTGTTCAATGTGTTGCTGCAGGTGCTGGATGACGGGCGGCTAACGGACTCGAAGGGGAGGACGGTGGACTTCAAGAATACTGTTCTGATTATGACTTCGAATGTCGGGGCCGGGCAGTTGTCGACCGCGTGGGCTCAGGGCGAAGAAGGCTTCGAGGAGGCGAAGGCCCGCGTGATGGATGAGCTGCGCAAGCACTTCAAGCCGGAGTTTCTCAACCGCGTGGATGATCTGGTGGTGTTCCGTCCGCTGGGTGACGAGCAGTTGGCGCACATTGTGGATCTGCGGCTGAAGGACCTCGAAATCCTGCTGGCAGACCGGAAGATTACGCTTGAGATGACCGACAGTGCGCGACAGGCGATCTTCAAGGCGGGCTACGACCGGGCGTATGGAGCTCGACCGTTGAAGCGGGCGATTCAGCGGCTGGTGCAGGATCCGCTTGCGGTGAAGATTCTCGATGGCAGCGTGCTGCATGGTGACCATGTAGTGGTGAAGGCTGGCAAGAAGAATCTGGAGTTCGAAGTGACAGGACGCGAAGTCGGGGTGGCCTAAGGGTCCCCCCGGCTGCGGTCTTTGATTCACTGAGTCCGGATGCGATGATGGTTGGATGATGTTCGAGAGAACTGCAGTGGCCGAGGTTGGCGTGGAACGCTCGGCGGGGCCGACCCTTTGGGTTTGGTGGCTGGTGGCCGTGTTTCCCTTGGTTTTCCAGTTGGTCTTGACGCTGCATCACCTGAAGTTTAGCTGGGACGATGCGGCGATTACCGCGGCGTTCTCGCGTACGTGGGCACAGTCTGGCCGATTTGCGCTGACGCCGGTCTCGGAGACGGTTGAGGGCTACTCTTCGACTCTGTGGTTCTTGTTGTTGAGCGTGCCTTATTTCTTTACGCATCACCCGGACACGGGCCTGATCTGGATGAAGATTCTGTCGGCTGTGTTTGCGGCGCTTTGCCTTCCGCTGATCTATCGGATTGCATTGCGGCAATTTGCGAATCAGACGGCGGCGATGGTCTCGGTGCTTCTGTTCGCGTTTTGTTTCACGACGCATCAGGAGATCGACAACGGGATGGAGATGAATATGGCAGCGTTTTTCATGCTGCTGCTTTTTCATCTGCTGACGCGACCAGAGACCAGGCATCGGGTGGTCTATTCGTCGATCGTGGCCTGCCTGCTATTGCTGACTCGATTTGAGATGCCGTTCATGCTGGGGCTTCTCCTCTGCGGATTTCTTTATGCTGCCTGGCGGAGACGGCCGGGTACGGTGCCGCCAAGTGAACTATGGAGCATCTTCGCGATGGCTGCTGTTTTTTTTGGTGCTACTGCGGTGTGGAGGCACCACGTATTCGGCGAGTGGATGCCGAACACTATTTATGCGAAACGATTCCTCCCTTATAAAGACTGGTCAACTCCGGCGAAGTTTCTGCAGACACGGCTGATGGCATTGAATGAGCCCATTCGCGTTATGCGCTTTCCGATGGCGATCGCAGTGGCAGCATGCGTCTGGGGTTTGTACCGCAAGAGACTGTCGTGGGCGGGTCTCTCGAGTGTTCATCCGGCGTTTTGGCTGCTTGCGCTGGGGTGTTTTCTCTTTGGCGCAATGTTTGGCCAGAATTGGGGGCATCCGGGACGCATGGTTGCTGCAATGATTCCGTTTCTCATTCTGACGGTGGTCGGCATGTGTGTGGCTGCGGTGCCGGACAGGCGGAGCCTGATGTGGGTCTTCGGTGTGGTTCTGGTTGCTCACGGCCTGGTGTGGCTGCGCCATGCGATTCAACCCTTCCACATTGTCAGTATGGAGGACATTGAACCGGTTGGCCTTGGCGCTGATGCGATTCGGGCGGCGCTGAAGCAGGACCGCCTGGTGGTGATGATGTCCGATGTTGGATCGTCCAGTCTTTGCTGCGCTCAGCTCGCGGTGGTGGACTCGGGGTTGTTGTCGGACCCGACTCTGGCCCGCACCGGATGGGACGGATTTGCGTCCTACTTTCGCCGGGTTCGTCCGGAGCTTGTGGAGACGCACTATTTCTGGGCGCAGGACTCGCACATCTACAGGGACGGTCTGCTGGATGGATATTCCATCGTTGCATCACGAGGCGTGCGATTCTTTTTACGAAACGATCTTTATTCGCGGCTGGTTGCGGAGGGGGCGGGGCGGGTGATAGCGGTTGAGAAGGTGCCGGCTTGCCTGGCCTTTTATCCGGAAGACAGGGAGTTCAGCCGAAACAAACGAACTTGTCTTGTGCTGAACGACCCAGAGGCTGAGCGAAATCTTCAATAACTCGGTGCGCCGACCTTCGAATTAACAGAGAAGCGGTCTTTAAGTAGAAGGAACTTCGACTCGTAGAAGCGGAAACTGAGGTAAGAGATGATCGTTGTGCCGATTAAGCCAAAGATTGCAATGAAGAGATTGAGGTGCGGCTTGTTGGCTCCGAAGATGTCGACCGCAAGCCGAATGTAGAAGGGATGGAGAAGTTTGTGGAAGACGTAGAAGCCGTAGCTTATCTGTCCGAGGCGGCGAAGCCAGGTGATATTCAGCAGGCGATAGGTAAGGCTGTGCGGATTGAGCGCGAGAAGGATGATTCCTGCTGCCAGCAGGTCGATGAGTGTCAAGCCAAAGGTTTCGATTCCCGGGAGGCTTTCAGGCTGAACGGTCGAATGAGTTAAAAGGATTAAGCCCACCGTGACGACAGTGAAGAAGGTAAACAACGATAGCGCGAGCGGACGACCGAAGCGTTTGACTCTCTCGGCTTCGGGGCCACGAAGACAGAGTGCGACGAGGGCTCCGAGAAGGAGAGCATCGACTCGCAGCGGAGTGAAGCGCATCAGAAAGCCAGCCTCCAGCATCCGAGCGGGCAACACGTAGCTGCATAAAAGGCGAAGAAAGGGAGAGAGAATCACGACCGCCGCGCAGAAGTTGCGAAGCCGGACGCGGTCCTTGACGAAAAAGACGATGAACGGCCAGACCAGATAGAACTGCTCTTCGATGCAGAGCGACCAAAAGTGGCCAACGATAAAACCCACCTGGGGGCTCAGGAACCGCGTCGGTTGAAAGGAGTCGAAAGGATAGGGATATTGTCCGCGGAGAAGAAAATCGAACAGATGGATCTGCGCGAAGTTTCCGAGATAAAAAAGCCAGAGATACCAGGCCCTGTCCCATACCCAATGGAAGATGGGCGTCGTCACGAGGAAAAGAAAAAACAGGCCGTAGTAAAGGGGAAAGATACGCAGGGTCCGGCGAACGTAGAAGTTGCGGAAGCGATGTTCGGTGTTTCGCGTGTCGTAAAGAATGCCGGTGATCAGGAAGCCGGAGAGAACGAAGAAGATATCGACGCCGGTCCATCCCCAACGCATGCTGAGCGGATAAGCGAGATAGTGCTGATGAAATACAAGCAGTACCGCAATGGCGCGCAGGCCGTCCAAGGCTGGATAGAACTTCTTGTTTTCCGGAAGAGGGAGGTGCGTGATCAGATCGGTTCCTTCAACCCGTTTGATCGCAGTCGTGTCCATAGGGCCTGTTTTCTTGATCGTACCATTCAAGTTCAGCGAGCGTTTTCGCGGACGAAGAGGGCTAAAGCTACGTTAGGTTTTGGCCGATATAATGTGGGATTGACTCGTAACGTTACGGCTCGACAGGATGGAATGCAAAAGAAGGCGGTAATTATCGGTGCAGGCCCCGCCGGCCTTACTGCAGGTTTGGAGTTGCTGCGGCGCACGGAGATTCAGCCCATTATTCTGGAGGCAAGTAACGAGATTGGCGGAATCTCACGGACGATCAAGTACAAAGGCTACCGGATGGATATCGGTGGCCACCGGTTCTTTTCCAAAAGCGACCGCGTGATGCAGTGGTGGGTCGACCTGATGCCTCCGGATGTCGGGGATGCGGGGTCGGAGACCGGCAACATGCCGGAGATTAGTTATCAGGGCAAGAAGCGCGTGGTTGCGGTGCCGGCGCACCTTCAGGAGGAGCCAGTGCTCCGCGGCATCGGACCCATCGACCCGCATGCTGCAGAGGAGACGGAACCGGAGGAACCGGATCCGCAGGCCGACGTGCTGGTGGAGGTAGCACCGCATGATCCTGATCTGGTGATGTTGATCCGCCCGCGCAAGAGCAGAATCTACTATCTGCGCAAGTTCTTCGACTATCCGATTACTCTGACGGCGACGACATTGAGAAATCTTGGCTTGGTGAGAACGTTCAAAGTCGGCATGAGCTATCTGAAATCGCAGGTGAGTCAGATCGCACCGGAGAAGAGCCTTGAGGACTTTCTGATTAACCGGTTTGGGCGGCAGCTTTATCTCACATTTTTCAAGAGCTACACGGAGAAGGTCTGGGGAACTCCCTGCAACGAGATTTCAGCAGAATGGGGAGCGCAACGAATTAAGGGTTTGAGCCTTACAACTGCGGTGAAGCATTTTCTGAAGAAGACATTCAGCGGCAAGCCCAAGGAATCGGGCGATATCGCGCAGAAGGGCACGGATACGAGCCTGATCGAGCGGTTCATGTATCCGAAGTTCGGGCCGGGGCAGTTATGGGAACACGTGGCGGACCAGATTCGGGAACGCGGCGGAGAGATCCACATGGGATGGAGGGTTGTTCGGATTCACTGCTCGGAAGAGGGTGGTGCGAAACGTGTCGTTTCGGTCGATGCGGTCAATGAGAAGGGCGAGCGGCAGACATTTGCCGGAGACTATTTCTTCTCCACTATGCCGATGCGCGAGTTGGTCGAGGCTATGGACGTGCCGGTGCCTGAGAATGTGCGCGAGGTGAGTGAGGGGCTGCAGTATCGAGACTTCATTACAGTGGGGCTGTTGGCGGATCGGCTGAAGGTGAAGGAGCCCGACGGCGGTTTGTTGAAGGATACCTGGATCTACGTGCAGGAACCGGATGTGCTGCTAGGACGGTTACAAATATTCAATAACTGGAGTCCCTATCTCGTAGCCGATCCCACGAAGGTATGGATCGGGCTTGAGTACTTTTGCTATGACACCGACGATTTGTGGAAGATGCCGGATGAGGAGTTGAAAAAGTTCGCGATTGCGGAGGTCGCGAAGATTGGAATCCTCAACGCTGCGGATGTCTCAGACGGACATGTGGTGCGCGTGCCGAAGACCTATCCGGCTTACTTCGGAACCTACAACCGATTCGACGAGTTGCGCGAGTTCACGGACGGATTTGAAAACCTGTTCCTGGTGGGCAGGAATGGAATGCACAAGTACAACAACCAGGATCACAGTATGTTGACCGCGATGACGGTCGTCGATGGCATCGTTGCCGGGCATGTGGATAAGGCGGCGCTGTGGGAGATCAACACGGAGCAGGAGTATCACGAGGAAAAGAAGTAGTGGTTTGGCCTAAGCCGCATGGCTACGAGATTCCGCGGCAAGCGGAGGCATCCAGCGAAGAAGGGAGCGCGCAATGAGCGACGGACGCGAGGAGCGCAAGGAACAGGAGGAGCGGCGGAAGTGGGAGGAAGAACGTAAAGACCCTCGCCGCGATCCAAATGATCGCGAACGAGCCTGGGAGCGAGATGGCAGGCCGGAACGTCGCGATTCGCGCGATGGCCAGTGGCGAGGCTCCCGTTCATTTACCTTGGCGATCCAATAAGGTCAGATTCAGCGGATCGAGCTGTCGTCTACACGGACATCGTAGTTCAAACTGCGATGGTGCCTTGGTGAAAGAAGAGTTGCCAGCGATTGTCGCGGAAGATCCAAAGCGACGAGCGGTGCGAGACGGCAAGCGCGGTGGTGGCTCGATAGGTGGCCAACGCGACGTTTTCCGCCAGTTGCTCGACGTAAAAGTGATGGATGGTCGCTGCGCGGGGTTCGCTACGAAGCATAACGTCGAGGGTCTGCTGGCGGTTGAAGATGCGGCCGGAGGAGCAGAACTCTTTGAACTCTTCGGCAAAGAGAGGGACGAGCGCTTGGCGGTCGGCCTCACGGTCGGGGTGGAGAAGGCGCTCCTCGAGCAAGTACAGATGGTCCTGAAGTTCCGGGTTCTTCATTCGGGCTCCATCTGTTATACGAACAACCCTTTGCAGGGTTTCAGCAGAAATGCAGAAGAATTTTAGCGCGTTGCAGGAAAGGCCGGGCGTCGTGCCAGGGCGACGCGCGGTATCTGTTGCAGGTCGTTGAGAAAGGACAGGTCGCGCCAATCTTTGAGGAAGTTCGCAATGGCATCCCGCTGGCCCTGCCCTATCTCAAGCGCCAGCAGCCCGTTTGGTTTGAGTGCGTTGCGGGCCTCGGGGATGAGGCGGCGGTAGATGTCGAGCCCGGTCTCGCCGGCGAAGAGCGCGGTGGCGGGCTCGTAGTCGCGGACCTCGGGGGCCAGACTGGCGCGGTCTGCCTCGGCCACATAGGGTGGGTTGCTGACGATGGCGTCGAAACGTTCTAGTTTGTGATCTAGTGTGGATAGCAGGTCGGAGATGACGAAGCTTATACGGTCGCCGACGTGGTGAGTCTCTGCGTTTCTTCTTGCGACGGCGATCGCGTCGACCGAGATATCGACGGCAGTGATTTCGGCGTGGGGCAGATGGTGGGCGAGTGTGACCGCAAGTATGCCGGATCCTGTACCGACGTCAAGAATCTCAAGGAAGTCATTTGGTGGAAGCCGATGCAAGACTGCTTCCACGAGAAGTTCTGTCTCCGGCCGCGGAATGAGGACTGCCGGAGTCGTGTGGAAATCCAAGCCGTAGAACTCCTGTTTGCCCAGGATGTATTGAACGGGTTCGTTTGCGGCCCGCCTGTGGATGCTCTGCCAAAAGAAAAACTCTTCCTCTTCCGTCAACTCGCGGTCGGGATTTGCCAGAAGCTGAGCGTGGCTGATGCCGAGCTGGTCGAGCAGAAGAAGTTCGGCGTCGCGTCTGGCATTGTAGAGGTGCGGGTTGTCTGCGAGTCGCGCGGCAGCAGCCGTAAGAGCCTGGCGGAGATTCATTGGCTAGCGGTGCTCAAGGAGGAGAACGTTGCCGTCAGGGTCTTTGATGGTCAAAGATTCTCCATTCTTGACCGCATCGACCCCTTCTTTGTGAAGGTATCGCGCCGCTTTGCTAAGGTTGGCCGACTGCAGGGTGAGGCGCGCCCTGGTGCCGAGCGACGCGGCCGGCACAATTTCAACCTCCTCGCCGGATTCTCCGGGCATGTGCATATCCATGGGATCGCCCGCGATCGGTTTGAAGAGAAGCTGGTTGATGTAAAAATCACGTGCTGCGGTTGGATCCTTCATCGCGAGCGCAACGGCGATCAGTTTGTCGGCAACGCGGTCGGCGCCGAGATGTTTGCCCTGATCGTTGGAGTGCAGTGAGCCAGGCATGTATTGGGTGTACTCGATGTTCTGCGGACCGCTGGGCTGTTCAGGGCCGGCCATCGTGAAGAGCAGGTTACCTGCGCCGGCCTTGCGCACGGCTGTTGGAGTCAACCCGTGCGTGACGTAACTATCGTGGATGGCGTTCAGGTCTACGCCTTCAAAGCACAGGTGCAGAAAGCCGGCGGAAGGATCACGGTCGGTCGTTGGGTAGAGTTCGATGAACTGGTTGTCGTTAATCTTGATGAACGACTCGTAGGGCACATCATTCTTGCGGAGATCAAACGCCTGTTCAAATCCGAGCTTCTGGTAGAAAGCGACGGACGCGGCGAGATCGTGCACTCGAATGGCAACATGCGCGATCCCGTTGAGGGGCGGAGGAGGAGTGCCATCCGTTTGCGCATCCGCTTGTTTGGCAATGAGGGGAAGAACGGCAAGCAAAGTGAAGAGAAGTGTGGCGCAGTATCCGTGGCGAGGTTGCCTGATCATGGTGAATCCCTTTAGGAACGCTGACTTGGATTCTCGCCGACAAGGGCCTTTACTGCCAAGGGCTATCGATCAACTGGAGAGGGAGGGATTGGCAAAAGTAGTGCCAATCGATTTCGGGGCAGCCGCCTCGGAACTACGCTTTTTGCGGCCGCCAACCTGAATGTGCAGGAACGGGCTCTCATAGAAGCGATACGAGAGGCCGGAAAGGACGATGGTACTGGCGAGAAAGAGCGTCAGTCGAACAGCCAGCGAGTGGATACCGAGGAGGTCAACAAAGTTCAGCAGGCAAGGATGTAACATGTACATCCCGAAGGCATACTTCTTCCCTCCGGTTGCGAAGAAATTCGAGCCCAAGGTTCGGGCAATCATTGAGGTGGGTTGCAGCGCCCGGGCAATGACCGCAGCACATGTCAGTGCAACGAGTTGGTAGCCAACAACCGAGCCAAGCGGGGACATGAACACGAGACCGTGCCACATCCAAAGCGCACAGACAAGCGAAAGCGGGATCAGAGACTTCAAAAAGATAGGTGTAAGGATCGTTTTTTCGCGGCCTTCTAAAGCAAGCAGGCCACCAAGGCACATGCATCCCGCCACTGCCGGCAGGGAGCGCATTGCATACTCCTGTGGGAATCCCGGATAAAGCAGGACGACGTGCGAGAGAACCGAGAGCACGATACCCGCACTGCAGAGAAGGCGCATCTGGCGATTTGAATTGCATCGCCACAGCAAAAGCGGCCATATCAGATAGAACTGGTCCTGCACCGCGATCGTCCACAGATGATAGGTGTGAAAGACACTGCTCGTATGTCCGGCGTAGTAGACGAAGATATTCTGCGAGAACAGGGCGAAACCCACAAATAGCT
>Ga0209624_10001533_pt1 | contig 17973 bp, 15 predicted proteins | sample JacPinW_OM2H0_O1_FD_188565 | JGI IMG/M metagenome (GOLD analysis project Ga0209624, IMG submission 188565) | Forest soil microbial communities from Algoma, Ontario, Canada - Jack Pine, Ontario site 1_JW_OM2H0_O1 (SPAdes) (version 2) | ecosystem: Environmental > Terrestrial > Soil > Boreal...
TTGTAGCGCCCGCTCTCGAGCGCGGTCAGATAGATGAAGGGTTTCACCAGCGAGCCCATCGAGCGGTGCGCATCGAGGGCGCGGTCGAAGCCGTCGTAGCCGACGTTGCGTCCGCCGACGATGGCCGTCACATCACCGCTTTGCGGAGCGGTGATGACCACCGCACCCTCGAGCGGGGGCTTCGGGGTCTTGTGCAGCCGGTCGAGGCGGTCGAGCTCGTGTTCGAGTGAGTGCTCGGCCGCATCCTGCGCGCGCGGATCAAGACTGGTGTAGATGCGCAGGCCCGCCTCCGTCAGGTCCTGATCGTGATAGTCGCGCCGCAGCGTGCGGCGCACGAAATCCAGATACGCCGGGTAGTAGGCGCCGGCCGGGCGCGCGGTGACCCCGAGCGGCCGCTGCGCTGCGCTCGCCGCATCGGGCGCCTTCACGATGCCCTGGTCGGCCATCACCTTGAGGACGAGGTTGCGGCGCAGGAGCGCGCGCTCGGCGTGGCGGCGCGGGTCGTAGTAGGACGGCCCGCGCACGATCGCCACCAGCAGCGCAACTTCCGAAAGATCCAGCTCCGAGAGCGGCTTGCCGAAGTAGAACTGGCTTGCGAGCCCGAAACCGTGGATGGCCCGATCGCCGTCCTGGCCGAGGAAGATCTCATTGATGTAGGCGTTCATGAGATCGGCCTTGGTGAAGTGCGCATCCAGCGCCATCGCCATCACCGCCTCGCGCAGCTTGCGGCCCAGGGTCTGGCGCGAATTGAGAAAGTAGCTGCGCACCAGCTGCTGCGTGAGCGTGCTGCCGCCCTGCTCGATCTGCCCGGCACGCGCGTTGACCCAGGCGGCGCGCAGGATCGCCACCGGATCCACGCCGTGGTGGGAGTCGAACTTTCGGTCCTCGACCGCCTTGAGCGCCTGCGGCAAGAGCGCCGGCACCTCAGCGGGCGTGACGACGATGCGATCCTCGCCGTGGATTGGGAAGATGCTGCCGATCAGGAGCGGCTCGAGGCGCAGCAGCGGCACCTCATGGCCGGCGCCATCGCGCAGGCCTGCGATCACGTTGCCGGCGCTGGTGATGGTGAGCGCTTGCGCGGGGCGCACCTCATCGGCGAAGCGCGCCGCTCGCAGGGCGAGCTCCACGTGCGCCCCGCTCAGGCGGTAGGTGCCCGGATATCCGCCACGCTCGGCACGCCGATAGTGCAGGCGCTGCAACTCGCGCTCGAGTTCCGGCAGCGACAGGCTCAGGCCCGCATACAGTTCCAGCGGCGCTGCGTACACCTGCGCCGGCAGCGTCCAGCGCCGCCCTTCGAACTGCGTGACGACCTTGCGGTCGAGGTAGAACACGTAGAGGACCGCGACGATCAGTGCGCCGGCGCCGATGAGCCAGGCGGCTCTCTTCAGGGACGAGCGCTTCAGAGAAACAGCTCCGTGGCCGGCGGGCGCAGGTTGTAGTGCGAGGACATCGTGTGCCCGTAGGCGCCGGCGTTGGCGATGAGCAGCACGTCCCCCTCCTTGGTGCGCGGCAACAGCCGATCGTGACCGAGCACGTCGGCGCTCTCGCAGATGGGACCGACGATGCTCACCAGTTCGCTCGCCGGCTCCTCAAGCCGCGTGAGGTTCACGATCTCGTGGTAGGAGCCGTAAAGCGCCGGACGGATCAGCGAGTTCATGCCGGTGGCGACCCCGACGAAGCTCACCCCGGCCTTAGCTTTCAGCTGCGTCACGCGCGCGAGCAGCACGCCGGCGGCGGCGACCAGGAAACGCCCCGGCTCGAGCCACACTTCGAGCGCGGGATGCTCGGCGCGCACGGCATGAATGAGGGCATCGAGGCGGGTCAGATCAAGGCCGCTCTGGTCGGGTCGCTCGGGCACGCCCAGGCCGCCGCCCACGTCGATCACGCGCACGTCATCGAAGGCGCCGGCCGCGCCGGCCAGAAGACGCGCGGTGTGCTGCCAGCTCGTCACATCGAAGATGCCGCTGCCCACGTGCGCCGAAAGCCCGAGCACCCGCACCGCCTGCGCGCGCGCCTGGCGGGCAAACTCGCCGAGCTCTGCGATCGGCACGCCGAACTTTGAGCGGCTGCCGGCCGTGCGCACGTGGGTGTGGTGGCCGCGCCCGACGCCGGTGTCGACGCGCACGAAGATCTCCCGCCCGCGCAGCAGCTGCGGCCACTCGCTCAGGGCGTAAGCGTTGTCGATGGTCACCCGCACGCCCTGCGCGAAGGCCCAGGCGTACTCGGCCTTCGGCGCGAAATTCGGCGTGAAGAGGATGCGCTCACGATCAAGATCGGGAAACAGCGCGAGCGCCCGCTCGACCTCCCCTTGCGCGACGCACTCAAACTCGACGCCCTCGCCGCGCAGCGCGGCGAGCACCTCGGGGTGCGGGTTCGCCTTCATCGAATAGTGCACGCGCTGGATCGAGCTCAAGGCGCGCAGCGCACGCGCCGCGGCGCGCACCACCTCAAGATCGTAGACGAATGCGGCATCCGCCGACCCGAGCGCGGCGAGCAAGCCGGCGCGCCGCAGCTGCCACCAGGGCGCACCGCCGCGCTCCTGCCCGGCAGGCCTGGAGAAGAGCTGCTGCCAGGTGGGCCCCAGCACCTTGTCCCCGGGCACCGGGCGGATCAGAAGCTCGTGCAGCTGCTCGACCAGGCGGTCGCCCTGGTTCTCATCGACCACGAAGGTGAAGTTCAGATCGTTGGCCGCCTGGCTCACCAGGTGAATCTTCTGCTCCTCGAAGAATTCGAACGCGCCGCCGAGCTGGTGCAGGATCGCGCGGATGTTGCGTCCGACCAGGCTCACCGAGGCGCACGGACCTATGACCTGAACGCGGCACAGGCACGTCAGATCCGCCACCAGCTCTGCGACCAGGGTGTTGTCGAGCGTGTTGGCGGCAGGATCGAGCGAAACCGTCACGTTGGTCTCGGAGGTCGACACCAGATCGACCGACATGCCGTGCTGCTTGAAGACCTGGAAGGCGTCGGCGAGAAAGCCGACCTGGTGCCACATGCCCGGGCTTTCCATGGAGATGAGGGTGATGCCCTTCTTGGTGCACACCGCCTTCACCTGCGCACTGCCGTCGGCGCCGGCGGCGCTGAGCACCGTGCCCTCAAGCTCGGGCACCTGGGTGGCATAGATATGCAGCGGGATGCCGTACTGTCGCACCGGCATGATGCAGCGCGGATGCAGCACCTTGGCACCGCTCGTGGCGATCTCCTGGGCCTCATCGTAGTGAAGCGCGCGCAGCAGGCGCGCCGTCGGAGTCGAGCGCGGGTTGGCGCTGAACATGCCCGGAACGTCGGTCCAGATCTCCAGGCGCTGCGCCTGAAGCTTCGCCGCAAGGTAGGCCGCCGAGGTGTCCGAGCCGCCCCGTCCGAGCAGTACCGTGCGGCCCGCCTCGTCGCTGGCGATGAACCCCTGGGTCACGATGAGCGGGGCGAGCGCCTCCAGGCGCTGCCTGAGAGCGGCATCGGGTGTGAACCCGCACATCGCCGAGAGCACCGACGCCTTGGCCGAGGCGCCGTAGCTTTCGGCGCGCAGCAGGCTGCGGGCGTCCGCCCAGGCCACGCTCATGCCGCACGCGGCGAGGAAGCGCGTGCCGAGGTGAGTCGCCATCAGCTCCCCCGTCGCCAAGACGCGCGCCCGGGTCGCGTGGCTGACCTCGCGCGAGCGGCCGATGTCGGCGGCCATCCCGGCCAGTTCGGAAAGCTCGCGCTCGATGTCCTCGCCGAGCGCAACGCCAAGTTCTGCGGCCAACAGACGGTGCCGCTCGGCAACGGCGCGCAGCTCTTCCTCGGGCGCCTGGGCAAGCGCGGCATCGAGCAGGCGCTCCAGGCGGTCGGTGACCCCCGACAGGGCCGAGTGCACGATGAGAACGCGGGCGCCGCCGGCCAGCCGCTCGCTGGCGACGCGGGCGATGTTGGTCCAGTTCGGCAGGCTCGAGACGCTGGTGCCGCCGAACTTGAGCACGATCCAGGCCGAAGGCGAGGCAGTCAAATTAGGATCCTTGCGGGCGCGGCTGTCGCCCCCTGCGCACACGCGAACAGCCGCGCTCGCGTTGAGCGGATGGGAGCTCAGCCGGACGCCGGCCGCTCTACAGCTCGTCGTCGAAGTCTTTCAGGTCCTTTTCGAGCTTGCGGTCCGCCAGCACTTCCTCAAGTCGGCTCCAGGCCGCCTTGCCGCGTTTACCCTGATTACGGACGCGCTTGTCCACGCGATCGAGCAGCCGGTCGTAATCGGTGCCGTCCTCGGTGGGCCCGCTCAGGAATTCATCGTCGAGGTCAAAGCTCTCGTTGTCTCGTTCCGACATCTGGGGGCGTAAATCCCAATTAATTCAATAAGTAACATGCCAGTCATGGCACGAACAAGGCTGCGAACTATATCCGATTCGCGCCGGCGATCAACTTTTGAGCAGCGCACGCTCCCGGCGGCGGTTTTTCTAGGGCTGGTCGGTGCGATCGCGCACCACCACCGGTGCGCCCCGGCTCAGGCCGAGCCCCTCGGCCGCGCTCTGTTCGGCGCGGGCAATCTCGATCACGCCGAAGGAGTTCACCAGCGCCAGATATTCCCCGGGACGCGTGTCGCCGTAGGTGCGAAGCAGCGGGAAGGAGTGATTGCCGGCGTGCGCCAGCGGCAGGCGAAACCGCTCGATCAGTGCCGCATCGATATTGGTGATCAGGTTGCCGAAGTTATCGATGGTGATGACGACACCGGCCACACTGCGGCCCTCGACCGAAGGCTCATCGACCCACGAGGGCACCAGCGTCGACACCGTTTCGCCCAGCTCCTCGAACCTGATGCGGCCCGAGGCGAGCTCTGCGGCCACCGGGGCGAGGATGTCGCGTCCGTGGAAGGTGGCGCTCGGCCGCTGCACGCCGATGCGGGCCAGGGCGGCCGGCGCCACCCGCACGATGAGAGCCTCGTTCGCACGGCTCACCACCGGGGCCAGAAGTCCGTTGTCGGGCGCGACGAACAGATGCCCGCTCGCGCGCACGGCGAGGATGTTGCGCGAGGTACCGACGCCGGGGTCCACGACCGCCACGTGAACGGTGCCTGGCGGAAAGTAGCTGAACGCGCGCGCCAGCCAGAAGCCGGCCTCGGCCGGCCAGTGCACCACGATCTCGTGGGTGAGATCCACGATGCGCGCCTGCGGGAAGCGCGTGAGGATCACACCCTTCATCACCCCCACGAACGGACCCTGATGGCCAAAGTCAGTCGTGACAGTGATGACACCGGAGGGCTCCGGCAAGCTCATGGGCCGCTGCCTGCCGCGCGCCGGCTAGGCGCGCACATTGCGCCCGGCGGCCGTGCGGCCCCCTTCGGCGCACGCGCGGCAACGATCGGTGTAGGGGACCGCCGCGAGTCGCTCCGGCTCGATATCCTCTCCGCAGCCCGCGCAGCTGCTGTAGCGCCCGGCGGCCAGGCGCCGCAATGCCGCCTCCACCTGCTGCAACTCGGCCTGGGCCGAGTGCGAGATGGCCCCGAGCACATCGTCGTTCTCGCGCTGGGTGACCTGCTCGGCAAAGTCGGCCGAGAGCGGGTCGGCCTCGTGGCGCAGGTCCGCGCTCGCTTCGCTCGCGCGCTGGCGCAACTCGTCACGGCGTTTGAGCAATCGCTCCCGTACCGCTTCAGTGTCCACGTCAGTCCCCCTAGGAACCGATATCCTTTAGGACGGCCGCTGGCTGCGGCGCTTGTTCTCGAGCCATTGCTGCAGTTTGTCGAAGGGCTCGATGAATTTCGCGACCCCCTCCTCCTCCAGCTGTCGCGCGACGCTCTCCAGGTCGACATCGAGCCGCTCGAAGCCCTCGCGCACATCGGCGCCTTCCGCGATATGCCGCTCGAGCCGCAGCTCCGGGCGCCCGAGGCGCCGGTAAGTATTGAGGGTCTCGAGCGGCATGGTGTTGACGGTGCCCGGCACCACCAGTTCCTCGACGTATTTGATCGGGCTGTAGCTGGGATCCTTGGTGGAGGTCGAGGCCCACAACAGCCGCTGCGGGTGGGCACCGCGCGAGGCGAGCTGCTGCCACTGCCGGCTCGCGGTGATCTCCTCGTATATCTCGTAGGCGCGGCAGGCGTTGGCGATGGCCGCCTTGCCGCGCAGTGCGCGCGCGGCGGTCTGGCCGCGCGCCGCCAGTGCGTCGAGAATCTTGTCGACGGCGGTGTCGATGCGGCTGAGGAAGAAGCTCGCCACCGAGCCGATGCGATCGATCGGTTTGCCGGCCGCCACACGCGTGCTCAAGCCGTCGATGTAGGCCTGCGCCACGGCCCGGTAGCGCTCGGGCGAAAACAACAGTGTCACGTTCACGTTGATACCGGCGCTGATCAGGTCGCGGATCACCGGCAGGCCCGCCTCGGTGCCGGGGATCTTGATCAGCGCGTTGGCAAGACCGAGCCGCTCCCACAGGCGCTGTCCTTCGCGAAGACTGCCGGGGCCGTCGTAGGCCAGGTGCGGGGAGACCTCCATGCTGATGTAGCCGTCACCGCCTGAGCTCGACTGGTAGAGCGGCCGCAGCAATCCTGCCGCCTGGCGCAGGTCCTCGAGCGCGAGTTCCTCGTACAGCGCCATGGCGGAGGTGACCGTAGGCAGAAGCTTCGCGATCGGCTGCGCGTACTTCGGATCGGTCATCATGGAGTTGGAGAAGATCGCCGGGTTCGAGGTGAGCCCGGAAATTCCGTCGTCGCTGATCAGACGTGCCAGGCTGCCGTCCTCAAGCATGCCGCGGCTGATGTCATCAAGCCAGGCGCTCTCGCCAAGCTTACGCAGCTCCAGCAACGGATTCGGCACGGGCGCGTTCATAACGAAACTCTGCGGTGAGAGTAGCGCAGGTAACCGTGCGAGTCTCGCGGTTTCGGTGCGGATGTGCGTAAATCGGGGTCTGAACCAACCGGGAAAAGGAGCACATCATGAGCGAATCCCAGAATGGAGGCACACTTGCGGAGGACCTGCGTACCTTGGTGGACGACACCGAGGAATTGCTGCGGGCGACCAGTAACGCGGCCGGCAGCGCACAGCTGAAGGCGCGTGCCGAGGAGACCCTCGCGGATCTTCGCGCCCGCCTGAATTCGGTCGAGGATCAGGTGCGTGAGCGCGCGCGCGACGTGGACAGCTACGTGCGCGACAAACCCTGGCAGGCGGTGGCGATTGCCGGCGGCGTGGCGCTGCTGCTCGGGCTGATCATGGGCCGCAGATGAGACAGGCGCCCGCGCCCGGCAGCGCCGCGGCGGATGATCCTCCGCACGCGTTGCGGGGGATGTTCGCGGCGAGCCTGGACGCGCTGCGCACGCGGCTCGACCTGGCGGCGGTCGAGTTCGAAATCTACCTGCTGCTGCTGGTGCGCGCGCTGGTGTGGGCCATGGGCGCGCTCGCCTGCGCGCTGCTCGGGATCGTGTTCGCCCTCACCGCGCTGGTCGTGGCGCTGTGGGACACGCACCGCATGCTGGTCCTGCTCGGGGGCAGCGGCCTCTTTGTCGCGCTCGCGGTGCTGTTCGGCTATCTCGGCGCGCGCACCATGCGCGACCGTCCCGGGGTGCTGGAGGGTTCGCTGCAGCAGCTGCAGGAAGATCAGCGTCGCGCGCGGGGTAGCGGGTGAGCCGCCTGGCGCAGCTGGAGGCGCGGCGGCTCGTGCTGCTGGCGCGCTGCGAGGCGCAGCGCGCCGAGCTTGGCGAGCGGGCGGCGGAGCTGACCGCGCTGCCGCGGCGCTGGCTCAAGGGGGGCCTGCTCGGCGGCTCGGCCGCCGGCGCAGGGGTACGCCCGACCAATCATCCGCTGGCGTGGATTGCCGCTCTCGCCGGGGCGATGCTGCTCGGGCGGACCCGCGAGGTGCTGACCTTCATGGTGTGGGCGCGCACGGCGCTGTCCATGGTGTCGCGCGTCACCCAGGTCCTGGCTCTGGTCGGCGCGGTGCGCAAAATGCGTCCGCGCTCGCGCGAGCGCGCGCAAGCCGCGCCTTAAGGTTATCGCGCCGGCGGTACCGCGGCGGTCGGCTTGTCGGTATCGGCCGGCTTGTCGGGATCGGCCGCAAGCCCGACCAGCGTCGGGATGCCGCTGGCGGCGGCCAGGGTGGCACGGGCCAGGTCCCAGTGGATCGCCGCCGTCTCGCCGCCCAGCGCCTGGTCGAGCTTCTGCGACAGCAGAGTCAGATCGGGCTCGGTCGACTGGCCTTCCGCATCGACCGGCGGATGGGCTTCGAGGAACAGCTGCCCATCGACCCAGGCAACCTTCACCGGCTCATTCACCAGGCGCACCTTGGTGCCAATGGGAACGATCGCAAACAATGCCGCGACGTCCTCCGGGTACATGCGGATGCAGCCGTGCGTCACGGCCATGCCGACGGCGGTCGGGTTGTTGGTTCCGTGGATCATGTACTCGCCGTGACCGGCGGCGAGGCGCAGCGCAAAGTCACCGAGCGGGTTGTCGGGCCCGGCCGGTACCACCTTCGGTATCGGGTCGTCGTTCTGCTCGTGCTCCTTGCGCACCGACTCGGGCGGATACCACGCCGGGTGCTTGATTTTGGCAATGACCGCGGTGCTGCCGAGCGGCGTGCGCCAGTCCATCTTGCCAATGCTCACCGGATAGGTGATGACGACCGGCTTCTCGTGCGGACCGGGCCTGGGGTAGTAGTAGAGGCGGTGCTCGGGCAGATTCACGACGATGCCCTCGCGCGGTCCGGCCGGAAGGATGCGCCGCCCGGGCAGCGTCAGCTGTTTGCCGGCACCGGGGATCCACACGTCCACGCCCGGGTTGGCCCGGATGATCTCGTAGAAGCCGAGACTATAGCGATGGGCAAGATCCGGCAGCGTGTCCTCGTAGACCGTGGTCATGCTGTCATCGGTTCCGACCACGGCCGAGCCGTCCGCCGGCAGGGGAAACAGGCTCGCCCGCGCCGCTGGTGCGAACACGCACAGTGCGACGGCGCTGCACAGAATGAACGTCGGGTATCTCATTGATCTGAAATAAATTGCCTCGGCAGCTCTTCCACAGGGGTGCATTGTAGAGGATTCCGTTAGGCTCGCACCGTGAGCCGCAGCCGAAAACTTCCCCGGGCCTTCTTCGAGCGCAGCACGCTCACCGTGGCCCGCGCCCTGATCGGCATGCAGCTGCTGCACGATGACGGCCGCGCGGTGCGTGCCGGGCGGATCGTGGAGACGGAGGCTTATCTTGGGCCGGCCGATCGCGCGGCGCACTCCTGGCGCGGGCGCACGCCGCGCACCGAAGTGATGTTCGGGCCGCCGGGTCACGCCTACGTGTACTTCATCTACGGCTTCTGGAATTGCCTGAACGTGGTCACCGGGCCTGCCGGTGTCCCGCACGCGGTGCTGCTGCGAGCCCTCGAGCCGCTCGGCGGACTTGCCGAGCGCACCTCCGGACCGGGCCTGCTGTGCCGCGCGCTGCATATCGACCGCAGCCTGAATGGCGCGGATCTGCGCGCTGAGGTGTTGTGGCTCGAGGCGCCCCCGGCGGGTGCCCCGCGTGTGCAGATCGCGCGCAGCCCGCGCATCGGCATCGACTATGCGGGGGAATGGGCGCACCGTCCGTGGCGCTTCTTCGAGCGCGACTCGCCGTTCGTGTCGAGGGCTCGCGGGCGTGAGCGCGCTGTCACCGCGTGCCGTCGCGCCTGAAGTGAGAAATAATGCGCGCCTGAAAAGCTACGGAGTGGCCCGTGAGAGAAAAAATAATCTGTCTTGCGCTGAGCGCGACCTTGTGCGGGTGTGCCCTGCAGGCGGGCAAGGCCGCCCCGGCCGCCGCGCCGGCCAAGAGCGCCGCGTCCCCCGCCGGCAGCGCGGCCGGCGCTGAGTTTTATCCGTCCACCTACCAGATTCCCGCCAGCGCCCCGACCCTGATCCGCAACGCGACCGTGCTCACCGGAACGGGCACGCGGCTGGATAACTCGGATGTGCTGATCGTCGAGGGCCGCATCAGCGCCGTGGGCAGCCATCTGACCGCGCCCGCCAACGCCACCGTGGTCGATGGCAGCGGTCGCTGGGTGACACCCGGGATCATCGACATCCATTCGCACCTCGGGGTGTACCCGACCCCGCAGGTCGATGCCAATTCCGACGGCAACGAGGCGACCTCACCCTCCACCGCCAACGTGTGGTCGGAGCACTCCGTGGATCCGCAGGATCCGGGCTTTCGCACCGCGCTCATCGGCGGCGTCACCACGCTGCAGATCCTGCCGGGGTCGGCGAATCTCATCGGCGGCCGCTCGGTGGTGCTGAAGAACGTGCCGAGCGTCACCTACCAGGGCATGAAGTTCCCCGGCGCCGCGCAGGGCCTGAAGATGGCCTGCGGGGAAAACCCCAAGCGCGTCTATGGCGCCGGTAAGAAGGTGTTCCCCTCCACCCGCATGGGCAACATGGCCGGCTACCGCGCGCAGTGGGCCGAGGCACAAGAATATCTGCGCGACCAGCAGGAGTACCAGAAGAAACTCGCCGCCGGCGCCAAGGATGCCAAGCCACCCAAGCGCGACTTGAGGCTCGATACCCTCGCCGCCGCTCTTCGGGGCGACATCATCGTCCACATGCATTGCTACCGCGCGGACGAGATGGCCGCGGTCATCGACATGTCGAAGGAGTTCGGCTACCACGTCGCCGCCTTCCATCATGCCGCCGAGGCCTACAAGATCTCCGACCTGCTGGCGCAGCAGGGGGTGTGCGCGGCGATGTGGGCCGACTGGTGGGGCTTTAAGATGGAATCCTACGACGGCATTCCGGAAAACATGGCCCTGGTCGATGCCGCCCCGGGCGGCTGCGCCATCATCCACTCCGACTCCGAGGAGGGCATCCAGCGACTCAACCAGGAGGTCGCCAAGGCGATGACTTACGGGGAACGCGCGGGACTTTCCATACCGCCCGAACGGGCGGTGCGCTGGATGACGGCCAATCCGGCCAAATCGCTCGGCCTCTCGGATCGCATCGGCACGCTCGAGCCGGGCAAGATGGCGGACGTGGTGGTGTGGAACGGTACGCCCTTCAGCGTCTACGCCCTGGCGGATCTGGTGTTCATCGACGGCGCGGTGCGCTACGAGCGCGCCCATCCGGAACGCACACCCGAGTCTGACTTTCTGCTCGGGCAGCCGGCCGCCGCGGGAGTGAGCCCATGAACGCGCGACTGCTGATTTTGCTGGCGCTGGGCGCCCCGCTCGCAGCCGCCCAGGCCGCCACGGTGATGATTCACGATGCCACCGTGCACACCCTGAGTGCCCAGGGCGTGCTGGCACACGGTGACATCCTGATCCGTGACGGCCGCATCGTTGAGGTCGGCACCGCCCTGTCCGCCCCGGCGCAGGCCGAGATCATCGAGGCGCACGGGCGTCCCGTGACTCCGGGCCTGTTCGGCGGTCTCGGGCACCTCGGGATCGAGGAGATCGGCATCGAGCCCACGGTGGATGATTACGCGCTGAAGCTCGGCTCCATGCGCCCGGAGTTTGACGTGACGAGCGCCTACAACCCCGATTCGGTGGTGCTGGGGGTCGGACGCCTGGGCGGGGTGACCTTCGCACAGCTCGCGCCGAGTTCGTCAGCGGGCGGCCATGGGGAAGGCGGCACCATCATCGCCGGCCAGGGCGCGCTGGTGCGGCTCGACGGCGCGGTAGCCGCGGTGCGGGCGCTGTTCGTCGAGACCGGCGGTCAGGCGAATGCACTGTCGGGCGGCAGCCGCGCCGCGCAGTTCATGCTGCTGCAGCAGGCGGTAACCGAGGTGCGCTCACCGAAACTGCTGCTGGCCAACGATGCGCGTCTTTTGACCCCCGCCGGCCGGCAGGCGCTGCAGGATTACCTCGGCGGCTCAGGTCCTGTCGTGTTTGACGTGGAACGCGCCTCGGACATCCGCCACGTCATCGCCTTCGCGCAGCGCGAGCATCTGCACGCCGTGGTGCGCGGCGCTCCGGAAGCGTGGCGGGTGGCGCCGGAACTGGCTCAGGCCGGCGTTGCGGTGATTCTCGACCCGCTCGATGATCTGCCGGAGGACTTCGACTCGGTGGGCGCGACGCTGGAGAATGCGGCGCGCCTGCACAAGGCGGGGGTCAAGATCGTGTTCAGCTTCAATGACCCGCAGCCGCATAACATCCGGAAACTGCGCCAGGGGGCCGGCATCGCCGTCGCGCACGGCCTGCCCTGGGAGGCCGCGCTGGCCGCCCTGACGCGCAATCCCGCGGAGCTGTTCGGTGTGAGCGACCGCAACGGCTCGATCGAGGCGGGCCACCCGGCCGACCTTGTGATGTGGAGCGGGGACCCGCTGGAGGTGACCACGCTTGCCGATGCGGTGTTCATCCAGGGTGTCGCGCAGTCGATGCATTCGCGCCAGACGGAACTTCGCGATCGCTATCTCACCAAACTACGGGCCAACGCTGCGCGTTGATGAAAGGGTTCGACATGTCGATCTGCAAAGGGCCGCTGAAGCCTGTGCTCCTCGCCGCACTTTCGCTGTTGCTGTGGCCCGCCTGGGCGCTCGCGCAACAGGAAGGTACCAACTTTCGCACCCTGTCCCCGCCGCAACCGACGGAGAACCCGGGCAAGATCGAAGTCACGGAGTTTTTCTCCTACGCCTGTCCGCACTGCAACGAGTTCTATCCGCTCTTGACGGCCTGGCTCGCCAAGCAGAAGAAGGACGTCGTGCTGCGCCGCGTCCCGGTCGGCTACGAGCGCCCGCCGTGGATCGCCCTGCAGCACGCCTACTACGCGCTCGAGTCCGACGGCGATCTGCCCAAGCTCGATGCCGCACTGTTCAGCGCGATTCATCAACAGCAGCGGCGGCTGTTCGATGAGCAGAGCCTGGCCGACTGGGTGGGCGCCAATGGCGGTGACTCGGCGAAGTTTGCCAGCGCCTTCAGCTCCTTCGGCGTCAACAGCCAAGTGGCGCAGGCGGACAAGATGTCGGACGACTATGGCGTCGCAGGAGTGCCGACCATGGCGGTCGATGGCAAGTACGTAGCGCTCGGGGACACCCACGAGCAGATTCTGGCCAACGTCGATGCGCTGGTGGCCAAGGCACGCGCGCAGCACCCCACCGCAGGGGCGGCGTCAAAGCCGAAGTGAGCGTGCGCGCATCCTCATCCGCGGCGCGCGCGAGGTACAGGGCGGACGAGGTACAGGGCGGCTGAGTGCGGCAGTCAGCCGCAAATGATCTTCAGGCTTTCGCGGGACTTTCCCCCTCCTTCGCCAGCCCCAGCAGCACGCTGCCCTCGGGCACCCGATCGCCACGCGCGAAGTGCACGGTCTCGACCGTGCCGGCGTAGGGAGCGCTGATGGTGTGCTCCATTTTCATCGCCTCGATCACCATGAGCACCTCCCCGGCGGCGACTTTCTGCCCGACGCTGACGGGCACCGCGACGACCACTCCCGGCAGCGGCGTAGTCAGGCCGCCGCTGGCCGCGCTGGCGGAGAACTCGTGCGTGCGCGGGTCCTCGCGCACGAACTCGTAGCTGTCATCGCCGTCCCAGACGAAGGCCTGTGCTCCGGCCAGTAGATAGCGGGCCTGCCGGCGCCGCTCGCCGATGCGTGCCGCCACGAAGCGTCCGTCGAACTCGATCGCGGCAAGCCCCAGCGGCGCGGCCCCGTCGACACTTGCCGACACCGCCTGCCCGCCGGCGTAGCGAAGGTCGACGCTGTGCAACTTGCCGCGCCAGCCGAACGTGTAGCTCACCGGTAGCGCAAGATTCGGCGAAAAGCCGTCGCCCTGCTCCCAGGGGCTCGCGGCCCGCGCCTGCTCCGCAGCTGCCGCCGGCGGCGCGCCGTGAACGGCGAGTGCGGCCAGGATCAGGGCCTCGGGGGCAGCGGTTGCCGGGGCTGCAAACTGCGCCGCATCCTGGTCGAGCAGTGAGATGTTGTGTTGAGCGGAGAGGAAGCGCGGCGAGCGCAGGATGCGCGCGAGCCAGTGCTCGTTGCTGTGAACGCCGGCGCAGTAGGTATGGGTCAGCGCCTCGGCGAGCCGCCCCGCCGCCTGCTGCCGATCCGGCGCCCAGGCGATGACCTTGCCGAGCAGTGAGTCGTAACAGTCCGGGACCGTGTCGCCGGAGCCGAAACCGGCATCCACCCGCACCGAATCCGTGCCCGGCCACTCGAGAAGCTCAAGATGACCCGCGCTCGGCAGGAAACCGCGCTCGGGATCCTCGGCACACACGCGCGCCTCGATGGCGTGACCTTCCAGGCGCACCTGCTCCTGGGACCGCGGCAGCACTTCGCCTGCGGCCACGCGCAGCTGCCACTCGACCAGGTCGAGCCCGGTCACCGCCTCGGTGACGGTGTGCTCCACCTGCAGGCGCGTATTCATTTCCATGAAATAAAATTCCTGGCCGTCGAACAGGAACTCGACCGTGCCGGCACTGACGTAACCGATCTTGCGCGCCACCACCAGCGCTGCGGCCCGCAGCCGCTCGCGCAACTCGGCGGGCACCGCGGGCGCCGGGGCCTCCTCGATCAGCTTCTGATGACGGCGCTGCGTGGAGCAGTCCCGATCCCCCAGATGCACGAAGTTGCCATGCGTGTCCGCGAACACCTGCACCTCCAGGTGACGCGGCGCCGCCAGATAGCGCTCGAGCAGCAGCGAGCCATCGCCAAAGGCACTCTCGGCCAGACGCCGCGCGGCGCTTAAGGCCGGCAGGATCTCACCCGGCGTGCGCACGATCTGCATGCCCTTGCCGCCCCCGCCGGCGGCGGGCTTGATGATGAGCGGCAGGCCGGCGTTTTGCGCCTCGCGCTCAAGATGCGGCAGATCCTGCTGCGTGCCGGCATAGCCGGGCAGCACCGGCACGCCGGCCTCACGCATGCGCGTCTTGGCGAGGATCTTCGAGCCCATGGCCTTGATGGCGGCGGCCGGAGGACCGACGAAGATCAGCCCGGCCTCCACGCAGGCCTGGGCGAACTCGGCGTTCTCGGAGAGAAAGCCGTAGCCGGGATGGATGGCCTGCGCGCCGCTCACGCGCGCCGCGGCGAGCAGGCGGGCGCTGTCGAGATAGCTCTCGCGCGCGGGCGGCGGCCCGATGCGCAGCGCTTCGTCCGCTTCACGCGTATGGCGGGCCGTCGCATCCGCATCCGAATACACCGCCACGGTGCGTATGCCTAAGCGCCGCGCGGTGCGAAAAATACGACAGGCGATCTCGCCGCGGTTGGCGACCAGGAGGCTCTTGATCAAGGCGGCTCCCTTATTTTGTCGCCCTACATGCGGAACACGCCGAAGCGCGTCGGCTCCTGCGGGGCGTTGCGTACCGCCGCCAGGCAAAGGCCCAGCACGCGCCGGGTGTCACCCGGGTCGATGACCCCATCGTCCCACAGCCGCGCCGAGGAATAATAGGGATGCCCCTGGCGCTCGTACTGCTCGCGGATCGGGCGCTTGAAGGACTCCTCATCCTCCTGCGGCCACTCGCGCGCGCTGCCTTTGAGCTGATCGCGCTTGACGGTCGCCAGCACGCTCGCCGCCTGCTCCCCGCCCATGACGGAAATACGCGCGTTCGGCCACTGGAACAAGAGGCGCGGCGAATAGGCGCGGCCGCACATGGCGTAGTTGCCGGCCCCATAGCTGCCGCCGATGATGACGGTGAGCTTGGGCACGTTGGCGCAGGCGACCGCGGTGACGAGCTTGGCGCCGTCCTTGGCGATGCCGCCGGCTTCGGCGCGCCGCCCGACCATGAAGCCGGTGATGTTCTGCAGGAACAACAGCGGAATCTCTTCGCGCGCGCACAGTTCGATGAAGTGCGTGCCCTTCAGCGCGCTCTCCGAGAACAGCACGCCGTTGTTGGCGAGTATGCCGACCCGGTAGCCGCACAGGTGCGCAAACCCGCACACCAGCGTCGTGCCATAAAGCTGCTTGAACTCATCCAGTTCCGATCCGTCCGTGAGGCGCGCGATGACCTCGCGTACGTCATAGGGCTTGCGCAGGTTCGCCGGCACCACCCCGTACAGTTGCTCCGCAGGATAGCGCGGCGGCGCGGGCGTCGCGGCCGGCGCGCAATCCGCGCCAGGCTTCAGACGAGCCACGATGCGCCGTGCGATGGCGAGCGCATGGGTGTCGTTCTCGGCGTAGTGATCGCACACACCCGACTCGCGGCAGTGCACTTCCGCGCCGCCGAGCGATTCCGCGTCGATGTCCTCGCCGGTGGCGGCCTTGACCAGCGGCGGCCCGCCGAGGAACACGCGGCCCTGGTTCTTCACGATGACGTTCTCATCGGACATCGCCGGCACGTAGGCGCCGCCTGCGGTACACGAGCCGTGCACCACCGAGATCTGCGCAATGCCGAGCGCGGAGAGGGTCGCCTGGTTGTAGAAGATGCGGCCGAAGTTGTCCCGGTCGGGGAACACCTCATCCTGGGCCGGCAGGAACGCCCCGCCGCTCTCCACCAGGTAGACGCACGGCAGGCGGTTGTCGCGCGCGATTTCCTGCGCGCGCAGGTGCTTCTTAACGGTCAAGGGATAGTAGGTACCGCCCTTGACCGTCGGATCATTCGCCACCACCACGCACTCGCGGCCACTGATGCGGCCGATACCGGTCAGGATGCCGGCGCAGGCAATGTCCCCGCCGTACATCCCGTGCGCGGCCAGCTGGGAGAACTCGAGGAAGGGACTGCCGGTGTCGAGCAGTACCCGGATGCGCTCGCGGGCCGGCAGTTTGCCGGCCGCCTTGTGCTTGTCGGTGGCCGCCTGGGAGCCGCCTTTGGCGACCCGGCCCACCTCACGGCGCAGCTCCGCGGTCAGGGCGCGCATGGCCCGCTCGTTGTCGCGGTAGTCTTCCGAATGCACATCAACCCGGGTGATCAGACGGGGCATGGGGTACTTGCCACAGTTGCCGGTTTGTCCGACAATCATACGATCACGCCGGGACAGAGGCAAGCCCATGAACCCACTCGACTGCACCGACAGCGACTTCGGCCTGGCACCCGAACTTGAGGAGATCCGTCGGGAGGTGCGGCGCTTCGCCAGCGAGCAGATCGCACCGCGCGCGGCCGCGATCGACCGCAGCAACGAGTTCCCGCGCGACCTGTGGCCGGCGCTCGGCGCGCAGGGGCTGCTTGGCATCACGGTGCCCGAGAGCTTCGGTGGCGCGGGCCTTGGTTATCTCGCCCACGTCATCGTCATGGAGGAGATCTCGCGTGCTTCTGGCTCAGTGGGCCTCTCGTACGGTGCGCACTCGAACCTGTGCGTGAACCAGCTGCGCCTGAACGGCAGCGACGCGCAGCGCACGCGCTACCTGCCCAAGCTCATCAGCGGTGAGCACGTCGGCGCGCTGGCCATGTCCGAGTCCGGCTCGGGCTCGGATGTCGTGTCGATGCAGTTGCGGGCCACCCGGCACGCCGATCACTACCTGCTCAACGGCCGCAAGATGTGGATCACCAACGGTCCGGATGCGGACGTGTTGGTGGTGTACGCCAAGACCGACCCGGGCGCAGGTGCGCGCGGCATCAGCGCCTTCATCATCGAGCGCGACATGCCGGGCTTTTCCACCGCGCAGAAGCTCGACAAGCTCGGCATGCGCGGTTCGAGCACCTGCGAGCTGTTGTTCGATGACTGCCGGGTGCCGGCCGCCAACCTGCTCGGCGCGGAGAACGGCGGGGTGCGCGTGCTCATGAGCGGACTGGACTACGAGCGCGTGGTGCTGGCCGGCGGCTCCATCGGCCTGACGGCCGCCGCGCTCGATGTGGTGTTGCCTTACATCCGCGAGCGTCGTCAGTTCGGCCAGCCGATCGGAACCTTCGAGCTGATGCAGGGCAAGATCGCCGACATGTACGGTGCGCTCAACGCCTCGCGCGCCTACGTCTATGCCGTGGCGCGCGCCTGCGATGCGCGTACCGCGCGGCGGCGTGATGCGGCGAGCTGCATCCTGTTCGCAGCCGAGCGCGCCACCCAGGCGGCGCTGGAGGCGATCCAGGCGCTGGGCGGCAACGGCTACATCAACGACTTCGAGGCGGGGCGCCTGCTGCGCGATGCCAAGCTCTATGAGATCGGCGCGGGCACCCAGGAGATCCGCCGCATGCTGATCGGGCGCGAGCTGTTCGAGG
>Ga0209624_10001534_pt1 | contig 17947 bp, 19 predicted proteins | sample JacPinW_OM2H0_O1_FD_188565 | JGI IMG/M metagenome (GOLD analysis project Ga0209624, IMG submission 188565) | Forest soil microbial communities from Algoma, Ontario, Canada - Jack Pine, Ontario site 1_JW_OM2H0_O1 (SPAdes) (version 2) | ecosystem: Environmental > Terrestrial > Soil > Boreal...
CACTCTCTTTTCTGCAATATTGATATTCGCTAATACTTTTAACCGCGCCAACATCTGTTGCATCACGGCATGATTAACCACATCATGATCATATAACACCCCATCAATACGCAAACGGACTCGCAATGAATGTTCCATCGGCTCAAAATGGATATCAGAAGCACTGCGGACAATAGCGGTGGCAATTAAAGTATCCACCAGGCGAATAACGGGAAATTCTTGTTCAATTGTATTCATATACTACTCATTTTCATCAGTATCAATTTCTTCTTTGATCGTTAATCCTTTTTCATCTTCGCTTTCATGTAAAATATCCTTATACCGTTGATCTTCATACAAATCCTCTTCTAAAGCATCTTGATCATCGAGCAGATCAGTTGGCGATTTATCATAAAACTCTTTGACTGCATCACAAATATCACGCGCTAATCCAACTCTAAATTGAATATCATCGGAGGTATAGGCACCAAATCCTGAGAGCAAATCCATATCGTCTGGCTCACTTGCAGCCACAATCAAGATATCTTCATCAATTTCTAAGGGAATTGCTCTGCTGCGCAGTAAAAAATCTTTGGGGAAATTCTGCAACAGTTCCGTGTCAAAAAAGTAGCCGGTCACGTCAACACTGGGAACTTTGTAATATTTGCCCAATGCTTTTAAAAGAGCCTCTTCTTCAATAAGACCTTCCTCTAAAAGAAAATCGTCAAAACTTTCTTTATCAGAATTTTTAAATGAGCGGTATAATGCTTTTGCTTCAGATTCGCTTATTACTCGATTTTTGCACAAGATTTTGCAAAGCTCTTGCGCAAACAGTTCCTTTTTTTCCACAGCGTTTTCCTTTAGCTCAATTTAGTTCCCAGACAAAAACCAATAATAAAACTAAACACAATTAAAATATTCGCTTTGATCCATTCCCACACTAAACTTGGCATATCCGCATGGCCGGTGATAGGCTGTACGCCACAACACTCTTGAATGCGCAGCCAATCAATATGGATATCGAGCACCCGCACTTGTTGCAAAATAATAAGACCAGCCAAAAAAACAAAAAATGCGATAAAATAATTTGCATAGCGCTTCCATAAAAAACCAATTAAGAAACCAATGCCAGCAAAAAGAGCCATATCAAGCAATTTATATTTTGATTCACTCAGCTTTTTGAGAAGCTCATCAAATTTTATGTAATTTTTTATTTTTTCAAACCATCCCACTTCTTGGATTCCAGGCGAAATTTTCACAGATCGTCTCCCTCGTTAAAAGATTCCTACAAAATTATAGTCAGCAAGAAAACAAGCGCGCAAGAAAAAGAAAAAGGCACCATTTGTATGGTGCCTTTTTAAAATCGAATTAAAGAATTCTATTGTTTCTTTACTTAACAATAGACTTTAATGCTTTACCTGGACGGAATTTAGGAACTCTTTTTGCAGGTATTTGCATTTTCTTACCAGTTGCTGGATTCACACCAACACGGCTTTTTCTTTTCATGACAGTGAATGTACCAAAGCCAGTTAAAACAACATCTTTGTTTTGTTTTAATGCGCCACCAACTGAGCTTATAAACGCTTCTAAAGCTTCTTTACAGTGGGATTTAGACATTTTGGTCATTTTGGCCATACTTTCAACTAATTTCGCCTTATTCATGAAAAATTCCTTATAATTATTAAAATTTTTTTATCTTTAACACAAGCTAACAAAAACTAATACTAGTTTGTACAATAGTAAGTCATATAAAATTGTCAAGTTATTTTTTGGTGCCGAGAGCCGGACTCGAACCGGCACGGGCATAACCCGAAGGATTTTAAGTCCTTTGCGTCTACCACTTCCGCCATCCCGGCACGTATATTTTAACTTTTGGAGGCGGCACCCGGACTCGAACCGGGGATCAAGGTTTTGCAGACCCATGCCTTACCACTTGGCTATGCCGCCGCTATAAGCTTTTTGTAACAAAAACTATTTCTGCTTTGCTAACATACCATGCGCCACCATTTTTTCATAGAGCTCTTGAGCACAAATCACTGGCACACCAGTATCATGCTCCTCAGGCTTATTATTTGGTGCATTTAAGTAGGATGCCTTGCAAGCCCCCTCCAAAGGATACCGCGTTTGATCTTTCATCTGATACCACTCAGCAGTACCACCCTCATAGGCCCACACTTTTGTAAAGCCCATTTGACCAAGTTGCACCGCTGCTTGTCCGCTTGATGTACACATATAGTTTGCACAATATAAAACTATTTCTGCATCTTTATTAATGCCTTGCGCAAATTTAGTAATTTCCTCAAACGGCACATTGATAGATCCCGCTATCCTGCAATCATCAAAATTTGCCTTATCCAAAACGTTAATTACATAAAAAGATTTACTCTTACTTTCATTGCCAGACCAGCATCCGGGTAATGTCATAACCACGAAAATAAGTACGGCCGTAAAAATTGTACACTTTTTATTAATCTGCATTTCCGTCCTCTTACGCTCTCAAATAATTGTCTACTAATGTACCATATTTTTTTTAATCTGCAACGATTTTACGCGCTCTATGCGCATATTTTTAATGAATCCATTGGAAAAATCTGCTCCAGCGGATGCGTGTCCAAAAATCGATTGGATGTTTAATCAAATCGAGCAGCAACCAATCTTCAGTCATATCAACCGACCAGATACGAAACAGAATTTTACCGTGAATCAAATGGCCATCAACGGGCCCAAACACGCGGCTATCAGCACTATTCAAGCGATTATCGCCCATGAGCCAATACTGATTTGCTCCTAGTTTTACATAAAAAACATCGCTCCTATCCCATTGATTCTTTTCACCAGATGCTCTAGCATCTCCTTTTGGCTCAATCAGCGTGCCAGGATAGGTGATTCTTGGCTCGCCATTTTGATCTTTATAAATCAATGCAGGATCAATGCGATAAAATAGTTGTTTTTCAAATGGCACTGCGGGATCATATGATCTATTATTTAAGTCATCATGCATTCTTCTATTAAAATAATTTTCAAAATCAGCAGGGCTCAGTTGATTTTGTGAAATTAATGAAATTGCTTTCTCTTGAATATTTTTGGCAAGTTGCCGCGGCTCACTTTTCCATACCACAATCAGCGGATATTTATTTAAGTATGGTTCATCTAATTTTTCATTATTTAAATAAATAACCGGTTTACCATCTTCAATGCGTCCTTCAATCGTATCACCAGGACCTGCAATAATACGTTTGGTAAGATTTACTGGTCCCCACACATATTCTTGAAATAATCTCACTAATTTATTTGATGAATAATCAAAGAGTGGGCTGTTGAGTGAGATAACATCGCCCCGTTTTGGTTTAGAAAAAAGGTAACTAAATTTATCGGCAAAAAATCCTTCGCCAACTAACATCGTGGTTTCCATGGAGCCGGTCGGCACTTGATACAAGCCAAAAACAAAGGTCCGTACAAGAAAAACAATAAGCAGAATCCCTATAATTTCCCATAGCTGTGCTGTAAAACTTTTTTTCTGCTGACTAGAATGAATCATCGAATTTCCCTTCTTGAGTTAAAATAGATAGTTATCGTAATAAAGTACCATTAGCAACCGGCCCAGCAGGGCAAATCAATTGCAATTTTCCGGTGGCATCTTCTGCTAAGAGCATCATGCCATGTGATTCAAGCCCCATCATTTTACGCGGCTTTAAATTCACCACAAAAGTGCCTTGGCGGCCTTTGAGCTGTTCTGGTGCAAAATGTTTTTTAATGCCTGATAAAATTTGGCGCATACCCAGAGAGCCAAAATTAACTTGAAGCTTATACAATTTATCTGATTGCGGAACTTCCTCGCACTGTTCGATAGTCCCAATCATCAACTTTACTTTGCTAAACTCTTCTATAGAAATGCTCTCATCAACTTTTTGTTCCTGCTCAGATGCAGCGCTTGCTGCTGGCTCTTTAGGCAGTGGTTTTTGGAATAACGTATCCACTTTTTTAATAACAAACGTCTGTTTCCAACTATCGCGCAGCAAATGATCTATATTGTTCACATTCATATCGCGCACTACGCCCAAGCTATCTAATAATTTGTCAGACGTGTCTGGCATAAATGGCCAGAGCGCGATACCAACCATATGTAATCCTTGCGCGGTCGCCCACACAATTTCTTTAAATTTTGCAAGATCATGCGGTGCAACCTTCCATGGCTCTTGCGTATGGAAATAGGCATTGAGCTGTTTAATAAATTTCCACAAACGCGCTAATGCCATATGAAACATAAACTCATTCATATGATCATTCATCTCTTGCAGCGCAGCACGCCCTTCTTCATACAAATTTTGAATTTCTGCTGATAATGAAGATGGCGGTGTTACCGTTTGCACGTTATATTTTTGTGCTAATATGGTCATACGATTTAAAAGATTTCCCAAATCATCAGCTAAATCGGATGTTATTTTCTGCTCAAGATCCTCGATCGTAAATTCTCCATCATGGGTAATAGCCATCTGCTTCATCAAATAGTAACGCACGGGATCGGCGCCATATGCTTCATATAGCACTGCCGGGTCAACAACATTGCCCAGCGATTTTGACATTTTTTGTGCGCCAACTTTAAACCAGCCATGCACCAGCAAATGTTTTGGCAAAGCAAGATCGCTGGCCATTAAAAATGCAGGCCAATAAATGGCGTGAAAGCGTATGATATCTTTTCCCATAACTTGTACATCAGCAGGCCACCACGCTTTAAATTCAGCAGCTTTATCTGGTTGGCCCCAGCCAATTGCAGTAATATAATTATTGAGTGCGTCTGCCCAGACATAGGTAACATGTTTTGAATCACCAGGAAATGGAACACCCCATTTTACGGTGGTGCGCGAAATGCTCAAATCTTTTAAGCCACTTTTTACAAAGTTAATAACTTCATGTGCACGTTCTCTCGGAATGATAAAATCAGGATGTTTTTCATAAAAATCTAATAACGCATCTTGATATGCTGAAAGCTTAAAAAAGTAAGCTTCTTCTGCTAATTTCTGTGTCTGGCGTCCGCAGGTCGGGCATGCTGGGCCGACATCTTGTTGCTCTCCGTCAGTTACAAACGCTTCGCAATGGGTGCAATACCAGCCTTCGTAAAAAGATTTATAAATATCCCCCTTTTTCATTAGTTGCTCAATCCACTTTTGCACTGCTTTGATATGGAAAGGATTCGTGGTGCGCATAAATATGGAATAGTCGATATTATATTCTCGCCACACTTTTTTATACGCATCAATAAAACTATCAACGAACTCTTGTGGCTCTTTGCCGACCTTTTGTGCTTCTTGCGCAATTTTCTGCCCAAACTCATCGGTACCGGTCAGAAAGAACACGCGCTCATTTTTAAGCTTATGCCAACGGGCCAAAACATCGGCAATAACGGTTGAATACAGATGGCCCAAGTGCGGCTTGGCGGTAACATAATAAATAGGAGTAGTAACATAAAATTTGTTTTTCTTTGTGTCCATAGAAGCTGTTTTTCGCTATATGAAATCGGGAAGAAGTATGCTTTTTTCTTTTAGGATACCCAAAAAAACAAACTTATACAAAAAATAGGGGCCTGCAGATAGGTGCTGCAAGCCCGAATACTTAAACTCTTTATGAGATATGAGTTTCATCCCACACTTGACGGAATGAAGTCTTTAACCAGCTGATCAAGGAAAGCTGTGCATCATCGATATCCGCAACCGAGTTAAAACTATTTGGATCAACCGATACATCATCAGTATTACCAAGAACTTGCTTTTGGAGTGCTAATTGCTGAATAACAATGGCAAGTAAAATTTCTATTTTATCTAGTTTTTCTAAAATTTTGCGGCAGTAATCTTTGTCATTTGGATTGTTCATGGTAAAATCAAGCATGAAATTTTGAATCTGATTTGCAACCATCTCCCCAATATTAGCAATAGATTTTTCCACCTGACCGGTATGATTGTTTAAAGCATTCGCAACAATTGCTGTCATATGCTCCATATCTTTCTCTTTGGAAGAGGTACGCGCAAATACTGGAACTACGCTTAAACAAAGAATACCTAAAAAAACTCTTACATTGTTCTTCATACAAAACTCCTTAAAAAAGATTAACAAATTTCCTATAGTTTCTTATAACTATCCAGAAAGTCAACGGAGAATAAAAAAGATCCTACGCAGCAAGCACTTTAACCCAGAGCTCATTCACTAACTCATCAGAAAGAATTTCCTTAAAAAAATGAAAATCATGAATGCGATCCAGCGGACAAAAATATGAAAATTCATTACCCTTGAGTGGAGAACAGTAGCCAAAACTTTTAACGTGATGCGCAACAACTTCAGGTCTATATAAGTAGTTCAAAAATTGATACACCAAATCATCTTTTTTGCTATTTTTTGGTATCGCAATGGAATCTACCACGATTACTGCATCTTTTTGTGGCACTGCCATTTTAATATTGCTATTTTCTCCCAACCGTAAAAATTCCGGACTCATAATCGATGCAAGGCCACAACTTTGATTTTGTAAAAGGCTATCTGCGCGCGACGACGTGTACACTTCAACATATTTTTTTTGATCAATTAAAAGCTGTACCACTTTTTTTTGATTCTCTACATCACGTAGTGCCTCTAGATTTCCAAAAAGATAAAGCGCTGCAATCATAATTGCTTCACGCGGATCATCCGACAAGCAAACTCTATTGCGCGCTATAAGCTCTTTATCAAAGAGCGGTTGCCAACTACTATCAGAAAGCTCAGGAATTTTTTTTACGTTATAGCCAATACCATAAACACCCCAATAATAGGGAATAGAATATTCATTGGCCGGATCATAATATTGATTTTGCAAGAGTGGCTCTATACTATCTAAAAAATGTAATTTACTTTTATCAAGTTTTTTGACTAATCCTTTACTCTCTAAAACTTCTAGAGAATGATCATCAGGAATAATAAGATCATAGCCTCTTCCTTGAGCCGTAATCAATTTGCTCAAAAGCCCCGCACCATTTTCAAAATAAGCGATATGCACGGTGATCCCCGTTTCTCGCTCAAAATTTTTTAAATACAGCGGATCAAGTAATAACGGCCACGTGAACACCGTAATACTGCGATCAGGCATCAGATAATGAAAAAGTGATGGGACCATCAAAAAAAATGCGATAACAACTGACCACCAGATAACAATAAGCGTTCGCATCATCCATGAAACAACTGCAATTCTCATTGTAAAAAATCCATTTTCTTTATTTTGAGCGATGAAAAAATTAACACTAATAGGCTACTTACCACTAATAAAATAGTAGAGAGCGCATTGATCATTGGCGTTGCCCCCGAACGTATCATCACAAAAATATAAATAGGCAATGTTTGTGTTGATCCGCCAGAGCAAAAAAATGAGATAAGAAAATCATCAAATGATAGCACAAACACAAGCAGAGCAGCTGCCAAAAGCGATTGCAACATTAATGGAATTATTACTAAGCCTAAGGTTTGCGTTTCAGTAGCGCCAAGATCAAGCGATGCTTCCATATAACGCTTATCAAGCTCCTGAAAACGCGAATGCAAAATAGGAACCACGTACCCAAGTCCAATTAACGTATGGCCTGCAATAAGCGTGGTTAAACTCAACGGCACCGAAAAAAATGAAAACAAGCTCAAGAGTCCCACTGCCAGTACAATCTCAGGCATTGCCAAGCTCGCGTAAAACATAACCAATAGTTTGCCCAAAAAATTCCGTGATCCGTAAAAAACAAAAAAGAGACCGAGCACTATACTTAATGCAACAGAGCATAATGCAACAATTAATGAATTTTTCAAAGCATGCCACATATCAGGCGAATTCCATAATGCAATATACCATTGCCAAGAAAAGCCTTCCCATACCAGTGGCAAATCTGATTTATTGAATGAGAAAATAATTAAAATAATAATGGGGATATACAAAAACAGATATGCTGCCACCGCAAGAACTGGTAAAAAATAACGTAACGTATTTTTAGAGCGTATCACTTAATCCTCCTGTGTCAGCGTAAGAACTGTTTTTCTATTAAAGAACCAATAGAGTAACCCAACTGCCATGAGCAACACAATACAGGTAATTACCGTAAATGCAGAACCAATATTGGGATTACGCGCCACAAAAAAATATTGGCTAATCAAGGAGCCGACAAATAATTTTTTACCGCCGCCCAATAAGGTTGGAATCACAAATTCTCCAAATGCTGGCACAAATACTAAAAAAAATCCTGTCTTTATGCCTGGCATAGAAAGCGGAATAGTAAGCTTGGTGAAAGTCTGCCATTGCGTTGCGCCCAGATCTGCTGCTGCTTCAAAAAAGCGGCGATCAATTTTTTCCAGCGCAGTGTAGAGCGGCATAATCATAAATGGCAAATAGCAGTAGACCATCACAATGTAAATGGAGAGGGTGGTGTTCAACAGATGTAATGGCGCGGAAATTACTCCCAAGTTCAGCAAAATCGTATTAATCAAACCATTGTGTTCAAGAACAAAAAACCAAGCGTACGCCTGCACCATAAAGCTGGTCCAAAATGGCAAAATCAAGAAAAAAAGAAAAATATTTTTAAACCGTCTAATTTTTATCGCCAAGCAATAGGAGACTGGATAGGCAAAGAGCAAACAAAAAAATGCGGTACAAAAAGCAAGCAATAATGATCTGCCAATCACTAAGGCAAACAGCGGACTAAAAAAATAGGTATAATTTTCAAGCGTTACTGCCTGCGTATCAAATGCGGTGTTTCCTGATCTAAGAAAACTCAAGAGTATCAAACAGACGACTGGCACGTAACAAAAAAAGAACTGCCATGCAACGGCAGGCAGCGCCATAAAAAAAGGAAATTCAGATCTAAAATTAGCATTAATTTTTTTCATTTTTCCAAAATTACCACATTTTCTTTTTGCCACATGAGATAAACCACATCATCATAATCGATCACTTCTTTAGGAAAATGCTCTTCATTCTGCTCAAACACTTGCACTATTTTATTATTGCTCAAGCGAACATTGTATTGCGTTGATCTACCATGATACACGATAGAGGCCACGGTGCCCTGCACATGATTTGAAAATCCTGGCAAGAGTTCCTTACTGATATCAATTTTTTCCGGACGTACACTCATAAAAACTTGCGCCCCATCGTAAATCCATTCTTTTCCTTTTGGCGCTAGAATTTGGCATGCGCCGACCCCTTCAATTTCAAGGTACTGTTGATCATCTTTGATGCGCAAGGTGCCATTAAAGATATTGCTGGATCCCACAAACTGCGCAACAAACGAAGACGCTGGAAACTCATAAATTTCTTTTGGTGTGCCAATTTGCTCAATCTGCCCATCAGGATTCATAATCGCCATCGTATCAGCAACCGTTAATGCCTCAAACTGATCATGCGTTACGTAAACAAAGGTGGTCTTGAGCGTGCTTTGCAAATCGATCAATTCAAGCAACATGCGCTCACGGAGCTTAAGATCTAAGGCAGCCAGTGGCTCATCGAGCAACAAAACTTCCGGTTCATTAATGATAGCGCGCGCAATTGCTACTCGCTGTTGCTGACCCCCAGAAAGCTGACCAATAGATTTATTAATGTGCTTTTCTAAATGCACCGTTTTAATTACTTTGTTCACCTTTTGCTGCACGATCTCTTCCGGCACTTTTTTAATACGCTGACTAAAAGCAATATTTTCAAAGACGTTTAAGTGAGGAAAAAGCGCATAGTTTTGAAAGACGGTATTCACATGACGCTGGTTCACGGGTGTGTCGGTAATATCTTCATCGCCTAAATAGATCCTGCCCTCATCAGCCGTTTCAAAACCGGCAATTAAACGCAAAATGGTAGTTTTCCCGCTGCCGCTGGGCCCGAGCAAAGCAAATATCTTACCGCCAGGGATCGTGAGATTGATATTCTCAAGAATTACTTCGCCGCTGAAGCTTTTTTTTATATTTTCTAATCTAATGTTTTTCATTTTTCTTCGTAATCCTCGCATATGCCATAGGCACTACCACATCAGAAAGCGTACAGGGAATAACCACAGCAATAATAATAAAAAGAAAAACAAAGCCAATATCCTTGTACCAATCCATAAAACCATGAGCAACCAAATAAAAGGTTGAGGCCAACGAGCTGACAAAGATATGAATAAAGTGAGAAAAAATAGAATACGTTTTTTGGTGAGCAGCGCTATGCCGGCTCATTACAAAGCCATTAATAATACCTACAAAAAGAAATGGCAACACATTGGCTAGCTCTGTAAAAAAACATAAATGAAAGCTCATAGCCACTCCCAGCGCTCGGCCACCTAAATAGGGCAAAATAGAATCGGAAAGCGTGCAAAAAAGGACCGGTGACCAAACACCAATCAAAAGTGCTGGCAATATTGGCTTGCAAAAGCGCCGAAAGGTTATTAAAGTCCCCGTTGCAGCAAATACGATATGCATAAAATGGAAGCTATGAAAGAGCATCTGCGCACCGCGATGGGCATCCACGCTGCTGCTCATCCCCTTAAAAGCCAGGGTAACAAAACTCAAAATGATGAGCGCAAAGGCCACTGAAAAAATGGCATATGGCAAATGGTGCAGTAATTCGCTGGTTAGGCTATGGTCGTGATCATGATAATGATCGTGGTGGTCATGGTCATGCGCATGCTGGTCCATTAAAATTCCCCAAAAAAAGAGCTCTTTTCTATCACAATAGTTTTAAGTTAATGCTTTTTTAAAATAAATCAAAAAATACCGCATTCCCTAGCAAAAAAATAGTTTTTGGGTACCATGACTAAGAATGTAACTTTCTTTCAACTTAAGGATTCTTTATGAACACGAAAATAGCCTTTTTAATCTTAATTGCCGTAAGCTCAGCATCTCAAATTACGGCCATTACCTATGAAGAATTACAACAACAAGTACAAAAAGAAGCTGATGATGCAATTATTGCTATTAAGCAACAGTATGACAAAGAACTGCCTAAGAGGCTCTATATTGGGGCTTCCGCCGCAGTGTTAACAGCATTTTGCTTTATGATGACAAACTATTACAGAGATACTAAAAATCCTATCTCGAATTGGCTGTTGGCGCCCCTAACCGCTCTTGGTGGTTTTGCTACAGCATGTGCTTTAATAAAAATAAATAACGATGATCAATTTACAAACCAACTTATCTTAAACCAAGATAGAATTTATCATGAAAAGATGAAACGCCTGCATACTCGACATACGCTCACTGATATTGCCAATCTCCAACTCAAGCGCTTACAAGATTTGATCAAACCCATAGTTAATTATTTTGAGAATACTAAGCAAGTACTTCAGAACGCATTGCCAAACGACAAGAACCACGCATAGAGCGGCATGCAGCGATCTGGCCGCTGCCATTTCCAGGCAATTTCAAAGCGTAAGGGGCCGATAGGCGTATTATAATGAATGCCAAAGCCAGTTCCTGCTAAAAGATTACGTGGGCGAATATCGGCAAAATAATTATTACTGAGCGCTCCTAAATCTTGAAAGAGCGTGCACCAAATATCTTTATACGCGGGCATGCGCAGCTCGAGATTAAGATTAAGCAGTGAGCGAGAGCCTTGGGGCACGAATATCTGCTTTGAGCAGCCGCTCGTGGTGAGCCCCGTCGAACCATTCGAACGCTCGTTTCCTTCGACCAGCTCAGGACGAGCGGATTTAGAATCTTCGGGCAAACTTTTAGTAAATACACCCAGCGGCGGGCACATGTCAGTTTGATAACTTCTGATTGAATTCGCTCCGCCTAAATAAAAGCGCTCGGCTGGCATCACGTTTTCAAACCGCTCATAAAAAATATGGCCGCATCTGCCACGTAATGCAAGCACTGCAGAGCCAACCGGTATAAAAATCGAATGCTCCAGCAAGATTTTTAAAAAATAAGAGTTGAGCGACAGTAATCGCAGCGGGAACATTCCTTTTAATGAGCAGAGCGTCATGCTCCCTTGCGTTGGATTCAGTTTATTGTCGGTTGTCACCCAAAAGAGTGTTGGCTCAAACAAGACATAGGGAATTTTATGGCCCACCAACAATGGCTGAAAATTGAGCGCGTGAGTGATATCATCTGCAACCCATCGGTGATCTTTTGGATTCACCACTTTCGTTTCCATCCATGCGATTCCCGCATTTAATTGAGCTTCAAACGGCCTTTTTTTATAGTTAAAGCCAAACTCAAATCCCTGCTGCACAAAGTGATACAAATTTTTTTGATTGTTGCGCCAGCCCGGTTGCAAATAGTTTGTTGCATACACTTGAAAGCTCGAGCGAATCGGCACGCCAAAAATCCACGGCAAACTATACTGCGCATAAAACGTATGCTCCCCATGCGTATAATCAGCTTCAAAGCGTATTTGATCTGCTTTGTTAAAGGGGTTTTTTATCAAAAAGGTGCCGCCTGCAACATAGCTGACATTTTTAAACGTAAATTCAGGGCTCATCTGCTGCAAGCTCAATCCAGCCCGCACGCGCAGTTCGTAGGTGTCATCGGCATGCACTTTCAGCAGCATCGTTTTTTGATTGTGATCCCACGGTGTTGCAATAGGGTAGAGTTCAATCTCATCAAAAACATCGAGCGCTCGGAGCGCCGCCGTAGATTCTTGCACTGCCGTTAAACTATAGTCGCCATTTTCTTGGTACGTTAATTCTCGCGTGATAACATCCGCTGGCACCATTGAACTATTGCGTACTATTGTTTTACCGAATGCACTCTGCGCAAGTTTATCACGAGCGATCAAATCCTTTTCTCTGGGAGAGTGCAGAATTTCTTTCTGTTTGCCTTCGGTAATTGAAAACATACAGCGTGGGCCATCAAACTCTGTTTGCACGTGCACATCTAAGAAACCATTTTGTTTATATTTCTCTGCGATGTCGCTAGCTAAAATCTCTACCGGCAAAAGCCATGCAGCTTTGCCAAACAAAAGTATCTGATCAAGCAGCTGCTCTTTTGTGAAAAAGTTGTTGCCTTGGAAAATAAATTTTCTGCACGCACTGAGTTGTGCTGTAATAGTTAACCCAAGTGCTTGCTCTGTATTGATATTCTTTTGCGTCGCGTGCTCCATAAGATAAAAACCACGTTCAACCAGATATTTTTTCAATGTGTGTAGAGCATCTTCAACAATTGCCGTGCTATATGATTTCCCCACTAATCGCTCTGCTAAGAATGTATTCATTTGTTGTAATTCATGCGGCTCTGCATTCTTAAGATCAAGTGTCACAGAGGCGATAGTAAATTTGTTGCCTGGTTCAATCGCCAAAGTAACGTTGACGGTTTTTTTATCTGCGCAATATTCCAGCGTATCTTGTACGCGTGAGAGCACATAACCAGAATCTTTTAAAAAATTTGTAATAATCTGTACTGAATGAGCATGCTTGCTTTGATCAAATACGTGGCCCGTTTTGATCGCATATAATCGCGCATAAAAATCTTTGCCGTACAACACACCACTTATTTTTAAATCATCTAAAATCCAATGGCTTTCTAAGGTAATGTGCAGCACTGTTTCCTGCGCATCTTTTTGATAGGAGAAAGTCACCGTTTTAAATGTATGATGAGCACCCAGATAAAAAACTGCCTTTTTTAAAAGATCTGCTGTTACCGTAACGGGAGCAATCAAACCCAGCTCTTGTGCAAGCAATTGCTCATCAAGAGTGACATCAGCTCGTATTATAACACGAGTAACACCAAGAGGCTTTTGCACAAAGCCTTCTAATGGCAGCGTTTCTTGATTTTCTTTAGCAAGAGTAATAACACAGATTTTACTATAATCTGTTTGGTCGGCATATATCGGATAAAAAAGAATAAGAAGAGTACATAAACATAGGCGCACAAATGATGGTATCATGATGGTTTAGTTTAGCAAAAAATCCCATTTGTGCTATAAGTCGTTCGTATGTCTCCACTCAGCCTTTAAAAAAAAGGCCTCCATCGACACGAACGGAAAGAAATTTTTTTATAAGCCAATAAGCCGTTCGTGTCGATGGAGCCCATAGGGCAAGTAGAGACATACGAACGGTATGAGCTCACTCAATAACACGAAATACCCCGCGATAGTCTTTCACTTTCACAAAGGGCTCAATATGAACGTCGACAACGCCCGCCTGAGCCGCTTCCTTGTGCAGCACGTCCACAAATTTATCCACATCATCTTTGTCACCACAGACAATGATTTTATAGCTTTTTTCGATAGGAACTATTTGAATAGTTCCCTCTATGCCCAGTTTGGTACCACTTTTTTGGATTGTTTGAGTGAAGACTTCCTGGTCAATACCACTCAATGAAATTTTGAGACACTTTTTCATACTACTCCTTCTACTTTTTCCATCGAGGCTAGCAAAATGATCTCTTTTGTGTCAAAAAAAGTTACTTATTTGAATAAAGCAAGCTTCCTATAGACTAAAAAAGAATTGGAAAGTAGAATTTAAGAAACGGATTATCTCCCAATTATGGATTTTATGGATACAAAATCAGCTATACGCGTACGCTTTGCCCCTTCCCCGACTGGACTTATGCATTTGGGGAATGTTAGAACCGCACTTATGAATTACCTCTTTGCACGGCAAAAACAGGGCGCTTTCATCATCCGTATTGAGGATACCGATACCCAAAGAAATTTTGATCCAGGCGCAGAGCAAATTATGGCAAACCTAGCATGGCTCGGTTTAGACTATCAAGAAGGGCCTGGCAAAGGCGGGCCATACGCTCCTTATTTTCAGTCCCAAAGAACAAGCCTGTATCAAGAATATTTGCAAAAACTGCAGGATAAAAAACAGATCTATCGGTGCTTTTGCACACCTGAAGAGCTTGAAAAAAAGCGCCAACGTCAAGCAGCACTTAAACTTCCACCCCGCTATGATCGCACGTGCCTCAAGCGATCGCAACAAGACATCGATCAGCTTCTTGCCGATAAAACACCATTTGTCTGGCGCGTAGAGCTCGATTTGCTTGGTTCAGTTACCATTCATGATTTGGCACATGGCAAAATAACCTTTGAATACAAAAATTTTTCTGACTTTCCTATCACCCGTGCAGATGGCACGTTTACCTTTATTTTTGCCAATTTTGTAGATGACATGGTAATGCAAATTAGCCATGTTATTCGTGGTGAAGATCATCTGACCAATACAGCAAGCCAAGCAGCGTTATACACACTCTTCAATATCTCATTGCCCACCTTTTGGCATCTGCCTATTTTATGTAATGCGGAAGGCAAGAAGTTATCCAAGAGAGACTTTGGCTTCTCACTCAATGATCTAGTTGAAGCGGGCCTTCTCCATGAAGCTATCGATAACTATTTAGCAATCATTGGTGGCGGTACTTTTGAACAAGAAGTGATGTCACTTCCTGAGCTTGCGCAAAAATTAAATTTTGAACATATTCATTCAACTGGCCATGTACGCTATGATGTAGAAAAGTTGCGTTGGCTTAACCACAAATGGATTAATAAATTAGAAGTTAACGATTTAACCGCTCGCGCATTGCCGTTCTTGCTCAAAAAATATCCACAAGCACAGAATATTTCCCTCGACACCTTAGCAGCGCTTATTCAAGCAATCAAACCTGAGATTTATACGTTAGCAGAGCTGGCCGACGCACTCTCATTTGTATTTAATGCACCACTGGTGGATAGCACATTATTTACTGCAGAGCATGCCAAAATAGCAAGCATTATAAGTAACAACTTAGCTTTAATTGATAAACCAAATGAGTTTGTTTCAGTGCTTAAACAAGAAGTGAAAAAACAAAATATTCCGCTTGCTCAACTCTTTTGGTTTTTACGTATGGCATTAATGGGCCAAGAAAAAGGCCCTGCTATTCATGAACTGATTGCTATGCTTGGCATCCAAGAAGCACGAGAACGGATTCAAAAAGTTTTAATATAAAAATATTTATCTACGCTTGATCAGCAGTAATGCATTAATACTCACTTGTGCAGGGTTTTTGGTAATAAAATCTATAATGCGATTAGGAATCAACAAAGCCTTTTTTGTGTTTTCTTTTTCAAGAAAACTTTTTAATAGCACTGTTGCATTTTTAATTCTTTCTTGTGTTGCAGGCCATCCAAAAATTCCGTGCTTATATGTTGAGTCTTCTTGTACTAAAATATTATTGTGCACTAATTCTGTAAGATAATTTTTATACAGCTCAAGTTGTTCATTTATTTGCATAGAGTGCGTCCAATTATCGAGAAAACAACTCAATGGATTTTCTTTAAATAAAGCAAGCTTATTAAATATTAATAAAGAGTTACTCTGTATCTCTTCATATATTTCAGTTTGATTATCATACGTAACTGAAAGAGGTATCTTTTTATATGATGTTAAACATACAAGTGGAATACCATTATTTATTATTGGCCACTTTTGTCCATTTTTTTTCGTAATATTTAATAATGGCACGCGTTTATTATTAATGAATCCATCATCTTTTATAAGTTCACTTTCTGCAGCACTCTTAGCATAATAGGCCACCGTTTTTTTAACTTGTATAAACGGGCAATTGCTTGGAACTCTTGTGCTAAATAGTTCATTAAAATAATCAACTTGTTTACTCGGCAAATAATGGATTTTTGCACTTTCATCAACAACATACCAAAAGCGCAATTTGCTTTTAGAAAAATCTTCCATAGCCTCTAAACAAAAGCTACCCATCATTATTAATAACACTTTTTTCATTATCAGCTCCCTTTTCCCTCTCATAACTGAGGAGCATTAGTATCGTCTCATCACTTTTTGACAAAAAATTGATAATTCTTTGCTGCATAACCTGATTATATGCTGCTCTTTCTTTTTGTGCAAAATAACTGCCCGGGCCATGGCAATATCTTTTACCTTTTTGTACTATGATATCCGACTCTAATAAAGTATCTATATAGCTCTTTATTATTGCATTATTAAGGTCCTTCCCCTCAAGAATACGCAGCGGATTTTTTCTAAAAGCTTCTATTTTCTCATGTAATGGTATCCCAATTTTCCCCGAACAAATTTTATACGTCATCTGATATTTTTTACCGTCATATTTGGTTGAGATACAAAATGATGGGTTATCAAAATAATACAACGGAAAACCAATTACCACCGATAACCATTTATCGCTTGCATACACCTGTAACCAATCATAAAATGTATCCTTGCGATTTTTTGGCAGTTCTTTTAAATCAATTGACTCATGGTAAGTATGCACTTGAATAAACGGAGTATAATCAGGGATTGTTTTTTCATCGATCAAATGTAATCGTGCAAATAATTTAATCTGCACTGGTAACGCATAATAAATACAGTCATGTTTGCCAAGCGCAACAAAAAAATTCATCTTTTGAGTATTATTTTCTTGTTCTATATTATTCTCTTGCTCCATGCAAATGATAACAGCAAAGTATGATAAAAACAGTACCCATTTTCGCATGAACAGCTCCGCACAGTTTCTGATTTAAAACTTTCTTTTGTGCTTTAACATAAAGAAGCGGCTAATAAAAATGTAATAGTATATTTTTACAATTGTTGTAAGGGATCAGCTAAACGATTGGGCAATTTTTTCAATCCACCCACCAGATGTTGCTGTTCAAAATAGTCCATTAATTGGATAAATTCTTGTTCTCGCGCTGGCGTTACATAGAATTCAAAAAGATTAGTTTTATTATCGAGCGTGCGGTCAAATGCAAGATGTTCGCAACTTTTAAGAATTGCAACAACGTACCAACAAAAGGTTTTATCGACGTGTGCTTGGTAATAAGGGCAATAGTTTGTTTGTTGCATAAACGGTGCTTTTTGAAAGATATTTTTTCTTTATTATTTTTTATAGTAGCGGTTTTAGAGACATAAGTCACAATTTTCTTGCAGGAATGTTCTTGCAAACACTCCTGCACCTCGTGCACCAGCATGCTGCTGGACTGCTTACAACGCTCGCAACTTGGTCTTACTCCACCGGCCCGAAGCCGGTACGTAAACCAAGGGCTCGAATCGGA
>Ga0209624_10001535_pt1 | contig 17932 bp, 15 predicted proteins | sample JacPinW_OM2H0_O1_FD_188565 | JGI IMG/M metagenome (GOLD analysis project Ga0209624, IMG submission 188565) | Forest soil microbial communities from Algoma, Ontario, Canada - Jack Pine, Ontario site 1_JW_OM2H0_O1 (SPAdes) (version 2) | ecosystem: Environmental > Terrestrial > Soil > Boreal...
TGCGGCTTCGCCCAATTTTCTCCGCTGGTAATTCCCGCGGTCGTGTTTCCTCTCGTGCTTAGCATTGCGCAGGAGCAATTCTTCTGGGCATTCTTTCTCGTGCTCATCTCGTTCGCGGCGGCGGGCGGGCGGTTGTTTATCGTTCAGAATCAGTTGTTGATCAGTTCCCGCGACCTTGAAAAGAATCTATCCCTTTTGCGCGGAATCACCGAGGGCACAACGGACGCTGTGTTCGTCAAGGATCTCGATGGTCGTTATGTGATGATTAACACGGCCGGCGCCCGATTTCTCGGCCGCACCGTGACCGATGTGATCGGCAAGAGCGACGCCGAGCTATTCTCACCCGCAGTCGGCAAGACCATCATGAAGCGCGACCGCCAGGTCTTGCAGGCGGGAGAAACGCAAACCTACGACGAGTTCGGTACGGCTGCTGGCGTGACGCGCCTCTACTCCGCGACGAAAGGGCCGCTTCGAGATCCAAGTGGGCAGGTGATCGGACTGCTCGGCATTTGCCGCGACATTACTGCCCAGAAGCGTGCGGAAGAAGAAATCCGGCAGTCGCAGCAGAAGCTGAGCATTCACATCGAGCACACGCCTCTCGCCGTCGTCGAGTGGGATCTCGACTTTCGCGTTGCCAATTGGAATCCATCCGCGGAACGCATCTTCGGCTACACGCGCGAAGAAGCTCTTGGACAGCATGCACACTTCATCGTCCCTCCTCACATCCGCGAGAGAGTGGACGAGGTCTGGCGCGATTTGCTCGAGCACAAAGACGGCGCTCGCACGTCTTCGCGATACCAGTTCGCGCGCAACGACAATATCGCCAAGGATGGCCGCCTGATTTCCTGCGAGTGGTACAACACTCCGTTGGTCGACGATGCCGGCCGCGTGCTCGGTGTCGCGTCTCTCGTGCAGGATGTTACCGAACGTGTTGGACTCGAAGAGAGCCTGCGCCAATCACAGAAAATGGAAGCAGTTGGACGTCTGGCTGGCGGAGTTGCTCACGACTTCAATAATTTGTTGACGGTTATTCTGGGCTACTCACAAATTTTGGCCGATGAACTTCCCGCGAGCAGCCGTCTTTCGGAGAGCAACGCGCAGATCAGGTCGGCCGCGGATCGCGCCGCCGGAATCACGCGCCAGTTGCTGGCCTTCAGCCGCAAGCAGGTGCTCTCCCCGCGCGTCATCAACTTGAACGAAATCTTGGTGAATTTGGATTCGTTGCTGCGTCGGTTGATCGGCGAGGACATCGAAGTACTCTCTGCGCCCGCTCGCGACTTGGGCTCAGTCAAGGCCGATCCCGGACAGATTGAGCAAGTCGTCATGAATCTCGCGCTGAACTCGCGCGATGCCATGCCGACTGGAGGCAAGCTCACGATCGAAACTGCGAACGCTAACCTCGATGAAACTTATGCTCGCGATCGCCAGCCAGTGGTTCCCGGACGCTACGTCATGCTGGCTGTCAGCGACACCGGTGAGGGGATGAGCACCGAAACCCAGTCACGCATCTTCGAGCCGTTCTATACCACGAAGGAAGTGGGCAAAGGCACCGGACTCGGGCTTTCCATGGTCTACGGAATCGTCAAGCAAAGCGGCGGTTACATCTGGGTCTACAGCGAGCCCGGACGGGGAACAACTTTCAAGATATATCTCCCGCGCGCCGACGAACCCGTCGAGAGCGCAGCTTCCGAAAAAAAATCAGACGGTGTACAGCGGGGCACGGAGACGATTCTTCTGGTCGAAGACGATCCGCAGTTGCGCCAGCTGAGTACGTCGGTACTCTCTCACTGTGGCTATCACGTCCTGGTTGCGGCAAGCCCGGAGGAAGGACTTGCGGTCTGCAAGGCAAATCAACGCGAGATCCAACTTCTGGTCACCGACGTCGTTATGCCGCGAATGAACGGACGACAACTCGCGGAACAGATCCTGCAAGTTTGCCCCAAGCTGCGAGTGCTCTATATCTCGGGATACACCAACAACGCCATCGTTCACTATGGTGTCCTCGACCCCGGTCTGTGGTTCTTGCCGAAGCCGTTCACACTTTCGGCGCTGGTAGCCAAAGTGCGGGAAGTTCTCGATGCGGCCGGCAGTTCCGCGCCAGCATAAACGTTTTCTATTTGTTGCCTTCGGCCCAGTAGCTGGTTCGCGCCATCACCGTACTGTCTTTCGCATCCTTCGCTTCCTTAAGCCGCACGCGGATCTGGTGCAACCCTGGATGTGGTTCCTTCGGCGCAAAGCTCAGCAGGTAGCGGCTGTGCAGATGATTGGTGAAATCGTTCATTTGCACTTCAAATTTCTTCTTCGTCGCAAAGAGCTCATACTCGCCACCAGTCATTGCTGCAACCGTGCTCGGAACATTCTTCTTCATCGCTTGAGCCGTGCGATACATCAGATCCATGATGTCCAAGGTTGGGTGCATTTCGCTCTTATTGTTCCCGCGTCCGGTATCAAGAATGTTCGAGAGCGCGGGCGAGAACGACAGCGCGTACATCAGGGAATTGCTGTCCCCGATATCGGCTACGGCATCCTCAATCTTCACTTTGCTGCCATGGTCGCGGGTCTCGCTGATGAGCAGCAAGATTCGCAAACGGTCTTCCGGTTCTTTCTTGAGGAGGCCGACCGAGTAGCCAACGGCATCCAGAATCGCGGCTCCGCCATCTCCGGGCTCCAGCTTCGCGAGATCGAAATCGACCAGGTTCTCCTCTTTGGTGAACTCCTGGGTCAGAACGATCTGGGAATCGAACTCCACAACCGCGACCCGGGCGGTTCCCAGGGAGAACAACGGATCGAGCATCGACTTCAGGCCCTGCATGCGCGGGAACTCATACGCTGCCCGCCGTCCTTTTTGAATGGCCAGCACCAGCGAGATCGGCTGACCCTCAGGCGCCTCGTCGAGACGCACCGACTGCTCGACGCCATCGTCTTCGATAACGAAATCCTTGGCAGTGAGGCCATACACAACCTCGCCCTGCGCGTCTTTGACCAGCGCGGGAATCAGAACGACGTTGGATTGAGCGCGGAGAGTTGTTTCCTGAGGAATCGCTCTGCCGGAAAGCAGCGCGAGAAGAATGAAAGGAACGATCGCTGGGCGCAGGTTAGCCCGCCTTGCGTTTTTCTTCCTGTCGGCCGTCCTGCAGCACTTCGTCCAGCGCATTGGCTAATAGATGCGCGCGCTTCTGATAGTCGGTTGCCCCGCCGTCCTGCTTTTTCTTCAGGAGGTGGTATTCGTCGGCGATATTCAGCGCCGCCAGCACCGCCAGACGAACCGTATCGATCGTATTCGTGGCCTCGGCGACCGCGCGCATCTTGGCGTCCACATATTCGGCCAAATTCAGAATGTAGTCGGGATCGGACCCGCGCAGGTTATAGGCTTGGTCGAAAATTTCCACCCGCACGCTGGCGTTCTGCGCGTCTTTGACCATCTGATCTTTCGTCGCTGTCGCCATTCAATGTTCTCCGTGGAAACCTGGCTTCCGTCTCGCCCGCAATACGCCGGTCTAGCTGGCTTCGGCCAACGACTCGATCTGCGCCAGCATTTTCTCGACGCGGCCGCGAATGTCTTCCCGCTCTTTCTTCAACTGAACTGTTTCCCGGCGCAGCCGTACCAGTTCTTCTTCGCGGTCCTCATTCTGCTGCCGCAACCGCTGCACATCGCGCTCAGCGGTTGCCTGCGCTTGCTTCGCGGCCTTGTACATCTCTATGGTGCGATAGATTTTCTCTTCCAGCGCTTGAAAATCGTCGGCCGGAACCTGATGTGGTACCTGTTCGATTGCATTCGATGCCATAACGCACACATTCCCCGAAGAAGAAATTTCGAACTTTCTCGCAGTATACTCCACATTTTTGTGGAGAAATCCAGTTCTCTCGGAGCCAGGATCAGGACCGCTTCCTGAGTTGAAAGTTCCGAATCTTCAGGCTGCCCACTCAATCGCGGGCCGCCATTTTGGATATAATCCTGCTGCCTCCAGGAGTCCATCATGAAGAAGCTTGTCTGTGTCGCGGTCGGAGCGTTTGCTCTTTTATTCCCTGTCCTATCGAAAGGCAGAGACAAAAACGATGTCCAGTTCGTGCAAATGAGGGACTTCGTCGGGAAAAACGTCGGGCAGATTGTCGTCCGGGACGAGGGCCCGGGAGTGATGTTGGACCTTCACCTTCATGGTCTGACCCCCGGCGAGCACGCCATACACTTTCACCAGGTTCCCAACTGCGAAGGCTCGGACTTCAAGGCTGCGGGTCCACATTACAATCCCGACGGCAAAAAGCACGGCTTCGAGAATCCCGAAGGACATCACGCCGGAGACATGAAGAATTTCACGGTCGGCCAGAACGGCAAGGCTAAAGTGAGCATCGAGGACCCAGATGTTACGCTCAAGCCCGGCCCGCGACAGCTTTCAAGTGTCGCCATCGTGATCCACGCCAAAGCGGATGACTACCAGACTGACCCCTCAGGGAATTCGGGAGATCGCGTGGCGTGCGGCGTGCTCGACACTCGGACGCACTAGACTCGAGCCAGAACGCCGAGTCAGTGCGCCAGTTTTGCCAGCCTCCGTGAGGCCTCGTCAAGCGTCTCAGGTTTTTTGCAGAATGCAAACCGCACTTGCCGCGCTCCATCTCTCGGATCGCGGTAGAAACTTGATCCCGGTACGCAAGCAACACCGATCTCCTGCACCAGGTATTTCGCGAATGCCACGTCGTCGCTATAGCCAAACACCGAAATGTCGGTCATGACGTAATAGGCTCCGCGCGGACGGAAACATCTAAATCCAGCCGCAGTGAGTGCGGGCATCAGATGGTCGCGGCGTACGCGGTATCCCGTTGCAAGATTCGCGTAATACTCCGCGGGCAAACTCAGAGCCGCGGCTCCCGCCTCTTGTAGCGGAGCAGGCGCGCCCACCGTCAGAAAGTCGTGTACTTTGCGAATCGCATTCGTGATCTTTTCCGGAGCAACCGCCCATCCTACGCGCCATCCCGTCACACTGTAGGTCTTCGACATGCCGTTGATCGTGACCGTTCGCTCCCGCATGCCGTCGAGCGACACCATGGAGATGTGCTCCGTCCCGTCGTACAGGATGTGCTCGTAGATTTCGTCGGTAATCGCCAGCACGTCGAATTCAACACACAGATCGCGAATCAACTCCAGCTCTTTTCGCGTGAAAACCTTGCCGGTCGGATTGTTCGGCGTATTCAGGATGATTGCTTTGGTGTGCTTGTCGAACGCTCGGCGAAGTTCCTTCTCGTCGAATGTCCACTCGCCGCCCTCGTCCTTCGGCGGACGCAGCTTCACAAACTTCGGCTTCGCGCCGCTCAGTACCGAGTCCGGCCCATAGTTTTCGTAGAAGGGTTCGAAGATCACGACCTCATCGCCCGTGTTGCACACCGCGAGGAGCGTCGAAATCATGGCCTCTGTCGATCCGCAACAGACCGTGATCTCCTTCTCGGGATCGACGGTAATTTTCTGCCATACGCCCATCTGCCGGGCGATCGCATTGCGCAGATTTTTCGCGCCCCAGGTGATCGCATACTGATTGACGTCGCCCGCAACCGCACGTTGCGCGGCCTGCTTGATCTCCGCGGGAGCGGAGAAGTCCGGAAAGCCCTGTGCCAAATTCACGGCGTGATAGAGCATCGCCTGGCGCGTCATCTCGCGAATCACCGACTCAGTAAAGTGTCCAACCTTGTCGCTCAGGAAGTGCTTGCCGGTCGTGGCGACGGGCGTTGCCGCCGTAGCAGGCCGATTCGCCTCAGGCATCCGAACGGATGCGGGCTTAAGCTTTCGTTTTGCCGGAGTCTTCTTCTTCGATGCGGTCTTTACAGCTTTCTTCGTGCGGCGATCGGTCATAAAAGGCAGACTAGCATAGCTACAACCGGCGCGGCCACGCAGCGACTATGGCTTGAAACCCACACTCTGCCAGAGTTCGGCCGTGTGATACATCGTGCCATTAGTGATCACGTATTCCACGTTGCGGGTATTGTGAATGTCCGCCAGAGGATCGCCGTTGATCAGAATCAAATCGCCGCGCTTTCCCTTCTTCACCGTGCCGGTTTCTCTCTCAATACCCATGGCGCGCGCCGGGACAATCGTCGCCGCCTGAATTGCCTCCATCGGCGTGAACCCGGCTTGCACATAAATCTCCATCTCGCGATGCAGGCTGTAGCCGGGTACGGATTGATCTGTTCCCGCAACGATCGGAATCCCGGCGCGGTGCAACACTCCCACAATCTCAATCTCTTTCTGGAAAACTTTTTCTCCCAGCGCTGAATTTTCGTTCGGAGGTTCGACGTCGGTGAGTTGCTCGGCCAGTTCGGTTGGAATCTTGTTGATGCCAGGTTCGAAGCTGGCGGGAGGCTTCGCAGTTGTCGCCGTGAACAACTCAAAAAGCGCCATTGTCGGATCCACCACCGTGTGGTGCTCTTTCAAGAATGACAGTGCCTTCTGCGCCTCCGGCGAATGAATGTCGATGTTGGCCGCCGCATTTCTTCGTTCTGCGCGCGTTGCACTCGCGGGCAGCGCTGGACGCATGATGTTCTCGATGTATTGAATGTGATTGATCTGGTCTTGTCCCGCCTCGATCACCTGATACGCGTTCAGTCCTTCGGGGACGTGCCCGGTCACAGTCATGTCGAGACGGTGTGCCTCATCGGCCACGGCTTTCAGATTTTCGAGCTTGACCGAACTGTAGATCTTCATCTGCTGGAAACCCGCCGCGTGATAACGATCCACCCACATCCGCGCCTGGTCGGGGGAGTCCACCCGTTCGACCCCAAGCGCGAGGGGGCCGGTTCCGTCCACCACGCCGGCCAGCAGAAGGCGAGGGCCGAGTCCGCGACCCTTAGCAATTGCGTCGCGCACCGCGGTGACAAATTCAAATTCGTTGCCGCAATCGCGCACCGTGGTCACGCCCGCGGCCAGATAGATTGGCCCCCACTCAACTTGCTCGAAGTGCGCGTGCATATCCCAAAGGCCCGGCAGAATGGTCTTGCCGTCTGCCTGGATGACGTTCGCGTCGTGTGGAATCTTTACTTTTGAACGCGGCCCAACGGCAGCGATGCGGCCATTGTGAATAATAACTGCTGAGTCTGGAATTGCCGCAGCACCGGTTCCGTCGATCAGCGTCGCACCCACGATGGCGAGCGTTGAAGCGTGGCTGCCCGGAAGTCCCTTGGAGATTTCGGCGAGTGCCGTCATCCCGTCGGCACCCGCGCGTCCCACGAAATCGCCGAGCGCGCTCTCGTAACCGTCGCGGATCGCTTCGAAGTGATCGAATTCCGCGTCAGTCGTGACGGCGGCAACCAGGTTTCGATTGGCATCGAACCACAGCGTCTCGCGTCCCCAGATCAGGCCCTCGATGGTGTAGCGGTCGAGTTTCTCTTCCTTCGCCGCGACCCGAATCGTATCCGTCCCGCGTGGCTCGATTTTCACCGTGCCAGTGGGCAGGGTGGCTAGTTGCGCGGGCGAGCCGTGCGAAGCCCAGTAGCGCACCATCAACATCTGCATGGTTGTTGGGGCGTATCCGGTGATGGGGAAGAACGCTCCAGTGGGCAAAGCAATTTCACTTTGCTTGTCGCGAGTTCGCAGATGAACCGTGCTTCCCTCTATCGCAACGGCCTCATCAATCGTCACCGGGCGCGCTGTGCGCCCCTTGATTTCAAAAGCTTGTGGGGTGAGATCCGGGGCTCCACGAAACGCAGCTGCCAGCGGTACGGGCGATCCGCGATCAGTGAACTTGAAATCCATCTTGACGGTGAGGGAATCGCCGTCGCGCCGGATCTCATACGTCTCCTGTCCGATGGCTTGCTCGAACTTGTGCAACGTGAATTTTCCCTGTTCAACAATAGACGAGTCAGTGCCCCCGGCGGTTTGTGCTGCTGAGCTCGAAGGTGCCGTCAAAAGCGGGCTGGCGAAAACTACAAAGAATATGAGCAATCTTCTTTTTTGCATAAGCAGACCGGCCGATCGATATGAGATGGAAGTACGGAACCGCCGGAGGATTGTAACGGATTACTGGAAGGGCTCGTCACAGCAGGTCGAGCGAGGATGCGTCACGCCCGTGGCGCCGACTGCAGCCGCTCGGCAATTTCTTTCAGCAATCCCGCAGTAGCTTCGCCAGCTTCGAGCGTGGAAAAATCGCTTCCCAATGACACCAGCGGTACGGTGCAGCACGCATCGCGGAAAGCTTTGTCCGTCGACGGTGATGCGCTCATCCCTGCGCCCAGGAGCACAAGGTCAAACCGTGTAACGCGCATCAGGATCAGGCCATCGCGCAGATTATTGCTGGTGTGCACGTCGTATCCGGCGCGGTGCAGCAGCTCCCGCAGATACGTGACGAGGTCGGCGTTCGTGTCCACGCACAGCACACTCTTCCCAGCGGAAACCGGCTGTTCGACCGGGGCACGTGCCCGATAAAAGGACGCGACCGCGTTGTCTTCTGATTCGTGCGAATCAAATAGCTTGGTCAGATGGGAGAGTTGCAGAACTTTCTGGACATGCTCCGGCACGTGGCAGAGCTTCAGATCGCCGCGCACCTGGCGCGTGCTCGTCAGCGTTCGCACCATGGTTCCCAAGCCACTGCTGTCGATGAACACCACTTCGCCGAGGTGCAGCACAATGGCGCGCCGGTCCCGCAGAAGGTGCGAGATATGCGATTTCAAGGATTCCACTTCGCCGCCGGCGACCAGCCGCCCCTTGCAGCGGACGATCGTGACCTTCCCCACATCTCGCGTCTCTAATGAGAGTTTCATCCCGCCCTTACGTTCGAGGACGACCGCGCTCCGAGCAATGGTTGGCGAGATTACAAGGGCTCTTACCCCATGTCAAGAGGAGATACGCCAGTCCTCGGGCCGGCACTATCCGGCCCGACGATCCTTCTGCGGGGTTCCTTCCGCCTCGGTGGGCTGCAGCAACTTTCTCGCGGCGAGTGCTCGGATGCGTTCGACTTTCTCGTGAATCGCGCTCAGAAGCTGTTGCAGGATCGACTCCAGGTGCCCATCATCCGGATGTGGTGAATTTGCGGCCGCGCCGGCTTTGTCGCAGAGTTCCCGGATCCGGTCATCAAGGCGGCGCGTAGGCATAAGTGGCAAGTGCGCAAAAAACAAGCAGAACTGGGGCTTGGCAGAAGCTCAGTTAGAGTGCCATACCGGAGAGCCCGCGTTCGATACCCTACAAACCGTACGAAGCCGCGATTTGGCATGGGGGAAAAGCTGTAGGAACCGGGGGGCCCCTCTCTTTGAGGGGGGAACCTTAGCTCACCCCGAAGCGCTCGGCGGAGCGGGCCTTGGCCTTGGCTGCTTCCTCCTCGCGGTTTCTCGGTGGGGCGGTGGTTTCGAGCGAGCTGAGCAGACGATTCGAGATGATGGTTATGTCCTCGACGGCTGCCAGGAACGCGGCTTCGTTTGCTTTCGACGGCTTACTAAAGCCGCTGATTTTTCTCACGAACTGCAAAGCAGCAGCCCGAACCTCATCGTTAGTCACCGGCGGCTTGAAGTTAAAGAGGATTTTGATATTTCTGCACATAGCTGTGAACCTCATGGATCAGAAACCCAGGTGGGCAGCGGAACGTCCTTTTCTATTGTGACGCAAAACGGGTGAGCAGGTGAAATCGCAGCGCGCGCGTAGGAAGAAAGGGCTCGTGGTTGGCACTTTCGGGCCGCTTGCAAGCCCGTATCAGCGGCGCTATGATTCGCCTCTGTCGCGCACCGATCACTTCGTTCAACCCATTTCCCCGGGTGGTGAGCGGTAGCTTCTTCGACGCAGATTCCATCTGTGGGGGCTTGAGTGACATCTTCCGTGCGGCCATTGGCCGTGGACGAACAGGTCGGTGGCTACAAGATCCTCGGAACCGCTGGCGTCGGCGGAATGGGGATCGTTTATAAAGCCCTCGACCTCAAGCTCAACCGCACCGTCGCGCTCAAATTCCTGCCCAACGATCTGAACGTGGCTTCCAAAGATAAAGAACGTTTTCTACAGGAAGCGCGCACCGCCTCTGCGCTCGACCACAGCAACATCGGCGTAATCCACGGTCTCGAGGAAACCGCCGACGGCCAGACCTTTATCGTGATGGCCTACTATGAGGGCCTCACCCTAGCCGAGCGGATTCGCCGCGGGCCGATGTCGCCGAAAGAAGCCCTCGAAATCATGGTGCAGATCACGCGCGGGCTGATCGATGCTCACGAGCACAGCATCATCCATCGCGACATCAAGCCGTCGAATGTGATCATCACCCGGCAGAACGTCGCCAAGATCGTAGATTTTGGTCTCGCCCGTGTTGCGAGCAACGCCGCCACAACTCTCACGGCCGGGCCCGTCGGGACGCTGGCCTACATGTCGCCGGAGCAGGTTCGTAACGAGCCGCTCGACCGCCGTACCGACATCTGGTCGTTGGGCGTGGTGTTCGACGAAATGCTGACCGGAAAGCATCCGTTCGAGCGCGGAAATATGTCGGCTGTGCTCCTCGCGGTCCTTGAGCAGCCTCCGCCAGTCGAGGGTCTCGATCCGGCCCTAGCATCGATAGTCTGCCGGGCCCTGGCGAAGGATCGCACTCACCGGTATGCCGATTGTCGCGAACTGCTCGCGGACCTCGAAGCGTCGAAGCCCGCCTTCGAAACCGCGCCCAGTTCGCCTTCGGCGAAAAATCTGAAAGCGTCGTCCCGCGATCTCCGGCGTGCTCTCGAACACGCTTCCTCGAGCCGTGCGCTGGTCACACCGGTCGATCGCGCGCGGCGTTGGGCGGTCGAACTGATTGCAGCGATTCTGCTGCTCGCCGCAGCTTCTCTTCTAATTCCGTCGGTACGGCATGCCGTCGCTGGTTTGCTGTCTGGCGGTGGCAGTAGCGGAGGCGAAAAGCATATCGCCGTTCTCCCCTTTGACAATATCGGCAACGACTCCGCGAACGAGGCGATTTCTGAAGGCTTAATGGACAGCCTCACGAGCAAACTGTCGAACCTCGACGGAGGTCAGCAGTCTCTCTGGGTGGTCCCGGCCAGCGAGGTTCGAAGAAGAAAGGTCAACGATCCCGAAGCTGCGTTGCGCGAATTCGGCGCGACTCTGGTCGTAAAGGGAAGCGTGATGCGCGACAACTCGGGCGTTCACCTGACCGTGAACTTGATTCGCACCAAAGACGTCCGCCAGGAAGGATCGCTCTCGCTGCAGGATCCGGCTGGAGATTTTGCCGCTCTGCAAGATCAAGCTGTCTCTGGGTTGGCCCGGTTGATGCACGTGGAAGTTCCCGCCACCGCTTTGCACACTGCAGATGGTTCTTCGGCGCCGGCGGCCTATGAGTCCTACCTCAAGGCGCTCGGTCTCATGCAGCGCTATGACAAGCCTGGAAATTTGGATCAGGCGATCGAATCGTTGTCGAGCGCAATTACTACCGATCCGCAATTCGCGTTGGGCTATGCAGGACTAGGCCAAGCCTACTTATTGAAATATCAGCTCGACAAGAATCCCAAGTGGACGGAACTCGCTCTCAGCAACGGCAGCAAAGCGACCGCACTGAACAACAGCCTGCCTACCGCTTACGTAACCTTGGGAGGCATTCACAACGCGACGGGCAAGAATGACTTGGCACTCGAAGAATTCCAACGCGCGCTGCAACTCGATCCGCGCAACGCCGATGCTCTGAATGGCCTCGCCCACTCTTACGAGAGCGCCGGACGCAATGCCGACGCCGAAGCGGCTTACAAGAAGGCCATCGCTCTGCGCCCCGACTATTGGAGCGGCTATAACAGCCTGGCGAATTTCTATGGACGCCAAGGGAAGTACGACGACGCCATCGCTCAATTGCAGCATGTCATCGAACTCACCCCCGATAACGCAACGGCTTATTCGAATCTGGGAGCGACTTACGTCAATACAGGAGATCCGAAGCAATTCCCCAAGGCCGAAGAAGTGCTGAAGAAGTCGATCGAATTAAGTCCCAGTTATGGCGCCTACGCCAACCTCGGTTACATGTATGCGCTGCAACAACGCTATGCGGACTCAGCTGCCGCCACCGAGAAGGCATTGCAATTCAACGATCGCGATTACATTGTATGGGCGAACCTTGCCATGGCGTACGAGGGTTTGCATGATCAGGTGAAACTTGAAGCCGCGCGCGACAAGGAACTCCCTCTGGTGGAGCAGGCGGCCCAGTCGAATCCGCGCGACGCGGGCATCCAGGTCCGGCTGGCCCTGCTTTACGCAGAGAAAAAATTGCGAGAGAAAGCTTTGGCCCACTTGCAAACTGCGCTGACCCTGTCGCCCGACGATTCCGACGTGCTGGAGAGCGTTGGCGAGACCTATGAAACCCTCGGAGATCGTCCGCACGCGATCGAGTACATCGAGAAGAGCTTGCAGAAAGGATTTTCGCTGGAGTCTCTCAAAAACACTCCGGCACTGAAAAGTTTGTTGTCCGATCCGAATTTCCGGCCCAGCTCCAAATAGATTGATTTCACAAGGAGAGAGAGAATATGGCAGCAAATCCTGTACGTCCCACCCCTGACGCGGTTCTGTACCAGATCACCATCGCGCCCGGCGGAATTGTAAGTTCGAACCAGAACCTGAAAATTACGAACCAGGACACGATTGCATTTCACAACAACGCCGGGTTCCCAGTGAACATCGTATTCACCAGCGTATTCAATTCAATTAACAATCTGCAGCAAAATACCAGCGCCGCGCCGAACGGCGGACCGGCCTTGAATACAACGATCAACTACAAGATCATCAACGCAACGACCGGGCTGCAGACGGGAGGGCCCTACTGCGTTCAGTTCGGCGTCGGCCCTTTAACCATCAATATTGCGAACCTGAATACGTCTCCGGATCCAATTTCCATTCCACCCGGCGGAGAGATTGTCTTTGTTTGTGATGCGACTTACAGCATCGTATGGAAATCGAACAACCTGCCGGTCACAGCCTGGACTCCTCAACCATTGAAGCTCTATGCCAACGCAGTCCCGAACCCCAATCCGGTTCAGACCGCGCTACCTGCGGTTTATGGACAGAGCGTGTTTTACACCATCACGAATGCAACTGAAACACGCGGCGGCGGCACCGTGGTGATTGGTGCCTGAATTACGCCCCCATTCCTGATTGCGTCGACGCGGGTCATGAATGGGGGTATTTGTTTTTCTGCTGATACTATGGCGTCTGCGGGATGATGCAACAACCGCTCGGGTGTAGCGATTGCCCTCGGTATCCCATGCTATAATTCTTTATTCTCAGTCGCTTAGAGCACTGGAGGACTGTATCGATAAGCGTTTTATCCGCATCAACGATCGTATTCGGGCACGCGAAATTCGCGTGATTGATGACGAGGGCGCGCAGTTGGGCATCATGCCGCCTTACGAAGCGATCAAGAAAGCCCGCGAAAAGAATCTGGACCTGGTTGAGATATCGCCCACCGCGCAGCCTCCCGTGTGCCGCATCATGGACTACGGGAAGTATCTCTACCAGCAGGAAAAGAAAGAGCGCGAAGCCAAGAAGCACCAGAAGACGATCACCGTAAAAGAGGTCAAGTTCCGCATCAATGTGGACGACCACGATTACGAGACGAAGAAGAATCACGTTCTGCGCTTCCTGGACGAGGGCGACAAGGTTAAGGCAACGATCTTCTTCCGTGGTCGCGAGATGACTCGCACCGGCCTCGGTCGGCAGATTCTGGAGCGGCTGATTAAAGATGTTGAGCCGCACAGTATCGTAGAGTTCCGGCCACGTCAGGAAGGGAACACGTTGCACGCGATCCTCGCGCCGAAGAAAACGGACAAGGAACGCGAGAAGGAAAAGCAGAAGGCTGAAAAAGCCGAGAAGGCTGCGGCGCAAAGTGCACCCAGCCCGAGCGCGCCTCCGCCGCAGGTCGCCAAGCCCGCGTCGTAAGCACAAGCAGATTCCTCGCTGCGCTCGGAATGACAATCTTGTCCGAGCGGTCAACGGACATCTGATCGGACGAATTTTGAAACTGGCAGCCGATGGCTGAAAGCTGACGGCTGTTTTTGAGGACTGTATGCCGAAATTAAAAACCCACAAGGGCGCTGCCAAGCGCTTCAAGAAAACCGGGACGGGGAAAGTGAAGCGGGGTCACGCGAAACTGCGTCACATCCTGACGTCCAAAGATACGAAACGGAAACGCAAGCTGCGCCATGGCGGCCTCGTCAGTGACGGGGATTTGCCCAAGGTCCTGCGGATGATTCCGTATCAATGAGGACATTGTGTGATTCTTCGATTGAGCCATTGAGCGATTGGAACCCTGAATCAGATAATCGCGCAATCACCCGATCACTAAATCGCACAATTCTTCCGGGCGCGTGAAGAGGTCAGACAGATTCCCTTACCTCCAGCCGCCATAAAACGAAAGCCAAAAGGAGAACACCATGCCTCGTGTAAAACGCGGAACCAAACGCCGCGCCAAGCGCAAAAAGATATTAGAGCGCGCAAGCGGATATTTCCTTACTAAATCGAAGCTCTACCGTTCGGCAAAAGAGTCCGTCGAGCGCGGCCTGAAATTCGCCTACTCCGGACGCAAGCAGCGCAAGCGCCAGTACCGCTCGCTCTGGATCGTCCGCATCGGCGCCGCTGCCAAACTAAACGGGATGAGCTACAACCAGTTCATTCACGGCCTGAAGGTGGCGAAGATCGAACTGGACCGCAAGATTCTGGCGGACCTGGCGGTCAGCGATCCATCAGGATTTGCCAGCCTGGCAACGCAAGCCAAAAGCGCGCTCGCGTAATCCTCAAGTGCATGAGCAGAGATGTGTCTAACTGCATCTCTGCCCATGGCACAGTCTCAGTCACCGGCTTCAGCTGTTAGCACCACCCAACTTGTCATTCCGAGCGCTCGCAGCCGCGCGCAGCGCGGAGAGAGCGCCGAGGAACCTGCTTTTCTGCCTGCCGAGAGAACAGCAGATTCCTCACCGCTAGGCCGTTCGAAACGGCGAAGCTTTAAAGTGTCGCGAAAATGGCGTACACCGTTCCCCAACTGACGGACTATTCGCCCGCCGCCCTCGAGAAGGCTGCCGGCGAGTGTATCGCCGCGTGTACCACAGAAGCCGCCGAGGTCCGCTCCGACGCCGATCTCAAAGCCTTTCGCGATCGCTGGATGGCCCGCAAAAACGGCATCCTCACGCAGATCAACGACCAGTGGCTCAAGGGCGCCCCCAAAGATGCGAAGCGCGAAGCCGGAATGCGCGTCAATGAACTGAAGATGCGCATCACCGAACTGGTCGAAGCCGCGCACGTCGGCGGCAGCGTCGATGCGCTCGCCTCCGAGAGCGTCGACATCTCTCTCCCCGGCATCCGCCGTCCCATCGGCGCCGAGCATCCCGTCATCAAGACGAGAAATGAAATCGTCAGCGTCTTTGAAAAGCTGGGATACTCTGTCGCCGAAGGCCCCGTCGTCGAAACGGATTACTACAACTTCGAAGCGCTGAACTTTCCGCCGAACCATCCGGCGCGCGACACACAGGACACGCTCTTCATCGCGGGCCAGCAATCGAAGCCCCAGCGCGAGCGCCTGCTCCTGCGCACCCATACGTCCCCTGTACAGATTCGCACGATGGAGAAGATGCGTCCGCCGCTCCGTATCGTGATTCCCGGGACCGTGCATCGCAACGATCCGCCGGATGCCAGCCATTCGCCCATGTTCCACCAGATCGAAGGCCTCGCCGTCGATACAAACATCACTTTCGGCGATCTGAAAGGGACGCTGGACCACGCCATGAAAGCGCTGTTCGGATCGAGCGTGAAGACGCACTTCCGTCCGTCCTTCTTCCCCTTCACCGAGCCTAGCGCCGAGCTCTACGTCACGTGCTTTATCTGCGGTGGCAGCGGCAAGCGCGGCTCCGACCCGTGCCGTCCGTGCAAGCAGACAGGATGGATCGAAGTCCTCGGCTGTGGCATGGTCGATCCCAACGTCTTCGAATTTGTGAAGGACAACGGGTACGACCCGAAAAAAGTTTCCGGCTTCGCCTTCGGCATGGGCGTCGACCGGCTAGCGTTGCTGAAATACGGTGTGGACGACATCCAGCTATTCTTCCAGGGCGACGTTAGGTTCCTGGAGCAATTCGGATAAACCGGTCGTTAGTCGTTTGTCGCTAGTCGTGGGTGCGGCCGCAAGTAATTTACAAACGCTGCGTCATCCTCAGCGGAGCCGCTTTTCACGCTCAGCGAAGGATCTTGCGTGAAGTTGAATCCGCATGATTCGAAGAAGTTCTCTTTAACTGAGAACTGAGAACTGATCTCATGAAACTTTCTCCCAATTGGATTCGCGACTACGTTGACCTCACCGTCGACGACCGACGCCTCGCCGAAGACTTGACCGACGTCGGCCTCGGTGTCGAGGGTACCTCTGGCTCTGGCTCCGATCTGATCTTCGAGATGGAGATCGGCACCAATCGCCCCGATGCCATGAATCACTACGGCGTCGCCCGCGAAGCCGCTGCCATCTACGACCGCCCGCTCAAGCAGATAACGCCCAAGCTTCCCGCCGCTACTCCAGCCGCGGATTTCCCCATCACGGTCGAAGAGCCAGCGCTGTGTCCAAGATTCTCCGCGCGCGTCATTCGGGGCACGCACATCGAGCCATCGCCGGAAAAAATCGCGCACCGTCTTCAGCTACTTGATCAGCGCCCAATCTCCAACGCGGTTGATGCTACGAATTACGTTCTCTGGGAAATCGGTAAGCCGACGCACGTCTTCGATGCCGACCTCCTCGAGGGCAGCCAGATCATCGTGCGCAAGGCTCGCAACGGCGAAACGCTCAAGACGCTCGATGGGGTCGAACGCAAGCTGACCTCCGAAGATCTCGTCGTCTGCGACGCGAAAAAGCCCGTCGGTCTCGCCGGAGTCATGGGCGGCTATGACACGATGATCACCGAGAAAACGCGCAACATCGTGATCGAGTCGGCCTGGTGGGATCCCGGCATCGTCCGAAAAATGTCACGCCGCCACGCGCTCCACACTGACGCCTCGCACCGCTTCGAACGCGGCGCCGATTTCGAATCCACCGTTCTTTCCTGTGACCTCGTTGCCGAAATGATTCTCGCCTCGGGCGGTGGCGAATTGGTTGGCGACGTCGTCGACGTCGTCTCGAAGAAGATGGACCAGGCTCCAGTCGTGCTGCGTGTTTCCGAAGTCCACCGCATTCTCGGAGGCACTCTCGACGCGGGCCAGATCTTTCGGCTGCTTAAGCGCCTCGGATTCGAATTGATCCCCGAGGGCCAGGCGGACGCCCAATTCCGCGTACAGATACCAAGCTGGCGCCTCGACGTGGAGCGCGAGATCGACGTCATCGAAGAAATCGCGCGCCTGCATGGATACAACAAGTTTCCGAATACTCTGCCCGCGTACAGCGGCGCGGTCGTCGAGTTGCCGCACGCTCCCATCGATGCTGCCCTGCGCAAGCGCGCGCTCGCGCTGGGATACAACGAAGCGTTGTCGCTCACGTTCATCTCGCACGCCGACGCGGAAAAGTTCTCGCCCTCTTCCGGAGCGAAGGTCCTTGAACTCGAGAATCCGCTCAGCGAAGAAGCGTCCGTGATGCGCACATCCCTCGTGCCCGGCATGCTCGATATGCTGGCATGGAATCTGAATCGCGACGTCGCCGAAGCTCGCCTGTTCGAAATGGGGAGCGTCTACGAAATGTCCGGTGGCGAAAGGGTTGAACTGCGCCGCGTCTGTCTCGGCGCGACTGCCGCAGCCGTGCGTGCGGCGCTACCGGCGAGCGGTGCGTTGGACGTCAGTAAGGGCGAGCACGCCGCGGCCGCAGAAACGTTCCGCGGATTCAAAGGCGATGTCGAGAATCTGCTCGCGCCATTTCGAACCTATTTGAGTTACGACCGGAATGCCGCGGAGTATTTCCATCTTGGAAGGTCGGCTCGGGTGAAGTTCGATGCCGATATCGTGGGGCAATTCGGCCAGATTCATCCTGAAGTGGCAGAGACGCGCAAGCTCAGGCAAGAG
>Ga0209624_10001536_pt1 | contig 17901 bp, 15 predicted proteins | sample JacPinW_OM2H0_O1_FD_188565 | JGI IMG/M metagenome (GOLD analysis project Ga0209624, IMG submission 188565) | Forest soil microbial communities from Algoma, Ontario, Canada - Jack Pine, Ontario site 1_JW_OM2H0_O1 (SPAdes) (version 2) | ecosystem: Environmental > Terrestrial > Soil > Boreal...
TCGTCAGCCTCAAGCTTTACTTCTATGATCTGCTCGATACCTTTTGCGCCCAGCTTTACAGGGACGCCGATGAACAGGCCATTAATTCCGTATTCGCCTTCTAGGAAGGCCGCGCACGGCAGAATTTTTTTCTTGTCCTCCAAGATTGCGTCCACCATTTCGAATACAGCGGCAGAGGGAGCGTAGTACGCCGAGCCAGTTTTCAGCAGGTTCACGATTTCGGCGCCGCCTTTGCGCGTGCGAGTTACGATGGCGTCGATCTTTTCTTTGGGCAGAAGAGCGGGGAGGGGAATTCCGGCTACGGTGGAGTAGCGTACGAGAGGGACCATGTCGTCCCCGTGGCCGCCCAGGACAAACGACGTGACGTTCTCGACAGAGACATTCAGTTCAGCGGCGACGAACGCGCTCATGCGCGCGGAATCCAGAACGCCGGCCATTCCAATAACGCGCGCCTTTGGAAACTTGCTGAGCTTCAAAGCGACGTGGGCCATGGCGTCCAGAGGATTGGTCACCATGATCAAAATTGCATTGGGCGACAGCTTTACGACCGCTTCGACCACGCCTTTAATCACGTCATAATTTGCTTTTAAGAGATCATCGCGGCTCATGCCTGGCTTGCGCGGAAATCCTGCGGTAATGACGATGATGTCGCTGTTCGCGGTTTCCTTGTAGTCTCCGCCGCCCGTGGAAATGCCGGTGGCGTGCGCATTGCTTCCGAAGATGGGCGCGGATTCCGCCATGTCGAGCGCTTTACCGGCGGGCGCGCCTTCTAAAATGTCGGTGAGGACAACGTCGGCGAGGCCGGCGTCGTGAATGCGCTGCGCTGTGGTGGACCCCACAAACCCGCCACCGACTACCGTAACTTTGTTACGCATTCCCAAAATCTCCTTGTGCGTTTAGTGCGGCGCTAGCGCGCTGCTACCGATGAGGCTTGCATGCTGTCGATGATGGCCGCGGCGTATTCGGATGTCTTCAACCGGGTGGCTCCAGGCATCAGGCGCTCCAGATCGTAGGTGACACGCTTGTCTTGAATGGTTCGCGCGATTCCGTCTTCGATTAACTTGGCGGGCTCGCGCCAACCCATGAAGTTGAGCATCATCACGCCGGAAAGCATCACGGAACTGGGATTGATCACATCTTTGTCGGCATATTTTGGCGCGGTGCCGTGGGTGGCTTCGAATACGCCACAGCCGTCGCCGATATTCGCGCCGGGCGCCATGCCGAGGCCGCCGACTTGGGCGGCGCAAGCGTCGGACAAATAGTCTCCGTTCAGGTTGGGGGTGGCGAAGACTTGATATTCGTCGGCACGTGTCAGCACCTGTTGGAAGACGGAATCGGCGATGCGATCGTTGATCAATATTTTTTGTTTCCACTGGCCATCGCCGTGAGAATTCGTGAGGGTTGCGAGCGTGGCCTTCACTTCGGCGATGATGCGTTCTTTGAAGTCCTCGGTGGCATTTTCGAACCCGGGCTCGATCATCTCAGCGATTTGTTCAGCTGACAGATTGGGGTTGGTATCTTTGTTGCCAAGAATCCAGCTTTCGCGCTCGGTGACAACGTGGGCGCGAAATTCCTGCGTGGCAAGTTCGTAGCCCCAGTCGCGAAAGGCGCCCTCGGTGAACTTCATGATGTTGCCTTTGTGGACGAGGGTGACCACGCGCCGTTTTTCTTCCATGGCGTGTTGTATGGCGGCGCGCACCAGGCGTTTGGTGGCGGTGGGTGAGATGGGCTTGATGCCGATGCCGGAATCGGCGCGGACCTGTTTTTGGGTATCTTTCAACATTTCAAGATTCAGGAAATCGATCAGGCGTTTGGCGGCGGGCGTTCCGGAGCGCCATTCGATTCCGGCGTACACGTCTTCAGTATTCTCGCGAAAAATGATGACGTTCATTCGCTCGGGATTCTTCACCGGGGAGGGCACGCCGTCGAAATAGCGGACCGGACGCACGCAGGCATATAGGTCGAGCACTTGGCGCAGAGTTACGTTTAGAGAGCGGATGCCGCCGCCGACGGGAGTAGTGAGCGGGCCTTTTATTGCCACGCGGAAGTCGCGAAGGGCTTCGACCGTGTCGGCGGGAAGCCAGTCATTGAATTGTTTGAAGGCTTTCTCGCCGGCAAAAACTTCCAGCCATTCGATTTTACGTTTTGTGCCGTAGGATTTTGCGATTGCAGCGTCGAAAACCTGGCGGGAGGCTTTCCAGATGTCTCGGCCGGTGCCATCACCTTCAATGAAGGGGATTATGGGGCGGTCGGGGACTTTGAAGGCGCGGTCCGCGGTGTATTCGATGGCTTTTCCGTTGGGCGGAACGGCGATACCGTTGTAAGTAGTTTTCAAGTCTTCACAACTCCGTTTGGGAGATACAGTGCGCTAACGAGGGCAGCTCGATCAGCGATATCGAGACTATCCACAGTACCACAACCTCGCGCTGTCTTGAAGGCTGCAGAGGCGGGGAGGCGAGCAAATAAATCGGTCGAAATCGAGATAGGCTAATGTGTGTTCTAGCCCCGGTTAGAAATTTTTCCGTCGTTTGTTTTGAGTAAGTTACATCGAATTCTGATCGTGACCCAGAACCGGTTAGAAGTGGTCTAGACCACTTGTTAATTTTCACCGAATCTTGATCGAGACTGCGTGGGATCTGCGATGCCGTGCGGGCGGAAAGGAGGTGTCGATGGAAAGATGTGGGCGGGCTAGGCCGCTCATAGCTTTGAACGGCGACCTCGCCCCGCATACCGCCTCCTCCGTAGGCCGAAATAACTGCCCTAACTGGTGTTAACACAGTAGTAAACATAAGTCAAGAGCAACTTTGGAGGGTGGCAAGTGTTTTATATTCAGCGTTAGTCAGAAAGTTTGAAAGTTTTCAAATTGGAAAACGTAATAATGGTTAGCTGGCATTTTATGGGGAGTCCCTTCAGGAATGGCCGCTGGGTACTAGAAGTGGGTATTAATTGACGAACACGCGAGGCCGCGTCAGTTGTAACGATCGGATTTTCGAGCAATGATGGAAATAAGAGAGGCGGAAAATGAAAAGCAATCATTGGATAGCTTTGTTTTTGGCGGTGCTCGCGGTGCTGTTTATCACTGGGGTTAGCGCGCATCAGAATCAGACTCAGAAACAGGCTCAGGGCCAGAGCGCGCCGGCGAAGTCGGATATGCCTGGGATGGATATGGGCGACGCGCAGAAGGACAGCGCGGGCAATACGCAGGCGGCGATGTCGGCGAACGAGCAAATGTCAGACATGCACATGGAAATGGGACCACACATGCGCATGACCGATTTGCGGAAACCGTCACCGGGAGATGAAGCGCGCGCGGAGCAAATCCTGGAAACGCTTCGGCCGGCGCTAGAGCAGTACAAGGATTACCACAAGGCGTTGGACGATGGCTTCCAAATCTTTCATCCAGAGCTGCCGCTGGAGCACTATCACTTTACGAATTACCGCTACGCCGCGGAGGCGCAATTCGTTTTTAACCCGGCGCATCCGACGTCATTGCTCTACAAAAAAGTGGGCGATGGATATCAACTGGAGGGCGCGATGTACACGGCGCCGAAGAGATTCACGGAAGAGCAGTTGAACGAGCGCGTGCCGCTGAGTGTGGCGCGTTGGCACGAACATGTGAACTTTTGCTTACCGCCCAAAGGTGAGCGGATAACTTTGGCGAATTGGAAGGAGTTTGGGTTGAAGGGGTCAATCGCGACCGAGGATGCGTGCGATGCTGCGGGCGGGCGTTGGATTCCGCTAGTTTTCAACTGGATGGTACACGTTTATCCGTTAGAGACGGATCCTTCGAAGATATGGGCGCACTAATGCAGTTCGAAAAGCGGAACTTCAGCGGCTAAAGCCGCCCACCACGCAGCAATATGTCGCGGCTAAAGCCGCGACCCACAAAGATCAGGGCCATCAATCCGGCTTCGTCTGGCGGTAAATGTCTGAACGCAGGATTTCCATCTTGGATTCGGGCTTGCTGAGTTCGCGAAAACCAAATTGGCGGTAGAGACCGTGGGCGTCACGCGTTGCGAGAGTGAAGCGGCGCAATCCCTGCAAAGCCGGATGTGCCATCACGCATTCCATCAGCCATTTCGCTAAACCCTTTCCACGATGGGCTTCGAGGACATAAACGTCACAAAGATATGCGTAGGTAGCGGAATCGGTGACGACTCGCGCTAGACCGACCTGATGGTTTCCGTGGAATAATCCGAAGCATAAAGAATTCGTGATAGCGCGTTCGAGCGTTTGGCGCGGGATACCTTCACACCAATAGGCGCGTGCGAGATAGGCGTGGATGGCATTGAGATCGAGACGGCCTGGGTCGGTGGAGATTGAATATTCGCCTCTTTCAAATGTTTCAAACATGTGAGTGGCTCCCGGAAATAATAAATTAGAATGCTGTAATTGTAAGGCTTGGCGGATCATCTGTGAGTAGGGTGCGATGAGATTTGAATCGGCCATATTGGCCTCGGGGGTGGACGTTGAAAATGCGGGATCTGAGAATGATCGCGAAATGCGGCGTGGGCGGGGTGACGGCGTTGTGCTTGTTGTTTTGTTTGATATTTTGTTTGGATGCGCGCGGGCAAGAGGCGCAACAGAAAGAGACGGGACCGGTTCTGAAGTTGACGAGTTCGTCGTTTGAGGCGGACGGGGACATCCCGGCGAAATACAGTTGCGACGGGGCGAATGTGTCGCCAGCGTTGGCGTGGACGGATGCTCCGGCGGCGACGCGAGGTTTTGCGTTGATCATGGATGATCCGGATACTCCGAAGGGAGCGGTGACGCATTGGCTGATTTATGATTTGCCTGTCGGGACGCGTTTGCTGCCGGAAGGCGTGCCGACGAGCAAGAAGCTGGCGGATGCTTCGATGCAGGGGAAAAATGTTCGGGGAAAGTCAGGGTACACGGGGCCGTGCCCTGAGAAGGGTGGGCCGGCGCACCATTATTTCTTCAAGCTGTACGCATTGGATGCGAAGACCAAGTTGAAGCCGAATGCTAAGAAGGAAGAGGTTGAAGCTGCGATGAAGGGGCACATTTTGGCGAAGGCGGAGTTGATCGGGCGGTTTAAGCACTAGTAGAAGACCCGGTACAAAGGAGCAAAGATGCCGGGGCTAAAGCCCGGCGCTACGCGGGCGATGTTGAGTCTGCGCAATGTACGGCGGGAGACAAAGAAATATCGATTGAAGCGATAAGAAAATATTGTGATTGAACCTGTGCTTTTCGATTTGACGCTTGGAATCCCGGCGCGATACCCTACTGCGCTAATGCGGAGCCCCAAGACAATCCATCTGCAGAAGCCCCAGATAATCCCGTTACGGGGCGGGGGTTTATTCCACCTTGAGGAGAGACATGACTAGCGAGCTGCGCAATTTTTTGTCGATTCCATACGATGAGCTGGAAGAAATGAACCTGCAGGCGAAAGAGCACCGGAGGAATCGCGCTCCTGCGCACAAGATTCAAGAGGAGCGGATCAAATACCTGACGGACGAGAAGCGCATCAAGGCGGTGACGGTTCTGTTCAGCGATCTGGAAGGGCGTCTGCACATGCTGGACTATGACAAGAAATTTTTGATCAAGAGCTGGGACAATTTGACGTTTGATGGGTCGTCGATTCGGGGATTCACGGCGCAGCGCGAGAGCGATCTGCGACTGTCGATGGACTGGAGCGCGTTTTACTGGGCGCCTGCTGACGTCTTCGGGTCGGGCAAGGTGCTGGTGTTTGGACAAGTGATCGACAAGGATGGGACACCGTACAGCGCAGATATTCGCGGCGTGTTGAAAGCATTTGCCGATGATATGAACAAGAAGGAAGGCTACACGTTGAATGCGGCGAATGAGATTGAAGGATTTCTTTTCGCCGGCGCGGACGCGGAACGGCGTTATCACGAGACGGGGAAGTTCGAGTACGTGAATACCGGTGGATATTATCACTCCTTGCCGGGGGATCCGCTGAGGACGTTCATCGATACGTCGGCGGAAGTACAGCGCGCGATGGGTTTTCAGAATGAGAAGGACCATCCGGAAGTGGCGCCGTCACAATTCGAAATAAATTACGGATACGGAGAAGTGGTGGCGGCGGCCGATCAGATTCAACTTTACAAATTGATCTGCCGACAAGTGGCGACGCGGATGGGATTTACGGCGTGCTTTTTGCCAAAGCCTTCGCTGGGAGTGAATGGAAATGGGATGCACACGAACGTTTCCATCAGCAAAGGTGGGAAGAATTTATTTTGGGATCCGAAAGGCGAAGAGAAGCTGAGCAAGTTCGGCTGGGCGTTTGTGGACCGGATTCTTACGCACGCGAACGAGATTTGTCTGCTGCTGAATGCCAGTGTGAACGCGTACAGGCGGCTCGATCCGCATTTTGAGGCGCCGAACCAGATTAAGGCGTCGCCGACGGATCGCGGGTCAATGATACGGATACCGATCGGCAACGAAAAAAGCATGCGGGTGGAAGTGCGGTCGGTTTCGCCGGATGCGAATCCCTATATGGTGATGTTGTCGGTGTTCAAGACCGGGCTGGAAGGCGAGACGTCGAAGCTGAAGAATTTGCGGCAAGCGGAAAGATATCTACCGGACAATATTTATACAGCGATTGACGATTTCAAGAAGTCGGCGTGGACGACCGCCTTGTTAGGCGAGGATGTGAAGAATCGTTATGCGGAATTGAAGCAGGCCTCGGCGGATCGGTGTCCACGGCAGTTGGGGACTTTTGTGAAGGCGCCGGAAGTGCAGTTTCATCACGAGGTTTACAATCAGTTTCTATGGAATTTGTTTTAGGGTGAAGAGCAGAGGCGGGAAAAACAGAAACCGGTAAAAGCAGGAAGAAGAAGCAGGAAAAAGAAGAGCAGATCCCTCGAATTGCGTCCCGCGCCCCTGAAAATCAGGGGCAAAGCAAAGGCGCGCGGGACTCCGCTCGGGATGACAGGTTTAGCTTCTATTGGGCGGGTACGGAATCCGGTCGTGATAATGGGTCACGATATGCTGCGCCGTTACAAAATCTGCGCGCAGCTTGCTCATTGCGGCAGGCGCTCTGCGCGCGCTCAAAACCATTGCTGCTCTCATCCCGAAACTTCTGAGCGAATAATGCTAGTCGTAATACTCGGCGCCCAGGTGGGTGATTAGGTCTTCGCCCATCATCCAGCGCAGGGTGTTCTTCAGCTTCATGGACTGAATGAAGAGATCGTGCTCCGGGTAGAGTTCTTTGGCGCACATTGGGGACTTGAAATAAAAGCTCAGCCATTCCTGGATGCCGCGCATGCCGGCGCGTTTTGCGAGATCGAAAAACAGGGCGAGATCGAGGACGATGGGCGCGGCCAGAATTGAGTCGCGGCAGAGAAAGTCCACTTTGATCTGCATGGGGTAGCCGAGCCAGCCGAAGATGTCGATGTTGTCCCAGCCTTCCTTGTTGTCACCGCGCGGGGGGTAGTAATTGATGCGGACCTTGTGGTGAATCTTGCCGTATAGATTCGGGTAGAGGCTGGGCTGCAAAATATATTCCAGAGCGCCAAGCTTGGATTCTTCCTTGGTCTTGAAAGAGCCGGGGTCATCGAGGACTTCGCCGTCGCGATTGCCGAGAATATTTGTGGAGAACCAGCCATTCAGACCTAGCATCCGCGCTTTGAAGCCGGGGGCCAGAATCGTCTTCATCAGGGTTTGGCCAGTCTTGAAATCTTTACCGCCGATGGGGACTTCTTTGGCTTTTGCGTATTCCTCGAGCGCGGGAATATCAACAGTGAGATTTGGCGCGCCGTTCGCGAAGGGTACACCTTCGCTGATGGCGGCATAGGCGTAGAGCATGGAGGGCGCGATAGCGGGATCGTTCGCGCGCATCCCTTTCTCGAAGGACTTTAGATCTTTGTGGACGGCTTCGGGTTTTAGGAATATTTCGGTGGAGCCGCACCAGACCATTACTAGGCGGTCGGCCTTGCTTTTCTTTTTGAAATTGCGAACGTCTTCACGAAGCTGTTCGGCGAGTTCAAATTTATTTTTGGCTTTCTTGACGTTAGAGCCCGAAAGGTTTTTGACATAGTGCTGGTCGAAAGCGGCCTTCATGGGCTTGATAGTCTTCAGGAATTTCTTAACCTTATCGAGGTCTTTGGATTCCAGGACACCGGCTTTGGCGGCGGCTTGATAGGCGTCGTCGGGGAAAACATCCCAGCCGCCGAAAACGATGTCGTCGAGTTTGGCGAGTGGGACGAACTCGTTAATTTTCGGCGTGCGGCCTTCGGTGCGTTTGCCGAGGCGAATGGTGCCGAGCTGCGTGAGCGAGCCGACGGGTGCGGATTGACCGCGGCGAACTAATTCAACTCCCGCCATAAATGTGGTGCTTACGGCTCCCATTCCTGGCGTGAGAACGCCCAGCCTTCCTTTGGGCGAAGCAATATTTACGGGCCTGCGCATTCAATTTCCCCCAGTCCATGCGAATTTTCCCGCAGCGTGCACTCACGCGTCGCGAAACCGAGTCTCTTTCGAAATGGATGCGTTATCGGCGCGGTAAACGCGGGAAATAAAACATCTTATGATGCGGCAAGGTTGGAGTTTTTGCAAATCGAATCGGAAGGAATGGAAAGCAGGCGATCAGAAAATGCTGCGGAAGTTCAGGGGCTGAAGCCCCTTCTCGCTGACGAGCAATGTCTGTCGCCCGTGAACGGGCGACCCACAAAGCGGTATTATGCCGGTTCTGGTTAGATGTGGGAGTCGTTTACAAGCGACTGCCGTATAAGAAAACTCCTTCGCGAATGCGGGCGGCGGAGAAAGAAAGTTATTTTGCGGCGCGGGGTTCGGGATTGTTGGTGGACGGAGCGGGACGCGAGCCGGGCTTGCGTCGCGTCAATGAAGGAATGATGTGCGAGATGCATAGAAAACCCAGGAGAGCCAGTACCGCCATCATTATGAACGGGAGCATGCCAGCTTTACCTCCACGACATATAAGATGGGACAAGGCACGAGAAGTTCCAATCAGAGGATTAGGGTATCCTGCTGATTTAGTTGCATTAAGCGAAAATTGGCAGAAAGGGTTGTGTCACGTTCTCCGCATTCTTTCCGTTCCGGGGCACACGGTGGAAATTTTTTGCCAGGTCGGCGCCGCACCCGCGAGCGGTTCTCGCCCTTTACAGCTTTTCGAGATGAATGGAGCCGTCTCCGGAGCTGACGGAAAGAGTTCCGCCGCCGGCGTTCAATTTTCCGTGGACGGAGGAATGGCTCAAGGAGCCGGAGACTGCGAAATTCGGGACGTCGAGCGTGATGGAACCATCGCCGGTGCGAGCCTCGACGTTGGCATTTAGATCAGAGGCTATGCGCATATTGATGTGGCCGTCGCCGGAGCGAATGGTCCAGGTGCTAGCGACCTTTGAGCCGGTTGCGACTTGGGCATCGATGTTGCCATCGCCCGTCTTCAGCGAAAGGGAATCGAAGCGTCCTGCGATGCGGAGATTGCCATCGCCGGTATTGGCATCAAGCGCGCCATCAAAATCGGCACCTTCGATGCGGCCATCGCCGGTATGAAAGCGGATGTCGCCATGAACTGCGGTTGCGGTAACGTTGCCATCGCCGGTGTTGAAGTGAACATGGCCTGAGATACTTTGAGCCGTCACGTTTCCGTCGCCGGTCTGAATGTCGAGATCGAGGTCGCGCGGGACGTGCAATTCAATCTTTATGGATTTGTGGTGGCTACCAAAGAAGGACCAGTTAAGGTGCGGCGTTTTCACGCTGATGACAACGTGGTCGCCGCTTTGGCTTTCTTCGATGCGAACGTCGCTTGAGCCGATCTTGTAGCCGTCGGTGACGACGTGAGCGTCAATTTGATTTTGGGCGGAGCCCACGATGGTCACGTCGCCATCGTCGGTGGTAACGCGGAGATCGGCGCGCCCGCTTACTTGGTAGGACTTGGACCAGTCGTCGGCGCGCGCTGGAGTGGCGGCGGACGCTGCGAGAAGTGACGTGAGGAATATTCCTGCGAGAATTGTTCGGTTCATGTGCGTCTCCGTCTCCGTTCGATCTAGCCTACCGATTCGTACTTCGTTATGAGATACGCAGAGTTAATTCAAAATGTTCCGTGACCTCGAGTGTGCGGGTCCGCGGTTTCATCCTGCTGGCCGTGTTGCCGCCGCGTCACGCCAAGATGCCGGGCTAAAGCCCGGCCCGCCCGCTGGCAGGCAAGCGCCACGAAAAAAAGAGCCCAGGATACAAGCTAAGCGGACTTACTCTTTGCCGTCTTCGGCACCGGGCTCACGGCGTTAGGTTTGGGTCTGAGCGCGGCGAGGAATTCTTTGAGCTGTAAGGTGTTGAGCACGTGTTTCTTCTCCAGCCAGCCGCGGCGGGCGGTGATTACGCCGTATTTCATCATGCGGAAGTGGGTGGTGCTGTGGGCGTCTGTGGAGATTACTACTTTTACGTCACGCTCGCGGGCCATGCGCAAGTGAACGTCGTTGAGGTCGAGGCGGTCGGGGTAGGCGTTGCACTCGACGGCGACGCCATTTTTCTTGGCGGCGTTCAGAATTTTTTCCATGTCGTATTCGAAGGATTCGCGGCGCAGAAGCAAGCGGCCAGTGGGATGCGCGATGATCTGGGTATAGGGGTTTTCGATGGCGGCGAGGATGCGATCGGTCATGGCTTCGCGGTCGAGATTCATGAAGGAATGGATTGAGGCGACGACCACATCGAGTTGAGCAAGAACTTCGTTACTGAGGTCGAGCGAGCCGTTCTTCAAGATATCGACTTCGATGCCGGCGAGCAGGCGGATTCCAGAGACGCGTTCCTGAGCGGCGCGGATTTTTTTGATCTGAGCCAGGGTGCGCTTCTCGTCCATACCGTTGGCGACGGTGACAGCTTTGGAGTGGTCGGTAAGAGCGATGTATTCGTATCCGAGGTTTTTGGCGGCTTCGCCCATTTCTTCGATGGAGTTGCGACCGTCGGAGGCGGTGGTGTGCATTTGAAGGTCGCCGCGAATGTCCCCGAGCTGTATAAGCTGAGGCAATTTGTGAGCTTCAGCGGCTTCGATTTCGCCCGTCATCTCGCGAAGTTCCGGCTCAATGTAGTCGAGGCCGAGCTTGGCGTAGATTTCTTCTTCTGTTTTGCCGGCGACAACTTTGCCGCCTTTCACGGTGGTGAGCGCGTATTCATTCAGGGTCCAACCCATGTCGAGCGCGCGGCCACGGAGGCCGACGTTGTGAGCCTTCGAGCCGGTGAAATAGAGCAATGCGGCTCCGAAGTTTTCTTTCGCGAGCATGCGAACGTCCACCTGCAGTCCGTTGCCAAGCAGGACGCTCACTTTATTTTCGCCGTGAGCGAGCGTTTGATCGATTCCGGGATACTTCAGGATGTGTTCGGCGACAGCGTCAACGTCTTTTTGTTTTTCGCGGCCGGGGCGCATGGTTACTAGCAGATCAACGTCGCCGATGGTGTCGCGGCCACGGCGTAGGGAACCGGCGGGGGTAACAGACTCCACCACTGCCGCGGCCTCCGACAATTCCGTGTTAGTGATATAGGCGGAGAACTTTTGCGCTTCGTCTTCCGCCGTACTGATTTTGAAACGGCCGGAGGAGCGTTTGGCCGACTGGGTAGCCTTCAGAATATTTTGTTCGCTCTTTTCGCCGAAGCCCGGTAAGTCTTGCAGCTTACCTTCGCGCGCCAACTTTTCGACGCCTTCGATGGTGCAAACCTGAAATGTTTCCCACAGGAACAGAACTTTCTTTGGACCCAGTGATTGCAAACGCAAGAGCTCCAGCAGGGTGGCAGGATATTTCTTGAGCAGCTTTTGGCGCAGGGTGTAATCGCCGGTCTTCAGGATTTCGCAGATGTGCTCGGCCATATTTTCGCCGACGCCAGGCAGTTCACGGAGCTTTTTGGGATCTTTGCAGACGTCTTCGATGCGTTCGTGCAGGCTGTAGAGGAGTTCGGCTACTTTTTCATAGCTGCGATAACGGCCGATGATAGCTCCATCGATTTCGAGGAGTTGAGCTGTCTCGCGGAGGATTCTGGCGACTTCTTTATTTTCCATGTCCGTTCCTATCGGCTTGCTGACCGTCGGCCTTAATCGGTATAAAGTCTTTGATGTGCGGCCATGCGAAATTTAGACCCTTAGCGAGCCGCGGAACCCTCTAGCGGCATAGTAAGATTCCGCACCATTGTGATAAACGAAAACAGTGTCGAAGCGGCGATCACAAAAGAGCGCGCCGCCAAGTTTTCTGATAGCAGAAGGTGTTTTCACCCAACTCGACGTCTTCGTATCGAAATTGCCAAGTTTCTGCATCTCTCGATATTGCTCTTCGGTTAAAAGCTCAATGCCCATGGCGAGGGCCATATCCGTAGCGCTATCCGCCGGCTTATTTTCTTTCCTCGACTGCAGCGCTTCGCCGTCGTAGCAAATACTTCTACGGGCTTTAGGGCTCTCCGCTGAACAGTCATAAAAAATATATTCACCGGTCTTTTTATCATGAATAACAACGTCCGGTTCACCGCCAGTTTTTTCCATTTCGTGGAGCGACCACAGTTTTTCAGTATTAGCTTCCAGCTTTGTTTGTACTTTAGACCATTCAAGGCCTTGATGGCGGTTCATGTTTTTCTCAAAACGGGCTTTCAATGTTCTCAGCAACTCCTGACGTTGTTGCGATGACAACTGCTTTTTATTGCTCTTAGATGGCTGGCGCATTGTTCGGCGGTTTCCTCGATTCACGACTCCGGAGGCGCCTGAAGCGGCCAGTTGGGCGTCTCAAATTAATTCCAGACAGTCAGCAGCCAGTCGCCACGACGCTTCTGGCTTGCTCGATATCTTTCAATACCTGTTCGCGCAGAGCTTGCGGACCGGAAAACTTCTGCTCGTCGCGGAGGCGCCTGAAGAATATTACTTCCATTTTTCCGGAGGTCAACTGCTCGGAGAAATCGAATAGGTGCGATTCGATGGCGAGTTGGTGGCCGTCAAAGGTGGGACGGACGCCGATGTTTGTGACGGACCAGTAAATTCTTGGGCCGAGCACGGTGGCGGTGGCGTAAACGCCATTTTTCGGCAGCGTCTCTTGCTCGGTGGAGAGATTCAGAGTTGGAACGATGAGTTTGCGTCCCTGGCCAGTGCCGGGGCGAATTTCACCTTTAAGCGAAAAAGGACGGCCGAGGAGGGGTTCGGCGTCTTCGACGCGGCCGTCGCGCAGAGCTTGCCGAACAGCAGTGCTGGAGACGACTAGCCCGTCTTCGACAACTGGGGGGACGATGACGACCTCAAAATCCGAGCGCCGGCCGATTTCCTGGAGCAACTTCACATCGCCACCCTGGCGGTTGCCGAAGCGAAAGTTGTCACCGACGAGCACGGACTTGGCACGCAGAGCGTCCACGAGAAATGTTTTGGCGAAATCTTCGGCGCTGACTTTTGCGAGTTCGGCGTCGAATTGCAGGACGAGAGCGGCGTTGATGCCCATGGCGTCGAATGCCGTGAGGCGCTGTTCGAGAGTCATGAGCATAGTTGGCGCAGCTTCCGGGCGCAGAACGCGCGCAGGGTGGGGATAAAACGTCAAGACTGCGCTTTCCAAATCGTTCGAACGCGCGCGTTCGGTTACGCCACTAAGGATTTTCTGGTGGCCAAGATGGACGCCGTCAAAATTGCCGATGGTAACGACGGTGCGTTTGCGCGAGTCGCCGAAACGTTCGATCCAGCCTTCTGCGGAATAGGCAATATCCAGGCGCAGCGTTGGCGCGAGGCGCATGCGTTGTTTCGGTGTATCTGCGAGCGTCAAATTTGTACCTCGAATTTCAGGCCGTCGTAAGACAACTGAACTCCGTTCGGCAACTTCGCGTTGGCTGCTACGTGGCCGAGGTCATGACAAATATGGGTAAACCACGCGCGCTTGGGCTTCAACTCACTCACGAGCGCCAGGGATTGCTGCACGTTGGAATGCATGGGATGCGGAGTGTAACGCAAAGCGTCCAAAATGAAATCATCAAGTCCGCGCAAAAGATCTTTTGATGTTTCGGGCACGGAGCTGAAGTCGGTTAGATAGGCGGCACTGCCGAAGCGAAAGCCCAAGACGGATGTGGGACCGTGATTCGCGGGGATGGGCAGAATTTTTAGGCCGAAGAGATCGAAAGGGCCATTGATAGTGCGCATGTCCACGCCGGGGAGGGAACTGGCGGTGGGAGCGTCATCGAAAATGTACGCGAACTGGCGGCGCACGGTGGCTTGCGTTTCTTCGGAGGCGTAAATCGGGATTACGCCGCCCTGTTTCAGATTGTAAGGGCGAATATCGTCGAGACCCAGAATGTGGTCGGCATGGCCGTGAGTGTAAAGAACGGCGTCGAGCCTATCCAACTTTTCGCGCATGGCTTGGAAGCGGAAGTCGGGCGTGGTGTCGATGACGATATTGTGACCGTTGAATGCGAGAAGGATGGAGGGCCTGGTGCGCTTGTCGCGCGGGTCGGGGGATTCGCAGACAGCACAATGGCAAGCGAGCGTGGGGACGCCCATGGACGTGCCGGAACCTAAGACAGTTAATTGGAGAGAGGGCATTTTGAAAAGTCGCGCAGGAGCGGGTTTCGATTCATCGCTGAGAAGTATTGCAACGTTGGCTGTGTCCAGAGCCCGTGGCAAGCTCAAATCGGAACTTCAGCGGCTAAAGCCGACTTGATTCTGCAGCAGTTTTGTCGTGGCTGAAGCCACGACCCACAAAGATTTACGAATTCAGTTACTACTTAACCTTGGCTTTCTTTGCCATGGCCTCGGCAGCTGCCTTTGAAATCTCCATGAAGGTCAGCTTCAAACTTCCCAGAACCTCGAGGAGAAGCTGGTCATCTTCCTTGGATAGATTGCCGCGGGTTTTTTCGCGGAGGGCGTCGAGCATGTCGATCACTTCGCGGGCGCCTTCGAGGTCGACGAAAGGCTGGCCCGTTCGGGGGTCGGCCATTCCGCCGAGCATAGCGGCGGCGTTACGAGTAAGGAAGTCGACGAGCATCTGAAAACTGCGAGAGGACTGAGATTGTTCGCCGGTGAGGCTATCGCTGGCGTCAGGAGAGGCGTCGCCAGGAGCTATTAGGGTAGATGCAGGCTTATCTTGCGCGCCATAGGCGGCTTCGGCGTCGGCAATGGCGGACTTGGCGGCAGCTGAGGAAGCACTTCCGGCGCCTGGGTTCGCTCCACTCTTCGTCGTAGGATTTGGCTGCGCGTTCGCGGCTGGCTTGGCTGCGTTGGCGGCTTTCTTTGCGGCCGCTTCTTTCGCGGCGGCTTCCTCTTCACGGCGCTCGAGTTCGACGGCTTCAGGGCGCAAATTGCCTTCTTCGGTGAAATGGCGGCGGTCGATAACTTTAAAGGTTTCTTCGTGTTTGGAGTCTGCCACGCGGTATCCTCAGGCTAGCTCGAATGATTTCGTCCCAGTTTAACACTCGGTCACGGCTAGGGACAAGCGAGGGAGGCCATTCGTGGCACAACGATAGCACGATCTTCAAACTGGCCGATTAATTGGCAGATGGGCGGGCCCGAGGAAAGTGGAAACCATCCTGACACTTTAGCATCCAAGCATTTTTCGCATTGAATGGTCTATTATAGAAGGCAGCGATAGGGGGCCATTGGCCCCAAGCCCGCCTGCAAGAGTCTGCGGAGGTAAAAGTGTCATCGTCAGTGAATCCGATTGGAATTTATTACGAGCATCCGCGATGGTTTGTGCCGGTGTTTGCTGAGTTGGACCGGCGTGGGGTTCCCTATGTGCGATTAGACGCGGCCCGGCATCACTTCGACTTGCTGCCCAACGGGAACCAACAGTTTGGGCTGATTTTTAATCGCATGAGCCCATCGGCATGGACGCGCGGAAATGCTCACGCCATTTTTTACACGATCAACTATCTGGCTCATCTGGAACGGTTGGGGACGCGCGTGGTGAATGGGAGCCAGGCGTTTCGCAACGAGACTTCCAAGGCGCTGCAACTTTCGTTATTGCAGTCGCTGGGATTGCCGTATCCGCGGTCAGCGGTGATCAACCATTCGAGCGAGGCTTCTGCTGCGGCGCGCGGGATGCGGTTTCCGGTAATCATAAAACCGAATATCGGTGGAAGCGGTGTGGGTATCGTTCGATTCGATACTCCGGAGCAGTTGGAAGCGGCTTCGAAGAATGGGATTGCGATGGGACTTGATTCCACGGGAATCGTGCAGGAGTTTATTCCGGCGCGCGGCGGGCACATTACGCGTGTGGAGACCATCGGCTACAAATATCTGTACGGAATAAAAGTCTTCACTTCAGGCGAGACTTTTGATCTTTGCCCGATGGATATTTGCAAGACGAATGATGGCGCAGAGATAAAAACTGTTTGCGTGGTGGAAGGACCGAAGACGGGATTGCGGTTGGAGGCGTACACACCTCCGGCGCAGGTGATCGCGGATGTGGAGCGCATTTTTCGCGAAACAAAGATTGAAGTGGGCGGCGTGGAGTACGTGATCGACGATCGCGATGGGAAGCTTTATTACTACGATATCAACGCGCTCTCGAATTTTGTTTCGGATGGGCCGAAGATCGTGGGATTCAACCCGTTTGAGAGGCTGGTGGACTACTTGGTTCAGGAGAGGCGCTGATGCGTTATGGATATTGGCTGCCGATTTTCGGGGGATGGCTGCGCAACGTGGAAGACGAGCAGATGCAGCCTACCTGGGATTACGTGTCGCGGCTGGCGCGTCGCAGCGAGAAAATCGGGTTTGATCTGACGCTGATCGCTGAACTGAATCTGAACGACATTAAAGGCGTGGATGCTCCGGCACTGGATGCTTGGTCCACAGCAGCGGCGCTGGCTGCTGTGACTGAATCACTTGAGTTGATGATCGCAGTGCGGCCGACATTTCATCTGCCTGCATTGCTTGCCAAGCAGGCGGCAAATATCGATCACATCAGCGGCGGGAGAGTTTCGCTGAACGTGGTTTCGTCCTGGTGGTCTGAAGAAGCGAAGAAATATGGAGTGCATTTCGATCAGCACGACGATCGTTACGCACGCACTTCGGAATGGCTGGATGTTGTAGACGCTGCGTGGAAGCAGAACCATTTTTCTTATTCAGGCAAATATTATTCGGTGCAAGATTTGGTGTTGGAGCCGAAGCCGGTGGCGAGGCCGCGTCCTACGATTTATGCCGGCGGGGAATCGGAAGCCGCGAAGGAATTGATCTCGCAGAAGTGCGACGCGTACGTGATGCACGGCGATTCGCCAGAGCGCGTGGGGGCGAAGATTCGCGATTTGTCGGAGCGGCGCGAACGCAAAGGGTTGCCGCGGATGCAATTTGGCGTGGCGGGTTATGCTATCGTGCGTGAGAACGAGCAGGAGACGAAAGCTGAGCTCGCGCGTATCACCGATGTAAAGCAGAATGCGGCGGGGTATCAAAATTATCAGGATTGGCTGGCGAATACGCAGCTGGAGCAGCGCGTTTCGCTGGAAGACTACTCGGTTTCAAATCGTGGCTTGCGTTCGGGGTTGGTTGGCACGCCGCAGCAAGTGGCGGACCGCATTGGCGAGTTCGAGAAGGCTGGAGCGGACCTTTTGTTGTTGCAGTTCAGTCCGCAGATGGAAGAGATGGAGCGATTTGCGGATAGCGTGATCCCACGACAAACTGCGGCGTCTGCGTAGCGATACCCGTTCTTCGTTGTTTCTTCTGGATGTTCCCACGGCCGCTATTTGGGAACGGCAGGCGGCGCGGCGGTTTACTCTTCTAACGACGAATTTCTTTCCTGCTAACTTTTCTGTTGACAGGGCGTCTTATGTACGTTACAAGCTGTAACGCTACAATGAAGAACACACACAGCCCGCGTCCCAAGAACATCGGCGAAGTGGAACAGATGGTGATGGACTACGTTTGGGCGAACGGCCCGGTGTCGGCTGAGGCGTGCCGCGAGGCGCTGGCCGACCGGCGTCCGATGAAGGAATCCACGATTCGGACGGTTCTGCGGCGACTGGAAG
>Ga0209624_10001537_pt1 | contig 17900 bp, 15 predicted proteins | sample JacPinW_OM2H0_O1_FD_188565 | JGI IMG/M metagenome (GOLD analysis project Ga0209624, IMG submission 188565) | Forest soil microbial communities from Algoma, Ontario, Canada - Jack Pine, Ontario site 1_JW_OM2H0_O1 (SPAdes) (version 2) | ecosystem: Environmental > Terrestrial > Soil > Boreal...
CGCCCACGTTACGCCGGGGCTACTCCTATCCGAATCTCACGCGCTCGCTATGTGTTCTATGCAACTGGCGGCCCTGAAATAGTGCCCAGTTGCACAGGTCCTTTGGCGGGCAAACTGCGCCCGCCTCAGGATGACAATGCAATGCCAATTCGATGACAGTGAACTCAGTTTGCCGACAACACGAAGTTCACCGTGATCTGCGTCTCGACCTCGACGGCCTCGTTGTTGAGAATGTACGGCTTGTAACGCCACTGGCTGACGGCCTGAATCGCTGACGGGACCAGCAGCGGATGCCCGGAAAGCAGCCGCAGGTTTTCAATCGCTCCCGTCTTGCTGATCACTGCCGCCAAAACAACCGGGCCCTGGATGTGCGCCGTTTTGGCCATGATCGGGTATGCAGGCTCCACGCGGCGGATCAAACTTCCCTGGAGCATGGAGGAGATCCGCAAGATATGAGTCACAGGGGCTGGGGCGGGCGTCGGCATGACAGGACGCGTTCCAGCGATTGAAATAGGCAGGCCGACTCTTGAGTCGACGGAATTGCCAGCAGTGCCGATCACATCGTCCATGGACGGTTGCGAAGTTGTCGAATCGTCGCCTCGCAGAATCTTGTCCGGAATGTGTCCGGGGAACCGAAGCCGGCCGTCGTAGGGCACGATTTGAACGGATGAGCTCCGAAAATGCTCCGCGGAATGCGGTGGCACCGTACTGGGGCGTCCCATGCTGATCGGTGTAGAAACGGTGCGCGCCAGCGGCAGTCCCACGGTTTGCAGGATGGGAATCATCAGCAGCAGACCGATTGCGACGGCTTGCAGTCCGAAGGATGTGAGGGTCGTCCAGCTGCGGCGACCGCGTTGGGCCCATGAAGTATCGAGCAGGCTATCGGCAAACATGGTGTCCTCCAGCGTGAAAATTTGCTTGCTGTTTTGGACACCATGAAGGGTCGACTCAGCGCCGCGCGCAAAAGAAAAAAAGGCCGCGCTTTCACGCGGCCTGCTGGAACTTTCCCGACACGCGAGGTGTCGGCCTTCACTACTTCGAAGGAGGAGTCGTTGGCTTCGGTGTAGTAGTCGCGCCCGGAGCTCTGGGAGCGGTTGGTTTCGCCGCACCACCTGCAGGCGCTGCCGGAGCCGGAACGCCCGACTGCACGTTATAGGCCTCGATGACCGCCTTGGTGATATCGACTGCTTCGCCCCACCACAGCACATTGCTCTGCGGCCAGGGTTTCGAGGTATCGACGATGATGCCAAACCCGTTGTCCTGCGAATATTTCACGATGAGCGGAGCCATCTTCTGCAGAATGCGGCCGGCGATTTCCTGGTTCTGGTTGCCGTAATCTTCCTGGGCATCCTGGACGGCGCGATCGAAAACCTTCTGCTTGCTCTCGATCTGCTTTTTCAGGTTGGCCAGAGCCTCTTCGTTCAACTTGTCCTGCTGCGTGCTGAGCTGCTTCTTCATCGCTTCGAGTTCGTCGTTCTGGCTCTTCAATTCCGCCTGCTTGGGCTCGAACTTTTTCTGCAGAGCCTCGCCGTCGCGACGGCCTTCGTTGCTGGCGAAAATCGCATCTTGAATGTTGATGGTTCCAACCTTCGTGCCCGTGCTGGGAACCGAGGTGGCAGGCGCCGAAGTCGCTGCTCCGGGTCCCGAAGTCGACGGGGTGGCAGCGCTGCCGGTTTGGGCCAGTGCGGAGAACGTGAACGTCGCCGCAACAGCCAGAAGGATACGCACAAACTTGCTTTTCATTGGATCGGTTGAACTCCTTGGAACATGGTTCCGGGAATGACTTCGAATCTTCGCTCTCAGATCGCTTCTTCAGTCAACGCTGGGCCGCACTGAAAGAGGTTTCCGCTGCGGTAGCGGCCGCCATCGGAAAGGCGCCTAGATCGCCAGCATCACACGCCGGGCATGCGGGGCGTGCCGTCCACTCCTTAGTCTCACTCGATGGCGTGGATCGCTAACATTATAGTGACCCTCATCTCGGTGCGTCAAACAACTTGGCCGTGCCCAATCACGGCAAAATCAATATCTTTCGCTACTAAACGACACGCCGTATCACCAGGAAAATCCGCTCCGAGTTGCCTGATCCAATTCGACGCTGCTTAGAACGTCGTCGCTACCGTGAAGCGGAACGTCTTGCGCGGCTCTCTCAACAGGAAGCTGGGAGCGAAGGAGTTGACCGCGAGATGGTACGTATAGTCTCCCGCAGCTCCCGCGGGGAACATGCCGCGCGTGATCGGGATCGGTGGTGTTGCTTGTTCGTCGAGGCGCAACGGGTTGTAGGCCCAATAAATTCGGAACGGAGCATTCACGACCGGTAAGAACATTTGCAACTCGATGCCGGTGGACATGCGCGGCTGCCAGTTGGTGGAACTGAGCACCTGCAGGTTCTGCGGCGGCCTCGGGCTCAACGTTTTGCCACCCACGCAGTTGTATCCGGAATCGAGCGCCGCGCAACCAAATGGCGTGCTGATGACCTGATCGTACTGCACGGTCGCGATCTGCAACTGAGAGGGCCGCAGGATCGGATCGATGCCGGTATCGATGAACGGAGCCACGGCGACCGGTCCCGCGATCGTGATGCGGTACTCGAGGTTTGTCCAAACGCTAAGATCGCCGCCGGGGAAAACGATCTGGTCAACCGGAATGGGAACGGTCCAATTTCCCTGGTGCGGGTTCGCCGGGTTTTTCAGTACCGCCGTTCCGTCGGGATTGGTCAGGGTAATCTGATTCGCGCTCGGCAGGAAAGCAACGGGCGAGACCGATCGGATATCGAAGCCACGAATGTCGTTCTCGCCGCCCATGTAGAAGCGCTGGAACGGCGGAGCCACCAGGCCCGCATAACCGCTGATGTACGATGCACTCACGTTAAAGCCGATCGCGTTGCGGCGATTCTGCACAGGAATGAATTGCTTGTACTGAATGATCGGACGGATCGAACGGACGGTTCCGCCAATGCCGGCAAATTCCGCGCCCACCGTCATCTGATGGCCGCGATGCGGGGAGATGCCGCTGTCCAGAGTATTAAACGAGAAGTTGGGGAAAATCTTGCTGGTGATGATTCCGTTCACCGCGTTCGGTCCGGAAATTCCACGGAACGCAATGAAGTCGAACAAAGTCTTCGACGCGGTGCTGAGAGGAAGCAGTGTCGACCGATCCAGCGAATATGTAATACCCAGACGCTTGAACGAGCGGCGCAGCGGGTAGCTCAATGAAGTGGTGAAACCCACGCTCGACTGAGAGTAGTTCTGCAGGTTTTGCAGAATCGCGCTGGGTAGATTCAGGTTCTGTCCGCTGAAGATGGAGAGCTGACGAGCCTGGTCGTAGCTGACTTTATTGCCGAAGACGGTAAAACCGAACTGCAACGGCCGGTCGAACATGTAAGGCTGTGTGAAGCCGAACATTACGCTGCGCGCCAGATTTCCCAGGCTGACTTGCATCTGGAGCGTTTCGCCGCGTCCCAGGAAGTTGTTGGTGGCGTAGTTCAATCCGATGAAGGCGCCTTCCAAGCCGCTGACGCCGCCATTCAGTCCGATGCTGTTCTTGCCTTTTTCGTGGACCTTCAACGTTAGATCAACTTGCCCGTTCTTTTCGTCGAGTTTCTTGTCGGTAACGTTGGGATCGTCCGGTTTGAGCTGATCGAAATACGAAAGCTGATTCAAACGCAGCAGGCTGAGTTCCCACAGACGCGAGTTATAAACTCCGCCTTCTTCTAGCGCCAATTCGCGGCGGATGACCTTGTCGCGCGTCGTCGTGTTGCCCTGAAACTCAATGCGGCGCACATAGAACTGCTTGCCTTCGTCGATGTCGATTTCCAGGTTGGCCAGCTTCTTTTCGTCGTCGAAGGTTGTCGAAGGCACGCCCGTGAAGTTGATGTAGCCGTATTCGCCGTAGGCTTTTCGGAGATTCTCCAGGCCTTTCGCGATCTTCTCGCGGCTGAAGATATCTCCATCTTTTAGCGGGAAGAGGGAGCGCAAGGCGGCGACATTAGAGATCGCCTTGTTGTTCTTGAAAGTGATTTTGCCCAGCCGGTACTGATCGCCTTCTTCGATCGGCATCGTCAGATCGACGGCCTTGCCGGGCCCCGACTGCAGCAGCGGAATGTGGAAGCCTTTGTGTCCGGTATCGTGGATCTCGGTCTTCGGATCGCTGACGCCAGCTTTGAAATATCCGCGGTTCTGGTACTCGGCGCGGACGCGCTCGGTATCTTCTTCGAGCTTGGTGGCGTCGTATGTCCGGGAAAAGATGTTCTCGAGGAAGATTGAGTGCGGGATGCCGACGGGGCGCAGGTTCTTCATCGCGGCCCGCAGGACGCGGCTCTTGATGGCCTTGTTGCCTTCGAACTTGATCTTGCCGACCTTAACCTTCGGTCCTTCTTTCACGACGAAGGTGATTCCGACGGCAGCCGGAGGAATCTGGCGGACTTCAGTACGAATCGTCGCGAATTGCCGTCCATGCTCGGAGAGGAGGCCTTTGATCGAGACTTCAGCTTTCTTGATGCGGGTAGGATCGTACTGACTCTCAACCACGAGGCCGACTTTGTCTTGCTTGAAACGGTCGAGGATGTCGCTGTTGGAAACCGAACTTGTACCGATGTAGTTAATTTCGCGAATGGTGGGCTTTTCTTTGACCTGAACGATGATGCGCCAGCCCTTAGGAGTCTGTTCGCGTGAAAACTTGATGTCTTCGAAGTAACCGGTGTTCCACAGTGAGTTGAAGTCGCGTTCCAGTGCCGCGGCGTCGTAAACATCTCCCGCTTTGGTGAAAATACGAGCGCGGATGGTGTCAGCGGGGATGCGGCGGTTGCCCGTCACATCGATCTCTGAGATGACGTCGTTCTGCGCCCAGGCCGAGCTCGCAGCTACCACCAGCAACAGGGCGAGGACCGTGCCGAATCCGCAAGCACGCCGGCCAATTGTCCGCCAAAACCGTTGAAATGAACGAGATGGCACCAACGCGCCTCCGGGAACGCAGGCGCCCTTGGGCACAACAAGGTTCTCCGAATGAAAGCGAAAAGGAATCGCTACGACCTCAGCCTCTGGGATGTAAGAAAACTGCAATTATACGGTAGTACAAGGGAAAGCGTCCAAAACGGCAACTCTCAGATTCGAATCCCTCGGTTGCTTCCGAAAATCAACTTCTGGCAGGCAGCTCGCCGGGCGGTCCCTGGCCACTGATCACTGGTTACTGATTTTCGGCTGTGATAACTCTACCTCAACCAAGACGGAATAAAACGTGGCCGAGTTGCCCATGTCGGCAAGTTTTTCTGAGGTAAGGCTGTTGATACTTTGAAAGCCCGGCGTCATCTTGGCCCAGTTCAATGTCGCCGATACCACACCGGGCTGAACTCGACCGTCTACGCGAGCCTTCAGCAGTATATCCCCTCGGTGATTGAAAACCCGCACTCGATCTCCATTGGAGATTCCGCGGGCCTTCGCATCGGAGTGGGAGATTTCGAGCAAACCGGGTTCTTCCATGTCCTGTACCGAAGGAACGTTGGAAAATGTCGAGTTGAGGAAGTTATCGGCCTTTCGAGCCAGAAGTTCCAACGGCAGAGAATTTTCTTTCTTCCCATGCCGCGATTCGGAAGGTGGTTTGAACTCGGCCACCGGATCGAGCCCTTGCGCCTTCAACGCTTCGCAGTAAAGTTCCGCCTTGCCCGAAGGTGTGCGGAACTTCCCTTCTGCGAACGGCAGGAACGGAGCTGGATGTGATTGTGTGGGGACAGCCGCCCCCGGCTGTCCGACGGAGAGCAGCTCCGTCGCAGTCTCACCACCGGGCCCTGATCTCTGGTCGCTGAAGTTCAGCCGCACCTCTCCCCGCTCCAGGCGATCACGAGTGATCCCTTCGAGCCACGGATCTTTCGATTCCAAAGCCAGATCAATCATCTCGTCCACCGACTCGCGGAAACACTCTTCCACAAATCCCATTCGCTCAGCCAGCGCGCGGAAAACTTCCACATTCGACCGGCACTCGCCTAGCGGCTCGATGGCTTGATTTGATACCTGCACGTAGTAGTGACCGTACGCCTTCTGTAGGTCTTTATGTTCGAAGAAAGTCGTCGCCGGCAGCACGATGTCGGCATAGTCGGTCGTGTCGGTGAAGAATTGTTCGTGAACGACGGTGAAAAGATCGGGGCGCAGCAGGCCACGTACGACTTCATCGTGCCGCGGACAAACCGCCGCTGGATTCGAGCCGTAGACAAATAGGGCTTTCACCGGAGGATCGTTTACAGTATTCAACACTCGACCTAGCTCAACCATGTTGATTGTGCGCGCCTCGCGCCCGAGCGCGGTCTGCATCAGGTCGGGACGCTTCAGCGCCACCGTGTTGAACTGCGCCGCTCCGCTGGTGGAGAGTTGCAGCCCACCTCCAAGTTCTTTCCACGAGCCAATCACGCAGGGCAGCATTGCGATCGTGCGCGTGGCCGTGCCGCCACCTTCCGAGCGCTGCACGCCATAATTCAGCCGGATCACTGACGGCCTGACAGTCGCATACTCGCGAGCCAGCTTCCGAATATCGTCGGCGGCAATACCAGTCCAATGTGCGACGCGCTCCGGCGGATATGACTTCACTTTTTCGCGCAGCTGTTCGAAGCCGAGCGTGTACTTCGAAACATAATCCGCATCGTGCAGATTTTCGCCGATGATGACGTGCATTATGCCCAAGGCCAGCGCCGCATCAGTCCCGGGATTGATCGGCAAATACCAGTCCGCGCATTCCGCGGTGCGCGTGCGGTAAGGATCGATGACCACCAGCTTCGCGCCCTTGCGCTGCGCTTCCACAATGAAGGGCCACAAGTGCACGTTGTTCGCGTGAATGTTCGAAGCCCAGGCGATGATGTACTTCGAATGCCGGAACTGTTCGGGCTCCGTACCCAGCTTTACGCCGTAGACTGATTCGAGCCCGGCCTCTCCCGCCGCGGAGCAAATCGCGCGCTCCAGTTGCGAAGCGCCAAGGCGATGGAAAAATCTCCGGTCCATCGAAGCGCTGTTCAGAGCCCCCAACGTTCCGCCGAAGGAGTACGGCAAAATAGCTTCGCTGCCGAACTCGGCGCTGATCGCCCGGAAGCGCGAAGTAATCTCGGCGAGCGCTTCGTCCCAGGAAATTCGCCGCCAAATGGTGCTGTGTGGGACCGGCTCTTCGATCCGGTCGGGAGCGAAACTCCGTTTCTCTACGGAATGACTGGGCCGACCGGCCGCAGGTCCTTTGGGAGCAATCCGCCGCATCGGATAGAGCACCCGGTCGGGCGAATACACGCGGTCCAGATACTTCGCCACCTTTGCGCAAAGGAAACCGCGCGTCACTGGATGTTCCGAATCGCCCTGAATCTTCGTGGCACGTCCGTCCTGCACGGTGATCAGCACCCCGCAAGCATCGGGACAATCGTGCGGACAGACGGCATGAACCACAGTCTTCATGAACCACAATTATAGGGGAACAAACAGCGGCGAAGCCCGAACTTAGTAAAGCTGTTGAAGTCATCTGGGGACAGCCGCCCCCGGCTGTCCCGGGCCGCTCGCCCTGTGCTGTCTTATCGGATCAACCCATCGAGCTTCGCTCGACGGACAGCCGAGGGCGGCTGTCCCCACATAGACATCTCTCCACCAAGAAAAAGCGGACGGCCCGAAGACCGTCCGCCAATTGTGAAACTACGCTTCGCTTAGTTGCTGGGCGGAGTTGCAACCCAACCCACATACATTTCCGGGTTGCCGCTGACCGGGTCCTTCAGCAACAGGCCCCGCGCGACCAGCGGAATCGCGGTGGTCGTGGTCTGGAGTTGGTTCAGTCCGGTCAGGTTGAAGAAGGCAGTTCCGGAGAAAGTGTTCACCGTAACCGGCCCGCCCGCCGAATATCCAACCAGTCCGTTGTTAGAAAGCTCGAATGAACCGGCGTTGCCACCGCTCACGGTGACACTGCCCGGAACGAACGTGCCGTACACGCCCTGGAGGCGCAACGAGATCATCTGCGGTGTCAAGACGTTGCCGGCAAAGCTGCCACCGATGAAGATCCGCTGCCCAACCACGACCGTGGTGTCGTTGAAGACCGCATTGGTCAACATGTTGTTCATGAAGCAGATGTCGTACGTGCTAACCGCGCTGACATCGATCGTCTGGATGGTGTCCACGTCGCTCACCATATCCGCGCCGGTCTCGCCCACCCACATTGTGATGCTCTGTACCTGGCCAGATCCGTTCGTCGTTTCCGCTAGTACGCGACCCGAGACGAACGAGTGCGCCGTGGTGATCACTTCGACGGCGCCGGCCATCAAGCTGCCGTCAGCCTGGAAGTATCCTTGCACCGCAACGAAAGCCGGTGCCGCGAGATCGTTGATGTTCCATCCGCTGTTGAACTGCGTGGAGCTGTTCACGTCGATCGTCAGCTGACGTCCATAGGGGCCTTGAAGGACGAACGAATTGCCCGAAGCGTTGACGGAAACCAGTCCGCCCATCAGATCGCTGACTTGACCGTCCGGATCGCTGGCCTTGGTCGCCTTCACGTAGATGACAGGATTCACCGCACCGGTGACCTGTCCGTTGCTGTCAACCGCGAGAGATTGCCGGATATCCATTTCCATCTTCAGGCCGGCAAGTCCGTTGCCCGTCACCACCATCGGCGAAGGAAAGTTCACCGTGACGCTATAGGGATTCTGGTTGTTCGGGAAGGTTCCATTGATGGTGTTCAGCGCCGGAGGAGTCTGCGTCATATCGACGTAGGAAATCACCGGGCTCGCCAGCACGATCGTCGCGCTGGTGTACGTTCCCGCAGCCACTGAATTGAAGCCCAGCGGCGAACGCAAACCGAGCAGGCGGGCGAAGTCGACAGTGGTCGGAGTCGAAAGCACGGTTGCGGTGGTTCCGTTTCCATTGAGCGTGACCGAATTCAGCGTGACGTTGAAACTTACGACGGACGCCAGCGGCGCATCCTCTCCGGTCACAAAAACGTTCCCCGACGTGTTCTGCGAAAGCGACGTTGAAGACTTTGACGATCCGCATCCCAACCCGATCATCGTGAGCGCGAGCAGCACTCCGAACGCTAGAAATTTCTTCATGGCAGACTCCAAAAGTGAAAAATTTTGAATGTGAAGTAAGTCCGGAGGGAGCCGCGAGTTTCTTCACGCCAATGGAAACACAGGCCTGCGAGGAATGTCGCGTAACCGGCGTAAAGGTTACGGGAACTGGCACGCGCCTCTATCTGATTGAATGGCTGGGACTTCCCATCACGGCCAGGGGAAATCAGGCTGGTACATGTACTTCGGTGAGTGAAGTTGCGAGGGACTTTTCGAGCTAAACCGAGTCCCGGCAAATTCCCGCGTAGGAGAGGAAACAGGAATTTGACTTTCGAGACTGGTGGCTGCGGGACGGTTCAGAACTACTTCAGTTCCAGCACTTCTTTTTCCTTGGCCTTGCTCATTTCTTCCATCTTTTTGATTTCGTCGTCGGTGAGCTTCTGAATTTCGTCGAGAGATTTTTTCTCTTCGTCCTCGGTAATTTTCTTGTCCTTGAGCGCCTTCTTGATGGCGTCATTCCCGTCGCGGCGGATGTTGCGGATCGCGGTGCGGTGCTCTTCGAGCGCCTTGTTCAGGTGCTTGACCATCTCCTGCCGGCGCTCTTGCGTCAGCGGCGGCACGGGCACCCGGATCAACTTGCCGTCGTTCATGGGATTCAACCCGAGTTCGCCCGACCGGATCGCCTTCTCGATCGCGGCCAGAGACGACGGATCAAACGGCTGCACGGTGATCAATTGCGGCTCCGGAGCGTGGACCTGGGCAATCTGATTCAGCGGCATTTGCGATCCGTAATAGTCGACGCTCACTCCGTCGAGCATGTGGACCGAGGCGCGCCCGGTCCGCGTGGCCGCCATCGCCTTGCGGAAATCTTCGACCGCTTTTTCCATGCGAGTCTTCAGTTGCCCGTATGTCTCTTTCAGCCCCGCGATTGATGCCATGATCGCCATAAGTTCCGCTCCGTCCTGCACAACCAAAACGTCGAATTATAAACCCGCACGAGCACATCCAAAACCGTAAACCACGAAGGACACGAAGGAACACGAAGGAAATCAAATCCTCTCGTGAACCTTCGTGCCCTTCGTGGTTATTGCTTCTTCACTTGTCCTAAGCGCACACCATCGATCCGATTTTCTCGCCGAGCAGAACGCGCCGGATATTCCCATGCTGATTCAAGCTAAACACGATGATTGGGAGATTGTTGTCCTTGCACAGGCTGATCGCCGTCGAGTCCATCACTTTCAGACCGAGTTTCAGCACGTCCATGTAGGTAATCTGGTTGAACTTCCTTGCGCCGTCGACCTTCATGGGATCGGCGTCGTAGATGCCATCGACCTTCGTGGCTTTCAGGATGGCGTCGGCCTTGATCTCCATGGCGCGGAGCGAGGCCGCGGTGTCGGTTGAGAAATACGGATTCCCGGTGCCACCGGCAAAGATCACGACGCGCCCTTTTTCGAGATGCCGGATCGCCCGGCGCCGTATGAAGGGCTCGGCTACCTGATTCATTTCGATCGCCGTCTGCACGCGCGTGTAGACGCCCTGCTTTTCGAGCGCGTCCTGCAATGCCAGAGCGTTGATGACTGTGGCGAGCATACCCATCTGATCGGCGGAGACGCGGTCCATGTCCTTGGCTTGCTCGGCGACGCCGCGAAAGAAATTGCCCCCACCAACTACGATCGCCAGCTGTACGCCCAGCTTGTGGACGTCTTTGAGTTCGGCTGCGATCTCGTGAATGCGCTTGACCTCCACGCCAAAGCCCTGGTTTGCCGCCAAAGCCTCGCCGGATATTTTGAGCAGAACGCGTTTGAAGGCAGGAGTCGTCATGGTCAGTGGTTAGTGGCTAGTGGTCAGTGTAATGCAGCGGAAGAATCTCGGCTCTTTCCCGCTACGCCGGCATAAAAAAGGCGCCCCGAAGGGCGCCCTTAATTTACTCGCTTTTCGTCTCTGTAGGCTTGGTGATCGCAATCGTCTCGCCCGCGTCACCGACCTTGAAGCGTGCAAACCGGCGCACAGCGATATTCTCGCCGAGCTTGCCGATCTTCGAGGCAATCAACTGTCCGATCGAGATGGTCTGGTCCTTGATGAAAGGCTGCTCGAGCAAGCAGACTTCTTCGTAGAACTTCTCCATCTTGCCGTTCACCATCTTTTCGGCAATGTTTGCCGGCTTGCCGCTGGCAATCGCCTGCGCGAGAAAAATGTCTCTTTCGCGGGCGAAGTCCGCAGCCGTGACATCTTCCTTGCGAACGTACTTCGGATCGCTGGCCGCGATGTGCATCGAGATGTCGTGCAACAGCTCTTTGAAGTCGTCCGTACGGGCTACAAAGTCGCTCTCGCAATTCACTTCGACGAGCACACCGATCTTGCCGCCGGCGTGGATGTAGCTTCCCACAGCCCCTTCGCTCGTCACGCGCGTTGCCTTCTTCGCCGCCACCGAAACGCCCTTTTTCCGCAGAATCACGACCGCCTGCTCCATATCACCTTTGGCTTCGGTCAGGGCCTGCTTGCAATCCATCATCGGAGCTCCGGTCTTCTCTCGGAGTTCCTTCACTTGTCCCGCTGAAATATTCGCCATAGTAGTACTCATAAAGTTTCCAGTTTCGCGTTTCTAGTTTCGAGTGGATAGGAATTACGCTGTCGTCATTCAGGCCACTCGAAACTGGAAACCTGAAACTCGACACTATATAGAACGACCCGCGCCGGGATTCTCTAAGCAATGACCCGCGCGGGTCTGATCTCAAGCCCGGTTTGTCACTGACCACTGACCGCCAGCCACTGACCACTAAACGGTTTGACTCTCCACCTTCGGCAGGTCGGCCTCTTCGTTGGCCACCGGCTTCTTGTGGGTTCCCGGTCCCAGCACTTCTTCCATGCTGATGTCTTCGGAAGCATCCACCGCCGCAGCTTCGGGCACATACTCGCCTGCCGCGTCGGCCGCAGCTTGCGCGGCATCCGAAGCAGCCTGCATATCGGCGACCTGCTTGTCGGTCATCAACTGCGCACCCTCGGCAATCGATTCCGAAATCTTCGAGGTGAACAGCCGGATCGCCCGCAGGGCATCATCGTTGCCGGGTATCACATAATCGACTTCGCTCGGATCGCAGTTGGTATCGACGACCGCGACCACAGGGATGCCTAGCTTACGGGCTTCCCGAACCGCAATCTGCTCTTTATTCGAATCGATCACGAAGATCGCGTCGGGCAGACGGTTCATGTTCTTGATGCCAGCCAGGTTGGCCTGCAGATGTTTACGCTCGCGCTCGAGCTTGATAACTTCCTTCTTGGGCAGCAGCTCGTAGCGGCCATCCGTGGCCATCTCGTCGAGCTCCTTCAGGCGCTTCACCGACTTCTGAACGGTGACCCAGTTGGTGAGCAGTCCGCCCAGCCAGCGCTGGTTGATGTAGAAGCCGCCGCACTTGGTCGCCTCTTCGGCGATTGCGTCCTGCGCCTGGCGCTTGGTTCCCACGAACAGCACAATTTTGCCGTCAGCCGCCAGATCCTGGACGAACTTCGACGCCTCTTTGAACATCTTCAGCGTCTTCTGCAAATCGATGATGTAGATCCCGTTGCGCTCTCCGAAGATGTATTCCTTCATCCTGGGATTCCAGCGCTTCGTTTGATGCCCGAAGTGAACGCCTGCTTCGAGCAACTCCTTCATGGTGATGGTAGCCAAACAACCTCCTATTTAGTCTGCATCGGGAGATCGAGGTTTCAATGTTTCAAGGTTGCAACGTTTCAAGGATTTCTGAAACCTTGAAACTCTGAAACGTTGAAACCTGTCCTGCCCGATTGCCATTCCCGTCCCCGCGCCGCGAGGCTCGGGAAGAATTGAACACCAATAACAAGCTATTAGCTTCTAGCTTTTAGCCAAAACCGAATCAAAAACCCTTGTCATCCTGAGCGCAGCCGCTTTTCAGGCGGAGCGAAGGATCTCAGTCTCCTCGGACTCGTCCTCCTGCCCCCGCCGCATTTAGCGCTTACTGAACTGGAAGCGCTTGCGAGCGCCCTTCTGTCCGTATTTCTTGCGCTCTTTGCCACGCGAGTCGCGGCTGACGTATCCCTCAGCCTTCAACTTCTTGCGCAACTCGGCATTGAACTGCATCAATGCGCGAGCGATGCCCAGTTTCACGGCATCAGCCTGGCCACGAACGCCGCCGCCCAGCACGCTGGCGATGACGTTGAACGAAGCGCCGGTATCCGACGAAGCCAGCGGGGCCTTCGCCGCCGAACGCTGTGCCGGAGTCACGAAATACTCTTCAAACGCGCGCCCGTTTACCTTGAAATCGCCGTTCCCCGGACGCAAATAAACGCGGGCAATCGCCGTCTTGCGGCGTCCCGTTCCGTAGTATTGAACTAACTCTGCCATTTTTAGCTTTGAGCCATGAGCTGTGGTTTCCGAGCAATCTGCCCGAACACCTGCCCCCAACCCTTAACCTTTCAAATATGAATTTCGCGCGCTCGTAGCTCGAGGCTCGTAGCTGCTCTTACGAAACCGCGACCTTCCGCGGCTTGTATTCGCGCACTTCCAACTTCAAATCCTGCGGCTTCTGCGCCTGGTGCGGATGCTTGTCGCCCTTGTACACATTCAGCTTCGAAAGCATGTGCGCCGCCAGCTTGTTTTTCGGCAGCATGCGCTTCACGGCCGCTTCGATAATCGCTTCCGGCTTGCGAATGATGCGCTTGTTGTAATCCTCGGTCCGCAGTCCACCCGGATATCCCGTGTAATGGTGATACTGCTTCTGCTCCGCCTTCACTCCCGTGGTGCGAATCTTCTCGGCGTTGATCACGATCACGTGATCGCCGGTATCCAGAAATGGCGTATATTGCGGGTTTTCTTTGCCCATAAGGATGCGCGCCACCTGTGAAGCCAGGCGCCCGAGCGTCTGCCCGTCTGCATCCACGACGTACCACTTGCGCACAATTTCCCCCTCTTTGGGGAAATACGTAGACATGAAACTCTCCCAGATTGAAAAAGCTGCGAAAGAAGACCGCTCGTTGATTCCCCTGACGAGGACGCCAGGACCATCAGGCGGGCAACCACACGACTGCCAAAGTCTTAAAGATAGCTTAGTCTGCAAATAATTGTCAACGATGTGTTAATGCCAAAGGTGCGATGGTAAGTTATGCGACGGAGGAGGTGTTGTCATGAGACTAATCCCTAAGATTTTCGCTCTCTCCCTCGTCCTCTGCATCCCGCTCTGGGCGCAGCATGGCGGAGGACACGCGGTCGGTGGCGGATTTGTTCCTAAACATGGCCCTGCACCGAGTCATGGTCCGGCACATCCAGCACCAGGTTTTCACGACGAACCGGGTCATCCCGAAGCTCCTCACGTCCATCACAACGGCACTTGGGTTGGTCACGATGCTGGACGCGATGATGCCCGTTTCCATCTCGACCACCCCTGGGAACACGGCCACTTCACGGGCGGTTTTGGCCGCGGACACGTGTGGCATTTAGCCGGAGGCGGCCCTGGACGCTTCTGGTTCGGCGGCTTCTACTTCAGCGTGGCATCGTTTGACGTTGGCTACTGCGGCGACTGGAATTGGGGCGGCGATGACGTCGTGATCTACGAAGATCCCGATCATGACGGATGGTATCTCGCGTACAACGTGAGACTGGGCACTTACGTTCACGTGCAGTATTTGGGCGCCTAGAGTTTACAGTCCGCGTGTTTGCGACGGATGGCGGGGCCTGTTACCCGCTCAGTCCGTCGAGTCCGGAGAGCGTCATGCCTTCCAAAAAGAAAAGCACCACTTGCGACCGAACTGCTCTTTATGAAGCGCTGATCGCGAGCATTCCGTCCATCGAACGAAAGGGCGACGCGAATCCTTACACGTCGCTCAACGGAAACATGTTCACACTTCTTCATCAGCAGAAGCTGGCCATTCGACTTCCGGAAACCGAGCGCGAGAAGTTCCTGAAGAAATATCAGACGAAGCTCTTTGAGGCTTACGGAACGGTGATGAAGGAATATGTGGCCGTCCCAGATGAACTGCTCGAAAACACGAAGGAGCTGAAGAAGTATCTGGTCTCGAGCTACGAGTACGCCAAGACGCTCAAACCAAAACCGACCACCAAGAAGAAGCACTGACAGCAAGAAGCGCCGACAGCCATTCCAGCCCATGTCATCCTGAGGATCGCGCTTTATGCGAGCCGAAGGACCTGTGCACTTCCCTACTTTTGTGATGCTGTCGGCAAGTTCACTGATCCCTCGCGCCCAAAAACCGGCGCCTCAGGATGACAAAGTGACAATGGGCGGAAGAGTTGGCTGGCAGAGTAACAAACCCTACTCGTAAGCCAGCGCATCAATGGGATCGCGCTGTGCCGCCTTGTACGCCGGATATAGCGCTCCCGCCAGCGCGCCAACAACTGCGATGATTGTGGCTCGGAGCATCCAGGCATAACTCCAGAACAGCCGCAGGACGGGCTTTTCAAACATAATCACGCGCCGCGTCGCCAGGCTGATGAGGATGCCGGCGACGATGCCCACAATGGCCAGCAAAACGGTTTCGCGGAGCACGACATTCACGATGTACCACTTCGACGCGCCCATCGACTTCAGGATTCCGATTTCGCGAGTTCGCTCCATCACGGCGGTGTACATCGATTGGAAGATCACGAGGAAGCCGACCACCACGGCGACGCCAATTACGATCTTGATGGCGAGATCGAAGCCGGGAAGGTTGTCGGGCGTCATCATCGACAAATACTCCTGCATTGACCGGACCGAATACTTCTCCATCCCCGGCCGGGCCTGAATCGATTTGATCACCGCATCCGCACTCGAAGGGTCATCGAGTTTGATGTAGAAGACAGAGGCCCGCCCTTCGGCGCTGGTCATTTCCTGCATCGTCGCAAGAGGCAGGAATTTGCGCCCGCCCTTTCCGTGAGGAACGATTCCGCAGATGCGAAACTGCTGATTCAAAATCTCGACCGAATCTCCGACCTTCTTGTGATTCATGCCAGCATAGACATCGTCTACGATGGCGTCGTTCGGCCCTTGGAACGGCCCGCCAGAGAGATACCGGAATTTTGGGGCAAGGGCATCATAAGTTGCCAGATCAATGCCGTAGTCAATTTCGAGTGGCTTCTGGCTGAACGCCCATATGACGGGAGCCGCTACCTGGATGTGCGGCATCTGGCGAAGAATATCCCCCACCTTCACCGGAATCGGAGCTCCGGTCATGCCAACCAACGACGAGGCTCCGGGCGGCATCACCATCAAGTCCGCCCCTACTCCGACCTGGCTTTCTTTCGATCCGTTGAGCAAGCCGTAAAAGAGTGAGACCACCATGAGGATCATCGTGATCTCAAGCGCAATCGCACTCGCAGTGATGATCGACCGCGTCGGCCGGTGCGCCAGATTCGCAACCACCATCTTGTTCATCATAGGAAGGTCGTCGGACAGATTGGATTATAGAAGATGAAGCAGAGAGGGCGCCCCGTCCTTGTCGCGTTTTGTGCGAATAGCCTGCCCTGAGCGAAGTGGAAGCGGTAGGTGTTTTGACTTTAACTGATGTTATTTCTCCGCCAGCGGCACGACCAAGCTCGATTGCGGCGAATCAAGGTGGACCACCACAGCTCCCGGCGGCTGATTGAGGACGAACTGATCGTCGCGCAACGGCTTGTTGATCTCAACCTTCAGCATGTTCAGCGTGAGATCGTATTCCTCTTCGGGCAGCTTGATCTCGACACGCGACGGGAAGCTGAATCCGTCGTAGTCTTTGTATTCCGCGTAACGCGCATCGGTGGCGACTTTCCCGTTGTCGCTATAGATGTACTGCCGGTGAGGCTTCAGATCGGTGCGTGCAAAAATGATCTTGCGCGCCAGCCTCCAGCCTCCGTCACCCTTCTTGATGACAGTTAGCTCGTAGTCATCCTGCAGGATCCGATGGCCTTTGGCGTCGTGTTGAATGTCGTAGCCGTTTTCGAGCACGGCGATTTCGGTGTCGGGATCGACTCGCCGGATCAGCAGCGCCTCATAAATATTCTTCGGACGAAGGTTCTCCATCGGCTGGTCGGTGCTCAATGCCGTCACCTGATCTTTGCCGATCACAAACTTGTTCTTGGGAGGAATCCAGAGCCTGAAGTCGCGGCCGTCGCTGACCATATCGAAAGCGGTCGTCCGGACGATGGGCATCAGGCCCGTCATGTGCAGCCAGTCCGGCTTGCGCGCCAGGATGTAGCCGCGAATCTCTTTATAGTCGGTGACGTGGCCCTTCTTGATACCACCCGCGGAGCTATCAATGTCGACCGTGGCCTTCAGCGATTGCATCGCGTCGGCCTGCTGGTTGATGGTATCGATGAGCCCCTGCTGCGAGGATTCCTTGAGCGGGACTTTGGAGTACTGGTCTTCGACCGGACGCGTGCGGAACAGACAGCCCGTGGCGGGCAGCAGTCCGAACACTAAGATTACGGCCCAAAAGAAGCGCGAGCTACGTCTCATGAATGTACGAAGATGCCTCTAGAAACATTTGAGTATATCGCGTCTAAAAGGGTTCAAAACCGTAACTAGTTGGTTTGCAAAGGGAGTACCGGGGTCGAAAGGCTCCATCGAGGCGATCAAAAGCGTAGGGTACCCTACCGTTCTGCGCGCCCAGCTTACCAAAGTCGGCATCACCATAGTCAGGTCTGTCGTCTAACCTCTATCGTCTAAACTGACGCTACCGTGCGAAAGATTCTCTGGCTTTTCCTGATTGCGATCATCGGAGTCGGCGCCTGGCTAACTTGGGCCCTGCTCATGCCGGTCGAGCCGTCTGGGCAGAAATTCGTCATGCTACGCCCGGGATTTTCCACTCGCCGCATTGCTCTCGAACTGAAAAACGCCGGAGTCATTCGCAGCGAGGAAGCCTTCATTCTTTGGCACTACTACCATCACGGCCGCTCGCTCAAGGCCGG
>Ga0209624_10001538_pt1 | contig 17895 bp, 13 predicted proteins | sample JacPinW_OM2H0_O1_FD_188565 | JGI IMG/M metagenome (GOLD analysis project Ga0209624, IMG submission 188565) | Forest soil microbial communities from Algoma, Ontario, Canada - Jack Pine, Ontario site 1_JW_OM2H0_O1 (SPAdes) (version 2) | ecosystem: Environmental > Terrestrial > Soil > Boreal...
TATGCCGCCGCACATTCAAGCAAACCGGTACAAATTGGCTCTCTCAATGCCGGCTTCAACGACACCAACGCCAGTTGGGGTTTTGAAGAAGAGGATTGCTCAACTACGCAAAGCAATGGAAATTGCCATCCGTATGGCCGCAAAAAGTCACGACAATGCGGCTTGGTTTGGGTGAATTCTTACGCCCAGTTGGCTGGCTCCAATCCGCCGGGGGGAGGGCCCTATTTTTCGTCAAGTAATCAAATCCCGTTTATGGGAATTCCAACCTGGAACGACTATGAGGAAGGGAGTGCCATCGAGCCCGGAATCGATAACTGCCTGACCGAATCGTCTCTCGCTGCTAGCCTCAATGGTTCCACGATTGACTGGTCATTTTCGTTCGGAACCACCAGTTATGCGGATGTTGCCGGGAGTGCAATTACGATTCACCATTATGCTCTTTGGGATGGCACCAATGGCACGTGGACGCAAATCAGCCAGAATAATGTCGGCATGAGCGGAACAAGTTGTTCGGGCACGCAAAGCGTTTCATGTAGCGCTCCGCTTTCCGGTTATACCTGGTCGGCCGGCGTTCATTCCTTGTATGTTCAAGCTGTCGGCGAGCCCGGCATTGCCAATCACCTTTCACCGGCTGTCCAGTTCAATGCTGAGCCGGTGGCGAGTATCTCGCCAACCAGTATCACCTTCCCCACTACGTCGGTGGGAACTTCAAGCTCCGAAACGGTCACGGTCTCGAATACTGGCAACGCAGCTTTGGTAATTCCACAAAATGGCGCCACAGTCACCACTGGCAGCGGCATCTTCAACCCCAACCCGAATCCATTTCCCGGATGCACGGTTCAGCCCAATGGGCCCGCTTGCACCATCACCGTGACCTTCACTCCGACCGCATGCACGACTTACACCGGCACCTTAAGCATCACCGATAATGCCAGCGGCAGCCCACAGCAGGTTTCGCTCAGTGGAACCGGCACAGGCTCGAGCGGATGTACAGCTCCTCCCTCCAGCATCACGCCGGCCAGCTATAACTTTGGGAATGTTAGTGCCGGCACCCAAAGCAGTACCGTCAATTTCACTTTCCTGAATGAAACGGGATCCACTTTCACTCCGGCGCTGGCCGCGCCAAACGGCTTCGGAATTGTGAGCAACACCTGTTCCAATGTATCTAACGGGTCAACTTGCAATATCGGAGTAGTCTGCTCGCCGGCTACAGCCGGAAGTTATAACGGGTCGCTGACTGCCTCCAGCAGCGGAACCGTTATCGCATCTTCGCAACTCTCTTGCACGGGCACCACCGTGAATCAAGGAACTGTACTTTACAGTCAAATACAGAACACGAGCAGCTGGTCGTTTTGCACTGACGGTTCCGGCAATTGCGGCGGCGGAAACGGCACTGCAACCGCGAGCTGGACGCCCAACCTCTCCAGTCCTTCCGAACCGAATGTTCTCGATCCGTCGGAAACCGCCGACAGCGCCGACTTTGCCTTAGGCGGCACCGGAAGCTACTCGAACGCGAGGTTCTACATTCAGCTGCCATCGCAAGACTCCGTCACGCAATTCACCTACAATGCAGACGTTTACATTGACAATCCGAGTGGACCGCAAGCCATCGTCTTCTCCCTGGGGCAAGCGGTAAACAACGTCTACTATCCCTTCCAGTTCCAGTGCGACTTCAAAGGTACGAAGTTATGGAATGTCTATAACCCAGGCAACAACAGCTGGAACAGCACCGGCGTGACCTGTTCTGCTTTTACGGCGGACACCTGGACGCACCTTTCGTTCTCGTTCAACACCAACAATGGCAAGCTCAACTACACAAGCTTTAGCGTTGGCGGAACGCCCCATAGCCTAAGTCTTCCCGCATACTCGCCGACAACCTATAGTCCCGAGGCTATCGTCGCCCAAATCTATCTCGATGGCGATGCCAGTCAGGACGCCTTCAACCTTTACCTCGACAATGTGGTTTTATACAACGCGGCCAGCCCACAACCAAGTGCCTCGCTGTCGCCCAGTACTCTCGATCTCGGAACCACCACTAACGGATCTGCGACTGCGACTCGTGACCTTACCCTCACCAACTCCGGAACTGGGGCGCTGACAATCAGCTCGATCAGCGTCAACAGTTCTCAGTTCACAATCGAAAGCAACAATTGCGGCAGCAGCCTGGGTCCAAACTCCAGCTGCTCGATTGGGCTTTCTTTTACTCCGACCTCCGGCAGTTATGGGACCGCTTCCGGACTGGTGACGGTCACGGGCGGGCAAACTGTAACCGCCAATGTGGTTGGCACGAACCTCAATCCCGATAATATCCTTTACTCCAACATTCAAAATGACTCGACTTGGACTGTCTGCAACACCAAAGCTTGCGCCGGTGGCAATGGCAGTGCCACCAGCACTTATGCGGCCGACCAGACCAGTCCGACCATCAACGGGCAAGACAGCGGATTGGCACAATTTTCCGCCACAACCGGCAGCACCTATTCGAATAGCAAATTCCAGGACAAGAAAGCTGCGCAGGACAGTTACAGCGAGTTCCAGGTGAATATGGATGTCTATGTTTCTGATCCCACGAAGCCGCAGAACTTGCAATTCGGAATGGCGCAAGCCGACGGCGGGAAATACTATGCCTTCCAGCTGATGTGCGACTTGCTGAGCGCCGGCATATGGCGAATATGGAATCTCGGGCAAAGCACCTGGGTTGCCACGTCGATTCCCTGCACGTCAAGTTCATTCGCAACCGCCGACTGGACCCATATCTCGCTCACGGTAGAGCGAACGTCCGGTAACCAGATGCAGTACTTGAATTTGGCCGTGGGTTCGACCACCTATACCATTAACAGCAGCCTGTATAACCCCTCCAGCGAATCGCCGGACGATATCGAAGCATTGTTCTTTGAGTCCGGGAATGGCAGCGACCAGGGATACAACGTGTACTTCGATAATCTAACGATCAGCCACGAATAACCAGCCGGCGGCTCCTCTCGCTCCGAGAGGAGCCGCCATCTTTCGCCGTAAAAGCTGGTGAAATTGTGTTCGAACTCCACCCCGTTTCCCTTTTCTAATCCACATTCAACCGGCGGTCCGGATAAGAGTCGTTTCGCGTCGAAGCGCGGCCTTCGTCTACACTCCGTACCTCTTTTGACCGCCCGCAAAACGCCCTTCGTATGAACATTCGTCGCAACCGCCCTAGAATCGTGGATACTAGAAACGGAGTGTCCCATGCCTAAAACCGCAAAAAGAATCGCCCTCGCCATCGCTGCTTTCGTCCTGGTTGTTTTTGTCGTGTTCTTGTTCAACCAAACTATGCAGATCGTGCAATCGGCGCGAACCGTCAATCTTGTATTCGGCAATGCAGTGCTGTGGGGTCTCGTTGTCCTTTACTGCATACTATTAGCGGCTCCACTGGTGCTTTGGTTCCGTTTGCCGAAACGCATCTTGGCGCCAGCAACCACCGAAGGAGTTGCTTACGACCGATTTCTTATTGATTTCAAAAAACGACTGTCGCGCCATCCCCGCCTCCGCGGAGTCCCACTGAATTCCACGGCGGACCTGGAATCGGCACTTCTAACCCTCGATAAATACGCTGACGACGTAGTCACGTCGACTGCATCAGCAGTATTTCTGAGTACGGCCGTGCTGCAGAGCGGCCGGTTAGATGTTCTTGTCGTATTCGCGGCACAAACCCGGCTCATTTGGCAGATTGCCCACGTGTACTATCAGCGACCGTCGCTGCGGGATTTTTTGCAGCTCTATGCAAACGTGGCTTCGACAGCCTTTATTGCTGCCGGGATTGAGGATATCGATGTCGATGTGCTGGTCGGAACAGTCTTTGGCTCAACCGTTGCCGCAATTCCGGGAATGCATCTTCTCGCCAGCTCCGTCCTGTCAGGTTCCGCGAATGCCTTCCTCACCCTCCGCGTCGGAATGATTACAAAGGAATACTGCCGATGCACGGTGCGGGTCGAGAAGACGGGCCTACGAAGAGCTGCCACTCTGAAGGCCGCGAAGCTGCTGGGCTCAATTGTTCGGGACGGAACCGTGAAATTATCGAAAGCGACCATGAATGCTTCCAAAATGAAAGTCAGCCAGGCGTTCGACAAGATCGTCAGGCGGCGGCGAGCGGCGGAAAGCGCCTAGTGATGCTGAGCACGAAAACGTGAAATCGTGGAAGCTGTGTTGAGAACTGGAAGAGCAGTACAATCCAGAGCGAGCAATGCGAATTAAAGGAGACCGCGATGGCACAAAAAGTTATTGATGTAGTCGGAACATCCAAAGAGAGCTTTGCAAAGGCTGCGGAGAATGCCGTGGTGGCAGCCGCAAAAACTGTTCGAGGCATCAAGTGGGCGCGAGTCTCGGACCTGGAAATGGAATTGGACGGCGCGAAGATAATCAAATACCGTGCTACAACGAAGATTTATTTTGACCTTGAAAAATAATTCTCTGGCCTGCTAGCCGCAGTTGCGACTAAGCCGTCGCCATCGGTGAGACCCTTGTCCTGCAGTGTTTCCAGCGCGCCGAGCACTCGATGCAATCGCCTTCGCTTCCAAAATTGCGCAGGGGCCCATTGAGATGAAACGAACGCTGCTGTCCTGGAGCACTGGTAAAGATAGCGCCTGGAGCCTTCACCTCTTGCGGCAGCAAAAAGACTGTGAAATTGCAGCGCTGTTGACCACGTTCAATCAAGCAGCTAACCGGGTTGCCATGCATGCAGTGCGTCGCACCCTGGTTGAAGCGCAGGCCAAGGCGGCGGGTATTCCTCTCTGGGGCGTGGATTTGCCGTGGCCGTGTTCAAACGCAGACTACGAGCGCCTCATGAGAGAGACCTGCCAGGCGGCCGTACGAGAGGGAATCGACCATATCGCTTTCGGCGATTTGTTCTTAACCGACGTGCGGGCCTACCGCGAGAAGCAATTGCAAAACTCCGGATTGCAACCAATCTTTCCTGTCTGGGGCATGCCTACGCGGGACCTTGCCTCGTCAATGATCAAATCTGGCGTGCGTGCCAAACTTACCTGTGTTGACCCCAAACTCCTGGCGCCGGAATTTGTTGGCCGGGAATTCGACGAGCAATTGCTGTCGGATTTGCCGCCAGAGGTCGATCCCTGCGGCGAGAATGGCGAATTTCATTCGTTCGTATACGCCGGCCCAATGTTCCGGCACGACCTTTCGGTTGAGGTCGGAGAGATTGTCTATCGAGACGGATTTGTGTTCGCCGATCTAACGCTCTCCTCCGCAGCCAACGTCTAGCGAAGACGCCAAGCACCCCACAATTCGTCAATTCCTTTTCTGTTTTCTGCTGGCTTGTGCGGGGCAGTACCGGCCGACTTCACGCTTAAGTTGCCTCCATTCGCGTCCCCGGAGGCCCCTCGGATGCCCGCTGGTATTAATCCCGGCCCGGACCTTTGGTTATCTGTTTCGTCCGCTTCTTCCGCATTAGATTCGCCAAAGACTCTCGCTTTGAGCGTCGTTCTCAAATCCCCCTCGAGAGGGTAATGATGTCCAGGCGCCTACAAGGTCCGGCGGAACAACCAGATTCAGATCGAGCTTTTTGGCAGTGCGCTGCTTTGTTCGCCTTGTTCATATCGCTGCTGTTGCTGAATGCCTGTTCCGGCGTCTCGGTACCCGCCAATACCAGCGCGACTCCCGCAAATAATCCAACGCCCAGCCTGACGCTTTCTTCCACGCTTCCCTCCGCCACGGTTGGCTCCGCTTACAGTGGGACGCTAAACGTCAGCGGAGGCACCGCCCCGTACGCTTTTTCCGTTGCCTCGGGTCAACTGCCCGGGGGACTGACTCTCGCTTCGGCCAGTGGCACCGTGTCTGGCACACCCGCCGCGGCCGGAAGTTTCAATTTTGCCATCGCGGTTGCCGATTCCAGTGGACTCTCCAAGCAGCAATCCTTGCAGATCGCCGTGGCCAGTGCCCCTGTGACCACCCCCGCCCCGGTGCCCCCCCCGCCTCCGGCGCCTGCCCCCGTTAATTCATTTTCCAGCCTTCAGCAAAGCGCCGGCTGGGCAGCCTATGGCCTAACCCCGCCTTCCTACGCGACCTGTTCGCCCTCGCCCTGCGATGAAATCGTGTACTCCATGTCTCAGGGAATCACATCGCCTTCGATGAGCGGAAACGCCACGCAATTTAATCTCGCTGGAACGACGCTTTACGCTGACGCTCTTTTCAACAATCATCTGATTGGCGACTTTTCTTCCCAAGGATTGCCCGATCCCCACCATACCCTGGTGCCGACCTACCATAACTTCACTTACGATGTGTATTTCTATAGCACCAGCCTGCAACTTTCGCAGGCGCTTGAGTTTGACATCAATCAATTCTTTGACAATCTAGGGTTCATCTGGGGCCATGAGTGCCGCATTGTCGGCGGCCACGAGTGGGATATCTGGGACAACGTGAATCAGCACTGGGTTCCCACCGGCATCGCCTGCAACCCAGTCAGCAATTCCTGGAATCATCTGACCATTCAGGTGCAACGCACTTCCGACAATCAGTTGCTGTTTCAGACCATCACTCTGAATGGCGTAACCGGCACGGTCAACCAATATTACAATCCGGGGACAACCGCGGGCTGGTATGGAATCACGGTTAACTATCAGATGGATGGAAACTACCAACAGGCGCCGTACACTGTTTACCTCGACGACTTGACCTTCAGCTACCAGTAAGCGATGGAAAGCGCAAACAGCGCAAACGCTCCTGAGTGCTCTCGCTACTCCCCCTAAACTTACAACAAAACTTTTTGTTGTACTCTTGTCTACGGAGCTGAAAGCGAAGAAGCTAACTCATGCCAACATTGATCTCCCAACCTACCCGCGTCGAAGCCGCCGGCAACAAACCTAAACTGATCGATGAATATGTGGGACGTGTCAATACGAAAACCTCCGCCGCCAGCGTTGCTCACATGCGCAGTCCGCAAGGATGGCTCGAGCCCGGCCAGAGTCCCGAGTTCGACGAGTTCACCATCGTGCTGAAGGGAACGCTTCGCGTCGAGCATAAAACTGGAACGCTTGATGTCGCCGCCGGACAAGCCGTCATCGCCCACGCCGGCGAGTGGGTGCGCTATTCCACGCCGAAAGAAGCCGGCGCCGAATACATCGCCGTGTGCCTGCCCGCATTCTCGATGGAAACGGTGCACCGCGATAAATGAATCGCGCAAACTCAAGCGCGAAAACAAATTTTAGGCTCAGCTTGCCAAGGCACAGAGTCCATCCAATTTGCCTACAAGCTAGAAGCGGCTACTCCCACTCAATCGTGCCCGGCGGTTTCGACGTGACATCATAGACGACGCGGTTTACACCTTTGACTTCATTTACGATCCGCGTGGAAATCGTCTTCAACACGTCGTGGGGCAGCGGAAACCAGTCGGCGGTCATGCCGTCTTCGGAACTGACGGCGCGGACAGCACACGTGTAAGCGTACGTCCGCATGTCACCCATCACGCCCACCGACATTACCGGCAGCAGCACAGCGAACGACTGCCAGATTTTCGTATAAAGCCCGGCCTCTTTGATTTCGGTGACCACAATGTCGTCGCACTCGCGCAGCAGCGTCAAGCGCTCGGGTGTGACTTCGCCCAACACACGTACCGCGAGCCCAGGACCCGGAAACGGCTGCCTCTGCAAAATTTCTTCGGGCATGCCCAGGTCGCGCCCAATCTTGCGGACTTCATCTTTGAACAGATCTTTCAGCGGCTCGATCAGCTTGAGCTTCATTTTCTCGGGGAGGCCCCCGACATTATGATGCGACTTGATCACTTGCGAGGGACCGCGCACCGAGCGCGATTCGATCACATCGGGATAGAGCGTGCCCTGCACCAGCCATTTGACCTTGCCTTCGGTCTTCTCGATGCGCCGTGCTTCTTTTTCGAATACCTTGATGAATTCGTTGCCGATGATCTTGCGTTTCTTCTCGGGATCGCTGACCCCTTTGAGCTTGCCCAGGAAGCGGTCGGTGGCATCGACGGCATCGAGATGAAGGCCGAGTTTGTCGCGCAGCGTCTTCTGCACTTTTTCGAATTCGTTCTTGCGCAGCACCCCATTGTTCACAAAGACACAAGTCAGGCGAGACTTGCCCTTGGCGTCACGCAAGGCGCGATCGACCAGCACGGCCGCGACCGAGGAATCTACGCCTCCGGAAAGCGCACAGATGGCGCGGCCGCTGCCAACCTGCTGTTTTACCCTCTCAATCGTCGAATCGATGAAGCGTTGCGGAGTCCATGTGGGCTTCGCGCCGCAGATCTGAAAGATGAAATTTTTCAGCATCTGCGTCCCCTGCGGAGTGTGGTGGACCTCGGGATGAAACTGCACCGCGTACCATTTCTTCGCCGTGTTCTGAATGCCGGCCACCGCGTAGTGGGTTTTGGCCATCAGTTCAAAACCCGGCGGTAGTTCCAGCGCCTCGTCGCCGTGCGACATCCACACCGCAAGCTTCCTGGCCAAGCCCTGAAATAAGACGGAGTCGGAAACGATATCGATTTCGGCGTGACCGTACTCGCGCTTGTCGGCGGGTCGCACCTTGCCGCCAAGGGTGTGCACCATGAATTGCAATCCGTAACAGATACCGAGCACGGGCACGCCCAATGCGAAGACGCGCGAGTCGGCAGGTGGAGCATCCTTGTCGTAAACCGACCAGGGCGCGCCCGAAAGCACAATGCCGGCAGGCGCATAGCTCTTCACCTCATCGAGCTTGGCAGTGCAAGGCAGGACGACGGAAAAAACATTCTGTTCACGAATGCGGCGCGCGATCAGCTGCGTATATTGCGCGCCGAAATCGAGGATCACGATGGATTGGCCCATGGAGGAAGGGCCGAGGGATGACTGGCTGAACTTGGATTGGGTTTCCACGGATGAGTTTCTCAAATTCCGACAGGCAGTGTAAAGCTTTTCTAGAGACTTTGCTTCTCGCCACTTACGGAATGCGGATGGACAAAGACGTAGCTCGCTACGTCTCTACCGCGAGATTGGGCAGGTCGCTCAAGATCGGTTCGTTGCGATCAATCGTGGTCTGTACCAGCGTAGTCTGTACCGGCGGTCTCGATATGGACACAGGAGCCGGCGGCAACGGCGCCAACAATGCCTGCGGCGTTTCCGCAATGCAGATGTATCCCGCCAGACGCGCCATATAAAGCCAATCGGCGAATGCAAAGTAGGCGAGGGCCACAAGAATCTCCGCCGCCACGACCAACCGCCAAGGCACCAGTCCGGCGAAACCCAGGGGAATCGAAGCGACCGTAGTGGCCCCGACAAAGGCGACCAGGTGCGCCAGTCCGGTCCAGGTGCTGACTGCAAAAACTGCGCCGGTACGTTCGCGCAGGAAAGCTACAGCAGCGGAAATCGCACCCACCGCGTCTTCGCCGTCGCGCACGGCAAATATGCCCGCAAATGACAGCAGCCAGTTAAATGCCCACCACAGCCAGCAAATCAGTCCCGCCAGCGGCAAGAAGAGAGAAAAGGCGAGTCCAGGTTGAGGATGGGCGTCGGGCGAGGCGAATCCGGCCAGAATCGCCGCGCCCTGGAATCCGAAGAGGGCCGCCACGACCAAAGCGACCCGGAGAAAGTTGAGGCGGAACAATGCTGGGAGAGGATTGTTCTCATGGCTATCAGTCGTGGAAACGTTGCCCGCAACGTCTCTCCGAAAATAATCGAGCACGGCGCGAACCGTAGCGATCCGGCCCAGAGAGGCGACAATAATCCACAGCACCACCAGCGTCAATGCGGCGAGCAATGACGCCATCACCGCCCGGTTCAGACTTCCGCGCAGAATGTGAGCGATCGCCTCTCCGACTAGGTACGGATGGCGTGTCCGTAGAAAAAGCAGTTCCCCATTGGTCACCGGCAGAGTGTCGAGATATTCGAACAACCCGAATACAAATAGCGCGGTGACTGTCGCGCCCACAATCCAGCGCCACATGATTTCCGCCAGCGCCAGCGAAGGGCGCCGGAACGCAGTGCGAAATCCTTCCGCCGTAGGAGAGATGGCCATACGTGATCAGGTTAACTCAACTTGCCGCGCCGCAAACGGCCTCGAACGATCCAGCGCAGCACTCGCCCGAGCCGGAAATCATTTCACAACCACGTTGACCAGCTTACCGGGAACGTAGATTTTCTTTATTACCTGCTTGCTCGCAATCGCCGCCCGAACTTTCTCGTCGGCGAGCGCGCGTTCGAGAATCATTTCTTCTCCAGCGTCCGCTGACACAACCACCCGACTGCGCAACTTGCCATCTACCTGCACCGGGATCTCGAGTTCCTCTTCCTTCGCCAGGGCTGCGTCGTACTTGGGCCACGGCGCTTTGAGCAGATTCCCCGTTTCTCCGAGCATCTCCCAGAGTTCATGTGCGAGATAGGGCGCGAAAGGCGCGAGTAACAACACGAGATTGCGCTCTACGTCGGCCAAGAACGGTGCTGGAACGGCGTTCTTCGCAATCGCTTCTTCCGCTCCATACAGGACGTTGACGAGTTCCATAATCGCGGAGATGCAGGTGTTAAAGTGCCAGCGTCCCTGGAAATCATCGCTGACCCGCTTGATCGTCTGATGCAGCTTGCGCTGAATGGCGCGAGCTTCGGGCTGTAGTGACGTTGCTTGCAACGTCTCTACCGGCGGCATTCCGGAAGATGCCGAGCGCGACGTTGCGAAGTTGTTTCTGACGACAAACCGATACACACGCCCTAAAAATCGCTGAATTCCTTCAATGCCGGAATCCTGCCAGTCGAGATCGCGATCAGGCGGGGCGGCAAACAAACTGTAAAGCCGCGCAGCGTCGGCTCCATAGCGCGCGACCATCTCGTCGGGCGACACCACATTGCCCAGACTCTTCGACATCTTCGCGCCATCTTTGATCACCATGCCTTGCGTGAACAAACGGTCGGCCGGTTCGTCGTTCGTAATCATGCCGAGGTCGCGCATGAATTTCGTCCAGAAGCGCGAATAGATCAGGTGCAAGATGGCGTGCTCGACGCCGCCAATGTATTGATCGATCGGGAACCAGTATTGCGCGATCTTGCCATCAAATGGCGCGCGGTCATTGTGCGCGTCGGTGTAGCGATAGAAATACCAGGACGAATCGACAAACGTGTCCATGGTGTCGGTTTCGCGGCGGGCTGGCCCGCCGCACTTGGGACACGTAGCGTTCACGAATTCCGGCACTCGACTGAGTGGCGATCCGCCGGTGAGCGTGATATCGACATTCTCCGGCAAGATGACCGGCAAGTCTTTTTCGGGCACGGCGACAATACCGTCCTTCTCGCAATACAGCATCGGAATCGGCGTACCCCAGTAGCGCTGGCGCGAAATGCCCCAATCTTTCAAGCGATACGTAACCGTGGCTTTCCCGAATTTTCTTTCCTCGGCATACGCGGACATCTTCCGGATCGCTTCGTCGCAGGCCAATCCGCTATAGGGCCCGGAGTTAATCAGCACGCCGTCGTGCGCGACAAACGGCAGAGGCGGTTCGGCCACAGTCTCTTCCGGGTCGTTCGAAAGTGGAACCACGACCAGCCGGATTTCCAACTTGTACTTTTTGGCGAATTCATAGTCGCGCTCGTCGTGCGCGGGCACGCTCATAATCGCGCCGGTGCCATAGTCCATCAAAATGTAATTCGCGACCCAGACCGGCACCTTCTCACCGTTGAATGGATTGACGGCATAGCGGCCGGTAGGTACGCCGTGCTTTTCGATTTCGCCAATGTCGCCCGCTTCTTTTGCTTTGCGTTGCTCGGCGATGAGTTGATCGACCTTCGCACGCAGATCGTCATTCGTCGCCGCAAGATCTTTGACGATGGGATGCTCAGGAGCAAGCTGCACCGACGTCGCGCCATAGATGGTATCGACACGCGTCGTGAAGACGCTGATAGTCGCGCCCGCGTGGCCGCTCGCGCCAGCAAGCTTGAAATCGACGAGTGTGCCTTCGCTGCGCCCAATCCAGTTGCGCTGCATGGTGCGGACTTTTTCGGGCCAGCCTTCCAGCTTCTCTAGTCCGCTGAGCAATTCGTCGGCATATTTCGTGGTGCGCACGAACCACTGTTCGAGTTCGCGCTGCTCCACCAGAGTGTCCTCGTGGCGCCAGCAGCAGCCGTTTACGACCTGTTCGTTCGCCAGCACCGTGCAACACTTGGGGCACCAGTTCACTTTGCTCTTCTTGCGATATGCCAGTCCTCGTTCGAACAACTTCACGAAAAACCACTGGTTCCAGCGGTAATATTCCGGCAAACAAGTGGTGACTTCGCGCGACCAGTCGTAGCCGAAGCCGAGGCGCTTCATCTGCGCCTTCATGTTGGCGATGTTGCCCAGCGTCCACTGGCGCGGCGGCGTGTTGTTCTGAATCGCCGCATTTTCCGCCGGCAAGCCGAAAGAATCCCAGCCCATGGGATGCAGCACGTTGTAGCCGTTCATCCACATATAGCGCGCCAGCGCATCGCCAATGGCGTAGTTACGCACGTGCCCCATGTGCAGCGCGCCCGAGGGATAGGGCAGCATTTCGAGGACGTAATATTTTTTCTTGGCGGGTTTGGCCTGGTCTGACGCGGGTTCGGCGGCGTAAAGCGATGCGTTTTTTTGCCAGCGCTCGAACCACTTGGCTTCGACGCTCTGGGGATCGTAGCGTTCGTCTTTACGCTCCGGATTGTGACGTTCCGTCACGGTAGTCTCGGATTTTTCTTGCTGTTGCATAAATGATGTTGGCCAAAAGCAGAAACTTAGATTCTACAACGCCCGGCGGTAGAGACGCTGCTTGCAACGTCTCTCTCGCCAGCATTCGGCACGCTGCCGGCAAGATGTAGCAGGCTACGTCTCTGCGACCAGCTTCTTCAATGCATCGATGTTTCTGCGATCGTCTCCCGGCTGATCGATCGGCGTTTCCGCGATGAACGCAGCGTGCGCCAGCCGCAGATCGTTCAGCAGGATGCGAAACGTCTCTTTGCCGATGCTTCCCTTCCCTATGTGCTGATGCCGATCCAGCTTCGATCCGCGCGCGGCCTTGGCGTCGTTGCAGTGCCAGACTTTCACTTTGTTCAGTCCAATCGTCGCATCGAGATGCCGCAACGTTGCGTAGAGACCTTCTTCGCTGACAATATCGTATCCAGCCACATGCGTATGACAAGTATCGATACAGGCCGCGACAGGAACGATCCCGCGCAGCCGCTCCAGAACTTCCGCAACCTGCTCGAAGCTTCCGCCAAGAGAGAACTCCGCCCCGGCAGTGTTCTCGATCAGGATGGTCAGACCGCCCTTGGCCAGATCGAGCCTTTCGGTAGACACAGCGATGGCGGCCGCAGTGCGCAGCAGTCCTTGCTCGCGATCGGCGCCGCGGAACGAGCCGGGATGCAACACCAGATATTCCGCGCACAAAGAAAGCGCTCGCTCCACTTCGCCGCGAAACGCCTGCATCGACTTCTGCAGAAACAATTCGTTCGAGCTCGCGAGGTTCACCAGATAGTTGGTGTGAATGACCAGCGGCTTCAGATCGTAACCGGCACGCAACCGGTTCATCTCGGCGCACTGCAACTCGCCCAGCTCATAAGGAGCCCATTGCCGCGGACTGGAAGAAAAAATCTGAAATGTATTGCAGCCCAGGCGATAAGCGCGCTCGGCAGCGTTCTGCACTCCTCCTGCGGAGGAAGTATGAATGCCGATGCGGCGCGAAGTCAGGCGGGGCGGGCGTTTTGGCGCGGGCCGCCTGAGGATGTCCTGTTCCTGCGCCATGGAGCGAGGCATGGCAGAAGTATATGGGCGAACGCCTCGCTTTGCCCGGTGGGACCCTTCGGCTTCGCTCAGGGCAGGCTCGCGAAGGCGCCCGTCCCCACAGAGGCCTCATTTGCGGTGCAGGTGCGGGCGAAGGTAGACTTGGGGTGCGGCTTCTCCTGCAGCCGTGAGGCAAAGTCTAGCTTCGCTTGACCGGACAGCCGAGAGCTTTTGCCCTGAGCGAAGTCGAAGGCCGGCTGTCTCTACATCGTCCTTTCCCAAAGGTGAATTCATGTTAGTCGTCATGCAGGCGCAGGCCACCGAAGAGCAGGTGCGCGCCGTTTGTCAGAAAATTGAGAAGCTGGGATATCGCGCACACTCCATGCCGGGCGCGCAACGCACCGCCATCGGCATCACCGGCAACAAGGGAGAGGTCGAGCAGGGAACGCTGGAAGAGATGCCCGGCGTGCAGGAAGTCATCAAGGTTTCGAAGCCTTACAAACTGGTCAGCCGCGACATCAAGCAGGACAATACGATCATTCGTTTTCCGGGAACTGCCGCCACGATTGGCGGCCCTGGGCTGGCGATTGTCGCCGGACCGTGCGCCATCGAAACTCGCGATCAGGCATTCGCCGTGGCTGAGCGCGTGGCGCGAGCGGGCGCGCAGTTCTTCCGCGGGGGCGCGTACAAGCCACGCACGTCTCCTTATTCTTTTCAGGGGCTGGCCGAGGAAGGCCTGCGCATCATGGCGGACATCCGTCAGCAGTTTGGCATGAAGATCATTACTGAAGCGATCGACAACGAATCGCTCGACCTGGTCGAAGAGTATGCCGACGTAATTCAAATCGGCGCCCGCAACATGCAGAATTTTTCTTTGCTGAAGCGTGCCGGACGCGCCCGCAAGCCCGTGCTGCTGAAGCGCGGCATGTCGGCCACGCTGGAAGAATTCCTGATGGCCGCTGAATACATTTTGAGCGAGGGCAACTACAACGTCGCGCTGTGCGAGCGCGGCGTCCGGACCTTCGCCGACCACACCCGCAATACGCTCGATTTAAGTCTCGTGCCCGCGGTGCAGCGGCTGAGTCACTTGCCGATTCTCGTCGATCCCAGTCACGGCACCGGTAAGCGCAATAAAGTTACTCCGCTCTCGCGCGCAGCGGTCGCCGTGGGCGCCGATGGACTGATGGTGGAAGTGCACCACAAGCCAGATGAAGCGCTCTCCGACGGCCCGCAGTCGCTCTTCCCCGATCAATTCGATGAATTGATGAAGCAGGTGCGCCAGATCGCCGCAGTGGTGGGAAGAACCGTGCCCGCAATTGGAGTGCGAGAACCGATAGCAGTCAGCAAGTAATCACGACGCCGACGAATAGAATTTACATGACTGCTTTTCATCGCCAACTTCTCCGTCCGATAGGCGCCGTTGCTTGTTTAGCCGGAGTCCTCGTTTACTGCCAGGACAAATCGAGCGATGTGTCTGGCAAGCCTCCTGCGCAAGACGAACCTACTCGCACTGTGATAGTCAATGGCGTTGCCGAACCTGTCTATCGCAGCGGCAGAAAAGAAATCACTGTTCCTCGAGCAACGTACAGCCCAGCGCCGGACTATAGCGAGGAAGCCCGGAAACGAAAAATAGAGGGAGTCGTGACGCTCGACATCGTTGTCACGTCAGCCGGCAAAACAACTCAGATCCGAGTCCTACAGGGCCGCGGGTATGGCCTCGACGAGAAGGCAATCGAAGCGGTAAGCAGGTGGAAATTTCAGCCAGCTACCAAAGACGGAATACCGGTTTCTGTCGAGATCGCCGTTGAGATTGGTTTCCACTTGTACCAGAATCGGTGATCCAGAAACTCCCTTTCGTTGTTTTTGTAATTACTTTTTCGACGAGAGTATAGCGACTCTTCAATCGCTTATTATGCAAAATATGATAATATGATTTTATGAAGAAGACGGTCATCTCGGTTACCGAGGCCGCGCGCAATTTCGCCGATTGCGTGAATCGCGTTCACTATCAGAACGTGACCTTCGTTCTGCTTAAGAATGGCATGCCGGTTGCCCGGCTCGTCCCTGACGGACGGAAAGTCTGTTATGGCCGTGATTTAGAAGAAGTTCTGCGCAAGGCCGCACTACCTACGGATGAGGCTGTCGCATGGAATCGCGACCTTAAAACAGCACGTAAGAGACTGAAAGCCCCGGCCGACCGATGGCGATAATTCTCGATGCCGACGTCATCATTCGCGGTGAAAAAGGAACCCTCGACCTCGCGAACTGGATGGCTGGATTCTCTGACCAATTATTCGAGGTCGCTGCCATCACAGTTGCGGAATTATGGCACGGAGTCGAGCGTGCCACGGGAACGCATAAAACCAGGCGCGAACGATATCTTCGCACCATCCTGGAGGCGCTGCCGATCATTCCGTACACGGAGATTACCGCCTTGGAACACGCGCGCATCTGGGCGGAGCTGGAATCCGCCGGCAAGATGATTGGTTTCTACGACCTCATTGTGGCCGCCACCGCCCTGGAGCGCGGAAGTGCAGTGGCGACCTTCAACGTGCGCCATTTCGCGCAGATACGAGGGTTAAAATTGATCAAAGCCGAACAGCGTCGGTAACCGCCGATGTAGCTTCCCCATACACCACTGCATCTATAATAGTTTCAGGAGCTGGCGCTCCGTGTCTGACGCAGACTGGATGCGCCTGGACGCGGGAAACTTCAGTGGCTCAACTGACCGCACTTCCGCCCGAGAAGACCTCGCACCGCAAGCAGGTCATCATTCTGCTCGCGATTTCCGTTTTTCTCTTGCTCGTAATCCTGGTTTCGCAAACTGCTTTCGACCTGACTTTTTTGCGTCCCGGAAACAACGAGGACATCATCGTTTTTGCGGCGCTCTCGGCACTGATATTTCTCTTGTTTGTTGCCCTCACTTTTGTTCTGTTGCGCAACCTGCTGAAACTTTTTGCCGAACGTCGCCTCGGCGTACTGGGCTCGAAATTTCGTACGCGTATGGTCGCGGGCGCGCTTCTTCTCTCTTCCCTGCCAGTCATGGTGATGTATTGGTTTGCCTACGGATTGATGAATCGCTCGATCGACAAGTGGTTCTCGACCCCGGTCGAGGAAGTACGTTCCGACACGCATGCCATGGCAACGCTGCTGGCTAACTATGCCATGCAGAACGCGCGGGCCGAGGCTTCTTCCATGGCGGCGTCTCCTGAGATTGAGCGCGGCTTTGCCGGTCGCGGGTTCTCCGGCGTGCTGAGCGAGTTCCAGCATCACGAACTCACTCTGCAAGGCGGATTCGCCGTGGCAGTTGAGGACGGCAACGCCGAGGCAACTTTCAATATGCCCGCTCCGTGGCCGATGCTGAAGGACAGGCTTCCGCTCGCCGAGGCAGCTTCGGGGCGTCCCGCGCAATTTAGCTGGCAGCAAGTCGACTACACGCTAGGCAGCGCTCCTGTGCACGGCGGGGGTCTGATTCTAGTGGCGATTCCGCTGCCGCGGGAATTTTCGCAAACGGTACGCCAGGTTGAGGCCAGCCAGCAGCGCTATTACGATCTGGCGCGTGAGCGCAAACTCGTGCGCCGCACTTACATGAGTCTGCTCTTGCTCCTCACCATGATCGTGCTCTTCGTCACCACCTGGCTTGCGTTATTCCTTTCTAAGATCGTAACCAGACCATTGTCAGCGCTGGCGGAAGCCACGCAGGAAATCTCGCGCGGACGCCTCGATTACCGCGTTCCCGTCAGCGCCGCCGACGAAATTGGCGACTTGGTGCGCTCTTTCAACCGCATGGCGGAAGATCTCGAAGGCAGCCGGCGCCAGCTTGAGGCCTCCAGCCGCGATCTGAGCGCGGCCAATGCGGAACTCGACCAGCGCCGCCGTCAAATGGAAACCATCCTCGAGAGTATTCCTACCGGCGTGCTCTCGCTCGATGCCGGGCGGCGCGTTACTCACGTCAATCAGGCCTTGCTCCGCATGTTTCACCCCGACGCCGGTCACGAAAATGGGCCTCAGATTTTGCGTGGAGCTTCTCTCGCCGATGTATTTCCTACCGAAGTTCTGGAAGATTTCGAACCTCTGCTTCGGCGCGCCGACCGCATGGGGATGACCACTAGCCAAATGCAAATGCAGTTGCCTCGCGTGTCACTGAACGTTGCCGTGACTGTTTCCACCCTGCGGCATCAGGGCGAGGGCTCCGGCTACGTCATC
>Ga0209624_10001539_pt1 | contig 17894 bp, 13 predicted proteins | sample JacPinW_OM2H0_O1_FD_188565 | JGI IMG/M metagenome (GOLD analysis project Ga0209624, IMG submission 188565) | Forest soil microbial communities from Algoma, Ontario, Canada - Jack Pine, Ontario site 1_JW_OM2H0_O1 (SPAdes) (version 2) | ecosystem: Environmental > Terrestrial > Soil > Boreal...
CGATCCCTCACGCCCGATGGGACAATAGACGTCTATGCAAAAATTGCTTACCGCACGCGTTATACCTGTGCTGGCGGCTGGGATCGTCCTGCTGGGTTATGCCCAGGCACAGGGAACTCCGGCATCCGGTTCCACCTCATCCACGCAGCCGGCTACCGGACAATCGACAGGCACGGCTCCGAAGACATCGACTGCCAAGAAAGCCCCTGTGACCACGAAAAGCGCGACTACCTATACGCTGAAGACGCAGAAGGAAAAAGCCAGCTACGCGCTGGGAATGAAGATCGGCGGCGATCTCCGCCGGCAAGGTGTGAATGTCGCGGTGGATCCCGCGGTTGTAGGGCGCGGATTGAGAGACGCCCTGGGCGGCAGCAAAACGCTTCTCACTGAGGACGAGGAGCGCGCAGCACTAACCCAACTGCAGACTCAGGTCCGAGGCCAGCAGGAGGCCAAGGCGCACGAAGCTGGCGGAACTGCCCGCAAAGAGGGCGATGCATTCCTCGCAGTGAACAAGGGCAAGGAAGGCGTTACCGCGCTGCCCGACGGCCTGCAATATAAGGTTTTGACGCTTGGATCGGGTCCAAAGCCGACCGCCAATGATACGGTGACCGTAAATTATCGGGGGACACTACTGAACGGCAAGGAATTCGACAGTTCGTACAAACGCGGCCAGCCGGCTACGTTCCCGGTGGGCGGCGTGATCAAGGGCTGGACCGAAGCTTTGCAGTTGATGCCCGTGGGTTCGAAGTGGCAACTGTTTATTCCCGCGGATCTGGCCTATGGCGACCGCGGTGCGGGAGGCGATATCGGTCCTGGAGAGACGTTGATCTTCGAAGTGGAATTGCTGTCGATCGGAGATCAAAAGAAGTAGTTCACTCTGGGCGAGTTCGAGAGCGGCCGTTCTGCGCCAAGCAGGCGGCCGATTTTCTTTGCATAGGATATGAAGGGTGGTCAGCGACGCTCAGCAATTTTTGAGGCATTAAAGCGCGTGGCCGAGATGTTCTTCTGCTGAAAGATTCGCTCCGGCGAGAAGCAACAATCCTGACAGAAATGCCCAGAACATCAGGCTCACCGAGAGCGCGAATGGGCCGTACACTTCCTGAAAATTCAGCCAGGGCAGCGCCAGGATGTAGGCATACTTCAGCGCTTCGGAAAGAAGTCCCATGATGATGGCCGTTGGCATGACTGCGCGCGCTGGAACCTTGCCGTTGGGCAAGAGCCAGTAAATCAGAAAGAAGATTGCGATGCTGGCCGCGATGGCGAAGATTTTCATCATCAGGAATCCCACCAGCCGCACAAAGCCAGTGCCGTACCCGCGCAGCAGGAATTCCAGAAATCCGACCGGGACTGCGGTCAGCGCGATAGAGAGCAAGGCCAGTGCGCCGCAGGCGAACGCGAGACCCAGAGAGATCAATTGATTCCCGAGATACGAGCGGTTCTTCTCGAAGCGCCAGATGCGGTTAAGAGCGACCTCGAGAGGCAAGAACACTCCGGAAGAAGTCACGAGCAGAATCGCGAGTGAAAGAAATTGCACTCGCTGCCTGGAGTCCACCATGGAGTTCAGATTGCGAATCACGAACTCCTGGCCTGCCGGCAGATAGTCCCGCAGCAACTGGAGCACAACCTCATACATCACGCGCGAATGGAAGACGCGGCGGATAAGCGTCATCATCAGAACGACGAACGGGAAGAACGACAGAATCGAGTTGGCGGCGACCGAGAATGCAAAGGTGTGAACTTCGGTGCGCAGCAGATATCTGACGGTCGAAATCACAAGGCTGGGAGGACGGTGGCGGAGGCGGCGTGCTGGCAGGGTTGACGGCTGTTCCGCCGCCGGAGCGGCCGGAATTGGGCTGCTGGGCATGTAAAGGTAAATCGTATCAGAGGGGACCCCCGAAACCGGGAAACCGAAGTTTCGGCGGAGGTTACGGGTTATTTCTTAATCTTAGTTAAAGTTATTCAGGAGTGACCTCTGGTCACCTTTCGATTCCCTTCTAATTTCTCTTGCGAAACGTTTTAATACTGCTTATTATCTTCTGCTCAATACCGGGAATTGGTCCGGTGGTGAGACCAAGTAAGTGGTTGACGTTTGTTGGGTGTGGTGGAAACGAGCCAAATTGCCGGACTCCAAGGGTTCTCGCGAATGCTCATTACATTCGGGGGAGCTGAGGGGTCTTTTCCTTTTTGGAAGTAATTCCCTCTGCTCATCATAGACGCAACCGAAAGTTCAACCGGTTTCTTTGAGGGGGGCTTCAGCCGATCGAAGCGCGATCCGAGAAACTGGAGAACTATTCTTCGCGATTGGTGAAAGGAGTTTTTCCGTGAGAGAGAAAGGTACAGTGAAGTGGTTCAACGGGGCGAAGGGATATGGATTTATCCAGCGCTCAACGGGGGAAGATGTGTTCGTACACTTTTCCGCGATCCAAGAGAACGGCTACCGCACCCTGAATGAGGGGGAGACCGTCGAGTTCGATCTGCTGAAAGGCCCCAAAGGCTTTCAAGCGGCCAACGTCGTCCGCGCGTAACCTGCGAACCATTCCAGAGCCCTCCCTGTCCCAGCGGGAGGGTTTTTTATTTGAGTGCAGGTGCTGCTCAGGTTGGTGTTCAGCCGGGAACGGCACCTGCCCTTCTAAAACCGCTAGTCATCGTCCGGGTCGACGGCTGGACTCGTGTCGTTGATGAAATAGTTGGCATCGAGGGTTGTTTTGATTGTCTTAAACGAACGTGGCGCCTTAGTGAGGTTGAAGAAGGTCGTCAGATTGGTGCCGGCGCGAGCGTCGGCGAAATTCAGAGACCCCTGCTCGATGCCGTAATTCTGCTCGACAAACCGAAGGATGCTTCCGAAGTCGTGACGGTTGTTATCCACGTAGCCAGCTGTGGTGTAGGCGGAAATCACAATCAAGGGCACACGAAATCCGTATTGATAGTCGCCGAATGGTTGCGCAAGAATGGTCGGCGGTTCATGGTCGTACCATCCTCCCCAGTCGTCCCACGTCACCAGAATGGCCGTGTTGTTCCAATAGAGCTCTCCGTTGGAGCACTTGGCGTTATTTCCAATGGCGTTGACGATGGAGGCCACCCACGACGGCCCTCCGCCGGTGTTGCTGCTGGCATGATCGGAATTTTTTCCGTCCGGAATGACCCAGCTCACCTGCGACAGTTTGCAGGATGAGATGTCTGTCAGGATCTTGGATGGGTTGATGATGTCATTTTTCCAATCCGCGCCGGTGCAGTTGCCGCCGGTGGATGCGCTCGGGACGCAGATGTGCTGAATGGAGTTGGGTGCGTTCCAGAGATTACCTACGGTGGGAGTGTAATACTTCCAACTGACGTTGACGGATTCCAGCAGATCCGAGAGCGTCTGATGTTCGAAACAAGGATACATCTTCTGATTCTCGCCTTCCGGCGTGATCAGTTTAACGGTCGAGCCGGAGAGGGCGATGCAGCCCGTGATGGCGGTTCCTGGTTGGCTCGGTTGAGAGACGTTTGATGAGGCGTACGTTCCCTCGGCATCGTCGGAGGTGCTGGGCGCGGATGTTCCTCCGAAAATGAATCGGTGAGCGGGATAGCTGGGCCCTTGATTCGTCTGAAACATGTAGTTCGCCCAGCCGTATTGAGTTGCGAGGTCAAGATACGGATTGAGAACGGCTCCGGAATTAGTGACGTACCTAAACTGAGGCGTAGTCGAGCACGTGCCGGTACACACGACATCGCCGGCGCCGTCCATCTTGCAGATTCCTGTCTTCGAGTTGAGGTCACACATCTTCGTAAAAGAATCGTGATTGTGGCCCAGGTCGTACGAATTTGCGAGGGCAATGGATGATGGCTGTGTCACGCCGGTGGCTGAATGTTTATTCAGCCAGTTTTTTGTTTGAATATTGTATTGGGATCCAGTCGGTTTAGTGCTGCAGGAGCTAGCGCTGCCGTATGGAGTTGTGCACAGATTGTAGAAGAGGTTGTCGGGCGTGCGGTTCTCCTGAAAGATGATGATGACGTGCTCGAAACTTGAAATCTGCGCGTGAGCAAAGATCGCTCCCGATAAAGTCAGAAGTAATAAACCTTTTACAGCTCGTTTCATAATGTCCTCCCCCCGAGGCATACGGGCAGAGTCGCAACATGCGGTCAGATGTTCTCGACACTGCCATTTCTTTGCACCGCACGATGGAAGATTGTCGTCGCTCAACGCCTAGATATTGGCCGCTCCGTCGTTACATCAAGCTCCCATTGCGAGTGCTTTCGAACGGGTTTCCGGGTTGTCTTGGGTGATTACAGATGGCCGAAGAATGGAGGCAACTCGGGATCTCGACACGAACCTAGTGTGAAAGTGCGTGCATATCAGTGACGGGCATCACTATTTCGCGTGATTCGAGAATCGCTGGAACACGAGGGTTACGGGCGGAAGAGTGCGGAGCCTGAACTGGCTGCGGCGGCCGTCACCGCATTTCGAGCGAGACGAGATCTCCGTCAGTCGAGCCATTCGGCTTGTAGTTGACGGTAACTTGGCGATTCCGCCAATCGCAGGAGAAATTGTCGGTCCCGATTAGCAACAACGATCGGTAGTCCGTAGCGTGAAGCTTCAGAACACCTGCCTCTGAATTTACGGTCAGGATGGCCGCTGGAGCATTCGAGCAGTCCACCGCAACCAGGCGGCCCTTCACAAATTTCGTGGTGCGTTTGTCCCCGGTGCCGGGATGGGCTTTTTCCGCGGCTTCGCGTTTCGCTGCGTCTTCGTCAAGAATATCGAATGGTGTTTTCTGCGCTTCAAACTTCGGTTGGGCCGAATCTCCGTTTACAGGAATTCCATACTTGCGCTCGGCTCCGGACTTCGACTGTAGTTCCGTGACCTCGGCGACGATCTGTGGATTGTTGCTGGCCTTCAGGCGCCCGAATAGTGCATCGGCAGCTTCCCATTTTTTGCTCGCAATATAAATCTGAGCGAGATGCAGGGTGTATCGCTCGTCGCGGGGACTGAGCGTGATGGCGGCGCGCTCGGCTTGCATGGCAGCCGTAGTGGTACCTCCAGCATTGCGGGCGACACCTAGAAGATCGTAGGCGTCTGCCATTTCTGGATTCCACTCCAACACAGCTTTGAGATCGAGCAGCATGTTCGCGAGCCCGGTAATCTCGGTATGCTTGGCCTGCGCCATCCGATACTTTGCGGCCGCGAGATAGTAGTGCGTCCACATGTCGCGGCGGTTCAGAGATGCGGCGTCTCCGATCTCGACGAACGCTTCGTCAAACTCGCCGTGCTGAATGTGATCCCAGGCAAGGATGCGGTGAGCTAAGGCGTTGCCTACGGAGTCGGTGGGAAGTTGGTCTGGATCCTCGCCGACGCGCTTCGTCTGTTGTTTCACCGCGGCTTTCTTGTCGGCTTCTGTAGGAGTCGTAGCTAAGTCGTTTAACGTTTTGAGACCGGAGTCTCGGCGTTCCGGGATACGAACTTGAATTCCAGCGTACAGAGCGCGAGCGTCGGGCTCAGGCATCGGTTTCGATGTGATCGACGAATCCTCGGGACTGACAGGAACCGGCGAGTGGTCAGCCAATCCTGACGCAGCGCGAGTCTGGAAATAATCTTTCACCGCCTTTCCAAGCTCCGCGGAACTGATCCCATAAGCTTGTTGAATCGCCTCATTCGGATTCGCGTGCTGGATCAGGACCAGGCCGAGATAGGTGCCTGTCTCCGGCAATTTGTTTTCGTGGATCAGGTAGTTCATGACCATCCACGACTCGGCTTCGTAGATTGCCGGATGGGGAGTTTGCCCGCCGATCGATGCATCATGCTTGGTGGCGAACAGGTCAGGAAGAGAGAGCCACGTTTGCGACTTCAGCAGTTCCGTTAATGACTGAGGATCGCCGCCGATCTCGAACTGTTTGTTGTCCACTCGAATCGAACTGAAATATTCGGTCAGACCTTCATCGAACCATCCTTGAGCGGGGGGATAATTCCAAGCCAAATACATGAGCGCAAAGTCACGCGCGACGGCACGCCAAGCTTCCGGTTCGGACAAGTTCAACACGATGTAGTCCTGGTCTTCGCCCGGCAAGAAGAAGCCGGGTGCGTCGATCGGCCGTCCGTCGCGCAGCGGAGCCGCCTGGTAGTAGGATTTGTCGTTCTGGAACGCAAGGATGGTCAGCGGGATCGCCTGGTTCAGGCGGTCCTTGGACAGCAGGATGGCGAAGATCGACCGCATCTGTTCAAAGCGAAGCGCGACTTCGCGGCCTCGGTTCTCGCCTGCATCCGTGACGACGGTGAAATGGGTGGAGTGGATTTCGAGCCAGGGCGAGCTTTCAGCGCCCTGCGAGTGGACGCAAAACAATAACACCAGGAACGCGGTGAACAGCGCGATGGAGCGGGTGGTAGGCATGGAATGCCGCGAGGGGAGAGGTCTTCAAGGAAATGCTATCACGCCAGATCAGGGTAGCGTGGTGGAATAGGAGGGTTCCGGTAAAGGTGCGTACAACCACATTTCAGTCGGACGGCACCGTCGAATATTGTGAGCAGCGGCTTCAGAATCATCAGCAAGACGGCTGCCACGTCGCGGGAGATTCAGTTTTCCATCAAAGTGATCTACTAACCCGGAACAAGTTCCCTAGTCTATCCGTAGTGAGAGGGAGGGCTCTGCCCATGCGGATTCACTGTCTCCTAATAGTTATGCTTCTGGCTGGAGCCTCATCCGCGCAGAGCGTGCAAGCCGACCCTCCTTCAGAGCCCCTGACTGCCGATGCCATCATGGCGCAGGTGGCTGTGAACCAGGATCGGAGCGAGGAACTTCGGAAGCAATATGTCTATCGCCAACACACGCACATCGTGAGCCACAAACCGAAAGGCAGACTACTGCGCGAAGAGACTGCGGACTACGACGTGACCCCGACGCCAGATGGCACGCAGAAACAGCTCAAGCTTCTGACGGGCCGCTACTGGAATAAGGGGAGGTACGAGACTTTTCGAGGTGAGCCCGCGCCTGGAGCCGACAGTCTCGATGGTAGTTTGATCCACAACTTCCGCGAGGATATGTCGAACGAGAAGACCAAAGACGGCTTGGCCAAGGACTTGTTCCCACTGACTACCGAGGGGCAGAAAGATTATGCGTTCACCCTGCTGGGGAAGGAGGTTCAAGATGGGCGAAACGTCTTCCACATTGGTTTTCGCCCCAAAGACAAGAATGACATCAGCTGGGCCGGGGAAGCGTACATCGATGCTGCAGAGTTCGAACCGGTGCGAGTCTTCACAAGACTATCGCGGCGGATCCCGTTCGCGGTGCGTACTTTCCTAGGAACGGATGTGCCCGGCGTGGGATTCAACGTGGTCTACAAGCGCCAGGAAGACGGAGTGTGGTTTCCGTCGACTTTCGGGACGGAATTCCGAATTCACGCTCTGTTCTTCATCAACCGTGAAGTATCGGTCTCGCTGGAGAACTCGGCGTTCGAGCATACACACGTGGAGAGCAAGATGAAGGTGGTGGGACCGGCGGACTAATACCGGATTGCAGGTGAATCGACCCTGTCAGACGGAAATCAAAATGGACATAGCGAAGAGTGAATGACGTGACGGCAAGCGCCATCACGACAGCCGGAAACATGCTGGCGCTACTCCCAGGGCTAGTCGCCGCTAGCGTGATTCTGCGTCGGTACTAAAACCAACCGCGGGCGGGACGGTTCAGTGTGAGCGGGGCGTCCGAACATGGAGATGATTCCAAAGACTGCTACGTAGGCGGCCAGGACACCGAAGCCAACCGAGGCGATGACGGTGAAGCACAGGACGAAGGGCATTAAGAGCGAATTCACGATCAACCAACCTTATTAGTGAGCTGTTATCAGATGCAAAGCCCTTGAAACCGTATATCTGTCTTCTGCGCTGCCGGGCCTCGCGAAACCCCAAGGGCTTCTCAAATCTACCCGCGTTGACGCTCCGCGCTATTGACGACTAAGATACGGAGTAGAGCTGTGCATACCTACTTTCGGACAATTCTGTTGGCCTGTCGACATTACGGAAGGCGCTTGTCCCCGGACAGATAATGGCCATTACTAAAATCTCCGTCCGGGGGGCCCGGCAGCACAATCTCAAAAACATCAGCGTCGAGATTCCGCGTAACACGCTGACCGTGGTTACCGGACTGAGCGGGTCGGGGAAGTCCTCCCTCGCCTTTGACACGATTTACGCCGAAGGCCAGCGCCGGTACGTGGAAACGCTGTCGGCCTATGCGCGTCAGTTCCTCGATCAAATGGAGCGTCCGGATGTAGATGGAATCGATGGACTTAGCCCCTCGATTTCGATTGAGCAGAAAACCACGAGTCGCAGCCCGAGGTCGACCGTCGGGACCATCACCGAAATCTACGATTATCTTCGCCTGCTGTTCGCCTCGATCGGTGTTCCGCACTGCCCTAAATGCGGACGAGCAATCAGCCGGCAGTCCGCGGACCAGATTGTCCAAAGGGTCATGGCCCTGACGCCCGAAGATCGGGTCATGGTGATGGCGCCGATCGTCCGCGGGCGCAAGGGTGAGTTCAAGAAGGAGATGGAGACGCTCGTCAAGCACGGCTATACGAGGGCGCGCATCGACGGGGAACTGGTCAACCTCGATGACGATGTCGCCATTAACCTCGACAAGCGGAAGAATCACACCATTGAAGTTGTAATTGACCGCTTGCTGGTGAAACCGGGCATCGAACATCGCCTGGAAATGTCGGTGGGACTGGCCATGAAGCTGGCCGGAGGTCTGGTCCAGGTCGCTGTTGTCGGTGGCGACGAGCAACTGTATTCCGAAAAGTTAGCGTGTCCAGATTGTGGTATTAACGTACCGCAGCTCGAGCCTCGCTCTTTTTCCTTCAACAGCATGTATGGAGCCTGCCCTGAGTGCCACGGTTTGGGGAGCAAGTACGATTTCGATCCGGCGAAAGTGATCAGCGACTGGTCAAAACCTCTGCTCGATGGCGGCTTGGGACCGGGATCGGCCTCGCAGAATCTGATTCATCAACTGCAGATCGTGTCGGCCGCGACCGGAATAGACTTGAGCACTCCGTTTGAGAAGTTTTCCGAGAAGACACAAGACTTTCTGCTGAATGGCGAACAAGGGCGCGGTGGTAAGACCGGCTTCCACGGCATCTTTGGGTATCTGAAACAGAATCTGGAAGAGTCGACGTCGGAGGGATATCGTGACTGGCTCATGGATCACATGTCGGCAACGGAGTGTCCGGCGTGCCACAGCAAGCGGTTGCGGCCGGAGAGCCTCGCGGTCAAGGTCAACGGAATGTCGATTGCCGAATTCACAGCGATGCCAGTGTCGCGGGCGCTGGAAGTTGCGCAGGCTATCAAGCTGGCTGGGCGCGAGTTGGCGATTGCCGGCCGCGTCATGCACGAAATCGTAGAGCGCCTGCAGTTCTTGAATGCAGTAGGGCTGGGATACATCTCGCTCGATCGTTCGGCGGCCAGTCTCTCTGGCGGGGAAGGGCAGCGTATCCGGCTGGCGACTCAGATTGGATCGAAACTGCGCGGAGTGCTCTACGTGCTCGACGAGCCCTCGATCGGGCTGCACCATCGAGATAATGGACGACTTCTGAATGCGCTGGAAAACCTGCGCGATCTCGGCAACACAGTGCTGGTGGTCGAGCACGATGAAGAAACGATTCGCCGTGCGGATTACGTCGTAGACCTCGGACCGGGAGCGGGGCGGCACGGCGGAAGCCTGGTGGCGTACGGGACTCCCGATGAGATCATGCGCGCACCCAACTCGCTGACCGGCGCTTATATTTCCGGGCGGACTTCGATCGAAATGCGTTCCGAGCGCCGTCATGCGAATGGCGCCGCTCTGACGATTCTCGGGGCGAAAGAGAACAATCTCAAGAATCTCGATGTCACATTTCCTCTTGGCGTGATGACGGTGGTGACGGGTGTTTCCGGATCCGGCAAGTCCACCCTGGTGAATGACATTCTGTATCGCGCGCTGGCTCGGCAGTTGTACCGCTCTCGCGAGAAGGCGGGCGATCATAAATCGATTTCGGGCGCGGAGAATATCGACAAGGTCATCCGCATCGATCAATCGCCGATTGGCCGGACGCCCCGCTCGAATCCCGCAACGTATACGGGAGTCTTTACAGCGATTCGTGACCTGTATGCCATGCTGCCCGAGTCGCGCGAGCGTGGCTACAAGGCGGGCCGCTTCTCCTTCAACGTTTCCGGCGGTCGCTGCGAGGCTTGCCAGGGTGAAGGGCAGCGCCGCATCGAGATGAATTTCCTGCCCGATGTGTACGTGCTTTGCGAAGTCTGTGGCGGGCGCCGCTACAACCACGAAACGCTGGCGGTGAAGTACAACGGCTACTCGATCGCGGATCTGCTTGAGATGCCGGTATCCGACGCACTGCCGATCCTCGAAAACATTCCGCAGGTGAAGCAGAAATTACAGACGCTGGTTGATGTGGGCCTCGGCTATATTCATCTAGGACAGTCCGCGGTCACGCTTTCCGGCGGCGAGGCGCAGCGCATCAAGCTGGCCCGCGAATTGAGCAAGCGCCAAACGGGCAAGACACTCTATCTGCTCGACGAACCGACGACCGGGCTGCATTTCGATGACGTAAAGAAACTTCTTGATGTGCTTCATCGTCTAACGGACTTGGGAAACTCGATCATCATCATCGAACATAATATGGATGTGATCCGCAACGCTGACTGGATCATCGATCTCGGCCCGGAAGGTGGCGAAGAAGGCGGACGTCTTGTCGCACAGGGAACGCCCGAGCAAGTTGCGCGGGTGAAGAAATCGTATACAGGGCAGGCGTTGGTGGGTTATTTTGCGAAACCAGTTCTCAGTTCTCAGTAGTCAGTTGCTCGACGGACAAGCATAAGGAAAACCAGTTTTGTCATCTCCCGACAATCCCCAGTTTGAACAGCAGCCGGGCGTGACCCTCGAGCCAAGGGTAGCCCCAGACGGTGAATTTCCAAGTTCGCCGCTCGAGACACTCTCGCTGACGCCGGCTCCGCCTCGTGATCCCGTGTGGAGTGGCTGGGACGTGCTGCTTATTGCCTTGCTCACCATCGTCACCATCATCGTGGCGGAGTTCCTGACAGTCTGTGTGGCATGGGCATTCTTCCATCGGCACAGCGGCTTTCGCGAGCTGCTGCAAACGCCTTCCCTCGATCTGCTCGGAGAAATCTTCGGATATATCGCCGTCGCGCTCTACATGATCATGTTGGTCGAGGGCAAATATCATGCGCCCTTCTGGAAGGCAATCCGATGGAACTGGAACAGCCGGGCGGTTCCGAAGTTGCTCCTACTGGGGGTGTTCACTGTGACGCTCGACCTCCTAGGCCGGTATCTGCCCATGCCGAAGACTTCGCCCTTTGAGCAGTTCTTCGCGCGGCCGAGCGACGCGTATCTCATGGCGGCTTTTGCCGTGACATTTGGACCGCTGATGGAAGAGTTGTTCTTTCGCGGGTTTCTTTATCCGGTGCTCGAGCGAAGGACAGGTGTCAGCCTCGCAATCCTGCTCACTGCGCTTCCTTTTGGCCTGATGCACTATCTGCAATATCGTTCCTGGGGCGCCGTGCTGGTGATCACCTGCGTGGGCATTGTTCTGACCACGGTGCGGGTGGTAACGAAATCGGTGGCCGCAAGTTTTCTTGTTCATGCCGGCTACAACGCGACATTGATGTTCTTCGCCGCCGTCGCGACCGATGGTTTCCGGCACATGGACAAGGCCGTTCTCAGTCCCCTGCACCTGAATTGAGGATCCCTGCTATGGCGGGAATCACTGTGTGCGGCGCTGTGATCAAATTTGACGTATAGTAGGCCGTCTGAAGTTCCTCTGATTTCCCCCAAGGAAACCTATGCAGTCCGATCCGAAGATCATTGCGGATGCGCTCTTGTCTACGTCAATCCTGGAGGCGATCCCCGATGCTGTCGCGGCCGTGAACCAGCAGGGCGTCATTATTCAAGTTAATGCTCAGACCGAAGCGTTGTTTGGCTACACCCGCGATGAACTGATCGGGCAGAAGATAGAAATTTTGGTGCCGGACCGCCAGCGTCCGCAGCATCACCTGCACCGCGAGCACTTCCACCAGCAACCCAAAATTCGGCGCATGGGATCGGGTCTCGACCTTTACGGCAAGCGGCGCGACGGCTCGGAATTTCCAGTAGAAATAAGCCTTAGCCCGGTTCCCGTCGACGGCGGTGTCATTGTTCTTAGCGCGATACGAGATATTAGTCATCGAAAGAGAATAGAAGAAGAACTCCGCCACGCGAATGTCGAACTTGACCGCAGAAAGACTCGCGAACTCCGCGACTCTCAGAACCGCCTGTCCCTGATCGTAGATTCGTCGCAAGATGCGATCATCGGCAAGAACCTCGATGGCGTCGTTACTCACTGGAACAAAGGCGCCGAGGAGATTTATGGGTATACAGCGCAGGAAATGATCGGGCAGCCGATTTCTGTGCTCGCCCCGGCCGAACGATCGGATGAGGTTCCAAAGATTCTCGAAAAGATTCGCAACGGCGAGCGCGTCGAGTATTTCGAGTCAGTTCGAGTCACGAAGGACAAAAGAACGCTGAACATGTCGATCTCTGTATCGCCGATTTACGACGCAGATGGCAATGTCGTGGGAGCATCGACGATTGCGCGCGATATTACATCACGGAAAAAAATCGAAGACCAGCTCAAGCAATCACAAAAGATGGAAGCGGTCGGACGTCTGGCTGGCGGCGTCGCTCACGATTTCAATAACCTTCTGGGAATCGTGACGGCTTGTTCCGAACTGCTGCGAGACCGCGTAGACGCGGACAGCCTGGAATACATCGACAACATCCGCGAGGCGGCCAAGCGGGGTTCGTCGCTCACGCGCCAGTTGCTCGCTTTCAGCCGCCGGCAACCGGCACAGGCGCAGGTTCTGGATCTGAACGACCGTCTCCGGGAGGTCAGTAAGTTGCTCCGTCCGCTAATGGGAGACGATGTCGAGATAGCGCTCCTCGCCCGTTCTGTCAACGCTATCGTGGAGGTTGACCCGGGACAGTTAGACCAGATCGTGGTGAACTTAGCCGTCAACGCGCGTGACGCGATGCCCCGTGGGGGCAAACTGATCATTGAGACGTTGATCGGCGACTTTGATGAATCCTTTGCGCGAGAACATCCCCCGATGACAACCGGACGGTACGTCGTCCTGGCGATCAGCGACAACGGTGTTGGAATGGACGAGATCACGCGCACCCGTATTTTCGAGCCGTTCTTTACCACCAAAGAAGTGGGCAAGGGAACCGGGCTTGGACTCGCGACCGTCTACGGTATCGTCAATCAATCCGGCGGTCACATCCTTGTGTACAGTGAGCCAGGTCGAGGATCCACCTTTAAGATTTATTTTCCCTCCGCGGACGCGAAGCTCGAAAGCGATGGGGAAAGGAGGGAAGAGTCACTTCCTCCTCGCCGCGACGGTATGACGGTTCTCCTGGTGGAAGACGACGTCCTGATGCGCAGGCTCACTCGCAAAATGCTTGAGGACCACGGGTATAAGGTGCTGGAAGCTGAGGATGGGAAGGTGGCTTTGAAAGTGATTGGAGCTAGCACAGTTCATGTGGATATCACTCTTACCGATGTCGTCATGAAGGGCATGACGGGACCCGAGTTGCTGCTCCGACTGGCAGATTCATACCCACGGATGAAGAGCGTTTACATGTCCGGCTATACCGGAGAACTCGTGGCTGGCCAGGGATTGGACAGCAGTGTTCGCCTGCTCGAAAAGCCCTTCACCCGGGTAGCGCTCCTCAAAACGTTGGATGAAGTGCTGGGATAAAACTACCTAAGGCCGTAGAGTCCCTCGATCTCTGAGCCCCCGCTGTATTCTTTCTCATTGCTCTTCCTCTCCGGCTTTGCGATACTCGGGCCGCGATGAAAGGTAATCCGAAAGTTCTAGCTGAACTGAACAAGGCACTGCGCGAAGAGCTGACTGCGATCAACCAGTATTTTCTGCATGCGGAAATGTGCGAGAACTGGGGATATCGCAAGCTCTCTGAATTCATTAAGAAACAATCCATCGGCGAAATGAAGCACGCCGAAGTGCTGATTGAGCGGATTCTGTTTCTCGATGGCAGCCCGTCGATGATGCCCCTGGAACTAAAAGTCGGCGGAACGGTAAAGGGAATGCTCGAAAGCGATCTCGCGTTAGAGGTTTCCGCGGTCAAGCAGTACAACGATGCGGTTGCGATCGCGACAAAAGAGGGCGACAACGGTTCGCGTGATCTGCTGGTGCAACTTCTTAAAGACGAGGAAGACCACGTGGATTTTCTTGAAGCGCAGATGCACCTGATCAAAGAAGTCGGGTACGAGCGCTACTTGAGCATGCAGATGGGTGAGAACGAAGAAGAGTGACAAGAATTGAAAGGCCCCATTTCCGTGCCAAAAAGAAATGGGGCTGCCCGAATCTAGAACTCTGTTATTTCACTGTCACGGTCAGCAACTGAGCTCCACTGACGACATAATCCAGAGACGGGGTGGCCGTTTCGTCAACATTTGATTCACCGCTCACGATCATCTCTTGATTCCCGCGCATTCCATCCATCACATTCATGACAGAAAGAGGCAGAGTCGGCATGACTTTGTCTGCGACTCGGGCTTCCGGATCGGCCTCAAGCAGCGACACGTAGAGCCGGTTGTTGGAATGCTCTTTATTCAGTAATGCGATGGTGGAAGCGAGATCGAGCTTCCGTCCAAATGCTGGATTTGTGCGGCTGGCCCGATCGAGAGTTTCGCCGTCGCTGACCAGGATGCGCAAAGCTCCCTTACTGGCCGAGGTAGGAATCTTTACTGGAATCTGCCGCACGACGCGCTCCCCGCGATAAGGAGCCAGCACGGTTTCAACCATGATCTGGTCACCGGGCCGGGCTTCGCTGACATCGGTGCGGGCGCTCTCCAGACGTGCCCAGCGCCGCTCCCGAACCAAATCAAAATCGAGCTTCACGCTGTTTACGGCCGGCGCATTGTACGGATTGTCATAAATCCGTCCAAACCGCTCTCCAAGTGAAAGGGCCGCCGCCATAGCCGCGGGTTGTCCGTTTTCCGTTGGGACGAACATGTTGCGCAGTCCGACTTCGGGAAATCCTTTTACGTCGATGCTGCCGGTCAGCCGGTAAGTGATTTCCTCGCCGTATTCATTTACGCCATGCAGAGCGTTGAACACCGTAGCCATAATGGCAACCGGGCTGAGCCTGGGGTTATTCAGGACCTCGTAGTGGAAATCCTTCGTACCGGTCCCGCTGTGGATCGACAGGGTCACCGGGATCATGTCGGGCTGCTTGTTGAAGACGCCCATGATTCCCGTATGGCGGTCCTGAACAAAGACTCCGGCGCGTTCGGTGGTGTTCACAATTTTGAAAGCGTTCAGTGGCGAAGGCAGGGTCGCCAGTACCTGAGCCTTGTTCATCGGCAGATCGACGGAGCCAAACTGTAGCAGCGGATGGCCGCATGCCAGCAGGCGCTGAGGATCGATGTAGGTCACGGTACAGGTGGCGGCGATATCCATATCTCCGCGGACCAGGATCGCGCTCACGGCTGAGCCAGCTTCGAGAGGTTCGGGCTGCTTTTCTTCGCTGACCGAACCAGCGCCCATAACCGGTACAACGCCGGCAGCAGCGAACTGCGGAGCGAACTGCCGCACCGCATCTTCCGAGAATCCGTTGAAAACTAGCGGCGCGTCGATCGGCTTCAGGAAATTGGCAAAATCCTGGACCGAACCCGGAAGGGAACTGCCGTCTCCGGGAGACGAGGTTTTTCCGGCAGCATTCGTAACCGAAGGCTTGACTGCCGCCGCTTCCTCGGCCGGCGTTTTGTCCAGCCCATTGATCTCAAGCATGTCAGCAATGGGAGTGACCCCAGCAATGGGTTCCTTGGAGAACTCACCAATGCGGAACGCGAGCGCACCCGCCAGCTTGCCGTCGAGATAAACCGGGCTCCCGCTCATGCCCGCGACGACGCCGGTGTACTCGACTTTCGGCCCATGCAGCCGCACCAGAATAATGTCGCCCTTCGGTCCGTTTACATTGCGCAGAACGCCAAGTACTTCAACGTCCATGGGTTCCGGCTTCACGCCCTGAAACACGGTGTAAGCCACCCCCCGCATTCCGGCGTGGATCTGATCCACGGGGATCGTGGGCTGCGATTTTTGGGCGTTCAGCGTTGCTGTGGATAGGGATATAGCCAGGACGAGAAGCGCGAGAACAACTTTTCTCATGTAAAGCCCCGACAGGCCCGCCAACGGGCCTACCTTTAATAAATATAGATCCGGACCAACTGCGACTACGTTGCCAGGAGGGAGAGTTCTGGGACTGGCAAAACATCCCAATTGCGAATCCTTGCGTCTATACTAGCACAGAGGTTTTCGGGGTTCACTCATGTTTAATCTATGGACAAATAAGACTTTAAGGCAGAATTCACGCAGGAGGGTTTGGCCGCTTCTGGCAGCCTTAACCTCCCTGGTTCTCGTATGTGGGACGTCCCCCTTGTTCTCGCAGGACCAATCTTCGTCGCCCTCGCAGTCATCCACTCCTCCAGCCACGGATAACGGGAAGCCTAAACAGGATGTTCCCGACGAAGCGGGTGGTCCAACCGACAACGTCGGTCCCTACGCCATCCCGAAGAAAAAAGCGGAAGATGCGCCGCCTCCGCCGCCGGTCACCCCGAAAAAAGTCGAGGATATGCCCGATTATTCTTTGAAGGTGAACGTACCCCTCGTCAACGTCGACGTACTGGTCACTACGAAAGACGGGCAGTTCGTCCCTGGTCTGAAGCAGGAAAATTTTCGTGTGATGGAAGACGGGGTTCCCCAAACGGTGAGTCACTTCACTGTGTCAAAGGCGCCGATTACCGCGGTACTGCTGGTGGAGTTCGCGTCTACCAACTATGTGTTCATGATGCAGGCTCTCCAAGCGTCCTATGCCTTCGCCAATACACTCAAGAAAGAGGACTGGGTGGCCGTCAGTTACTACGACATGCAGCCGCACATTCTTGTGGACTTCACGCAGGACAAGCGAGCCGTCTACGGAGCGCTGAACGAGTTACGCATCCCCGGCTTCTCAGAAACAAATCTGTTCGATGCGCTGTTCGATACGCTGGACCGGCTCGATCGAGTGGAAGGAAAGAAGTACATCATTCTCGTCACCACCGGAATCGACACTTTCAGCCGGCTGACACTCGACAAGATCATGAAGAAAATCAAAGATACGAAGGACGTGACGATTTTCCCGATCAGTGTGGGTTTCGTTGTGCGCGAATACTGTGACACGCATCCGGGAGGCTGCCGCAATGCCCATGGTATGGGTATCCCCGTCGGGCACATGGATTACCTGCAAGGCGATAACGAGATGCGAACCTTCGCGGCGATGACGGGTGGACGTGCCTACTTCCCGCGCTTTCAAGGCGAGTTGCCAGAGTTGTTTGGAGACATCTCCAACGACATCCGCAACCAATACACAGTTTCTTACGCCCCCACGAATACTAAGCTGGACGGTACCTACCGCAAGGTGAAGGTGCAGATCGTCGCTCCAGACGGGGGGCAATTGAAGGTCAAAGATCAAAAGGGCAAGGACGTCAAGATCGAGGTCGTCTCGCGCGAAGGTTATACCGCCAAACATAGCGTGGACTAGAGATCGCCCGCTGATCAGATTTCAAGCCCCCAAAGCTGGGGGCTTTTTCTTCTGCGCGAAGAAAATCAAAGAGCGTGAAATGCGCGATCGAGAAGGAAGAATAGGGCTGCTCCGACAAAGACGAGAAGAGCCATCTTCATGGCGGGTTCTTTGTTCACTTCCGGAATCAAATCGGAAGCTGCGACATAGATTGTGACCCCTGCCGCGAGCGGCAGCCCTGCACCCACGTGATGGCGAAAGATTGCCATCGTTAACACTCCGGCGAGAGTCGAGCCT
>Ga0209624_10001540_pt1 | contig 17884 bp, 16 predicted proteins | sample JacPinW_OM2H0_O1_FD_188565 | JGI IMG/M metagenome (GOLD analysis project Ga0209624, IMG submission 188565) | Forest soil microbial communities from Algoma, Ontario, Canada - Jack Pine, Ontario site 1_JW_OM2H0_O1 (SPAdes) (version 2) | ecosystem: Environmental > Terrestrial > Soil > Boreal...
TTCGGAGCATACGGCGTCTCTTCATGAAACGCAGGATCGTCCGGCAGCAGCGTGCCATACACCTCATCGGTCGAAACATGCAGAAAACGAAACCGCTCCCGCTCGTCTCCTGTCAACGAATCGTAATGCGCACGAGCCGCCTGCAGCAGCGTAAACGTCCCATCAATATTCGTCCGCAGAAACGCATCTGGCCCAACGATCGACCGGTCGACATGACTCTCCGCCGCAAAGTGCACTACCGCCGCAGGCTTGTATTTTCGCAACAATCCGGCCACCAGCTCCGCATCGCAGATGTCGCCATGAACAAACGTATACGACGGGCTATGCTGCACCGCAGCCAGGTTCGCCGGGTTTCCCGCATAAGTCAGTTTGTCCAGATTGACCACCGGGCCGCCCCCAGCCTCAAGCCAGTCCAGCACAAAGTTGCTGCCGATAAACCCAGCCCCCCCAGTCACCAGAATGCCACCCGCGCCACTACCCGCAACCTCTTTTGCTTCACGATCAAATTTCATCTAGCTTTCAACGCCTCCCGAGGCCTCGACACAAACCCTATTCAGGGTACAGACCCCAAACGATTCAAGCAAAGCAGCGGGAGCTGATCCGACAATCAGCCTGCTCAAGAGACGTCTGTCAATTTCTGTGGATTGTCGTCGGCGTCACCGGCAAACCGCATGGGTTCGCCCACAGTGCGGCCGCCGGAGCCTCGCTAACGGGATCGCAGGAAACCGATCACGGAAGTACGATGGTCCAGCTGGGATCGGGATCGAACTCGCTCATTGCGCTCGCTGTTTCTGCGGTGGTCTTTCCTAGATCTTTCTGGAGCAGCACTCCATCCTGGTTCATCATGAAAGTCATCACACCCGAGTTGCCATACTCCGCCGGATAGGCGACGAAGGCGAATCCGCCCGTCATTTTGCCATCGACCGCGTACTCCCTCGCACCGCCCGGCGCCTTATCGGTTTGCCCTTTCAGCATGTGGAAGTAGTAGCCATGGAATGCGGTGTGCGCATCGGGCTTCGCGGTATATCCTTCGGAGGTTGCGTACGCCGCCATCGGCCCGAGCGGGCTCTGCGGTTGTCCTTCCGGCGACTTCCAGTACAAGCCGTTCTGCCTGCCGGGGTCACTGATGAACTTGGCAGCGAATTGTTTCGCGTGTTCACCATCGTGAGCCTGGGAGTAGTACGCGCCCTCGGCATCCGCCACCGCTCCACAAACCGCGATGATTGCCAGTTCATTGCGGCCAATACGGCGGTTCAGAACCTCTTCCTTTCCCGCAGCCGTATCGAAGAACCACTGCCCGCCATCATTCTTCCTCAGGGGGATCGGAAAAGGAAAATTGTCGGGCCCGACCAGCAGGATCTGGGAACCATCCGGCATCTTGCGCCAGCGGTGCATCATCCCATACCCTTTCACGAATAGGGTGGCGGTATTCTTGTCCTGCACCGGATCGCCAGAGACAATCAGCTCTTTGGAATCCGGTCCGAAGATCGCCAGCAGCGCGTTTTGATCGCCTGACTTTGCCGCTGCCTGCAGCGCATTCCCCGCGTCGTCGGGGGAAGCAAACACACTGATCGAAGGTTTGTCGGGCGTCTCGGATTTTTTGCAGGCGGAGAAGGGAAGAAGAAACGCCAGAAGCAACAACCGGCCCGTAAACGTAATTCTGCGGTATTTGAGCGACATCACATCCTCCAAAACTTAGACCGTAAACTCTTTACCAGCGCCGCTCTCTCAAGTTCACTTCGTTGCGGCGCATCCCTCGCTCTACCTACGACCACCCCACCCGCCACCACCACCGCGGCTTGCCGAACCACGAGCACTATCCGCCCTGGATTGCCAACCGCCGCCGCCACCGCCGCCAAAGGCCGACGACCCGCCGTTCTTTGCCTGCTCTCCATACCCGTGAGAAGCAGCGGAGTTGGCTCCCGAGTAGCTTGAGGATTTAGGCGTCCCTTGGGTTTGGTTCCAACCGCTCCCGGTGTTCTTGTAGACATTGCCGTTCGCCGCCGCATACTTGTTGCCATTTGCAGTTTGACCTACGGCACCACTGTTGCCGTATTTGCCGGACGCGGCAACAGCTGAGCCTCCTGCCGAAGTCTGTGCCGATGCAACCGTCCCATTCGAGTTACTTGCGTGTTGCGTGTAAGCGGTATTGCCGTTCTTGGAGTACACCGAACTGCCGGAGCTCCCGTAGGCGTTAGAGGTTTGATGTGTCGCCGCATAGGCTCCCGTATTCGGGTTGTAAGCCTGTCCAACCGCCTGTGAGCCATACGCCGTCTGCGTCGACGCGCCGCGCGCATAAGTCCCCGTCGAGGGGTTATAACCAGTGGAGGCGTGAGCGCTGCCGTATGGTCCATAGGCGGATGCGCTGGAACCATAGTAGCCGCCGTGCCATGCGCTGTTTCCGTAGTAGCCGTTGCTCCTGTACACCACCGTTCCGCCGTGCCAATTGCAGTTCCAGTAGCTGTACCCCCAACTATTGCTCATCGCCGCGCCGATTGCGATACCAACTCCGAATGCAAGCACGGCAGTCGTCACCACAGCTGCAGTGCTGTAGCCCGGCGTCACATACGGAGTGCCGTAGACGACCGTAGGGTTGTACGTCGGGACGTACACCACCTGTGGATTGGTAGGCTGAATCACAATCACTTGCGGCGACTGTTGGACGACCGTGATCTGTGAGCCTGATTTCAGATTGCCCGCAGCTTGCGCTTTAGCGCGCAACACTTGCACCGCCGTCATGACATCAGAGGGTTGCGTGTGGTATGCCTCCCCCAGGGAGGAGGTCCAGGCCAGGTTATTCGCCAGGTTCTCGAGGACCGAAGGAAACTGTGTGAGCGCCTTCACGCTGGGGTCCCACGTCTGCGTATCGACGGCTTTCGCCAATGCGCTACCGGTGAGACTTTTGTTCTGTTGAAGCCAATTGCTGGCGAGAGCGACCTGGTCGGGAAAGGTTGCTGCTCCCAGAATCTGGGCAACCAGGGCGTCCGGGTACAACGCGATGGGCGCCGCCAGTTGTTGCAACTCATCTGCAGTCAGGGGCACACCTTGTCCCGAATATCCGGGCGATCCTGCGGGTGCTGGTTCCTGACCTTCAGCTGCATATGGCACAACATTAAGGATCAGCAGAAAAGATAACGTAATCGACAAAAGCTGTTTCATGAAGGTCCTGATCATCTTCTTTTCTCCATCCCCAAAAAGGCGTCGAGCTTTGTTTGCCAGCGATGATGAACCCAAAACGCAAGCCCGGCCTTAGCTGCTATGAGACTAGAGACCAACGATGGAATAAGGAACTGGTAAAAGTCGTAGCGTTGCGCAAAAAAAACCGCTGATACGCAATGACTTGGCGTAACAGAAACGCTGCAAGAGACTCATCTGTAACGCCAGCGGCATACCAAAGGCTACTAGCCGCAATATCTCTCCCGTACCCGGGAACTGTTTGCGAGACCAAGGCAACGCTCCCGCCTCGTTCCATGTCCTACAAATTGACAAGGAAAAGGGACACACCCATGGCTTCGCATCTCCCCCGTCGACAGCCCGAACCGCCCGACACTGACGCAAAGGTTCCGGCTCAATCGAGAAAGCAGGCCGCCGTCACACCGTCCGGCCCACGCGGAGACAACCCTGCAACTGCAGGCCCCGGAACTACAGCCGTTAAATCCAACACTCCGGAGAACAATCTCGGCCATCTCAACCCCTCCGCTCCGGAGGACGCCAACACGACTCCCGGCTCCGTCGGAAAGAAATAACCAAGCCTCGCCCTGCACCCTTGCCCTGCACAAAAGTGCTCGCGCACTGGGGTGAGTCAAGTCTGCCTTTCCGAAAAACCTGTCAAGCCCCAAACCGTCTAATCCCCAAGCCAGACAACGACATTCGCGTGTCCTACTAGTTTCGTTTCACTAGCTATACTGGATATAGACCTTGGAGCAGACAGCTATAACCATTCGGGAATCTCCTGGGTGAAGCCGCAGCTATCCGGCTTGTTATCTATATTTTGCAGGCATCTCCTTTGGAATCTATATTTTGCAGCCACTGATGCCCCGCAAACCTATGATTACAAATACTTTGTGTACAAGATACCCCCAAGGGGGAGGGGGGAGGGGGCGACGTGCCTGAGTGGCACTTAGGCGATGTCTTGCGTTCTTCTTGATTGGATCCAACGGTATGCTATCGGAGAGCGGTGGCATGGGCCAGAGAGGTTAGTCGAGTGACAGGAATCGAGATGCAGTCGAGGGTGATGCGCCAAATGAACTCGCTGGCCCAACGGCTGCGGAGACGGCCCGGGACCGCAACTCACCTGGTCACAGGAGAGCGTGGCGAACGCGAAGCGCTGTTCCACCTTCGTAAGAGGGGCTACGTCATCGTCGCCAGACGATGGAAGACTGCGAAGCTGTGGGGAGACGTTGACCTGATCGCATGGGATGGGGAGTACCTGTGCTTTGTCGAGGTAAAAACTCGCAGCCGACGGGACGAAATTACGGCGGAGTCCGCCGTAGACAGAGACAAACGGGAGATGCTGCAGAAGATGGCCCGGGCCTATCTGCGACGCTTCCCTGAAAAGTTGAGGGGAGAGATTCAGGTACGCTTCGATGTGGTGTCGGTATACTTGCTACCGGCCGGAGCTGAGTTCGACCTGTATCAATCCGCATTTGGATGGAGCTAAGCAGCGCATGAAGGCGAAATCCGCGCCGCATTGCTCTTATTCGCAGTCGTAACCTGCTGGAAAACATCTGATTTTGGATAAACGGTGTCTAATCAAGGTGAGGAAGAAGACGAATGACCCTGCTGAATGCGCCAGAGTTCGACAGCCAACGCGAGACGCGAAACCGCAACTTACTAATAGGCGCCGGAGTTTTGGTGTTGCTGGTAATCGTGATCGGGTTGGGCGGCTTCATGGCAGGACATGGATGGTTCTTCTCCAACCTGCCCATAGAGCACAAGGTCGATGCCTTCTTCAATGCGCTTGAAGCCAAGGACTACGACAAGGCCTTCACCATCTACACAAACGACCCCAACTGGCAGCAGCACCCAGATAAGCACGCGGACTATCCCATCAAGCGCTTCACGGAGGACTGGACGACCGAGAGCCTGGCGGGCGGCCCAATCCAATCGCATCATGTCGACATCTCGAAGACCGACGGGTCTGGCGCCTTTGGTAGCGGCGTAATCGTCGCGGTACGAGTAAACGGAAACAAAAAAATCTTCATGTGGTACCAACGCAGCGATGGAACCCTGACCGTACCCGCTCCCCACGAACTCGAATACTAGAAGACTGGACTAGCGAAAGCGCAGATCTCTTGCGGTATTGCTTCTGGTCTAGAGCCTGAGAGCGAAAACCCTGCGCTCTCGCCATTCTGCAAATCATGGGGAAGGGAAGATGTGGCAATTGTGCCACCAAAGACCCCATGATCGTTGTGCCCCGGTGCAGTTTGGACAATAGCGGAACTGTGTCACTATCGAAGCAAGACTGGCGAGCGATTAGCAGAGCCGAATTGCAGGAGTCACTTTGAAGAGCAAACTTTTCCTGACAAGGCTTGTACTTGTTCTCGCTGTCGTAACTACCTCATCCGCTCTGCATGCAGCCGACCGCCCTGAAGTTGCTCGCTGGAAGCAGGAGGCCGAACGGGTAACGATCATTCGTGACGACTGGGGCATCGCGCACGTCTACGGAAAAACCGACGCAGACGCAGTATTCGGCATGGAATACGCGCAGGCCGAGGACGACTTCAATCGTGTCGAGACGAACTATATCAACGCGATGGGTCGTCTCGCGGAGGCTGAGGGTGAGTCCAGGATCTATCAGGACCTGCGGATGAAGCTCTTTATCGACCCCGTCGCGCTGAAGAAGCAGTATGCCGTAAGCCCAGCGTGGTTGAAGACGCTGATGAACTCGTTCGCCGATGGCCTGAACTACTACCTCTGGAAGCACCCTGAAGTAAAACCGAGAGTCATCCATCGATTCGAGCCATGGATGGCGCTCTCCTTCACCGAGGGGAGCATCGGCGGCGACATCGAGCGCATCAACCTCAAACAACTCGAGGCCTTCTACGGTAAAACTCCTGTGGTCCAGGCATCTCAAACCGGCGGTGTTGTCCTCCAAGCAGCTATCGTGCACGACAGCGATCCCCTCGAGCCTACGGGGTCGAACGGCATCGCCATCGCTCCCTCGAACACCGCCGCCCACCACGCCCTGCTGCTGATCAATCCCCACACCTCATTCTTCTTCCGGTCCGAGCTGCAGATGGTCAGCGACCAGGGACTAAATGCCTACGGTGCCGCGACGTGGGGCCAGTTCTTCATCTATCAGGGGTTCAACGACCGTGCCGGATGGATGCACACCTCCAGCGGCGTGGATGCGGTGGATGAGTATCTTGAGACGGTGGAGAAGCGGGGCGATCGTTTCTACTACAAATACGGGAGCGAGGAGTGTCCGCTCACCGCAAAGCAGATTACGGTGCCGTACAAGACCAACCAGGGGATGGCGGAAAGAAAGTTCACCGTCTACCGCACCCAACATGGCCCTATCATTCGCGAGGAGAACGGCGAGTGGGTAAGCGTCCGGTTGATGCAGGAGCCCGTGAAGGCGTTGATCCAGTCTTACACGCGCACCAAAGCGAAGGACTACAAGTCATATCGCCAGACGATGGAACTCAAGGCGAACTCATCGAACAACACAATCTTCGCCGATGCCGATGGAGATATCGCGTACTTCCACGGCAACTTCATTCCCCGACGCGACACCCGCTTCGACTGGACGATGCCGGTGGATGGCAGCAATCCGGCAACGGAGTGGCATGGACTTCTTTCTGTCGACGAGACGCCACACCTGCTGAACCCCAGGAGCGGCTGGATCTACAACAGTAATAACTGGCCATGGTCCGGGGCCGGCCCGAGCAGCCTGCGAAGGGCAGACTACCCAGCTTATGTAGAGAGCGGTACTGAATCCGCGCGGGGGCTGCATGCGATCCGTGTCTTGCAGGACAAGAAGGATTTCACGATCGATTCGCTCACTGCCGCGGCCTATGACAGCTACCTCCCGTGGTTTGAAAAAACGGTTCCTGCTCTCATCAAGGCATGGGACGGGACTCCTGATACCGATCCCCTCAAGTCAAAGCTGACCGAGCAGATCAAACTGCTTCGCACCTGGGATCTCCGCTGGGGCGTGACCTCCTTACCCACGTCGCTCGCCGTCTTCTGGGGCGAGGACATCCGGCGGCACGTAGGCGAGGATCCAAAGAAGGCGGGACTCTCCGCAGAAGAGTACATCGCCAGCAGGACCTCCGCGCAGCAACTCCTGCAATCGCTGTCGACGGCGTCCGACAAACTCGCAGCCGACTTCGGCACCTGGAAAACCCCGTGGGGCGACATCAATCGTTTCCAACGCCTCACCGGCGACATCGTTCAACCGTTTAATGACGCAGAGCCTAGTATCTCCGTCGGCTTCACCTCTTCCCTATGGGGCTCGCTGGCATCGTTCGGAGCGCGCGCCTACCCGGGCACGAAAAAGTGGTATGGCACCAGTGGAAACAGCTTCGTGGCCGTGGTCGAGTTTGGCGAGAGGGTGCACGCCAAGGCCGTGACCGCCGGTGGCGAAAGTGGAGATCCGGCGTCCCCTCATTTCAACGATCAGGCCCAACGATACAGCACCGGAAATTTGCGTGATGTCTACTTTTACCGCTCTGAGCTTCAGGGGCACATAGAGCGTGAGTATCATCCTTGATCTTAAGAGCAGACCTGCTACGTAGCCCGACACATAGTCAGCCAAATATCTACAATGAATCTCCGGAGTGAATCAGGATTGAACCAGTGGACTCAGCTTCCGGTTTGGCTGCACTCTGTGGTTGCGCAAAGCCCAAATTCTGTTCTACTGCAAACCTCGCGCTTCGACGAGTTCAACAAGCAGAGCCTTCTCTTCTCCAACGCGATTCGCACCCTAGCTGCCGTTGACCTCGACGAAATACCGGAGCTCTTTCGCCAGGTTCAAGAGGCCCTCGCCAGCGGTCTCTACGTGGCGGGATACGTCGGCTACGAATGCGGATATCATTTCGAACGCTTCGATGAGATCGCTGTCCCTTCCTCCGATCTGCCGCTGGCGTGGTTTGGCATCTACCGCGCACCAGCCGTCTATAGTCATGCGACGGGATGCCTTGAAGGAGCACAGGGCTTACCGGTGACGGAACCCATCTACGAGGAGGTGTCGGAACGCTTTGCCGAGCATATTGATCTGGCAATCGCAAGAGACGATTACCGCGCGAGGATTCGAGAGATCAAGCAATATATCGCTGCCGGCGAAACGTATCAGGTCAATTTTACCGATAGAGTATGCGTTGCAACTACGCTTTCCGCCGATCAAGCATTCGGAGCGTTGCTTCGGCAACAGCCCGTGGCCTACAGTGCTCTTCTAAATATTGCCGATAACCACATTCTTTCGCTCTCTCCAGAGCTGTTCTTCAGGATTGAAGGAGACAGGATCGTCACTCGGCCCATGAAGGGCACGATGCCTCGGGGACTGGACATTGCCGAAGATGCGGAGGCAGTTCTCAGACTGCAGCACGATGAAAAAAACCGCAGTGAACATGTGATGATCGTAGACCTTTTACGTAATGATCTCGGTCGCATCTGCACCATGGGGAGCGTGCGGGTAGAAGACATCTTTTCGGTGGAGAAGTATGAAACATTACTGCAAATGACCTCGACCGTCTCGGGCACACTCAGGCGCGGACTGTCGTACTACGAAATCTTCAAAGCGATGTTTCCGAGCGGCTCGATCACCGGCGCTCCCAAGATTCGAACCATGCAGATCATTCACGAGATGGAGCAGACGCCTCGGGGAATCTACACCGGCGCTATCGGATATATCTCTCCGAATGGATCGTCCACCTTCAATGTTGCGATCAGAACGCTCGTCCTGAAAGATGGCGAGGCCCGGATGGGGGTTGGCGGTGGAATCGTTGCGGACTCGGAGCCGTCAGAGGAATACCGCGAGTGCCTGCTGAAGGCCGAGTTCCTCGTGCGTCCGCCGCGTGATTTTCAACTCATCGAGACGATGCTTTGGGATGGGAGGTTCCCGTTCCTCTCAATGCATCTGGATCGGTTGGAGTCATCTGCGGAGTACTTTAGCTTTGCCTATGACCGCGGCGCCATCACGGCACAGTTGATCGAAGCGTCGAGTCGTTTTCAACCGGAACAGCTCTATCGAGTACGTCTGCTGCTGAGTCCGACCGGGAACGTGACTGTAACTACAACGAAGCACACACCGGATGCGTCGACGGGCTTGATTCGACTGTCGCGGGAGCGTACTTCTTCGAAGGATGTATTTCTTCGGCATAAGACGACGCAACGGAAGCTGTATGAAAGCCAGTATGCCGAAGCACGAGCAAGCGGGTTCGACGACATGATCTTCCTGAATGAGAAGGAGGAGGTCACCGAAGGCACGATTACCAACATCTTTATACGGCGAGCGGACCAACTGCTCACTCCACCGGTGTCTTCCGGAGTCTTGCCTGGAGTATTTCGTCGCCATCTTCTGGAGACGACCGCAGGCGCAGAAGAACGTGTCCTGAAACTTCCCGATCTTGAGTCTGCCGATGCAGTTTTTCTCTGTAACTCCGTTCGAGGCCTATGGCAGGTCAAGCTTTTCACAGCGCTTTGAATCCATACACCTCCTCCAATATGCCTTGGAGCAGGCTCTTTCCCAGGGGGTCCCCCCGGGGTATCTTCTGGCTAAATTGCTTTGATTCATACACTTACGGTTTTCTCGATTCTGTAAAATACTCATTGCAAATGGATTACGGGTAAAATCCTCTTTACAAAGGAGTTATGGTCGACCCTTGCCGAAAGAGGAAAGCCCCAGCGACTGGCTGGGGCTTTCTTTGACTCTGTTTCTATTTTACTGGAAGGGGGGAAACTCATGGGACATGCCTAAATGGCCAGATCTCTTTTTGTTTTGTGTGGGTTAGGAAATAAGCGGGCTTGACAGCTTTCGCTGCTGAAAGACCATGTCCTGCCGGACGGGCCCACTGCGCGTGGGGCGGCCACTTCGTGGCGTTTTATCTTGTCTTGCAAGAACAATCAATTGTGGTCCTCCCGTTGGTCGGAAAATGATGATCCCGACCAACGGGAGGACCTATGCCGCTTATCCTGCCCAGACCGGTATACATGCCACGAAGTGGCCGCCCCACGCGCAGTGGGCCCGTCCGGCAGGACATCTCTTCTAAGGAGCAACAGAGAAGGTTGCGTGTTCCGCGGCTGTCGAATCGTTCCCTGCCCACAGGTCGAAGACTCCAGGCTCCACGGACCATTGATGGGTCTGCGGGCTCCAGAAGCCGAGATCTTTGGCCGGCAGCGCGAGGCTCACCGTTCGCTTCTCCCCAGCGCCAAGGTGCAGGCGCGTAAAGCCTTTCAACTCGCGTCGCGGCCGGGACGCACTGCCTGAACGTTGGTGCGTGTAGAGTTGCACCACCTCATCGCCTGCGATAGCGCTGGTGTTCTCAACATCAATCGTCACAGTCAGCGATCCATCGGTGTGCATGGTGGAGGAGCTAAGCTTCAGGCCACCAATCTTGAAGCTGGAATAGCTTAGCCCATAACCAAAGGGATACAGAGGCGCACTGGAGGCATCCCAGTATCGCGCGGTTAAGTCGTCAGGTATCTGGGTAAGGTTTTGTGCATAGTAAAGAGGGACTTGACCGACACTGCGGGGCCAGGTCACGGGTAGCTTGCCGCCAGGGTTCGCATCGCCCAGGAGCAGGTCGGCTACAGCATTTCCCCCCTCTGTGCCCGGGTACCAGGCTTCGAGAATGGCGGGAACATGCTGCGAGGCCCAGGTAATATCGAGCGGTCGACCATTCAGCAAGACGAGCACGATGGGCTTGCCTGTAGCAACAGCAGCCTCCAACAGCTGCTGCTGTTTTCCGGGAAGTGTGAGTGTCGAACGGGAGGCCCTTTCGCCACTCATATCCTGCGCCTCGCCCATGACCAGAACCGCAACGTCGGACTTTTTGACAGCCTCCAGAGCATGCTGAAATTCAGCATCGCGTTCCGGCTGCGTCTTCAAGACTGCCCTTGGGCTGACAAACTGGTCATCGAAGATGGAGGTTCCTCCACGATCGATCTCGACTCCCTTGGCGTAGTTGATGGTTACTGTTGAGCCGAGCTTTCTGCGAAGGCCTTCCAGAACGGTGACAGTGTTTTCAATATTGCCTGCGATACTCCATGATCCCATCGTGTCCGGCTTGGAGTCGGCGATCGGCCCCACCACAGCGACGGAGGCAATCGAAGGCTTGAGCGGAAGCAGGTTGCCTTCATTACGCAGTAGAACTGCGGTCCGCTGCGCAGCGACTCGTGCCGCTTCATGTTGAGCAGTCGAGCTTAATTCCGCCTTCGCGCGGTCGAGCGAAGCATAAGGCTGACGGAAGAGTCCGAGACGGTATTTCATGATAAGAATGTCGCGAACCGCGTCGTCGATGGTCGACTCTTTAACGGAACCATTCTTGACCGCGGCGGGCAGATAGTCGCGAAAGACGTGGCTGGTCATCTCCATGTCAACGCCCGCGTTGACCGCTCGGACTGCGGCGTCCGCAGGATCTGCGGCAAAGCCGTGCGTCGCGAGGCTTTCCACCGAATCCCAGTCGCTGACCACAAAGCCCTTAAAACCCCACTTCTCGCGAAGCACATCGTGGAGCAGAAACCTGTTCCCCGTCGCGGGAACGCCGTTCAGATCCATATAAGCGCTCATCACTGAACCTGCTCCGGCCTCGACCGCGGCCTGGAAGGGGGGTAAATAGACATTCCACAATTGCTCATCGGAGATATTCGAAGAGTCGTAGTCGCGTCCACCGTCTGCGGCTCCATAGCCGGCAAAGTGCTTTACGCTGGCGAGGATGTGCTCTTCGCCGCCAATGGTATCTCCCTGAAATCCGCGGACCTGGGCCGCCGCCATCCGCGAGCCGAGATAGGGGTCTTCGCCCGCGCCCTCCATGATGCGGCCCCAGCGTGGATCCCTGGCGATGTCCACCATCGGCGCGAAGGTCCATCGTATGCCAACCGCACTGGCTTCTTTGGCTGCCATGCGCTGCGCTTGCTCGGCCTGAGCCGGATCCCAGGACGCAGCGAGCGCCAGCGGAACGGGATAGATCGTCTTGAACCCGTGAATCACATCAAAGCCGAAGATCAGCGGGATATGCATTCTGGTCTGCTCGACCGCGATGTGCTGAAGGCGGTTGATCTCAATCGGGTTGGTGATGAAAAGAAAGGAGCCTGCCTGTTCCTTGCGAATGCGTTCGTCGTGCGTGACGGAGTCCGCTTCGCGGAATCCGATCTGCGTCATCTGGCCCACCTTCTCTTCCAGCGTCATCTTGCTAAGTAGCTCGTTTGCAAAGCGGAGTCCCTGGGAATCCTCGGCCTGTAAAGCAACCGGCGCGCCCTGTTGTTGCGCGGGCAATTTCGAGGCCGCAAGAAGGAGGAAGAGAGAAAGAGTAAGGCAAGGGGAGGTCGCGTTTTGAAAGAAGGCGCGTGCATTACGCAAGAAAGGCATAGATAAACTCCGAACTGCGGTTGGCGACGTTATGGACTTCAATTGAGCGTTTTGGCCTGAAGATTTAAGGTTCCTTGCGTCGTGGGTGCAAGTCTCCGTTATTCAGCCGTCGGCCAAACCATATTAGACAACCGTTTGTCTAAATGTCCATCTTCTTTTGCGTCGCTACAAGCTTTGCAGTCTGGCGAGAGCATCTCAAACCAGAGGCGTAGCCCGGAGTGGCGATCTGGGGTCCCCTTATTGCGGTGAATAGGATCGCCGTTTCGTTGAGTCGGGTGGGCCCTCCATGCTAAGATAAGGATTCGGCAGAGTCCCTTGACACGGTAGAGGTCAGTGGTCCGATTTTTTTTGTGCCCTACCGCGTCCACGGCCCCGTTTGAGCCTTGCATCACTCAGGTTCGATTTCCGGGGAGCTTCTGCGATACGAGATTGGAGCAATAGTCATGGCAGCTAAATGTGATCTCTGCGGCAAAGGCCCGCAGTTCGGTAATAACATCTCCCACGCCCACAACACCACGCGGCGCCGCTGGAACGTCAACCTTCAGGCCGTCAAGGCGCAGGTGAACGGTGTGAGTCAGCGCATGCGCGTCTGCACCAGCTGCATCAAGACCGGCAAAGTCGTCAAAGGCTAAGCTAGAAAACTCCGAAACAAGTTGCCCCAGCCACGTCGTCCATGGCTGGGGCTTTTCCTGTTTTTCTGCGATTTTTACTGCTTATTGAAGTTCAACGACGCGCTATTGATGCAATAGCGCATTCCCGTTGGCTTTGGTCCGTCCGGAAAGATATGCCCGAGGTGGGCCCCGCAGGTCGCGCACCGCACCTCGACCCGCTTCATCCCCAGCGAGTTGTCCTCGATCGCCTCGATCGCCTCCGGCGACACTGGGTTCCAGAAACTCGGCCAACCGCTGCCGGAATCGAACTTCTTGTCTGAGGTAAACAGGGGCGCGTTGCAAGCCCCACAGTGGTAGATCCCGTCGTCGTGGTTATTCACCAGCGCCCCGGTAAACGCCCGCTCTGTCCCGCCCTCACGCATTACATGAAACTGCTCCGGGGTTAGCAGCTCGCGCCACTCGGCTTCCGTCTTGTGTACCCTCTCGCCCTTTTGGGGCGTTATCTCGGCCATGTTCAAGCCTCCTGTCTTAGCTTTATCTATTAGATGCCCGGCCGTTGGTTATGCTTCAGCCGTCTCTTTCGCGATCACTTCAATCTCGACGAGCGCATCCTTCGGCAGTCCTGCTACAGCGACCGTGGATCGTGCCGGCGGTACGACGCCCTCGGGTGCGAGATACCTGGCATACACCTCATTCATCGCGGCAAAGTCGCCCATCGACTTGAGGAATACAGTCGTCTTGACGACATGGATCATGTCCAGCCCGGCCTGCGCCAGTACGGCCTTCACGTTCTCCAGCACCCGGGTGGTCTGCTCGGTGATCCCGCCGGGGACCAGTTGTCCGGTGGCCGGATCCAGACCAACCTGCCCGGAGGCGAACAACATATCGCCGATTCGAACCGCCTGCGAATAGGGGCCGATAGCGGCTGGAGCGGCTTTGGTGGAGATTGCGGTTTTGCTTTGATTGCTCATAGTCGCTAAGTTTATCTCCTTCTTCGACCTGCGCAAACAAGTGCGAGATCGAGCGCCTTTTCGGTGAGGAAACAGTGAATTTTATTCGCTTTCGCCCGCATTGCGCCGCAATCGGTCCTATTATTGTCGCGAGGTGACAACATGGGAATTATGGACATGATTCAATCACTCGCTGGCCAGACCGGGCAGGCTGCAGGAACCGATCAGGCAAAGGTTGCAGGCGGTTTCATCGAAGCACTCACGCAACATCCCGAAGGCATCCAGGGTGTGCTCGACGCTTTCAAGAACAACGGCATGGCCGAGCATGTCGGCGCATGGGGCACCGGTGCGACTACCACCGCAACCCCGGAGCAGGTCCAACAAGGGCTCGGCGGAACCGGCCTGATTGAGAAGACTGCCGAGAAGGCCGGTGTCTCTCCGCAGGTCGTGCAGATAGCGTTGGCAACCGTGCTGCCGATGGTCATCCAGCACTTTGCACCGAACGGGCAGGCGACGCCGACGAGTTCCATGGGCAGCATGGCCCAGTCGCTTCTCAGCAAATTCGCCTAGGGGCGGCGCAGTTCGGTTCGCCGGCACGGTGGTCCTGACAGAACCCTTGCCACAATTCTGGACGACGCTCACGTATTACAACAGCACGGTCAGCCAAGGCTGACCAAGGAGAGGTGCGCTATGGCAGATCTAAATCAGTTGAAACAGAAGTACGCTCCGGTGATCGACACCATCCAGAAGTTCGGCCCTTATGGCGCGACCCTGGACTCCGTAGACCTTGATGGCGAGAAGCTGCACCTGAAGGGCACCGTTCCTTCCACGGTTGTCGCCAACCGCGTGTGGGACCAGATCAAGAAGGTCGACCCCACCTACCTGGATCTCGAGCACGAGATTTCGACCAGTGGCGGGGACGAACAGCCCTACACGATCAAATCTGGCGACACGCTGTCGGCCGTCAGCCAGCTGTTCTACGGCAGTGCCAGCAAGTACCCCGAGATAGCGAAAGCTAATGGAATCGCCGACGCGAACAGCGTTCGAGTAGGCGCCACGATCAATCTACCGGTACTTTCTTAGGACATCGCCGCTGCCCTGGGTACCCTCCTCCCGGGGGGGTGGGGTATTTTTGGCGTAAATTACTTGTATTCAACATCTTGCAGAGGTATAAACATACTTGACTAACCCAACGACGCCCTTTTTGGGTGTAGGTTTGTGTGGTGACGAGTTCCAAATCTGTCGAGAAATCTGGACAGGGCCGCCGGCCAAACGAAATGCTGAGATTCAATGACGCCCTGAGAGGGGTTATGCAGGTGCCCAAAGAGGATCTGAAAGAGCTCCGCCTGTCAGGAAAAGGCCGCCAACGCCGATAAACCCAAAACGTGGCCCTAAACCTGCCTGTAAATGGTAGTAAGGAAAGTTGTATTTGCAACCTGATGAGTCTCGGGTACCGTTTAGATCATCACACTAAGGTGTGTAATGTGTCGTCCTTGTCTCATAACGTCTCATAACGTCGCATATGGTCGCAATTTGGCCTTGATTGTCTTCAGTTGTCACTGTAGGCTTACACACGTACCCAATGGAGTGGGAGGATAATATGGCTGCACAATTGAGCGAGGAAGGACGATTTCCGGCTGTTCAAGAAATCAGTGAAGCAGAGTATAACCGCTTCGTCCACACATGCCAAAATGCGCCGGAGCCTACAGAAAAACTCAAGGCGCTTCTTGCGCCATCGAAGGCGAAAGATACTTGGCGATAACAGCAGAAAACATTCATATAAAGCCCCTTAGAACAGAAGAACATGTTCGAGGGGCTTTTTCCTGCACTGTGCAAAAATTCAGAATTACTGTCGCAATAATATTCATAAGCAAAATGACGCTTATCAAGTGCGTGCATATGTAGCTTGTAACGGGGATTCTCTGGATGTACTTGGCTACTATTATCTAAACTTGACCTCATACAAAATAGGCCGCCTCGACGATAAGGCAGATGAAAAATTCAAGCGCGTCGATGCGGTGCCTGCTGTGTACCTTGGAATGATAGGAGTACGTACCGACTGTCAAGGACTCGGCATCGGTAAACTCCTAATGCGGGATGCAATGTTGAGGACAGTGCAAATTGCCGAATTGGCGGGGACATATGCCCTTGCGCTGGATGCCTTAGACGATAAATTAGTCGCCTACTATAGCCAATTCGGATTCCAAACCTTCAAAGATCCCGAGAAAGAAAAAGGGGGAATAGAGATGTTTCTTCCTCTAAAGACAATTCAAGCTGCTATTAGCGGAACAGCCAGATTAGCCGTCCCTATCCGCTCGTGGGGTCAGGTTTCGGCCCTCGCTGCTTCCGGTAAGGATTAGGCTTGCGCTCTTTCCCTAACCTTGCCCGTGAGTTCCGCATAAGTAAGCCGACGATTAGATACCTGAGACAAGGCCAGCAGGAAGCGGTCTGAGTCGTTCATGGGTTGTCCTTCGTTGCGCGGTTGTTGAAGCGGAACATTTGCTCATCCAGGTAGCGGTCTAAGTGGAACGGCTCAACGCAGACATAGGTACCAGCGCAGATTGCACAGGGCTGAAGAACCGCCGTCGCCATTGTTTGAGAAGTCTAGGCATTAACTATTTTCATTTCAATAATATTCGAGGGACTGCTGCCGTGCGGATAGGACGTCCTCCCAACGCGTGCGGCGCATCTCCATCGCGAGACCCAGAAAGAGGGTCAACCCACATCACGTGGTCACACACCGGCCGGCCGTATGCCCTCTAAGTGGCGGCAGGCTGCATCTCGGCGACTTCGATGCGATTGCGGCCGGCGGACTTGGCCTCGTAAAGGGCGTCGTCGGCCGCCTGCAGCACGGGGTTGCCGACGGACTCCGGAGTCAGAGTCTGGGTTGCGCAACCGATGCTCACCGTGACGACACCATGAGGGTTGCCCGCATGGGGAAGACGGCAGAGCTGGACGGCGCTGCGAATCCGCTCGGCCACCAGCTGCGCTCCCCAGGTGTCGGTGTTTGGCAGAACGGCGACGAACTCCTCACCGCCATAGCGGGCTAACAGGTCGGATGTGCGATGAAGGGCCGCCTGCGCGGCTGCGGCGACTTGGCGCAGGCAGGCATCGCCCATCATGTGTCCGTAGAGATCGTTGTAGGCCTTGAAGTGGTCGACGTCGATCATCAGCAGGGAGAGCATGTTTCCGTCACGCATGGCGCGCCGCAGCTCCCGATCCATGGTGTCGTCGAACTGTCTGCGGTTGGCGATACCCGTAAGACCGTCGACCAAGGCGAGATTTGCCACCCTGGAAAAGGCGAGGTTCAACTCCTGCTCGGCGGCTTTGCGGCTGGAGATGTCCCGCACCACGTTGACGAAGCCGATGGGCTTGCCGGTGGCCTCGTTGCGATACAGCCGGATGTTTGCCTCCATCCATAGATAGCTTCCGTCCTTTTTGCGACAGCGGTAGGCCAGGGTCTCGACCGGCCTTCCCTCACGGCAGTTGTCCATTAGGGCTGCCAGCTTCGCGGTGTCGTCGGGATGGACGATCTGGCGGTAGTCGTGGTCCAGCATATCCTCCGGCTGCCAGCCGAGAACGGTGGTGATGGCCGGCGAGACGTAGCGGCGTTCGCCGTAAAGGTCTGTCAGAACAATGACATCGTTCGAGGCCTCAGCCAGCAGACGGAAGCGGTTTTCGCTGCCCTGAAGGCTGGCTTGCAGGCGCTCTCTCTCTGCGATGACGATATCGAGGACGCAGACCACCAGCAGCGAGACGCCGAGGAAGACCCGCAGAGCCCCGTCGCGCAG
>Ga0209624_10001541_pt1 | contig 17870 bp, 14 predicted proteins | sample JacPinW_OM2H0_O1_FD_188565 | JGI IMG/M metagenome (GOLD analysis project Ga0209624, IMG submission 188565) | Forest soil microbial communities from Algoma, Ontario, Canada - Jack Pine, Ontario site 1_JW_OM2H0_O1 (SPAdes) (version 2) | ecosystem: Environmental > Terrestrial > Soil > Boreal...
AGCCGAACGTTATCAGCCTCAGACCGTTGCGGAGTTCGTCGGTCTGGAAAAACCCAAGCGCATCATGGAAAAGTTCTGCGCTAATCCGTATCCGAGCGCATGGCTGTTCGTAGGTCCATCGGGTACGGGAAAGACTTCGATGGCGCTGGCTATCTGCAAGGCTGTGGGCGGAGAACTGCATCACATCCCCTCGCAGTCTTGCGACCTTGCCACGGTCAAGTCTGTGACCGACCGTTGCCAGTACTATCCGCGCGTATTCGAGACCGGGCAGGTTGGAAGGTTTCACTTCGTGCTAGTGGATGAGGCTGACCGGATGAGCTATCCCGCTCAGCTTGCGTTCCTGTCGAAGCTTGACGCCACGGCATTTCCGCCTAATACGATCTTTGTGTTCACTTGCAACGCGGTCGATTCGCTCGAAGGCAGATTCCTTAGCCGTTGCCGTCGTGTGGATTTCTCTAGCTACGGGATGTCGGAAGGAATCACTGGCTTATTGCAGCGGGTTTGGGATGCCGAGACACATAGCCCGGACAAGCCGAACTTTGCACGGCTGGCGAAAGATAGCGCGAACAACGTCCGGGATGCGCTCATGGCCCTGGAGGTCGAACTGCTCAGTGCGGCGTGAAGTCGAAACGGCATCCTCCCCGTGCCGTCCGCTGGTATGGCCAGCGCTGACGAGACCAGATAACGGTTGCAGTCGATTCTAAGCACTGCTAACTTAAACGGGCTATGGCAGAACATTGCACGATCCACACCGATACCGAACTCGTCGTCGTGAAGTATTGCCCCGCGTGTCGTGGTCAGGCTGGCGGAGAGAATGCCGCGAAAGGCATGAGCGCGTCGGAACGGACTGCGCGCGCGCGAAAGGCAGTCCGGGCAAGATGGGCCAAGGCTAAGAAGAAAGCGAAGAGGAAAAAGTAAGAGAATGCTCGTTCTGTTACATTTTCTGCCTTCTGACCCACGCTAAGCCGTTCAAAGCCGGTGCGAGCGTCGCGAGCATTTTTCAATGTTCTATTACATTATTGCGATTCCGAGAGGGGAACTATGGCGAAGCGAGCGCGGATGACTTTCCTAACCACCGCAGAGATCCTCGCCGTGTTGCGAGAGGCCAAGGCGCGATCAGCGCGTGACCATGCAGCCATCTTGATGACCTACCGGCACGGGATGCGGGCGAGTGAAGTGTGCAGCCTCAAGCTTACGGACCTGGACATGAAGAATCGGCAGGTAGAGATCAAGCGCGTCAAGGGTTCGCTGCGTACCGTCCAGCCTCTTGCGGAACATGCCGGAAACAATCGCGCACTATTCGATGAGGTCCGGGTTCTCAAAGCGTACCTGGCGGAGCGCAACGAAGATGGGTCAGGCTATCTCTTCCTAAGCCAGAAGGGCTCGGCGCTGACTACGACGCAGTTTTACAGGATATTCCGCGACATCGCACTGGCTGCAGGCGTCGCACGCGAGAAGGCGCATCCACATTCCTTGAAGCACAGCCGTTGCACGAATCTGATTGCGAGCGGCGTCAACCTGATGGAAGTCCGGCAGTTAGTTGGTCACAAGTCCATCGGCTCAACGGTGCAGTACATTGCAGTCTCGGATCAGCAGGCCGCGCAAGCCGCTCGGCGAGCCGATGCGCAGATGTTCTAGCGAAGTTATAAATTTTCTACGGCTTTAGTCGCGAGTTTCGCCAAAGCTGCTTAACTCTTATTGCGCCACGCAAGCCCGGCGGCTACGTTTGCCGCACGATTTCGAAGCAGTGACAGCGACGCGGCTGATCTACGGTCTTCGTTTCCCTTGACTTGAGAATCATCGAGCAATGTCGTAACGGGATGGCTGAGGCCTACTTGAGCAGCTATACGGCTCTCACGGCGTGTTGCGACTCTGTAACCGGCCGAGTAGCCCTGACAGTGACTCTGTGTGACCTGCGCGAAAGGCTTCGTCAGACTGACACGATCATTGATGAAATACGACATTCACGTTCGGGGATGCGAAATCGAGTACGAAATTCCCGATCACCAGATCGGGCTTGCCGTCGCGGTTGAGATCCGAAGTCACCATCGCGACAACATCCGCGCCCGATGCAAAGAAAGATCTAGTGAACTGCCCATTCCCGCTGTTGAACAAGATGCAAGCTTGTTGGCTGCCTAACAATCCAACAGCCAGATCCACCTTCCCGTCGCCGTTAAAATCCCCTACCGAGATAGCCCCCGGATATTGTCCTGGATCGAGTACGGTTCCCTGATAGAACGTACCGTCGCCATTGCTGTAATAGATCGCAATCGATGTCCCACCCGGAAAGTTGATGGCGATATCGTCTTTTCCGTCTCCGTTAAAATCAGCAACTACAGCTATGACCCCGTTATCCAATGGGGCGGCACCGCTCGAACTTACCAATTGGAAAGAGCGATTGCCCGTGTTCAAGTACGACCCATAGCCTGTCGCGATGTCCAGCTTCCCGTCACCATTGAAGTCACCAATAAGAAAGTCCGGCCCCCAACTGGCATTCGGCACAGATACGGGCGTGAACTGATAGGCTCCGTTCCCATAGAAAATCTGACCCGAAGCGGCGACGATGTCCGGATATCCGTCACCATCCATATCAGCTACCGATACTTCTGCCGTTTGCTGTCCGATCGTGATCGACGACGAGGAAAAGTTCGGTGTACCGTTGTTGGGCCAGGTTTCTAGAGTGAGATTGCCGCCGAGCAGATCGACAACACCTTTGCCCGTCAAATCCGAGACCATGAAGCTATTGGGATCGGTGCTGGCGGCAAACTGAAACGACGTACCCCCCTGATTCAAGAAAACCGTTCCAGGTATGCCATCAATGGCATCTCCGCCGACAAAGATGTCAGGGAGGCCGTCGCCATTGATGTCGCCTGTCGATAGTTCCGTCATCGTCGAAGGCGCCAACGCGAGCGGAGAAGGGAAGTTCCGATCCTTGCGCCCCAACGAAAGCGAGACGAAGTTTTCACGATCCGGCACAACCACATCGGGAATTCCGTCCCCGTTGAAATCTCCGACCGCAACATATTCACCCTGGGGGCCTACCACGGGTGTCGGCGTGAAGTTCCCATGTCCATCTCCAAACAAATAGACAATCTCCGATGGCTCCAACCCTGAGGGTCCGGCCAAATCTGGATATCCGTCATGATCGAAATCCCCAGGTGCCAGAATTATCTGACCATACGGAAACGCCACGCTGGTCGTCTGAATAAACGAACCATTCCCGCTACCCGCAAACGAGTACATCTGAATCGATGAGCTGTTTGAAGCCTGTGCTAACACGACCAGATCAGGAATACCATCGAGGTTGAAGTCAATAACGGTGGCAACACCTATGATTCCGTTGAGACCGCCAGCTTGTCGATCGCTGAACTGCCCGCCACCCTGGTTCCACAAGATGTGGAAAGTGGAGTCTGTCGCAACGTAAAGAAGGTCTGGCTTGCCGTCTCCGTCGAAGTCTGCTATCGAGTAGTCTCGATAGTTTCCTTGGTAGGCGGCAAGCTGTACAGGTGCAGCGAAGTTGCCACCGGTGTTTTTCAACCAGACGATCGTACCGGACAGTCCCGATAGAGATTGCACCGCCAGCGTCAGATCAGCTTTGCCGTCGCCATCTAAATCAACGAGATCCGCAGTCGCCGGATAGTTTCCATTGACCGTTTGCTGCGTGACTGGCGGCTGAAAGTTTCCATGGCCATCTCCAAGCAAACTCGTGACCGTAGAGGTTCCAGAATTAAACGTCGTAACGGATATCAGGTCGATGGTGCCGTTTCCATCGATGTCTCCCGTGGCCAATGCATAAGGCGGGTAAGGCACGGATATGTAATGTGGAGCTGCAAGGGTACCGTCAGCTTGGCCGTCAAGAATGGCGATGCTTGCATGATTGGAAATTCCGGGACCCGGCATGATGACATCGGCACGCCCATCACCGTTCGTATCCGCCGCAACAATAAACGTAGGATCGTTGAGATCTTCCGCTACCAGAAAGCCTGGAATAGCCTGCATCACGAACGGTCCCGGCTGTGCTGCATATGCGGTGTACGGGAGGGAGTTGGAAGTTTGTCCTCCTTCTTGCACGGAGAACTGATGCGTGCCCGCCTGGGCGCTCAGGGAAATGTTGACCTCAGCTTGCAGTGTGCCTGAGTCGGTGAAGGTAGTCAGAGGGGCAGGCTGTCCGTCGATCAATACTTGCGACTGTTGCGTAAAACCTTTGCCGTAGATCGTCACTCCTCCCACAGGAAGCCCCACCATTACGACAGAGGGTGACAGGAGTACGACCGAAAAAGTAGGGCTTTCGCTACCACCGCCTCCGGTTCCAGACGAACTGTTACTACTCCCCCCGCAGCCGAATAGCGCAATCGTTAGGGAAACCACGATTACGAAAATCGAACTCCGTTTCGCACACATCGTTGGCCAATATATCGGAATCAAGAAGATCGCGCATTTATCCAGCCGGGCAGACTTGCGCATCGTCACGTTCCCATCGCGATTTCACTGTTCGTGTATCGCCAGCGCTAAGCATCGCGCTCCTTGCCTTTGAAATGGTCGCACTTCATAGACGCTACGCTAAACGAGCACGCAGCGAAACGCGTCATAGATGTAACCGGTCGCCATCGTACATGTACCACAAGCAGCTAGTCCGACACCTGAGTGGCCAACACAACGAACTCTGACTTGCCTTCAGTCGATTCGATTGTGCGGATACGCACCAGCGAACGACCCGCCGCATCTCGCGATTGTGACAAGACCCTACACTCCAGACCTCCCATCTGCGGGTATGTACTGTCCGCATCAAGCAATTCGGCGGTAAAAATAGGCACCTTATCCACGAACGTGTGCACGATCCCTTCTGCATCCTTGAGCTTCCCTTCCACGACCCCCGGATTGTGAGGATCGATGAAGCGCGTTATTTGGACTGCGACTTTGTTGATCTTGTTTTCCATCGAGAAAATCCTCTGCCGACATTTGGTCCATGGGCAATCGCTCTCTGTGACAGATAGCACATTACCCTATTCGATTGGGTCTTCCAAAGGCTTACGAACAATATCCTTCGTTAAGTCGATATATCGCTCTAGTGTCATAGGGCCTTTGTTAGTAATCTCCCAATGTCCTTTCGCTCCGATTTGAGTAAACTCCAGTTCCGGAGGAAGCATCTGCACTTCGGTTACTTCTCCGAATTTGCTTACCTTAGCTGGATCTTCATTAACCGATAAGCCCCTCCAGCGGCCAAGACCATCAGGGGTGAGGTTTCCTACGGCGTCGACCTTCACATCTATACCCGGCCTAACAGTGTATGGCCCACCACGGTACATGGAGGCCAGGACTAAGTTTCCATCGCTGCCCCGGACAAAGTCTTTTGCCCCATATACCAATTCCCCGCTCGCGGCCTTGGAGATCGCTTGATCCCATTTCTGATAAATCCCGTTGATAGTGGATGTAGAAGCACCACGTAGAAACTCAACTTGACCGCTGTTTGCGGCGACGTTGTTAACGAGCCACTGTCGTTCTCGTTCAAACGCCGCAGGAAGCTCCGCGTTTGTCACCACCTCACCATACTTCCAGGAATTCACAAAACGTTCCTTGAGGTCGCTCCACCACCCGTGGCCGTCGAGATCCGCACGACTCAACGGGTTGTTCCTGACATACCCGTAGAGATTGAGGGTCTGCGGATCGCCGAAGCTAGCGTACGGTACAGTTGTAGGTCTGGCGGCCCAGTCCGGGGTCATGAACCTGCCGAGGCTTGAGCCGTAGTATCTCGCCCCAATCTCATCGAGGCCAGATTCGGAATCGCGTTCTTTGCCGGTACAACGTGACCTGACACGGTTTTCGACTGCGAGAGTTCGCAACCCTAGTGCAGTCGTGGAGTTAGACCACGTGATGCCCGGATGCAGTGCAGGATTTTTGCCCGCGACCCCCTGATGCGGTTTTTCGAGGTTGACCATGCACGAGGCCAGCGGGGGATCGGCGCAGCACAGCGGGAACGGGGAGAGGATTTCTTCTTTAGCCGTCGTTGTGAAGGGCGCAAACACTGACGAACATTGTAGGTCAGCGAGTGAAGGAAAGCAGCTTAAAAAGCCTACTCCTCGTGGTCCTCGTCAGGATCACGATCAAGCGCCGTGAGCAGTTCCGTAATCTCTGCATTGGTAGGCTGCGGCGGCGGCGGCGCGTTGTCTTTCTCGATGAACGCCGTGGGATGAGTCGCCGCGTACACTTGTTGCAGCGCGCGGATCGCTACGTGTGTGTAAATCTGCGTGGTCTTGATGTCCTCGTGGCCGAGGATTTGCTGGATGTACCGGATGTCGGCTCCGTTCTCGTGCATGTGCGTCGCCATGCAGTGGCGCAAGAGATGGCACGGTCTCTCCCTTCCACCCCGTGCGCAGCACGGCTAAAAAACCTCGATCCCCCAAACCCACCTCCCGGAGCACCACCGCCCGCCCTCACCGTGCCGGAATCACCTCGCTTCCGGGTAGCGAATCGGCGGCATGGCAGCGGAAAACGCGAGTAATCGGACCGGGATCAGGGCGCGGATTGGCGGCTAAAAGAAAAATTCTCACGGGCAATCAGAGTACGTACCCTGATCCTCATCCGTTTCCGAATCGCATGCCCTTGCCGCCCAGGAACGTCAGCGGCGGCTATCGAGCGCGTCGGTCTGATTCAGTTAGGCTTGAGCTTCGTCCCGCTGTTCTCCAAGAGCCGTACTTCCGGTGGGCCGTAGGCTGCCACGTCAATGAGATGGTTCTGGCAGATAAGCTTGTAATGCAAGATCGGCTCGAAGTGGCCTCCAGTGTTGCGGGCAAGCAGGTCGAGAAAGTGCGATTTGGTGTATACCCGAAACAGCTTGCCAGTGTAAACCTCGTCCTCATAGCTCCCGCCAGAACCCACAATCTCTTCGGTAACAAGATAGGCTACGTAGCGGGTCCACTGGAGTTCGAACCTCCGGCAGCCCTCGACTGCCTTGATCGGCCAACTCCCCCTTCGGATTTCGGCGAACGGGCTGGTTGGGTCTGGCGTCGATATGGTCTGCGTGTGATCTGCAATCGCCTCTTCAACAACAAGGCGCAATGAGTTTTCTTCGGGTTCGGAGATACTGTGCAATAACAGATACTTCGCTTCATTCAAATGCGAAACGATTTCGTCCTCGCCCGTATTCACGGCTTGTCCCCTTTGTGTGGCACACATAGCTTAGTACCTGTATTTGGTAATAGTGCGGCCCGCGGCGTCCTGGATCGCCAAGGTTGTCGCACCAGAGCCTCCGGTGCTCTGGTAAAGAACTGCTTTAGAGCCGTCGGACAGCGTTTTGACTTTGGTGCTGCCGTACACTGCCTCCGTGCCCTGCAAGCTCTCATAGTCTTTAGCCGCCTGCTCCAATCCACCCGCTTTTCCAATCAGTTCCGCACCCTTTCCAAAAGCAGCTCCTTCTCTGAGAAGGACGCCACCTTCGCGCAGTGCTGCGACCTCGGGAAGGATTGCCATCGCCATGCTCGGGCCGTTGCAGCCTGGTCCACCCGAAGCACACGTCGCCAGCAGCATCGCAGGCGCGGAATACATCCACCCAAAAGCCATCAAGCCCTTCGCGGCAAGGTTCACACCTGGTGCGGCTAGTACTCCAGCCTGACCGAGCGCTTGCTGAGCAAATGGATTCAGCGGTACATCGCCATTGGTGAGGTAACTGGCTGATGTGTTGTTATCCACGCCGTTTGTTGTTCCGGTCAAGGTCAGGGAGTCGCCACTGATCTGCGCGTTTGTGACCGCGCCTTGCACCCAGTACCCGCCGGTGTTTCCACACTCACCTGAGCTGCTGCTTTGATCGACGCTCTCCACTCCACTGCCGGAGTTGTTAAGGTACACGCAGTCGTGGCCATCATCATCGGTGTTGCTCGTTGGGTTGTTCAGCGCATATTCGTACAGATTCAAGCTCTGCGGGTTATCTCGATCCCAATAAACCAACGACTCGTCAGGCTTCATGAAGCGCCCGATGGAAGAGCTGTAGTACCTAAACCCAAAGTTATCCAGCCCGCTTTCGCTGTCGCGTTCTTTGCCGGTAAACCGGTAATGCTGTGTCACGCTCGGACAATAGTCGTTCGAAACCGCCCCGTACGGATAATAGTCGATGTCCTGTTCGCACGAACTGCCGGTCGCATTCTCTACGACGCTATGTGACCCGAGATGGTCGGAGAAGTAGTAGTGCACAACATTACCCGAAACATCGCGCCGTGAAATGCGCCTACTGCCGAAGAAAATATATTCCTCTTGGCTGGAACCGGTAAGGCTGCTTTCTGAAATGGGGTCGCCAGTCGGCCCTCGCCAATAGAGCGTCCCAGTTGATCCGCTGGTCTTTGCTACTCGATTCCCGTCGCCATCGTAGTAGTAGTTGGTGCTACTCGTGAAGACGAGTCGATTCTCCGCGTCATATTTTAAGGCTGACCCATTGTTGATCATGTTACCGGCGGTGTCATAACTAAAGCCGGTCAGCTGGTTGTTTGAAAGTGCCGATGTATTCAGCCCTTCAGAATGCACCTTGCCGGTTATTCCGGTCTCGTTCGTGAGGTTGCCCCAGGCATCGATTGTGTAGGTTTCGCCCCACTCCGTTCCGCTCGATTGTGCGCTGGCAATTCTGTTCAGATAATCGTAGGTGAAGATTTGCGTTCGCGTGTTGTCACGATTGTTAACGATCTGGTAGACATTCCCGTTATCGCCGGTGGTGTTCTTCGGGAAATTGCAAGGAGATGGCTGCGTGATTGCCGCGCCTAGGTGAAAGTCAAAACACTCGCTAAAGACGCTCCCCGATGCTCCCGTAGCAGAAAGCAAAATCGGCTGCAGGCGGCTGTTGTACGCGTTCGATACGGTGACGCTCGCACCGTTGGTCATCCCCGCCAGCTCTCCCGGCGGGGCGTAGCTGGCTGCCTGTACATAATTGTTCACGGTGTCTTTGGCTGTCGTGGGCCGATCGTCTCCTCCCATCGTATATGTAATCACATTCGACGTTCCTGGGTAGGTTACGGTTTTGAGCGAGCCTTCGAGAAAATATGTACAGGAAGTCGTTTGGGTTTGACCGTCAATATTGCGCTTCTCACTGAGTGCTCGCCCCAACTGATCGTGGCTCCACGAAGTAGCGCCTGACCCATCACACATCGCTGTCCTCCGGCCGACCGGATAGCTATCGGTGAGGCTCGGAGGCGTTGTGTTGCACCCCGTCAGCGCGACACCATCGTAGCCGTAGCTCGCACCCGCGGTAGTAGGATTACCGTAAGAATCGACATAGGATTTGCTGATCAGACGATTCAGCTTGTCGTATTTGTAGGTCGTTACCACGGTCGCGCCACCTCCGATCGGCTGGTTGGGTGAGGGAGCCGTCTTGGTCACAACATTCCCATCCGCATCGTAGGTATACGCGATCGTGCCAGATTCAGGATTACCAGCACTCGTTAACTCAGAAAGTGAGTCGTACCCGAAGCTGCGGGCACGTGCCGTACCCCCTGGGCTTCCTTTTTGGTTTACGGAAAGCAGGTTCCCGAGGGCATCATACGTGTAGTCCGTTTCGTAATTTGAGTGTGAAGGGTCTTCCCACACGCCGGTCACCCGTCCGAGACCATCGGCGCACGACTGCCGTGAATTACCAGCCTCGTCCGTCGCGGTGGCACACACTCCCGTGTTGCCCGCGTGGGCCTGATCGTACGTCGTACTGGACACAGAGCCGTCCTGTTCTGTGACGGACAGAACACGGCTCAGAGCATCGTAATTCGTTGTAGTAAAGCCCCAAGTTGTCTCACCACAGTTCGAAGTGATCGACGAACAGCGGGTAGGGTTGTACGCATTGGCTTTCCTTCCGAGAGCGTCGTAGGTGGTCAGGGAATAAGTGGTGCCACTCGGATCGGAGTCCAGTTGTGTCTGCGAAAGGCGCCCGAGGCCGTCGACTATCGCGGTTGAGACTGCGTTGAGCGAAGATGTAATTGCCTTTGTAACCACTACCTGATAGGAACCGCCGGATTCGCCGCAGGCCGATGCGCTTCCATCGGTGTAACAATACTTGGTTGAACCGCCGTCCGGGTAGCTGACCTGGGTCAAGCGCACCATCTCGTCGTACGTTTTCGTCGTGAACTGCGAATTTTGATCTTCGATCGAGGTCATCGCGCCTGTGTCGAAGTCGTATGCGACATTAGAGGTCTGGTTGAGAGCATTTGTAACGGCTGTCGGAAGCGAGCCGTAGTATGTGGACGAATACCCATACGTTGTTGGATAGCCGCACGGGTCTGTGCTCTTCTGAACTTCGCCCGTATCGTAAAACAACTTGCTAGAAACCAGATATCCGTTCGATACCGAAACATTGCAGTTCGTTGTGGCGACGGTGCTCCCACTCAGCCATTTATGGATAGAGGTCTGGTTGCCTGGATATGCAATATTCTGCGTCTTTTGCTCTGTAATGTTCGATGTCTGTAGTCCAGATTCATCGTAGCCGTAAAATACATAAGACAACTGCGACGAAGCGCTCTTCACCTGTGCCGAATACGGCAGCGACAACATATTATTCCAAAGGTAATTTGACGCACTCTGGTTGTATGCATTTTGACCGGTATATGCCATGTATGCATTATTCGTTTGGCGCAAAAGGTTACCGGGCGCGCCCTGCCCGAAGTCGTATTCGTTCTGCGTGGTCAGATCGCCAAAGATAATGTTTACGGAACCGCTGCCGCCAATTGGAACACCTGGATCATAGGTCTTCGTTACCTGTGAGACCTTCCCACTCTTGGAGTTTGTGTAGGTAATGCTCGTCGGAACGACGTTCGCTGCGAGCGGTAAGTTGTATGGCGAATAGGCCGAATTGGGAAACGACAAGCTCATTCCGCTGTATGCCGTCACCGTCTTTTTAAGGAGTGTGCCGCTTGTGTGGGATCCGGAATATTCATCCAACTCTGTTTCGTACAATGAACAATTGCAACCGGCTTGAGCCGTTTCGCTATGCACCGCGTCGTTACTCAATGGATCCGTGACGATTGTCTGAACATTGGCGCCCGATGTGCCCGAATAAGTCGGAGTGAGGTTATAAGTCCAAATGTGTGAACCGGTATTGTCATTGGCGTTGACGGTGCGCGACGTTACGGCCCGACCAAGAGGCCAGAGATTTGATATACCATTGCCTAAAGCGGTGAGTTGGGGCCCCACGCAGGCTCCGGACGTAAAAGTCCATGCATAGGAAATCGTGCCGAGTGTCGGAAACGTTATTTGTATTAAGGCGCCAGTGCTATCGTATTCAAAGACCCAGACAGTGTTGTTTGGCAACACAATACTCTGAATGGCTATCATATGGCCGACGGTCGGCTGACAATTTCCTGTGCAGCCGGGAGCAGTGAAGCTAATAGGGAAAGACGCCTCGCACACCTTGAATGGTGCCGTTCCGCCATTAATCCCAGGCGGGCTCCATGCAAGGGCAGTCGTGGTCGGCTGGGAACCGAGGCAGCCGGAAGTTGTCGTCGTGCCCGAATAGGCGTAAAGCGGCAACACGCGTCCGACGGTGTCGGTCCAACTTGTCGTATTTCCCTGCGCATTGGCCGTCGAAGTCATCTTGTTGCCGTTACTATCGACGATGGTAGTTGCCTGCCACCCGCTCATGCTGTAAAGCGTTCCGTAGCGGTCCCAAAGAGTGCCCGTAGAATCAGTCGAGCTCGTAGAGTTTGGCTCGAACCGATAGCCGCTTGTATCTACTGACATGTAATAACTTGGCGAAAGATCGACCTGTGAAGTCTTATGCAACGTGTTGTCTGACTCCAGGACGTTGTAATACACAGCTTGCAGGCCGGTGGCTGCGTCGGGAACATTAGAAAAGGTAGGGACATCGTCGGCAACGATTTGAACACCTGAGAGTGGAACGTTGTATCCCTCGCTCGTGCAATTATGATTTACGGGGTTGCAGGTCGCCCACGGTTGGAGAACCTGATTCTTGTAAACCACAGAAAAGCTGAATTTGAGCTTTCCTCCACGCTGAGGATAGGAAATGAGCGGTATGTGTAAGCTCAGATTACCGTTGACCATACTGACAAGGTCGATGTCGCCTCCGTGATACGCACCGTAAGGTTGGATTCCCTGCTGCAAGCCTGACAGGTCTTGAGCGTACGCGCTCGCGCATAGAGTGACTAGCAGAAGGAACCTTATCCAGAAAGAAATAGGCGATCGGCCTGTCTGGGCAGATTCTGAGCGCAGCTCCGCCGTGGCAGAGAAATTCATGAGACTTCCTCCTCGACACAAAACGAAATGAGAGCAGCTATAGCGCTGCTTCGTGCAAACAGCTGGCGTGGTCCGCACTGTAAGCGTTGGCATTCTGCCGACGCTCACACAACACGTTTCGTAACGGGGAAGCCGAGACGAGGATTTTGGGAAACAATTACAGTCTATTTCGACGCGAATCCCGCTCGCTATGTGCGGCTTAAACTACAAGCCAAACATTCAAGGGTCAACAGAAATGTGAGTGGGTAATTTACTGAGTTAACAGCTCCGTAAATGGTTAGCAACATACCATTTAGATCGGCGATTTGCATCACAACTGTTCATTTTTGTAGCCTCAGGTTCGTTAATCTTAGATTACTTGCTTTTCGTTGAATCGGAACAAGCTGTAATCACTTCGAAGGACCTGGGCGCCTGTTCGAAGTCGTCCGACTTGGTCTCGCTGCAGACTACACGTTTTCAGGCTCAGCGATCTTGACAGCGAGAGGCTTGAGCAATAAAAATGCCCAAACTCATCTCCTGAGTCTGGGCCTGTTTGAGTTGGATTGCTCGATTATGCCGTTTTCTTAGCTGCTCTTACCTTCGCCCAACGAGCGCGCTGTGCCGCAGCTATCCTCTTGCGAACGTCGGCGGACATTGTGCGCTTCTTGTGAATTGTAACGACGTTCGAACTTCTTTCCTTCACCTTCGCCCATCGCGCTCTTTGAGCGGCGGCAATTCTCGCCCTGCCAGCGGCAGAGATCTTGCCGCGAGCCCCCGATCCGGTCTTATAGCTGGCCCCGAACGCTGCGAGCGCAGCCGAGACTCCCTGAAGTTGTCTCGTTAGTCTCGCGTGTTCTTTCTTCAACAGTTGAACTACCCCTTGAAGATTTGGCATTCTGAGGCCCCCCTCCGCGCTCGGCACCGAAGCAAAGTCAGTACCTCCTCAAGGCTGAAAATGGAGCGGCGCAATTCGGAGGACGGATTGTAAAAACGTTATTCTAAGGGTTTTACTATGTTAAGTTGGCTTCGTGACAAGCCCTAAAGAGGAAATGGCGGACCTCATTCAACGCTTGCGTCAACAAATTGACGCGCTAACTCAAGAGCAAGCCGACGCCCTCAAGCGTGCGACGTATCTTGGGATGACTCCCGATGAAGCGAAAGTGTACGACGCTCGTCGCATCAAAATTACTGAACTGATGGGGCAGCTTGTCGAGATCCGGCAGGCTCAAGCCGGTTAACCCGCCTGGCGATTAACTCCCCCGCTTTCTCAGGGAATCAAACAGCACGTCAGACTTGGTTGCTTCTTTGAAAGCACACACCGCCTCGTAACACTCTTCATGTACAACCTTGCCTCGATCATCTGTTTTGGCGGTTTGAAGATCAACAGGCTTGTTGCAAACCCAACAGATGTGGTCCGTTTGCACTTTCCTCATCATGACGCACCCTCAGGGACGTGCAAAGTCGCGTGGAGAACGCGCGTGTAAGCTTATTTTATCTCACCTGTACGGTAGCGTACGTTAATTTAGAGTAACGATAGGCCCTACCCTGAAAACCCGATTTGGTTACAGTATTTCCGGGGTTGCCAAGTGTTATCAAAAGTTTAGCGTTATGAAGTGGGAAGCTCCAGGGGAGGCGCGGAACTCAAATATCGACTCGACGCCAAACAGTTACGCGAGCTTAGGGAAGAAGTTGCTGCTCTCAGCAACGAACAAGACGAGGCTCGACGAACCGAGATTTACATCCCCATGACGCCGCTGGAAGCTGCTGATTTCGAGTCGCGTCAGGAGCGCATCTCACGCATTTGGGTAATCCTTAGTGAGCATGGCTTTACCCGCTAGACGATCAATTCCCCCGCTCACTCCGAGGTGCATTTCTGTCTTTGTTTCGTTCATTATCCAATGCAGCACAAAGCTGCTCCACAAGAAGCGATAGCTTCGCCGCATCCGTTTCTTTACTTGCTTGCTCAGCAATACTCAACCACTGCTTTTCTCTGGGATCATCCTGGGACATGGGGGAATTTCCTTCTTGCTGTTCCCCATGCTAGCCAGCATCCAGCGAGTGATCTGATCAATATTGAACAAGCATCCACTCGGTAGGACACACCTCAAAAGCCTCACGTCGATCTGCGACCCAAGCGCTGTTGCGGCTTCCTCTGCACCGCATTCGTGTGCCGAGGATGCTCAGCGCAGTCGTGCTCATTAAAAGCGGCCTTGACCGCGAGAGATGGTTTGTCGGTCACATTGGTGCCAGGTTCGATCCAACCACACTCCGAGCATCCCCAAGCAGCAAATGTGATGTTCTCCAGCCAGACAAGTTCTCTAGCCATTGCCGTGTATTTTCGCACAGGTTTGCGCGGCTGGCTGTGATCCTAATCACACATCGGACACGCCTTGCATCGTCGTATGTCAGCAAAGCTCGTGGTGTTGTGCAGCGCAAACTTCACTCAACGACAATCAACTTCACGAACTCAGCGATGAGATAGCCGCTCTCAGCAAATCTGTGAAGTTATTGCCATTCGTGCGTCGCCGATGCGCCCGATAATCTTGGCGTGTTCGAGCTCAGCGAGAGAAAATCACGTACTGACTCGATCCGGTCTCGAAGCCGACTCCATATCTTCCAGAGCTTCATAGATCCTTTTCGCCGCCCAAGCCTCAGGCGACTTCTCTCCGTTCGAAGTCTGTGCGTGCCAAAGGATGTCCCTCTGAGCAGACCAGCACTGGCATTTAGGCGGCTGGTGCCTCTTGCACTGTGCGATGTTTTGAGATCCGGCACGCAGTAAGTCATCTACAAATGATCGCTCGACCAATCCGAACGGTGTATCCAGCAAGCCGAGAACCTGCGCAATGAAGCGCGCATTGGGATCATCGGGCTTGCCATTATTCTGCCGCGCTTGTGCGATAGCAATCGTGAGATCCAACGAGAGTTGGTCTCGCTCGCCTCCGGTGAGCCCGTATTTCTTGGCGTCGTTTAGGATCTGCTGTAGCTGCTCTGCCGATGCACTGCTTTTCCGTTGCAGGATTGCTCTCACGTCGTCACCACTCAGTTCAGCTCTCTTCGCAGCGAATGGACTTGGCTTCGTTTCTGGTGCTTTCGGGTATGCGAGTTCTCGATAGATTCGTTCGACAGGAGTGATGTAGGCCATCGTCTTCGCTCATAGGAAGGACTGCAACCCATCGGCGACATAGCCGTCCGGCCTCGGCCTAGGCTTAGCGGATGGTGTGGATCGTAGCTCTCCTGCTAATTCGAACATGCGCTGACTAGCGAGAGGCAGTGTGGGTTTCTGCGAGATCGGCTCAGCTAGTAGCAGCGCTTCGTGCCCTACGACAAGGCGATCAAGTTCGTCTGGAGCCTTGGCTCTGAGTTCTTCACCGAGATCGTGGAAGAGCTGTCGATATCTATCAGCCTCTTGGTACACATCATGCGAGAGCGTCGTTGCCCACACAGCCTGCAACCAGAAGAGGCGCTCTCTAATGGCGGTCAACCGAGATACCAGATCGTGTACGGAAGCATCGCCCTGTTTCTCCGGTTGTGACACCAGTGTGGTTTTCCGCGCTGTGTTTTCGTCGATGACAACAGCAACTTCGATCGGCAAGTCATCTAGCCCGTTTTCCTGCGAGGGCCGCGCCTCTCGGCGTGTGCCAGCTCTTTTCTTCTGCTTCACTCTCAACTCCATATTCAGATTCCCAATGCGTTCGGTTCTTTCGCCTTCGCGGCCTTCGCCCCCTGGATCTTGCGAAATTGAACCTCTCGCGCATATTTGAGTGCGGCTAAAGCGAGGACCTTGGACGGAACAGGCTTGACGCGCTTGGCAGTGTCAACCAAGAGGCGACGGAGAAGGCAAAGAGAAGGGTGGGCGAGCTGCTCCAATGCCTTCACTCTTGCGCGCACCGGTGCATCCTCGTCTTCAACCAGGCGAGCAAGGGCAGTTTCCGGCAGCATGAATTTCGGCATAGTTTTGATCTAGGCAATGATGCCGTAGGGGCGTTTAGCGGCCCTCGCGTATTCGCGGAGAGTGCGATGGTAGAGGTCATCGATGCCTGCATCGTCGAGTCGGTCTAAAGAAGCGAACGCGTCCTCTACTGGGCCGGCTCTCTCTATGTCAATCTGGCCCAAGAGCCCTGACCTTGTAGCATCTCTCTCCGATCGCTTGCACTCTTCCCACGCGGCATCAAGCAATGCGACCGTCACGAAACGTCCACCGCAGTAGTCACGCAGAAAGCGTCGCCGCTCGGGAGATGGTGAGTAGTCCTTCCGATAAGCTTCCCAACAAAACCAGCACGCTTCCTCAAGGATGGGGCGCATCTGAGGATCGGTTGTAAAGGCGAGAGGGTCTGCAAGAGTGAATGCTACGTCGTAACCCGCTTCTTCGCTGATCCTACCTTTTACGTATTCGACAATCCCGCCGAGCACATCGCCATTCGCAGCCAACTGCTCCGCGCGTAGGCGTTGTGCTTCCTTCAAGGGGCGAGAGTGATTAGAAGGATACTCAAGCGCTCCGATGCGATCGAGGGCTTTATATGCGGCCGTAAGATTCTCCAGCGTCCAGTAGCCGCCACTGATGAGGAGATCCTGTGCTTCTTCGGTCTCCAGATCATCTTCCCCTAAGAGACTGTGGGACATCTGTTCTACGATGTACCGCCAGTTAGCGTCAGACTTCATGTAGCCCGGGTTGCGGCGACGAAATTCATGAGCAATATCAGTGGCGCGCTCATCGGCGAGTTGAGCTGTCAATTCTGGATTGCCCGTCTCTCGCGCCAATTCCTCGACGACTTCGCGTGGAGGATTAGCGAGTAGATCCTTGAGGTGATTGATACCCGCGAGACCGGACTCGTCTATGCGATTAAAGCCGTGCCGGTCCTGCAGTTCGAACTTGTCCTCTGCGGGTGGATGTTGAAGGTCTGGCGAGCCAGACAGGTCGAGTTGTCCGAAGGCACCGTCCATGAAGCGTGCGGTCTCTTCGGAGATGATGCGTTGTTTCGTGTGTGAGTCGAGCATTGGATGGTCCTCTGCCTGTTTTCGGAGACAGGTTCTCCGTGTTGATGATTCTGCTTTTTGCGTGACTGAATCTTGTGTTGAAAGGGCGAGTGCGCAGTGGTTACTCAAGGGCGTTTTACAGCCATGACCGAGGACATTTTTCCCGGCTGGTCCGTGACACGTCCGGTTAGCCATGAGACTATTAGCAAATCTCGTGCACCGCTAAGAGTGAGTCATGCACACTTTGCTTCAGGACCTCCGCTATTCCGCACGGCAGCTCATCAAGAGTCCAGGATTCACACTCACCGCAGTCATCTCCTTGGCGCTGGGCATAGGAGCGGCCACCGTTGTGTTTAGCGTGATTTATGCAGTCTTGATGCATCCCTATCCCTACCCTGCCGCGGATCGAATAGTCCGACTCACGGTCGACAGCGTAGCGGGTTCCGGGGACCCCGTCTATCTAGATGGCGCCGAAATTCAGACCTTGCGGCAATCACCAGTGGTTGAAAGCGTTCTGGCTTCGGACAACAGCGCCCTGATGATGACAGGGGAAGATCTTCCGGAGACGGTGCACGCCGTAAGCCTCATCTCGAATAATTTCCAGGATCTCGGCGTGCCCGCTGTGCTGGGGCGCGGACTTTGGCCATCCGACGCAGTGGACGGACAGGATCCTCGACCTGTTGTGGTTCTTTCCTACAGATTTT
>Ga0209624_10001542_pt1 | contig 17864 bp, 17 predicted proteins | sample JacPinW_OM2H0_O1_FD_188565 | JGI IMG/M metagenome (GOLD analysis project Ga0209624, IMG submission 188565) | Forest soil microbial communities from Algoma, Ontario, Canada - Jack Pine, Ontario site 1_JW_OM2H0_O1 (SPAdes) (version 2) | ecosystem: Environmental > Terrestrial > Soil > Boreal...
GTAATTCCCCGCGCTGATGACAAAAGAAACGCGGTACTTCTCTTGCAGGTTGTCCAGCTCTTCGGCCAGTTTGGAGAACTCGTCGAGCGAGCACACAGTGTCCGTGCCGAGGGAGAGATTCCAGACCTTGTATTTGTTGGCATGCTGCTGAAGCGCCGATTCAAGCGATACGAGAAATTCAGACTCCAACAGCGGGAGGGTCTCTCCTTTTGCCGGGTCGTCATTCGGTAGCACCTGGAGATCGAACACGCCACAAGGGCTGTTGTCGAGTCCAGGGATTGTGGGATTAAGATAACCGCCCCAGCAGATTAAGCCCGCGACGAACGTGCCGTGGTCTGTATTCCTGTATTCCGGCGCGACCTGGGAGTCGCGACCTATGACCCAACTTTCCAGTCCTGGAACCTGATCAGCAATTCCGCTGTCCACGACCACCACGACCGGGAAATCGCCAGTCACGTCATCCCGAGTCGGGAGTTTCGGAAGCGGCTGGGCGTCCAACATCCGAGGGCGGATCGCCCGGATGAGGGGCATGGGCGCAATGGAACGTACGCCGATGACGCGGGAAAGGGCCTCGACGTCGTCTACATTCCGGCACTCGATCTCATACGTGAGACTGCCCTCCGAATAGCCGTCTTGGCTCATCCGCACATTGTGGGTCCGGCATGTCTTTTCAAAATCCTGGACAAGCCTCTGCTGATCGCCATCATCCCCACCCATATTGAACAGCCTCACGCGAGCGATAAATCCATCTTTCCCCCGCGGGCTTCGGCGCAACAAATCCTTGGCATCCATCCCGCTGCGACGATAGGCGGGTGTGACCGGTTCGATCGTGTCTACGCACGAAAGCTCCTTCGTCATCCGGTCGCTGTCGTTGTTCTCGATGATGTCCGCGAGGCGGCTAAGGCCGTGAGGCGTTGCCTTGACGAATAATTCCCCGAGACGCCCAGCGCCGATGATCGGGCAGGACTGCGCCGAAAACAGATTTTCCGGCCGGTGGCTTTTCGCGGCAGCTTTCGACATCAACTTCACGCGAATGGGCGCCGCTGAGGCGGCCGGCATCTGCGGAATGACGGCAGTGCGAATAGCCGAGACTTGGGCATACAGGCTCGCACGATACTTTGCGTCCACAGTCCGAAAGGGCTTGGGAGGCGAGCCCCCGGTTTGGACCTTACGCTCCGTACCCTGTTTGGGCATGATGAGCTTGATCAGCAGGCGTTCAGAATGAGGAGGTCTAATTGTCTCGGCCATCGCCCACTACCCCTTTCGACCACCGATGCGCCGTTGCCTTCGAAACGCCAAATAGATCGGCGAGCGCTGCGTGGCTATACAGCTTGGCGTTTCTGTCACGGAGAATCGCAGCAATATCGTGTTCATCCTTGCCCCGTAGGAGCGACAAGAATCGGCGGCCTTCCCCCTCGCCAATGCCCATGTTCTGGAGAACCTGGAAGGCGTCCTTCAGTGCCGGCGATATTTTCGTCGTAAGCTGACGCCGGCGGAGCCGTAAACACACTTCGTTAATGTCGGACCCGGAAAATCCCTCCGAAAGATCGACAAGCAGTTCAATTTCCCTCTCCGACATCTCCAGTGGAGTGATGAACTCCGTCCACATCTTTTTGCGCAGCTCGGCAGCGGGAAAATCCAATGCCAAGCGGTAACTGAACCGTCTCCAGATTGCCGAGTCGAGCAATTCGTGATGGTTCGTCGCCGCGATGATGATGGACTGGTTTCCGAGGCTATCGAGATTCTGAATAAAGCTATTCACGACTCTCTTCAGCTCGCCGAGCTCCTGGCTATCGCCGCGCAGTTTCGCGATCGCATCGAACTCGTCAAGAAACAAAACGCATGGGGTCTTGGCGGCAAAGTCGAAGAGTGCGCGAATATTTTTTGCCGTGCTCCCCAGGAACGAAGAGATAAGGCCATCGAGGCGCGCAACATAAAGATCTAGGCTCAAGTCCCGAGCGATGTGCCGGGCGAGACGGCTCTTTCCGGTGCCAGGAGGGCCATACAGAAGAAAGCTGAGCGACGTGGAAAGGCCATGAACATCTGCCTGGGCGTAGCTTTTCGCAATGCTCAAGAACTCGTTGACTGTGTCCCATTGATCTTGTGGGAGCAAAACAGGAGGTTCGGACAGGGCCTTGAGATTGACCCGTTCTATCAGCGGGAAACGGCTTTCATCGTCAACTGGAAGGGCTCTGGCGAACGCTGCACCGGCAGGCCGGAGTTGCTGATCGCTTTCTTCGAGCATTTTGCGAAGACGATCAGCAGAAGCCTGGTCTCCAGCCTTTTCAAGCTTATCGGCGAGAAATGCGGTATAGTTACGGACCTTGTCTATGTCAAGACGAAGAGCTCCGTTAACGATACGAAATAGCTCGCTCATGAAGCTTTGGTCGGTCTTCATGAGACGATAGTGTCATTTTGTGAGACGATTGTCAAGGGCGACGCGACTGGATGCCGACGCACCCTAGCGCAAATTTCTGAGGATTTCAGTGCTTATCGAAGGCCCTCCCAGCGTGGCCCCCTCAAGGCCGAGTGCCCCAATTTAACCTTAAACTTCTTCCTCCAAATTCTGTCTGTGCTCTCGAAGGACGACAGCCAACTTACTGTCGGACCCTCGGATGTCTTCAGTTTGCTGCCCTTATCGCACTTCCCGCGTGCCAAGTGTGTGCTTGGTTCCACCAAAACGAGGAGCAGAGACGGTGAATTTTGACCGCCGGCAGAAACGTCATTCCGTGTCGGTCGTATCGGTGTGACTCACGTAACCTGACTGACCATCGCCAGTCCTGTAACCTGAATGCGCTACGGCGCACGCTTATTTCTCCTGACGTGCGGCCTAGATCAGGACCACCAAGGGTTGACCGCGCTCTATGTCGAATATTACCCATCGCAATCATTACGTCTCCCAAGCCTTCTTACGTCGCTGGTCTGAGGAGGGTGTGAATGTTTGGGGTTATGAAATCCTGGTTCCTCATGCCAATGTACCGTTGTGGCGGCGGCGGGCGATAAGTGGAATCGGATACCACAATGACCTTTATACATCGTCTGAAGCGGGACGCGAGATCGATGATTTTGAGCACTGGATTAACAAGGAGTACGAGCAACCAGCGTTTGACCCCATTGGCAAACTTGTCGCTGGTCGGCGCGTGAGTGCCTCGGACTGGCATCGCATAGCGCGGTTCGTGGCAGCGCAGGACCTGCGCACACCGGTGAACTTTCTCGAATTCAAGAACCTGTACGACGAACACGCGCCTAAGATTCTGGATCAATTGGTCGAGGAGTTTGTACGTTTTCGAAACGCTGGGTTGCCGCTAATCGAATCCGCCCCGCCTCCTCCAGGATTCGCGGAGGCGTTGCGCGTACGGGTCGTACCGACCCTTGGCCCAAAACCTCGGCAGCTCGAGGCACAGGTCGAGGTCGCCTCACGCAAGCTTTGGCTTGCGAGTCAACGTCATGCTCTTTCAAACTGCGCCGCCGTCCTCTGTGATTATCGTTGGAGCGTCGCCACACCGCATAGCAACGAAGAGTGGCCTTTAACAGATCACCCGGTTCTCCGGCTGAACTGGTATAAGCCCGGACAGTATGATTTTGGCGGCGGATGGGGAAACAAGGGCACCGAGATCATGATGCCGATTTCGCCTCGACAGCTACTCTACCTTAAGGTTGGCACGAAATCGGAAAGCCGGTTTATGTTTTCGCAGGAACATACGCGTCTCGTGCAGCGTCTATTAGCTGAGCGGGCACATCGATGGATCTTCGCGAGAAATCCGGAGCCGTGGGTAGCAGAGGTAAGGCCTCGCGCGGTGGACGAAGTGTTGTTCTTGGCCGAACAGAATGCTTGGTCGCGATGGCGCGGCGAGCAGCTTCAGGCGGAGGCACAGATCGCAACGAACGGTCCGCGATAGCCGCGTGCCTAGGTTTACGAGGATCGGTTTCAGCAGCCAACCTGAATGAAGGTGCTGACACCATTGTCGCTTGCATTTCGGTCCGGAATAAGCCTCGCGAAGGTCCGGTCTTTCGCCAGAATTGGATATGGCTTTGCCGTAGAATGTGGCGAAAGGCACGCTTTGTTGTCGGAACGGTGCCCGTAGAAACGCGCATATGGCTTGGCTCTGGAAGTCGTGGGAAGAGTATGTCGACATTGTCCGCCCAGTAGCTGTGGACAGCCCACAGCGCGTGCGCCTGTCTCAAAGGCAGTCGTGGTTCGAAGCGGAACGTTCCCTCTATAAGGCGGTACAAGACCTTGAGGAGAAATCGCAGGCACTTCGTCAGCTAGGTTTTAGGGGAAAGGTTGACGTCGGCCCAGGGCACGATCACGCACTCGTAGAGCGAGCTCAACCCTTAGTGAGCGAAGCGGTCTACTCCGGGGAGGAGTTGCTGCTTTATCACAAGAGGCTTGCACAGAGTAAAGCGGCATACGGCTTCCTGCATCAGCACAGCTTGCCCAACCACTGGGGTCGGTATGCGAAAACGCATCGCATCGTTCTCGAGATCAAGCGGTTCATGTCTGATGTGGACGATTTGCTCCAGGGTTTTGACGCAATGGCGGAGGCGGAGGACGAGTTCATCGTCGGTAGCATCGATTTACCGGCTTTGCTCGAGAGTGATTTCCGTCTGGCTAGGAACCTGTTTTCGGTAGGATTCGACGAAGTAGGATTGCTCATCGCTGGTCGGGGTCTTGAGGGAGTGCTCCGCAGGATTGCCGAAGAGCGAAACATTTCGCTTGAGGTAAAGGGCAAGCCGGTGCCGGCGTCCGAGATTGATCTGCACGACCTGATTGAGACGATGTATCAACTCCGTTGGAAACTAAAGCGAACACGCCTGATTTCGCCTGAAACTAGAGCGCTCCTGCACTATCTAAGGACACTTCGGAATAGCGGGGCTCACCCTGCGACTGGGGCCGCCCCCGAGGTCAACGTGCGCGAGAAAGCCCTCTTACTTGCTGAGACCGCTAGTCGTTTGTGGAACGAAGTTTCGAAGACAAAGGCGCGTCTCCATCCAAAAGTTGTACAGAAAATGTGGTGATGACTTGGCCCTTCCCGCCCCGTGCTCATCTCGACGATCCCATCTGGCAACGAGGCAGCAGGCAGGCGGTCTTCGCGTCGGCGCCAACGCGATGGTGGGCATCCTGCAAGATCTGCTCTGAACTCGTGGACGGAAACTGGTGGAACAACCTGACCCAGCGAGCACTCAATAGTCTTCCCTGCAACGTATGGGCGCCATGCCAAGAAATTTTCACTCTATGGCTCAATTTGCAGAGATCCACCGGTCGTTTGCCGAGCATCTGTTGAAGCAGTCATAGTCGTCGGATCCAAATCTGGACAGTCCTGGCGGAACTCGGCGCGTTTGATGACTGGCTGATCTTAAGAATTGGACTTACGCGCGCTCTCAAAGCGCTCGGCGAACTTGATGATGGATATGGCCAAAACATCGCAAATCGCCAGTAAATCTAGGAAGTCGAGCCGTCGCTCGCCCGTTTCATATTTGCTGACGAAGCCCTGCTTCGCCCCGATGCCCTTAGCCAATTGACCTTGTGTTAGCCCTCTTTGTTTACGAAGTTCACGCAAGAGCTCGAGAAAAATCCTTCGTTCCCGCTGCTTCCTTATCGCCCGTTGCGCAAGCTTCGCCATCGAAGCCAGCATAGGCAGCCAACGAGCCGTACTCCAAAATGGATTATTAGCATAGATTTAGCCAGAATATTGGCCGCAGCCGTCTTCGAATTGTCTGGCAAACTCAATCAACGAAAATCCGACGGCATCACAGACCCGCTTCAGCTCCAACACATCCATCCGCCGCTCGCCCTGCTCATATTTGCTGACGCGTGCCTGTGTAACACCCAGCAGTTTGGCGAGGTCTGTCTGCGTTAGTTTCGCCTCTAGTCGAATACGGCGCAGGAGACGGAGGAACACTCTTCGTTCGTGTCGCTGTTTGGGAGACAGCCCTCCGATACGCTCCATACATTGGAGCATAGGAAATGGTTGACAAATACTCCAAAATGGATTATTCCAAGGTGGATTGCTATTCTCGCAGACACGGAGCCGGAATTGCGATTCTTGAAAGTAAGGATGAGCAGCGGCGGAGGATCTTAAGGGGAAACCAGACAGTATAGTGTCAAAAGAACAAAATTCAGCATCTCTTAGAAAACAATTTTGATCTTGCTTTGGAAGGCTGACAACCGGTAGAGTTCCGCCAATAACAACCTCATTTCGCAAGAGGTTGCCAGCCGTAAGCTTGTTCAAGACCGTTGCCATGACGAGACGCGATGATGTCGGATCCTTGCAGTTTGTGTTCTGTTTTCGTAACAGAACCTGGCCTCGCACTTGATGCGTCTCTTGGCCACGGACCAGTTCTGTAAGTCGTTAGCAGTAATTAGTTGCCTGGACTGACTGGCGTTTCGAAAGATCGGGTTCGGCCGTCCAGGTTGCTGTCTGCTGTCGGCGAGCTTCCCCCAAAGCTCACCCAAAAAGGATTATGACGGGTCGAATTACCTTAGGGCAGCCTGTGGCTGTCCAGGGTTTCGTCATCGTCGGTGGTGCGGTGAGGTGAGCTGATGTCTCTAACGAATGACGAACTGGCGGCCCTAGTTTGTTCCCCCTGTCGGCTTCGAGCACTCACCGATGCAGAATTGATGGATGCGTTGCGCTCCGGTTGCAACGATGCCCTGGCGACCCTCTTCGAAAGGCACAGTGCTTTGGTCTTCCAGATAGCTCGAGGAAGCTCGTGCAGTGATAGTGAGGCGGAGGCAACTGTCCGGCGGGTCTTCGGAAGTGTTTTTCAAGCCAGGGACGAGTTCAATTCCGACCGCGACAGCTTCACAACTTGGTTGCTCAATCAGGCGGAGCCCCGTCCAGGGAGACCCCTTGCATGAGAACTCAATGCAGTAAGGCGAATTTTGCTCGGTGAGAACTTGGTTTAGGAGAGAGAGCCGATGGGTGAACTTGATCGCGACCTGGCAAGTCTAATATGTTCGCCCTCTCTACTCCAGACTTTCAGTGACACCGACCTCATGGACGCTCTGCGCAGGGGCTGCAACGATGCGCTAGCCGTTCTGTTTGAAAGACACAGTGCTCTCGTCTTCCGCATAGCGCGTGCTATTTTGCGCGATGATGGGGAAGCCGAGGAAACGGTCCAACGCGTCTTCCTGGATGTATTTCGTGCAGTAAATCAGTTCAATCCCGCTCGCGGAAGCTTTAAGACTTGGTTGCTTCAGTACGCGTATCATCGGACCATCAATCGCCGGGAGCATCTTCAGGCGAACCACTTTTACAATCGAGAGGAACTCGACGAGTTGGCACCAGCTGCACTCTTCTATGGCGCCGGGCATTTGGTATGCTTGCCTCCGCAGGAGGTCGCGTGCTTGGTGGAGCAGGTACTTTCCCTCCTTGAGCCTCGCCAGCGTAAGGTGATTGAACTTACTTACTTCGAGGGGTTGACGGCCGGAGAGGTCGCCAAGGCGACCGGCAACACTGCTTCGTCGGTCCGGAACAACTTGTATCGAGGGCTTTCGAAATTGCGGAATGCCGTTCTCGAGAACCACAAATCCAGAGCGAACTCCGTTTCTGAGCGTAGCGCCAGTGCTAAGGGGATGCTCGTTGAACAGCCACGAACATTTTGAAGAGCTGTGCGCCTTAGCCGCCAGCGGTCAAGCATCGCAGCCCGATCTGGCGGATCTTAAGGCTCACCTGGAAACCTGCCCGAGCTGTCGCAGTTTCACGGATGATGTTATGCAACTGAGCGCCCAGAGCCTTTCGATGCTTGCCGCGAAACGATCCCAATGCGAGATTCCCTCAGGGATGACCCAAAGATTTGTTGCCCGGGCGCGCACCGAAGGCATCGCAATGAGTTGGGGAACAATCCCTAGGATGAGACGGAATCAACCTCTCCTTATAGCGGCAATGGGCGCTGTTGCGGCTGTCGTTCTGATCGCCGGCCTTTTGACAATCCGGAAGATTCATCCTTCCTCTTCTCTTGCGAATCAAGCGCGGCCGCTCGCCCGGCAAGCTTCCGTGACTCCCACGGCAGTCCCGTCGCCAACTTCTCGCGTGCAGGATGCCGAATTGGAGCAGCAACTGACCGCGGCACGAAAGGAAATGAGTTCTCTGGCCTCTACGATTAGGGCGCAGCGCGATGAGCTTGAGGCCTTAAGCAAAGTCAAAGATACCTTGAATTCCCAGCTCATCGAGGCTGAACAGCAGAATGCCGGGTTACATTCTGAGAAAGCCGAATGGCAAAGCCGCACGTCGCAGCTTCAGACAGAACTGGAAAAGTCGCGCTCTGATAAAGGCATGAGCGATGTGGCATTGACACTGCAGGAGACCGAACTGCGAGAGCTGCGGAAAAAGGTCGATGAGCAGGCTGACTTACTTCGGCAGCAAGAAGAGCTAACTGCACGAGGAAGTGACGTTCGAGACCTTGTAGTCGCGCGCAACCTCCACATCATCGACGTGCACGACCGGGACGGCGATGGCAAGAGCCAGCGGGCCTTTGGACGGATTTTCTACACGGAAGGGAAGTCCCTGATCTTCTATGCGTACGACCTTGGCGACCCGCGGAAGGTGGATGCAAAGGTCTCGTTCTACGTGTGGGGTGGTCGCCTAGGCGCTGAGAAGCCGATCGAAAGCCTTGGAGTTTTTCACAATGACGATGCCAGCGACGGACGCTGGGTGCTCACATTCGACGATCCTCATGTTTTGGCACAGATCAACTCCGTCTTCGTTACCGTCGAGTCCTCAAGAAAGGCAATACGGGAACCTGGGGGCCGAAAAATCTTGTTTGCCTTCCTGGGCGAAAAGCCTAACCACCCGTGAGCGAAGTTTTTCCCTTTTAGCTAGCCGACCCACCAGTTCTCCTCTATGTTGAGATCGCGACCATAAAGCTCTTTTTATTGAAAAAAAAGTCGTCCCTCCCCTGCATACGTTATAGAGGACTACGAACCGATGCTCCGTCTCCCCAATGGGGCCGTAGGAAACTACTGCCCGCTCCTTCTCCTTCTCGTTACTTGCCTTATACATCCTGCTCTAGCACAGCTCGAAACTGCGACTGTCTCGGGACAAGTCGCGGATCCATCTGGTTTGACCGTCGCGGGAGCTCACGTAAAACTGGTCGACATTGATCGTGACACCAGCGCAATTGCCATCACCAGCAATTCAGGCCTATACACATTTGCTAGTGTCCGCCCCGGGCGTTATCGGATGGAAGTCAATGCGGCTGGATTCAGGATAGTCAACGTGACTGGCCTAACGCTTAATGTCCAGGATCACATCGAGCAAAATTTTCGCCTTCAGATTGGGTCCGTGGCAGAGAGCGTGACAGTGGAAGCCAACGCGCAGCAGGTGAATACAACCGATGCTACAGTAAGCACTGTAGTGGATCGTCAGTTTGCCGAGAACCTCCCGCTGAATGGTCGGAGTTTTCAGACCCTGATCCAACTCACTCCCGGAGTGGTTCTCACTGCGAATAACGGGATTGACACAGGCCAGTTCAGCGTCAACGGACAACGAGCAAGTTCAAATTATTGGATGGTCGACGGAGTGAGCGCAAATATTGGCATTAGCGCAACTTCCGTTCCAGGAAATGGACTAGCGGGAGCGCTCGGTTCGTCGAGTGTATTTGGAGGTACGAACAGCCTGGTCTCGGTTGATGCGCTCCAGGAGTTTCGTATCCAGACTTCTACTTTCGCCCCAGAATTTGGTCGCACTCCCGGTGGGCAGATTTCCATTGTCACACGCTCTGGGACGAATCAATTCCACGGCACCGCGTTTGATTATTTGAGAAATGACATTTTCGATGCGAACAACTGGTTCAACGGGGTCAACATTCTAAATCCAACGCCGCTTCCCAAGGCAAAGGAGAGGCAGAACGACTTTGGGGGAATCTTTGGCGGGCCAATTGTCAAAGACCGAACCTTCTTCTTCTTCTCTTATGAAGGGCTCCGGCTTCGGCTGCCACAGACTGCTCTCACACTCGTACCGGATACCAGCCCACAGGATCCCTTTTCGCGGCAATTTGCAGCGACAGCACTTCTGCCATATGTTAACGCGTTTCCCCTGCCCAACGGCCCCGAGGTTCTTCTGAATGGCAATCATCAGGGCATAGCGCTGCTCAATGCCAGCTTCTCCGATCCTGGCACGCTAGACGCTTACAGTCTCCGAGTTGACCACAAACTGAGCGACAAGCTGAATGTTTTTGGACGATATGATTATTCTCCTTCGGAACTAAGCCAGCGTGGATTGTCCGGGGCGCTAAGCGGCGTGTCGCCGACCCGAGTGACCACCCAAACCTTCACGGTGGGAGCGACTTGGGTGATATCCCCGGTCGCGGCGAACGATTTTCGGTTCAACTACAGCAGCACGGATGCTTCCGCTTCGTTTTTCTTGGACAGTTTTGGGGGAGCTATCCCCCTTACGACTTTTCCATTTCCTGCACCATTTACAGGGCAAAATGCACATTTTGTCTTTGACATCGCGTCCCTTGGAAACAACCCTGCGCTTCTAACAGGCCTGTCCGCACACAATCGCCAGCAGCAATTCAATTTCGTGGACAGCGTATCCCTACAAAGGGGCCCTCATAGAATGAAGTTCGGTATTGATTTTCGCCGGTTGTCGCCTCAGTTTGCCGTCCCCGCCTACTTCCAGGGTGCCTTTTTCTTAGACGTGCCATCCGCCGAAACAGGAACAACTCTCTTCCTCAATCAGCAGTCCAGTGTTCCCGTGACTTTTCTGTTCCGCAATCTCGGAGTTTTTGCCCAAGATACTTGGCACGTAGTTTCCCGTCTGACCTTGACTTACGGTTTGAGGTGGGATGTCGATTTCGTTCCTACATCACTCAGTGGCCCCAATTTTTATGGTGCTGTCGGCTTTAATCTCAGCAATCTGGCGAATCTTGCTATGGCTCCGGTGGGTACACCGCCGTATAAGACGACCTATGGCAATTTTGCCCCTCGAATCGGAATGGCCTATCAGGTGTCGCAGAACTCGCAGTGGCAGACGGTGCTTCGAGGAGGATTTGGCGTCTACTACGATTTGGCGACATCAGAGGCCGGAAACCTTCTGGCTCTGGGAGGCTATCCGTTCGGGGGGGTCGCGTCTTCGACCAGCAACTTCCCTCTGACGTCTCCCGCCCCTCCACCCATAGTGCCCCCTAATGCGTCCAATTTCGGCTTGTTTTTCGCGTTTGATCCGAAGCTTAAGTTGCCATATACGCTGGAGTGGAATGTCGCGATCGAACAGTCTTTGGGGAAGCAACAAACCTTAACGGCGTCATATATCGGCGCTTCTGGAAGGCGGCTTCTGCAATCGGCTGAGATATCGGCTCCGAATCCCAGTCTTACTTTTGCAGACCTTGTGACGAACACTGGCAATTCTGGTTACAACGCGCTTCAGCTCCAGTTCAATCGCCAACTGTCTCATGGTCTCCAGGCGCTTGCGTCTTATACGTGGGCGCACTCGATAGACACAGCTTCTGCTGGCTCCTTTGGCGATTCTTCCAATTTGGTGTCGGAGCTCAATTCAAATATAAACCGAGGAGCCTCCGATTTCGACATTCGAAACGCGTTTTCAATGGGATTGACCTACGACGTGCCCTTTCATACCAACAATATACTTTCGAATGCAACGCTCCGGAGTTGGGCCGTCGACTCTATTGTCCTGGCGCGATCAGCGCCTCCGGTTGACGTCTACTACGGAAATCTTGGCGCGCTCTCGAACAGCTTTTTTACGAATCCAAGGCCAGACGTCGTCCCAGGCCAGCCTTTTTATTTGTACGGATCGCAATATCCGGGGGGCAAAGTTTTCAACCCCAATGCGTTCACGCCTCCTCCACTTGACCCGATCAGCGGCCTCCCTTTGAGTCAAGGCAACTTACCACGGAACGCCCTCCGAGGTTTCGCCGCCACACAGTGGGATTTCGCTGTTCACCGGGACTTCCCCATCCGTGAACGGGTGAAACTACAATTCCGCGCCGAGATGTTCAATGTACTCAACCACCCCAACTTCGGACAGCCATCCGGGAACCTAGGAGGCCCCGGAGCGCCAAACCCACAATTCGGGCTGTCCCTCCAAACGCTAGGACAAAGTCTCGCCGGAGGCAATCTTGGCGCGGGGGCGTTCGATCCGCTTTACCAACTTGGCGGACCGCGATCAATTCAGTTTGCGCTGAAATTGTTCTTCTGAGGATCGAAAAGGAACCCTCATGCCGTCCACACGTGGAATGAGCTTCGGTCTAGGCACGCACCGCCATGAACAGGCAGAGACAGGCTTTCACAGGTTGTGCTTGAGAGCCTTCCTCGTACTAGCCGTCGCTTACTGCCTCACTTCCAGTTCGACCTGTGCGTTCTGCTTGGGCCAGCCAGCTAGAGATCCTGCGGTTGCCATGGCGGCGACCGAACTTGGGTCAGAAAGTGCCGTAGCGAAACGCCCGGTCACCGTGGAGGATTTCATTGGGATGACGCGTCTTGGGGACCCACTGTATAACGATGGTGCTCCCTCCAAAGGCCTCGTGGCCAAGTTCTCGCCGGACGAAAAGCGGTTCGTCGTGGTCCTGAGAAAGGGAAATCTTGAGACCAATACAAACGAGTATTCTCTGATCCTGTTCCAGACGGACGAGGTTTTTCGCTCGCCCAGTCCCCGCGTGCTGCTTTCTATGGCCTCCTCGTCGAACCGGCCTGCGATCCAGAACGTAGTCTGGCTGGACGATAACGATACGATTCTGTTTCTGGCCGAGCATCCGGGCGAAACGACCCAACTCTATTCGTTCAAATGCAGCTCGAAGGAGTTGAAGAAACTCACAAATCACTCAACGAATCTAACTTCGTTCGTCGCGGCGGCGAACGGTGGCGAAATCGTCTTTGACGCCGAAAACCCCGAATTGCCTTTCGTGAACGAAGGTACCGCGCGCAAAGGCATCATTGTCACCAACGAGCTACTGAACGATCTGATGGCAGGGAAACACGGGGGAGCGGACTACGACGATCACACATTGTTCGCAAAACAAGCGGGCAGTGAAGCTGAAACCAGGATAACCACCGAGGGCCGGGTCGGGTCGTACAACGAGATGTCGCTTTCGCCGGATGGGCTACACCTTGTTCTCCAGACGGAGGCCACTCACGTTCCCGACGCCTGGACCGACTATGACGAGCAATTTTTGAAAGCATTCAGGCACCCTACTTCCGTGCCGGGAGCGCGAACATCGATTTTCCAGTACGAGTTGGTTGATATACCTACGGGCACCGGGCGCCTCTTGCTCGACGCACCGATTCCACTACTGGGGTCGGAGGTGGCCTGGTCGCCCGACGGCGGGTCAGTCATCGTGTCTGATATGTATTTGCCCCTGAATATTGACGATGCGGCTGAACGCGCTCTGAGAAAAACGCACACCTTCCTGGTAGAAGTTAGGATGGCTAGCCGCCGGCTCGTGAAGATAAGCGACGAGGACTTGAGGCTTCTTTACTGGGATGCCAAAACCAACTATGTCGTGTGCGACATCGGGAGGATGGATAGCCTCACCGGAAAGACTACCGAAAGAGCGTATTTCAGGAAGAGCGATGACACTTGGTCTCGATCCGGCATCGCGCAAGCACATACAGGAGCAGCGACCTCCCTACCAGATATCGTTCTCGACGAAAACATGAACCAACCCCCGAGGATCTTTGCCATCGATCTCGGCACCGGCCGGAGGTCATTACTGATGGACTTGAACCCCCAGTTTCAGGGCCTCGCTTTGGCAACGGTCGAGGAAGTTGCTTGCAAAACCTCTCGCCACAATGAAGTCAAGCTTGGGTTGTATTGGCCTGTGGACTATGTCGCCGGCAAGAAATATCCGCTCGTCATACAGACCCACGGATGGAATCCTGACCGATTTTGGATAGATGGCCCTTGGACAACCGCCTTTGCGGCCCAAGCGCTGGCTGGCAAAGGATTCTTTGTTTTGCAGATCTCTGATTTCGACCTGCATCTCCTGGACACGCCCAAGGAAGTCCCGGCGGCCATGGCTGTATATGACAGCGCCATTGATCTTCTGGATCGCCGAGGACTAATTGATCGAGACCGCATCGGGATCACCGGTTTCAGCCGGACCTATTTGTACGTTACCTACACGCTCACCCACTCAAAACATCACTTTGCCGCGGCAGACATCGCTGATGGGGTCGACTATGGCTATTTCCAGTATATGGAGCTTGCGAATTCTGACCCGACGGTGACTGGCGAATTTGATCGGCTGAACGGGGCTTCTCCGTTTGGCAAGGGCTTGCTCAAATGGCTAAAGGCGTCGCCGGCGTTTCTTATGGACAGGATCGAAACACCACTTCGTATTCAGGCTCTGTACCCAGGCTCGTTGCTGTTGGACTGGCATTGGTTTTCCGGACTGACCCGCCTTAGTAAACCCGTCGAGATGATATATATGCCGGAAGGAACGCACACATTGGAGAAGCCCTGGGATCGCATGATTTCGCAACAGGGCAATGTAGACTGGTTCTGCTTCTGGCTCAAGGGCGAGGAAGATTCTGACCCGTCCAAGGCCGAACAATATCAGCGCTGGCACAATCTTCGCGTACTGGGTGCCAAGGCGATTCCAAGTATGGCAGGTCGGTAATTCCACCCTGCGAACGCGATCTAGTCATCCACTTCATAGGCGGGAAGGATGCGCCAATGAATGGCTTCAATGATCCCGCGCTGACCCTTAATGAGCGTCCCGCGGATTATTTCCATCACGCTGCTCAAATCGACGATAACGGGCTTGCGGTACTCGATCAACTGGTTCATGTTGTTTCGTGCCTCCTTATAGCGCCGATGCTACCAGTGCGTTTGACCAATTTGGTGAGTTTTTCTGGCAGACTTGAGCTCACTCGTCAAGTTCATACGCGGGATTGAGCCGATAGCGGCAAAACCGTCGAAGACACTCTGTGGGGATTCATCGAGGAACTCCATCACGCGGACTGCCTTTCCGAGGACACCTATTTCTGGCTTCCTGTAGGTCACGGTCCTCTCCTTTTCTGAAATAGTTGCCCGCGGTCAGTTGCTCTTTCCTGCGGTTTTGCCGGCAGCATCGGGTACTGTCTTAAACACTGTGGTTGAGACAGGACCAGCATCGCAGGTCCATCGCGATCCACACCGGTGGGTGTAAAATACTCCTTCCCGGCTGTCTGAAGCAGCCGGGAAGGCAAGCGCCAATTGTGCTCACGTGATTGGCGGCTAAGTTGGTTTACTCGTCCAGGTCATAGGCCGGATTGTGCGTCCGCACCGGCAGCCCGCCGTCAGGAATGTTGGGCTGGAACTTGACCTGAGCTTCGATCACGCGCACTGCTTCTCCGAGGACTGCTACTTCCGGTTTCGTGTAGTTCATTGTGTTGCTCCTTTATTGGAATATTCCGTACCCGAACTTCTGGGTACGGAAGATCGTTGCTGGTTGTGGCTACGCAGTCACCTGCAATTCATCTCGTCTCGCCAATGACGAGGAGGCCGCATGAGAGTCGAGCAGTCCGCGTTCTGCTAGGTCACGTAGCCAATATTCCAGCGATATCGCCCCGAAAACCCACACCAGCGGAACAGTTTTTCCCGCGCGGGCGTCAGAGATCACGTTCAGGAACCGATCCTCATGCACGTATCCGAGGCGCGAACTCACGGATGTCTCGTAAACGTTTTGAAGCTCATCCCAGTTCTTTTCCAGAACCAGAGCAGGGGTACGCGCTCCCACTTGTTTAGTACGGCGCGAAAGGATCTCCTGAGGCACGATGCCGGCCAGCGACCGCCGCATGAGGGAACGTCTCTCACCGGGTCGCAATAGTTGACTGGCAGGTATGGAGAGGATGAACTCAATTAGAGTTTGGTCAAGGTAGGGGTAGCGACCCTCCTCGAGAGCGGAGGCTGGCGGCATATACTTCGCCAGCTTGTTGGCCATGAGTAAGACCCCGCTGATGCAAGACCGTCGTGTCGGCAGCCACAGCCCGAAGTACCCGTCGACGTTCAGCTGACGCATGGCTAGTCTGGTGCGCTTGGCGAACTCCTTCCGGATCCAAGGTTCGACTTTAGCTTCCTTAACCAAATATTGGCCCAGCGAAGGAGGCACGACGTCGATTAAGGATTGCCAGAGAAGTTGAATCCATGGTCTTCGTTTGACCAGGCTCCAGGCCGTAAGCTGTTTGGCGAGGCTGACGACCTTAAACTGCACGATGAGATCGGCCAGATGCGCGCGAGGATCGGGAACTCCTCCGAGGAATTCGTCGCCGCCAATGCCCGACAGCACCGCTCGGTAGCCGCCGCTGCGCACTACATTGGCGCGCTCATCTCCAATCTTCTGTCCGACGCCTAGTGCTCCAGGCAGAGGGCAGAACTCGGAGCATTCCAGCGAAACCGAAGAACTCCCTAATTTACTGCTGTCGATGTGGACGCCGACTCTTCCACGCTTCTGCTCGATTTTCTGGAAGTAAATCGAGTCATCCCCGTTCGGCTCAGTGTTGTCGAAATAAGAGATGGTGTCGAGACGAGGAAACTGCTCTCGTTCGTTGGCGAGGATGTCGTCCGCCATACAGACGATTGAAGAGGAGTCGAGCCCGCCGCTGAGTTCAGCGAGGATCGGCGAGTCTGAACGCAACCTGCGGTGCACGGACTGCCGGAAGACGTGGCGAAAGTGCTCTTCATATTCTGCGTCCGTCTTGTAGCGAATGCGCGACTTGGGACTGAAGTGCCAGAAGCGCTCGGTCACAGCGCTGCCATTCCGAATGCGCACGAATTGCCCCGGAGGCACTTCACGAATCTCGCGATACGGCGTTAGGTGGGCGTCGGGACCGTGGGCGAAGTATCCGGCGATGTAGTCATCGTCGATATGGAACCTATCGCCAGAAAGCAGCACCAGCGGGCTCATATCCGTCGACCACCAGATTCGGTCATTCTTGAGGTAGTAAAAGATATGCCGGATGGCGATGTAGTCGGCGGCGAACAGGAGTTCGCGCTCCTCCGGTCTCCAGATGGAGACCGCCCAGTCGCCGACGATGCGGCGGAAACAATCCGTGTCCCAGCGATCGAAAGCGGCAGCAAATATGGCGACGTCCGTTGGCCCGGCGTCAAGATCGCTCCGCAGGTCAGCGATAAGCAATTCACGGTTGTCGAGGCGGCCGTCCCAAGTGAGGATGAAGCCTCGGCCGGAGGTATAAGGCTGTTTCTCCTGGCGCGATTCGGCGGTCGTGTGAAACGGACGATAGAGCAGAGCAACTGAGTTGTCCACGTAGCACGACTCCCCATCTGGGCCTTGCTGCCTCAGGGACTCACTGAGGTTCTCCAGCACTTTCCTATCGACCGGCCGACGGTCAAAATTCCAGATGCCCGCTTGCACACTCATCCCGATCTCCTTAGTTAGCAGCGATCCCAAACGGCATAGGTCGCATGGACGTTCGATCGCTCGTTGATTGCCTGCCCGTCGACCTCGACCCATGCATGGGCCTTGAACGGGAGCTTCTGTGCTCCGAGGACCATGTGTGCTGGCACACCGTGTTTTCTGAGCAAATACGTAGTGACGAAGGAGCGCTGCAGGCAAAGAGACTGTTTTGGATACCAGATGCAGGCGTAGTTGACCGCCACGCAGACACGGTTGATGGTGTCTTGACCAGAAGGCGCGTTGGCGACGGGCCAGCTCTTGACCATCGAATAAATGGTCTCGAAGCGACAGAAGGTACTCAGAACGTCATAGGCAAATAGTGTCAACAACGCTCGAATAAACAGCATCACGAAAACCTCCTCTGTCCGACATGAATTCCGAGTTCCTGACAGATGAAGGCGAGTCTGTCTACTATGGCCTCGACCTTGGTCGAGAAAGGCTGAACAGGAGTGTGGCCCCACGCTGGTTTGTAGTCGAGGAGGGCAGGGTGGGCGGAACGTGTG
>Ga0209624_10001543_pt1 | contig 17864 bp, 15 predicted proteins | sample JacPinW_OM2H0_O1_FD_188565 | JGI IMG/M metagenome (GOLD analysis project Ga0209624, IMG submission 188565) | Forest soil microbial communities from Algoma, Ontario, Canada - Jack Pine, Ontario site 1_JW_OM2H0_O1 (SPAdes) (version 2) | ecosystem: Environmental > Terrestrial > Soil > Boreal...
ATTCGATCGCGCAATGCCGGCACGTAGAAGGGAATCACGTTCAAGCGGTAAAATAAATCTTCTCGAAACGCATTGCGCCCGATTTCCTCTTCCAGTTTTTTATTGGTGGCCGCGATCACGCGAACGTCCACCGTGATCGGCGTATTCGAACCCAAAGGTTCCACGCGCTGCTCTTCCAATACGCGCAACACTTTCGACTGCGTCTTCAAGCTCATATCGCCCACTTCGTCCAGGAACAGCGTTCCGCCGTTCGCTTTCAGAAATTTGCCGATTTTATCTTCGCTGGCACCGGTGAAACTTCCTTTGCGGTGTCCAAACATCTCCGATTCGATCAATTCTTCCGGAATCGCCGCGCAGTTTACCTCCACGAACGGCATCGATTCGCGCGAGCTGCTCGCATGCAGCGCGCGCGCCACCAACTCCTTGCCCGTACCGCTCTCGCCGTAAATCAGCACGCGCCCATTCGTAGGCGCAGTCAAAGCAATCTGCTGGCGCAACGCTTTCATCGGCACGCTGCTGCCCAGAATCTGGTGCTTCTCTTCAAGCTCCGCGCGCAACCGGCGATTTTCCGATTCCAACCGGAGATATTCGAGCGCGTTGCGCACCACCAGCACCACTTTTTCCAGCGACAACGGTTTCTCGATGAAGTTAAAAGCGCCCAGCTTGGTGGCGCGCACCGCGGTTTCAATATTTCCGTGGCCCGAAATCATCACCACCATGGGAGCGCCGTCGATCATTTGAATCTGCTCAAGCGTGTTAAGGCCGTCCATTTTCTTCAGCCACACATCCAACAAAATCAAATCGAAGTTTCGCCGCCCGATTCGCTCCAGGCATTCTTCGCCTGACGCGACCGCTTCGACCTCGTATCCTTCGTCGCGCAGCAATGCTCCGAGCGACTCCCGGATCCCGCTCTCGTCATCAACAATCAGTATCGTTGCCGCCATTATTTTTCCGAGCCTCGGGAGGCTGACGTCTCCGTTGAAAAATCGATGAACTCAAAATATTGCCGCATATATTCTCGACGCGTCACGCGGCCGGATTACCCGCAGGCACTTGCGCGGCCACAGTTTCCGCGGCCGGGAAGCGAATTAAAAAGCGAGCGCCGCTCGGCAGATTATCTTCCACGCGGATCGTCCCAAAATGTTCGGCGATGATCCGGCTGGCAATCGCAAGCCCTAAACCCGTCCCGCGCTCTCTTGTCGAAAAATGCGGCAGGAAAAGACGCTCCTTATCCTCCGGCGAAATTCCGTGGCCGCTGTCTGAGATTTCGATCTCGACGGCATCGCCGTCACCCTGCACGCGTGTCGCCACGCGCAAGCGCCGAACCGTTGATCCTTCCATCGCCTCCGCCGCGTTATCAATCAGATTCGCTACCACGCGCCGTAGCAATTCCGGATCGGCCTTCACCGGAGGCAGCGTCGGCGCCAGCTCCGCCTTGAGCGTGATTCCTTCCAGGCGTCCGCGAAATAAATCCAGCGCGCTGGACACGATGGAATTCACGTCCGCTGACGCAAGCCGCGCAGCAGGGAATCGCGCAAATTGCGAAAACTCGTTCACCAGCGATTCAAGCGTCTGCACTTCGCGCTCGATTAATCCCGCGCACTCCGCCACCAGCCCCTCGAACTCGCTTCGCCGCGCTTCGGGATGAATCGACGCGGCGCGGTCCAGATGCCGCAACAGGCGCTGCGCGGAAAGCTGAATGGGCGTCAGCGGATTTTTAATTTCATGCGCGATGCGCTGCGCTACTTCTTGCCATGCCGCGGCTTTCTGCGCGCGCAAAAGGTCTGTCAAATCGTCGATAACCACTACGAACCCCGGATTCGATCTCCGCGGTCCCAGCGAACTCACCGTCACGGCAGCGCGAGCCAGCCTGCCGCCCGCGGCGATTTCAATTTCGCGAGAAGCTGCGCCCATACGCAACGACCGCCGCATCAGGTGCAAGACCGCGCGCCCCGCTTCTTCGCCCAACAAATCCGTAAGCGTGTGAGCATTTCGCGCGTGCTCGCCCAGTATCATCGCCACCGCGGAATTAATTCGCGCCACCTCGCCCGAAGAATTCAGCGACACCACTCCGGTAGGAATATTCTCCAGAATCGCTTCCATCAGCTTGCGGCGACCCTCCCGCTCTTCGATGGCTTGCTCCAGGCTTTTGGTGAAGTCGTTAATCTGGCGCCGACCTTCTCCCAGCTGCTCGGTCATTCGGTTGAAAGATCGCACCAGTGTCCCCAACTCGTCTTGCGCTTGCACTTCGATGCGATGCTCAAAATTGCCGCGCGAAATTTCGCGTGTCGCCTCGGCCAGCGCCTGAATTGGAACGGTCACTTGTTTGGAGAGGAACAGCGCCACCCATGTTGTGGTAAAAAGCAGCAGCAAAGTAATCAGCGCTAGTGCCAACAATATCTCGCGTTTGTACGCCCGTATAAATTGCTTTTGCTTCGCGTAAGCTTCGGTTTGGGCTTCGATATTGTCGTAGCGCTGGAGAAAATCCTCAGGCAAATGATTTGCAGCGTACAAAGTAAAGCCCTGCCTCGGCGCTGCTCCCGCGATATATAGTTGATCTCCCGCCTGCCATATTTGAGCGCCATTGCCCATTGTGCGAATAAGCTGAGGAGATCCCGGGCTGCTGCGATTGTCCGCGCGAGCCCCGTTTTCTTCTTGCGTCCCACGCAAACCCAAATTCCAGCCTTTTTTGAAATCCATCCCGGCGCCCACTTGGCCGCGAGAGTCAGCAATCCATGCCGCATCGGCGCTTCGGCTCAGCGCCAGAAGACTCTGCTCCGCGGTATCTTGCGTGGCCGCTTCAAACGCCAGTTCGTCCAATCGTTTCGCTTCGGAGGCGCCAAATCCGTTCAACAGTACCTGGCTTTCTTCGTTTGCTATTTCCAGAGGCCGCGGAAACCACAAGTTGAGCGTTCGATTCAATAGCGCGTAGCTGGAAAAAAACAAAAACACAACCGGCAGCAACGAAACGCCCATCGCGCCGAGAACCATTTTCGCCTTGAACCGCGAACCCATCTGCCGAACGCGCCGCTCGTTCCATATCCGGACCAGGTTCCGCGACATGATCAACGTAAAAACCAGCAGCGCCGCGAACATAAACACAGTCAGCGCGAACCAAATTACCAGCCCGTTTCCCTCTTCCGGATGTACGGGAATTCTTAAGGAGCCGAGCGTGAACAGGGCCGCCGCCAGCAGCACAATCGCTACGAGGCCAACGGTCAGCCACAACTGCCGCGTCCGCTTTGACCGCGCCGCGTTCACCGGCCTTCCTCCTTGTAGCGTCCCAATGGGCACTCTTCACACAACGCAACGCTCTTCCGGCACCATTTCTTTCCTACAAGCACAATTAATCCGTGAAATTCTTTGAAGCGTTCCACGTTTCCCAGCGATTGCCTCTCAAACATCCAACGTACGTCTTCGTATTTCGCTTTCTCGCCGGCCCAGCCATGCCGCGCCATGATGCGTTTGGTGTACGCATCGACTACAAAAACCGGATGCTGTCCCGCACACAACAGAATCGCATCAGCCGTCTCCGGCCCGATGCCCCACACTTTCAAAAGCTTCTCTCGAAGCGAAATCGTCGGCGTCGCAAACATTCTCTTCAACGAGCCACGGTGCTCGCTACGCAAAAATCTGACGAAGGCCTTCAACGCTCGCGCCTTCTGCCGAAAATATCCCGCCGGCCGAATCAACGATTGCAAACGCCGCAGGTTTACCATCTCCATTTTGGCTGGCGTAAACACATCAGCAGCCCGGAGATTGGCCAAGGCCAACTCAACATTCTTCCAGGAGGTGTTCTGTGTGAGGATGGCGCCTATAATCACTTCAAAGGGTGTCTTGCCCGGCCACCAATGCTGAGGCCCTAACGCCGTAAATAGGGAGTTAAAGTACTCATCCAGAGGAGGTTGCGTTTCGCTCCTTGCTGGAGTCGGAGTTACGGTGACCAATCGGTCGTTTCGGAGCCATTTCCGCGTCGGATCCAGATCCGGAAAGGGTGAAATATCAGTCCGATTGGTCAGATTTGACATAGAAACACCAGCTTAGAGGCCAAATTAGCGCCTGTCAAGGAACTGTTGCGTATCTACCACACTATTGTGGCTCTTTTTCCAAGCCCACGCTTAAAGCTGACGGCGAGCTCTCACATTAGCCACCGAGGGATCCGCTTAACCGTTCTTGCTCTGAAACTCCCGCATGAAACCTACCAACGTTTCGACGGCCCCGAGCGTTACCGCGTTATAGAGTGACACTCGCATTCCACCAACGGACCGGTGCCCGGTTACACCCGTAATGCCGGCCGTGGCCGACGCTTCCGCAAACTTCTTCTCCACATTTTCGTCCCCGCCGGCGAGGCGAAACACCACATTCATTCGCGAGCGCGACTCCTTAGAAACCGGACAAGAGTAAAAGCCGCTGGTATCGATCGCGTCGTAAAGCATTCTTGCTTTTGCTTCATTGCGCCGTTCCGCCGCAGCCACTCCGCCTTCCGACGCAAGCCATTCCAGCACTAGCCCCACGATGTACACCGCAAACGTCGGCGGCGTATGAAACAGCGACCGCTCCTTGATTTCCGTCCGGTATTGCAGCAGCGTCGGCAAATTCTTATCCGCGCGCTCAGCCAGATCGCGTCGAACGATCACTACCGTAACGCCCGAAGGCCCCAGATTTTTCTGTGCTCCCGCAAAAACTAATCCGAAGCGCCTCACATCGATGCGTCGCGAAGCAATGTCCGACGACATGTCTGCAACCAACGGCACCTCGCCCGTCTGCGGAAAATCGCTCCACTGCGTTCCTTCAATCGTGTTGTTCGACGCCATGTACACATAGGAAGCGTCCGGAGCGAGCGTGATTTCATCCATGCGCGGTACGCGCTTGAACTTCTCCGCCTCGGTCGAAGCCGCCAGCCGGTAGGGAACGCCTCTCTTAAGCTCCACGATCGCCTTGGCCGTCCACATCCCCGTATGCAGCACGTCCACCGGTTTGCCAGGCAGACACAAATTCATCGGCACCATCGTGAATTGCAGGCTTCCGCCGCCCTGCAGAAATATCACCGCATAATCTTCCGGTATCGCCATCAACTCCCGCAGGTTCTGTTCTGCGCGGAAAAGTATTTCTTCGAATTCCGGCGAACGGTGCGTCATTTCCATCACGGACATGCCCGTCCCGCGATAGTCCAGCAACTCCTCGCGGATTTTCTCGAGCACCGGAAGCGGCAAAGTTGCAGGTCCGCCATTGAAATTGAATACGCGCCTTACTGCGCGCGGCGAAACGATAGGAGTAGTCACTCTAGGCTTTCTCTTTCTGGTGATTTACGGCGCGCTCAAAACCGAAGGGCGAAGTAAATTCCACCGTCAGATTATCAGAACAAATGAAGCGTTACGAGCGCGCCCTCTGATCGCCCTGAGCCCTCGACGGTGCTTGCAAGCCATTGTATGAATGGGCACGCAGCGCACGATCCCCGCATTTACCGGAAAAGATCTCGTGGCATTATTTGCAACGAGTTCAGGGGGAAACGGTGGCGAGAGCGAGCAGAGTGGTCGTACCGGCAATTTCAGCGATTGGCGGCCTGCTGGCCGGTTGCATCGGAATGTATTTCGCTCTATCCAAGTCTTGGACGCATATCGTGGCCCGCTCGCGTCCGGTTACCGGCGACGATTTTGACGTAGTCGCCACGCTCTCCATCATTGCAGGCGTGATCGTGGGAGGCTTTGCCATGATGTTTTCGGCCAAGCGCTATCGCATTCCTCAAACTCGAAATTTTCGCCCCGATTTAGTTCGCCGCTCGAAACGCCCCGCCTTGACACTTTGATTAGCCAGCCAGTAGACTGAAATGCTCGTCATAAGTTGCGGAGCAAACTGAATGCTTCTGTCGCGGGATTATGTCGGCTACATGGCCAAAGAGGTGGTAAAACGCCTCGCGGCCCAGAAAATGATTGAAATAAAGAACGTAGAAAGCCTCACGCAGCAGGTGCGTCAGGTGATGGCCGACGAAGTTACCGTGGAAGACCGCGTAAACGAAGAAGTCCGCGAAATTCTGGCGAAATATTCCGACGAAATGAAGCGCACGGGCGTCTCCTACCAGGAAATGTTCAAGAAAGTGAAAGGCCAGCTCGCCCGTGAAAGGAAATTAATCCTCCGTTGATATGCGCCTGACTCGCGAAAAAACCGTTCGCATCTCTCATCGAATCATCGATCTTCTGGTGTCCAGCCCCGAGGTCGATTTCGTGGAAGACCGCGACACCATCCGCCAGGAAATCGTTACGATTTTGTCATCGCTTTTGAAGCTCGAAGAGCAGGTTGACACCGAAGTCCGCGCGAAAATCTCCTCGCAGAAAAAAGAAATCCTGGAAGGCAGCGAAGAGTGGGACATCCTCTATCGCAAGTATTACTCCGAAGGCCTCAAACGCCTGGGCGTCGCCGAAGTTCACGCCCGCTAACTCGTCAGTCAGTAACCATCCGCTTTCGCCTCGAACGATACCACTCGTGCAGCACCGGTAAGAGAATAGCCATCCCAATAGCGACCCGCTCAGGGTGCTGATATCTGTTCATTGTTGAAGTCATAGTTCCGCCCCCCGCCAGGCGCTCAGATATGGTGTTCTGAGGCCAAGGCATAGCTAGGCAGCCAAAGAGTCCTGCGAAAAAGCCAAACAAACCCAGAAAATAATCGTAGATGACGCCACCAGGTCCGCTCTTCACTATTAGGGAACACAGCCACCCGCTGAGCGCACCAATTGCCAAACCAAGGGCAGCATATCCAATGAAGTAAATGAGAACGAGAATTGGAGAAACGGGAAACATACAGAGATTATAACGCGCCGAAGTCCACGCCCGCTAACTCGTCAGTCAGTAACCATTCGCTTTCGCCGCGAACGATACAACTCGTGCAGCACCGGTAAGAGAATAGCTACAACGACGGACACCCGCTCGGAGTGCAAATTCATTGTTAATCTCATCGCCCCTGCAAAGCCTTCAGAGCTAGTGCTCCGGGGCCAGGGCATGAATATGCATCCGTAGAATCCTGCTAGATAACCGAGCGCCCCTAGAAATGAATCTTTGAGAACGCCGCCAGTTCCGTTTTTCAATACCAGAGAGCTTAGCCACCCGGTAATCGCACCGATCGCCATTCCAAGGATAGCCATTACGACGAAGAAATAGAAAGCTAGAAGTGGCACACGCGGATTATAAGGGCTAACGTCGGCAGATTTTCGTGCTAAACGGCCACGCCATTATGGCTGAGCGTTTGGATCCGGACGTCGCTGAAGCGTTGGACGATCCGGATCGGCCGCCGTGGGATCGCTGCTCGTTGATTGCGGATCGCTTCCGCCCGTCGAGCCTTTGTTCGGATTTTGATCGGTCTTTTTCCGCAGTGAAGGTTTGTTCGGATTCTTTTTGTCATCCACCTTCATATTCATCTCGATCATCTGCAGGCGCCGCTTCACCGTGTCAAACTCTGAAGTTGTCACAATGTATTCTTCGCGCGCGGGCAAAATGGTCGCAATCTCGTTTTGCGCTTTCACGATGCGATCGGGCGTTGGCGGGTGCGTAGAGAAAATCTTCGGAATCGTTCCGGGCTGTTTCTTTTCGTCCGCTTGCACCTTTTCAAAGAACGACACGAACGCGTTCGGATCGTAGCCGGCCTTATACATGTACTGCAGCCCGAGATAATCCGCTTCCGCTTCATCCACGCGCGTGAACTTCAGGAACGTCATCGGAATCGCAAAGTTCATCCCCTGGTAGATCGCATATCCGGCCCAGGTGTAGGGAATGAAAATTGTCGCCACCATAGCACCCATTTGTATGATGTCGCTCTTGGTCGCCTGCTTGGTGCCGTGCCGCGCGCACACATGCGCGATTTCGTGCGCCATCACGCCGGCCAGCTCGGACTCCTCATCCGCATGCAAAATCAGGCCGCTGTTGACGTAAAAAAATCCGCCCGGCAGCGCAAACGCATTCACCACGTCGGAATCGATCACCTTGATCGTGAAGGGCACTTGCGCGTCCGAGTTGCGCACCAGGTTCTGTCCCACACGGTTTACATACTCGTTTACCACCGGGTCGTTAATAAATTTCGCCTGCTTCTCCACTTCCTGCGACAACTGCTTCCCCAGCGCAATTTCATGTTCCAGCGAATAAAAATTCAAGCCGTGCCCAACGCTGCGGTTGCCGATCGCGTTCACATCCTGCTTAGAGCCCGACTTGACGTTCGGGTCCGTCGGCATCTGCTGGATCGGCATCGTATCCGGATTCTTGTCGCCCGTTCCCGGCGCGCTTTGATCCTGCGCCGTTGATTCATCCGGTTTCGAAGTTTGCGACACCGGAGGCTGCTGCCCCGATTGCGGTGGAGTCTGCGCCGATGGCGAAGTCTGCTCTGGCTGCGGCGTCGGAGTCTGCGGCGGAGTAGTTTGTTGACCGGACTGCGGCTGCTGCCCGCCTTGCGCTGGCGCGGCCGAAGGTTGCTGGCCAGATTGCGGGGGAGTCTGCGCCGATGGCGGAGTCTGCTCTGGCTGCGGCGCCGGAGTCTGCGGCTGCTGGCTAGGAGGTGGCGTGGACGATTGCTGAATTGGTCCGGCGATTGTTGCAGGACTCAGCAACGAGGCAGCTATAATTAGCGTTCCCAATTGCCCTGCTAGGCTTCTCTTCATGGGGACCTCCCAGCAACTTTGCCAGGATTATACACCCCACCCTAGCTCCGTCACGATAATTGCTTGGATGGCACCCGCCGCAAATTAGTTTCCCGCCCGCGAAAAATTTACATTCGCGCCCAGCCCACTTTTGCCATTCGGGTCATGCCTTAGGTTTAAATGTAGCGCCGGCCTGCCCCCCGTGGCCGGGCCGTCAGCCTGCGTGTAGGCGGGCCCGGTATCTTGTTCGTCATCAGCATGGTCGCTTGATTGGCCAGCGCTAGACGTTTCCCCTGCGAATCTCGCCTTCGCACTGTTATTGACGCCCAACCAGAATCTGTCTACATTCGTACTATGCCCGTTGGAAAGATCCAAGTCGGCCAAGTCTGGAAGAAAGACGATTCCGGCGAATCTTATTTGATTACTAAGGTTTACAACGAAGCCATCGCCACCTTCGCCCTGCTTCGCAAAACCGGCGCCGAAGCCGAGGGCACCGTCAAAGTCAAAGTGGACCAACGCGGCCCCACGCAAGCCCTCCCAGGTTTCACCTACACTCAAGAATCCGACCAGTTCTAGCTTTGCTCTTTGGCAAATGCCACGAGAGAGCGCAAAAATCTCGTCTTAAGGCATCCGTTACAAGGCTAAATACCTGTCATTCTGAGTCCGCCGCGGCGGACGAAGAATCTGCTCTGGCCTTTTTTATGCCGTGCGTTCCCGTCAGCTCTGTTCGTCAGATCGACCGCACCGACATCTGCACCACATCCTCCGCGCGCATTACTTCCTTCACGACGAACCCTTCCGCATACTTCACCCCGATCATGCGTCCAAACGACGCCGCCATCAAATTCATGCTCGCCTCCAGCTCATCCAGCGGCAAATACACTTTGGACTTGCGCTCCTTCTCCGCCGGTTCGAATTGCGACTTGTAAGCCAAAATCGCCCGCCGCCGCCTTTCGAATTGTTTCGTAATATCCACGCAAAACGTAGGCCGCGCATTTGCATCCGCCGCCGCATAAAGAATCTTGAACGGCCGAAACGCCCGCCCGCTCAACGGATAATTTTTCAGCCCCGCGACAAAGCAAGCCTCATACCCAAGTTTTGACGCGTTGTAATGGTCCGGATGGCGTCCTTCCCAGTAGGGAAGTATCACCGTTCTCGGCTGCAGCTCGCGGATCACTTCGGCAATCGCCATTTTGTAATCTTCGCGCATTTCCAGCCGCGCATCCGGCAATCCCAAATTTCGACGCACGCTGGCCTTCAAAATCTTGGCCGCCTGCGCCGCTTCGCGCAAACGAATTTCCGGCGTTCCGCGCGTCCCAGTTTCGCCCTTGGTCAAATCCAGGATGCCTGTGCGGTATCCGGCCTCCGACATCTTCAACACCGTGCCGCCGCAAGTGAGCTCCACGTCATCCGGGTGCGCCGCAATCGCCAGCAAATCAATCTTCATGCCCCCTCCGTTAACGTCCCGATTCTAACAGAACAGCACAAGCAGTTTTCCAATGCCCCATTTTCTTGACTCAGCATCCCTTGCTGGCTCGGCTTTCTTTTATGGTTCGATTGCGTCTCAGAAACTATCGATTTCACGGTGTGCGAATAACTTACAAAGAGGTGAGTTTCTATGAACCGACGCCATGCAATAGTTGCCCTAGCCTTGACGTTCTTATTCCTTCTCGTAACGCGAATCTCGACCACGGCGCAGTCAGACTCCGCGAATCTTGAAGAGCAGATCAAACAGTTGGAGCGAGATCGTCAAAATTCCTTCGTACACAACGATATCTCAGCCCTCGATCGCGACACCGCCGAGGATTACACCACCATCGGCAGCAGCGGCAAGCTTTCTGACAAGCCGCAAATGATGAAAAATCTCAAAGCGGGCCGCACCCAGGTTCTCTCCATGGATCTCTCGGACATGAAAGCTCGTGTATACGGCAATACTGCCGTACTCACCGGCCGCGCCAGAGAAGTAAGCGTCACCGAGGGGCAACAAAAGGACGAGCAGGTCCTCTTCATGCGCATCTTCGTCAAAGCGAATGGGCGCTGGCAAGCTGTCGCCTATCAACAAACGCCGGTGGCAGGAAAATAGCGTCGCATCTCCTGGTTTTCAGGTCGAGGAGGCCATCGGGTCGATGGTCAGTCGAATTCCTGCTCGCCCACTTTTGCTCTCCTTTAATCACCCTTTGCGTCAGATGCATTAGATTTTTCAACGGTACATCCCTGGTCAATTTACATACCAATAGTGGAAGGCCGCGTTGCCGAGAAAACAGATTCGGACCGGAGATTTTGTTACATTTTCATATCGATCTTGGAAGGTGTGCGCTTCCGAACGCTTATGAATGTCGCCGGCCATTAACGGAGGCTACTGATGATCGAAAGTCTGCTGCAGGACTTGCATTTCGGCGCGCGCATGCTGCGCAAAAATATTGGTTTCACGATTGTGGCTGTTCTCACCTTGGCGCTTGCCATCGGCGCGAACACTGCCATTTTCAGCGTTGCGCAAGCTGTCTTCTTCCGCTCTTCGACAGCGCTAGACGCCGATCGCTTGATGTATGTCTCGCGCGGTTATCCGGGGTTCCCCGAGGGCGGCGGAAATTTTAGTTACCCCGCATATCGCGACATGCTCCAGCAGAACTCTTCCTTCATAGATTTTGCCGCCTATCAACGATTCGGATCGCAAGTTCTCACCGATGGAGCCGAGCCGGTCCGCATCAAGGTTAATTTCATCACGCCGTCGTATTTGTCCTTGCAAGGTGTTAAGCCGGCGATTGGCCGCTTGCTTCGCCCTGAAGAGGACCGCTTCGGCGAAGGCGATTCGGTAATCGTCCTCAGTTACGGTTTCTGGCAAAGCCAGTTTGCAGGCTCGCCCGATGTCATCGGCCGAACGATCCATGTTAATCAGCACGCTTTCACCGTTGTCGGTGTTGCCTCCGCAGAATTCTTCGATCCCCTCGGTCAGCAAGATACTAGCGAAGTGGTTGACGCCTACGCGCCTCTCGGCCTCGCGTACCATCTCACGGGCTATTCCAATCCAACAAATCGTCACAGCGCTCTCACCTGGGGCGTCGGCCTCCGAAAACCCGGCGCCTCCGTCGAACAAGCCCGCGCCGACATCGCGGCAATCGGCGAACGTCTCGGCCAAGCGTATCCAACCACCGACCGTGGATATACATTGGTCGCGCGCCCGCTGAAAGATCAACTGGTCGGACAATTTTACAGCCCGATGTGGCTGCTGATTGGCGGCTCGGTTTTTATCCTGTTGATCGGCTGTGCCAATGTCGCCAATCTTCTTCTCATTCGATTCGCCGCGCGGCAGCGTGAATTCGCCGTGCGCACCGCGTTGGGTGCCACCAGTACACGTCTTGCGCGCCAGATGTTTGTGGAAAGCTTCATCCTCGTCGCGCTCGCCGCCGTGCTGGGAGCGCTACTGGCTGTATGGGGCGTTGCCGGATTGCGTTCGTGGGGACGTTTGAATCTTCCGCAGCTCATTCAGATTCGCGTGGATCCCTGGATGCTCGCCGCATCCGCCTTGATCTCCGTCGTTACAGGATTCCTGTTTGGTCTCGTTCCTTCGTTGGCCGGTTCGCGCGTCGATCTTCGCGACGCATTAAGCCAGGGCGGCAAGCAGGGAAGCGGCATCGGACATCGCCGCGCCGCAAAAGCTCTGGTGGTTTCTGAGGTCTGTCTTGCCGTTGTTTTGCTCGCCGGCGCTGGGCTGCTGCTCAAAAGCCTTTATCGCTTAACTACAATCGATCTTGGTTTCAACACCAAAAACCTTCTCACCCTCCGCCTTGATCTCATCGGTGACCGTTACGCTGTCACCGCGAAACGTACCTTGTTCGCCAAAGATTTGATTCAACGCATCGAGGCCTTGCCCGGAGTCCAATCGGCTTCCGTTTGGGGCCCCGGGATGATCGGCCGCGCCACTTGGGTCATCGAAGCAGTTGCGGAAGGCCGCCCGGTAAACGACCCGCGCAACATTATCGGCAGCTCGGTTCACGACGTGAATCCCGGAGCCCTGCGCGATCTTGGCATCACCATCCTTCGCGGCCGCGACTTCACTTGGCAGGATGACGAAAACGCTCCAGCTGTTGCGATCATCAGCGATAGCGTTGCGAAAGCCTATTGGCCTGGCGAAGATGCGCTCGGAAAACGCTTCCGCTCCACCTCAGACCCGCAAATGATCACGGTCATCGGAATTGCCTCGGATGCTCGCATGCGCCAGCGATTTTTATTGTCCGATGCCGCCATCGGCACGCCCCCAGCCGGTCTCGGTCCGCAATGCGACGTATATTTTTCTTACGCCGAAGGTCCCCACACAGCCCTGGTGATCGCCGTGCGCGCCACGCGCGATCCCGCTTCGGTTGCGCAAGCTCTAAAGTCCGTGGTCCTTTCGATAGATCCGGCGTTGCCCGTGTATGACCTCGCTATGCTCCAGGATCGCCTCGCCGACCAGGAACAAGCCAGCCGTGCGCTTACCACCCTCACAGTTGCTTATGCCGCGCTCGCTCTGTTTCTCGCCGCGCTCGGACTATACGGACTCCTGAGCCAGTCCGTCAGCCGCCGTACGCGCGAGCTCGGCATCCGCATGGCGCTTGGCGCTTCGCATTCCGATGTTCTATCCATGGTCGTGCGCGAAGGATTGGTTCTCACCCTTGTCGGGATTCTATTCGGTTTGCTTGGTGCGCTTTTTCTCAGCCGTGCGATCACCACCATTCTCTTCGGCGTTCAGCCGAACGACCCCTCGGTCTTGGCGGGAATCGCGGCTCTGCTGCTCGCTGTCGCTGCCGCAGCGTGCATCGTTCCTGCGCGCCGCGCGACTCAGGTCGATCCCATGGTCGCGCTACGTTACGAATAGGAGAAGTTTGATGCGAAAACTTCGCGGCGGCCCCTCGCGTTTGGCCGGCATCTTCAACCAGAGCAAATGCGACCGCGAACTTGCCTATGAACTCGCAGGCCACCTCCAAATGCACACCGAAGTGAATCTTACTCGCGGCATGGCACCCGAAGAAGCCCGCCGCCACGCCTTGATCAGGTCGCCGGAGTCGAGCAAACTAAGCAATTCTCTCGCGAACGAAGGGGTCTCCCGATGATCGAAACGCTCATGCAGGATCTTCGCTACTCCGTGCGTTTGATCCGCAAGGCGCCGGCCTTTGCCTCGCTGGTGATTCTTATTCTCGCGCTCGGCATTGGCGCGAATTCCAGCATCTTCTCGGTGGTAAACGCAGTATTGCTGCGCCCGCTGCCGTATACGCAACCTCAACAGCTCGTCTATCTCGAAGAAAGCAATCCGCAGCAGGGATTTCCGCGCTTCTCCGCCTCACCCGCCAATTTTTTGGATTGGCGCGCGCAAAACCGTTCCTTCGAACAAATGGTGGCCTTCGCCGAGGACACTTCGAGCGTCATGCTCGGCGATTCCCCCGAGCAGTGGACCGGCACCTCAGTCACCAAGGGATTTTTCGAAACGTTGGGCGTGCGCCCCGTCCTCGGTCGGCCCTTTAGCGAGGATGATTTCGTCGTGGGCAAGAATCACGTTTTGGTGATCAGCGACGCGCTTTGGCGCTCGAATTTTGGGGCCGATCCCGGCGTGCTCGGGCGCAGCATTTCGATGAACGGCGAACCCTACGCCATCATCGGAGTTATGCCGGCCGGCTTCCGATTTGGTGGTGACCAGATTCGTTACTGGACGCCCTTCGCCTTCGACTCCTCAATGGCCACTGTGCGTGGCGCGCACTTCATCCAAGTGATGGCGCGTCTCCGCGCAGCAGTCTCGCTACCGCAAGCACAGTCTGAAATGAAGGGCCTTGCCGCACAGCTCGAAAAGCAATATCCGGATACGAATGCCGGGTGGACCGTCATCGTTAGCTCCATGCAGCAGTCTGCCGTGCAAGACGTGCATGCCGCGCTGCTCGTTCTGTTGGGCGCGGTAGGATTTGTGCTGCTCATCGCTTGCGCCAATGCCGCCAACATGTTGCTCTCTCGAGCGGCTGTGCGCCGCAAAGAAATCGCTATCCGCATGACTCTCGGTGCGGGACGGCGGCGCATTGTCAGGCAATTGCTCACTGAAAGCGTGGTGCTGGCTGCCGCAGGCGGCGTATTGGGTTTGGCCATTGCCTATGTCAGCTCCCGCGCGCTCGCTGCGCTCCCGTCCACTTTGCTTCCGCGCGCTGAATCCATCCATGTGGACTTTCGTGTCCTCATGTTCACGTTTGTGATTTCGATTGCCACGGGCATTCTGTTTGGCCTCGCGCCCGCCTTTGCGGCTTCGCGCGAAGGACTCATCGGGACGATCAAAGAATCTGGCAGCACCGGGCGCGGAGGCCGTTCTGGAGTGAGGGGCGCGCTAGTCGTGCTGGAAATCGCGCTGGCCATGATTCTACTGGTTGGCTCTGGCTTGCTCCTCCGTAGTTTCGCGAAACTCTCTTCCGTCCAGCCAGGAGTTGCCACGGAAGGTCGCCTCACCTTTGAGGTGAGCTTGCCGCGCGCCCGATATACCAAGCCGGAGCAGGTGACCCAGTTTTACCAGGAAGCGCGGCGCAGCATCCAAACCCTTCCGGGCGTGGAATCCGCCACTATGACCTCGCTCCTTCCCGTCAGCGGCGATGCAGTAGTCTGGGCCTTCGGAATCAACGAACAGCCCCAGACCGGATCGCTGCCATCCGCCCAATACTATCTAGTCGGACCGAATTACTTGCGCAACATGGGCATCCCTTTGCTGGCTGGCCGCGACTTCACGGAACAGGACGCCGCCTCCGCGCCGCACGTTTGCTTGGTCAATGACTTTCTGGCGCGCACGCTGTTTCACGGCCAAAACCCCATCGGCCAGCATGTCCATACCGGAAGGCACTACGAGCCCGTGCGCGAGATCGTTGGAGTGGTCGCCTCCGTAAAACAGTTCAGCCTGCAGGATAAGGAAGCGTTTCAAGTGTACGAGCCCTTCGAACAGTTTCCGCAGCGTGGCATGACCTTCATCTTGCGCACGTCGGGAAACGCTTCCAGCTTCCTTCCAGGCGTGCGCCACGCGATCCAGCAAGTTGACTCGCAACAGCCCATCACCGATCCGCGCACGATGGACCAGGTTGTCCAAGAATCGGTGGCCCTTCCGCGGTTCCGCACCATGCTTCTCGGTTTGTTCTCCGCTCTGGCTCTGTTGCTCGCGCTCCTGGGCCTTTACAGTGTGATGTCCTACGCCGTGGAGCAGCAATTCCAGGAGATCGGCATACGAATCGCTCTGGGCGCGCTCCCGCGCGATATCTATCGGGTCATTCTGAAGCGAGGTTTCGCCCTGGTCGCCATCGGGATTGCAATTGGCCTCGCAGGCACCGCTGCGATCACCCGGCTTCTCGCTGCATTCCTGTTTGGCGTCACGCCGCACGATCCCGCAACCATCGCAATCGTGATGCTCCTTTTCACTGCGGTTGCGCTCCTCGCCTGCGGAATCCCCGCGCGCCGCGCCACTCGCGTCGATCCCATGATCGCGTTGCGGCACGAGTAGCAGAAGCTCTACAATCCGAAAACATGATTGAAATCAAATCCACGGAGGAATTATGTCGATGATTCGCGTGCGCCAGTGCGGGGCGGCAGCAGTACTCATAGCGACGCTTGCGGCGTTGATCGTATCGCGCGGGTCGGCACAAGCGCCGACGCCCGTAGCCAACAACCTCGATCCGAAAGTGCTGGCCTACAAATTGCCGGACCAGATTCCGTGGAAGGACGATCCCATCGGAGCCAAGATGGCCGTCCTGCAAGGCGATCCGTCGAAGCCGGGTCTCTACGTAGTGCTGGTGAAATGGACTCCGCATCACATGAGCCATCCGCACTGGCATCCCAATGACCGCTTCATCACCGTGATCTCGGGCACCTGGTGGGTAGGCACCGGACCAAAATTCGATCCGGACAGCACCGTCCCCCTCCCAGCCGGCACCTTCGTCACCCATTTCGGCAAACAAATTCATTACGACGGCGCCAAGGACTCCGAAGCCGTCCTAGAAATCGTAGGCGAAGGCCCCGCCACAGCCACCCCCGCCGAAGAAAAGTGATTGCTGGGAGATATGCTTTGATATTCGGCGAACGATTCACTTCCTTTTGCGCAGCCTCACCCGCGCAATGTTTTCGAGTTTGAATTTTTGTTTTTTGCCCCGATTTTCTCGCGATTTCATTTGGTTCAAAGTTCGCGATTAGAATGGGGTCGTTTCGTTTGTTTTCAATGAGTTGCGACATGGTCTAATCCCAAGAGTTCGCGATTAGAAATCGCGTTTGTCTGCAAGTAAATTGTGGCGATCGGGGTGGCGGTGGTTTTAGTTTTCGTGGGCGCGGGTGGGGCTGCGACCGACACGGCGGGGAAATTTTCTGGGCTTTCGCTAAAGGGCGCCGCAGAGTTCGCGGCGGAGGTGGCAGCCGGAGCAGCATCGGCTGCGTTAGACATTACGACCGAACCGTTAACTAAGGGCGCCGCAGGATTCGCGGCGGTGGTGGCGACAGGCGACGAGCTGCCTGTCGTCTTTTTAGGATCGGAATCTATTTGGGCTTTCGCCTGGGGCGCCGCGGAAGGCGCGGCGAAGGTATTCGACGGTGAGCCGTCTTCCTTCTTATTTGCAGCCTGATAAGCGGCTGCGTGTGAAACTTTGGAGGCTGGGCGCCACCGCCACCACCGCGCTCTTGCGGCGGGTGCGAGCGGGACGGCCGGGGGATTTTCTGCGCTTTCGCTTAAGGGCGCCGCGGAAGTCGCGGCGGAGGTGACGGTCGACGGCAAGCCGTCTTTACTCTCGACCTTGGCGGTGCCACTTGGCGCGCCCTGCGCGGCGGAGGTATGCGACTGTGAGCCGTCGCTTTTTTCTAAAGGCTCAGCGCGATCACCCGGTGGCGCCGGGTTTGCGCCGGGTGGCTCGGTTCCCGCGTCGGCGGGGAGGCCGAAGTAGTGGTGCTCTACTATGTGGCGGCGGGGGGTGGGGGTGTATTGGCCTTGGTCGTTGATTTGGGAGTAGAGGCGGACGGCGGAGACTAGGGAATGGGCTGTGACGCGGACGTTTTCGGCTTGCTCGATGAAGTGTTCCAGGGTGGCGCGGAGGGCGGCGCGGCGTTGGGTGCGGAGGCCGGTGGCGTCGGCGTGGCGGTAAACGACAGAGTGATGTGAGATTTTGTATTGGCTGGCGATTTTCTTGGGGCTGAGCCAGCGGAGGTAGTCGTCGTCGATGAATTCGCGGTCGGGGTGATGGCAGACCGAGCATTTGCGGGAGTGTCGGGCGAGGGAAG
>Ga0209624_10001544_pt1 | contig 17847 bp, 15 predicted proteins | sample JacPinW_OM2H0_O1_FD_188565 | JGI IMG/M metagenome (GOLD analysis project Ga0209624, IMG submission 188565) | Forest soil microbial communities from Algoma, Ontario, Canada - Jack Pine, Ontario site 1_JW_OM2H0_O1 (SPAdes) (version 2) | ecosystem: Environmental > Terrestrial > Soil > Boreal...
TTCAAATTTTATCAATTCGGTATTATCATTAACAATACGTGTAGCATACGCATACAAACGTTACAAAATTAAGATTACCGCTGGAGTTATCATGATTGATTTAGCCTTGTTACGTGAGCAGCCTGAGCGCATTATAGGATTAATCAAGCGTAAAGATCCTTCTTTTAATGCGCAACGCTTATTAGATTGTGATATACAGTTGCGCTCATTAAAGCTTGAAATTGAAGCATTGCGCCATAGAAAAAATGAATTAGCCTCCCAAGGAAAATCTGGCGTTACGCCTGAACTGCGTGAGCAATCTATCCAAGTGAGCAAAACCCTCAAAGAAGAAGAAGCAGCGCTCGAGCAGATTGAAAAAGAGTTTAAAACCCTCTATCTTTCATGCCCTAATTTGCCGGATGAATCAATACCAGTGGGCAATAAAGAAGCAAATAAAGTTATTAAAACATGGGGTCAAAAGAAAGAATATTATTTCCCGATCCGTAATCATGTTGAAATTGGTACGCAGCTTGGCTGGCTCGATTTTGATGCTGCCACGCGCATGACCGGCAGCAATTTTGCTTTGTATAAAGATGATGGTGTGCGGCTCATGTATGCACTCACGATGTTTATGCTTAAAAATAATATCAAGCATGGCTTTAGTCCGGTGCTGCCGCCATACTTAGTGAATGAACAATCATTAGTGGTGGCAAGTAATTTTCCAAAATTTAAAGATCAAGTATATGCAGTGCCAGAAGATAAATTATATTTAACGCCAACAGCGGAAGTGAATTTAGCAAATATATATCGCGATACCATTTTGGCAGCAACGCAGTTGCCCATTCGCATGACATCATGGACAAGCTGCTTTCGGCGTGAAGCAGGTGGCTACGGCGCTGGCGAGCGCGGGCTTATTCGCATTCATCAATTTGAAAAAGTTGAGCTCTTCACACTCTGCGAGCCAGAACATGCTGCACAAGAACAAGAGCGTATGCTTGCCTGCGCAGAAGATATTTTGCAGCAGTTGGGTTTACACTATCGAGTAAGCTTGCTCGCTGCGCAAGATTGCTCATTTGCTTCAGCAAAAACATATGATCTAGAAGTGTGGCTGCCGGGCCAGAATATTTATTCAGAAGTTTCGTCGATTAGTAATTGCACCGATTTTCAGGCACGGCGCGGATTGATTCGTTATAAGCGCGCCGTTGATAGCAAAAGTGAATTGGTTGCAACGCTCAACGGTTCATCACTAGCACTATCGCGTTTATTTGTGGCAATTTTGGAAGTATATCAAAATGCTGATGGCACGGTGACGATTCCGGATATATTAAAAAAAGAAGCACTTTTTGTATGAAGCATGATCTTATTGATTTTATACGGCATATCGAGCTGTATACCAAACGTTTAATGAAAATGAATGGGCCTGGTGATGCGCGTTCTAAAATAAAAGGGACCGGCCTTGAGTTTGAGCAATTACGCGATTATTACAGCGGTGATGATGTTCGCGCTATCGATTGGAATAGCTCTGCGCGGCATAATAAACTTTTGATCAAACAGTTTGTGGAAGAAAAACATCGCACTATTTTTATTGTTTTAGATATTTCTGCATCTGCGTATTATGGTTCAGGAGATAGTTTAAAATATACGCGTGCCGCTGAAATTGCTGCGATTCTTGCTTGTGCTGCGTATCACAAAAAAGACAGTGTTGGCTTGTTGTTGTTCACCGACCGGGTGGAGTTGTATATTTGCCCTGACAAAGGCAAATCGCATAGTTATTTGATCATGCAAAAAATTCTTGCTGCGCAACCGGTGCATAAAAAAACGAATATGGCCAACGTGTATGATTATCTGCTCCAGCTGCGCAAGAAAAATGCGATGGTGTTTTTAATTTCCGATTTTATTGATGAGCGGTATGAGCAAAAATTGGCACTGGTATGCCGTATGTATGATACGATGGCTATCCGTATCACGGATGATTTTGAACAAATTTTACCAATGAAAGCGCTGATCAGTGTGCAGGATATTGAGACAGGGCAAGAAGCGATAGTTAATACGCGCTCCATTGCTAAAGCAAGCATATTAAAAAATCGGCTAGAGCAACAGGACAACGTTTTCATGCGCTATGGCATTGATATGCTTGCAGTCAATCAAACGCGTAGCGTTGTAGAGCAGCTGGTTTGTTTTTTCAACAAAAGAAGAGTGTTATAAGGAGAGGTGGATTATGGATGAACGTGGTCTTTATCCAATTTATGAGTATTGGCATGTTCCTTTCTGGCAGACAGCGCTCTTTAAAGCAGGAGTATTGCTGCTGGTAGGGGCAGCTGTTTTGGTAGGACTTTTTTTTCTGTGCAGGCGCTTTTTGCAAAAAAAGCTAACTCCTGCGCAAATAGCTCTCAATGAGCTTGATCAACTGGGCAAAACCGCTATACTAACAACTGATCAAGCACAAGCTGCTTATTTTGAGCTGACTGCTATTTTGAAGAGATTTTTTGAGCGTTATTACCACAGATCGTATCAAGGCATGACTGATGTGCAAATGATAAAAGCATTAAAAGAGACTGTGCCGTCAGATAAGATTGTGCTGTTGCAAGAGGTAGTTGATGCAAGCGCTGGCGTGAAGTATGCGCGCCAAGATATGATGCAAGAGCAGTTTGCACGGCATATCACCATTTGTACTAATCTTATTGAATCTATCGTAAAGGCCGATACAACAAGAAAATGAGCGATACCTTTTTTCCTGCAACACGATCATTATATATTCATTGGCCGTTCTGCCCATATAAGTGCCATTTTTGCCCGTTTGTTGCGATTGCATCGCATGATCAGTTTATGGAGCGTTACAACAAGGCACTTATTAAAGAGATACAAACTTTTTGTTTGCAATATCCTTCAAAGCTTGCATTGGATACTATTTTTCTTGGTGGGGGAACACCCAGTACCTGGCCAGATACTCTGCTACTTGACACGTTTGGTACACTTAATAACGTGCTCGTTTTTGAAGAAGATATTGAAATCACTATTGAAGTGAATCCAGGGACAGTTAAAAAACCGCAATTAATGCTCTGGAAATCGATTGGTATTAATAGATTAAGTATAGGTGTGCAAAGCCTTAAGGATGCTGTATTGAACAATCTGAACAGAAAGCAATCTGCGCAAGACGTTTTTTGGGTATTGCAGGAAGCAAGTGCTTTATTTGATAATATTTCGGTTGATCTCATTTTGGGATTGCCCGGCGTGAGTGTGGATGAATGGAAAGATCTTCTGGCCCAGGTTGTTACATGGCCAATTAAGCATGTGTCTATCTATTTTTTAACGGTGCATGAAGAAACGCCTTTGTATTTTAGAGTGCAGAAAAAAGAAATTTGCTTACCACCAGATGATAGCCTTGTGGAGTTGTATCAGTGGTCAATCGATTTCTTGCAGCAGCACGGATTCATGCAATATGAGATTTCTAATTTTGCACAAGGAGGGTATGAATCACGGCATAATAAAGTGTATTGGGAGAGAAAAGCATACAAAGCATTTGGATTGGGAGCATGTTCATTTGATGGGCAAAGCCGTTACCAAAACCAAAAGAATTTAATGAAATATATGCATGATATAGAACATGATGAGAATGTGACTATATTTTCTGAAACACTCACGCAAGAACAGATATATCTTGAAAAGATTATGCTTGGCTTACGAAAAAAAGAAGGAATCGATCTTCATGATATTATGCAACCGCTTGATAGCGCGCAAAAAGAAAAGATTGTTGGTACTATTGAGCTTTTACAAGAAAATAATTTTCTAAAGCACGAAAATAATAGGATTGTTTTAACACCGATGGGATTAGCGGTACAAAATGATATAGCAATTCGCTTATCGCTGTAGATGGAGTGTTTATATACGTTGTTTTTTATTAATATTGTAACTTTTAATTATTGGTGGGGATTTTTCCATGGCAAAACATGTTGGTGTAAAGCTTCCAGATGATTTAATTAAAGTATTAAAGCAAAGTCAAACCGTTGCGGTATTAGCAACTTTTTCTGAAAAAGGATTACCGCATACAACACCAATTCAATGCTTGTATCCTAAAGGAGTAGAAAGTATTTTGCTTTCAATCAATAAAGATCATGCAGGGTATCATAACATGGTTTGGCAAAAGAAAGTTATGCTCTGTTTTCTTGATGAAAATAATGTGGCATATAGTGTTTTAGGCCGTGCTGGTGTAGTGCGTGCTCCATCAGTGGTACATCCATTGATGAATATTGTTCGAATTGATATTATCGACATTAAAAGTGATCGGTCTGTGTTAACAAAAGTAGAATCCGGAGTGCGTTGGAGCTATACTTCGTGGGAAGCGGAAGAACTTTCAAAAGCTTTAATGCAGGAACTTAAAGAGTTAGCACAAACATTGTAAAGATACAGGCGTTGTTTAATTAAGGAAAGCATATGCAAAAAAAAATAGTATTGGTTTTATTATTCGGTGTATATTTTTTGCAAGCACAGGAGGCCGCTAAAACTTCTGATCAAACCATAACACAAACAGCGCCAGCAGCTCCAAGTACGCCAGCAACAAATGCAAATCAGAATGCTGCAACTGCTGCTGCACAAACCCCACAACTAACGCAAAATCCAGAAACTGCACAGACGACAGCGGTGCAACCGGTAGCTGCAACACCAGTGCAAGAAGCTGCGCCAGCACAAGCACCGGCACCGGCTACGCAAGAGAATGCGCAACCAGCAGCTGAACAAAAAACAGAAGCACCGGCAGTAACACCAGCACCGCAAGAGCAGACAGTAATGCCACAAGAGGCTGCGCCAGTACAAGCACCAGCATCGGGCTCACAAGAAACTGTACAAAAAGCACCTGAACAAAAAACAGAGCAAAAGCCAGAATCAGCGGCACCAGCACCTGCACAGCAAGAAGCGCCAAAGGCTGCAACACCGCAAGCAACTGAAGCAGAAGACTTAGAAATTAAAGGAATTAATACTGTTGATATTGAGGAGCCAAAAGGAAATTGGCTTTATAAACGGATCTGGTGGGAAAAAGCAGAACGGTTATATGAAAAAACAAAGCAGCTTGCTGATAATATTTTAGAATATCGCATTATTTATTATGCACGCCGTAAAGAGCTTGATCAAAACCTTTTAAACTCATTTTATTTTACGTTTGGTTTTGAGCAAGGAGAGCTCAATGAGCTGCTTGATACATTTGGTAAACAACTGGAAGAGGAAAAGGTAGAAGGAACACTCGATGCGCACGAGCGTGAGCTTCTCAAAACTATTAATCAAGAAAAAAAGGTGCTTGATGAACTTAAGCAATCGATGGCCTTGATTGGCAAAGCAGATAATGCACTTGATGAATCATTGCGCAAGCTTGCCGAACAACTACAACAAGTAAAAATGTATGAGCAGCAATCATGGGAAAATTTTAAAGCAATTAATAAAGAGTTAAGTGAAAAGAAAGCACGTGAGCTCTATTATGGTATGGATACCTACTGGAAAAATCTTAATAATATTAACGCCTATTTGTCAGATCCATTTATGAAATATTTTGATCAGCTGATTGGTAAGATCGATCAAGAAGTGGAGCATATCAATACTACTATCCAAGGTTTAAAAGAGCGTGGTATCGATTTGCAGGCTCAAGCGCAAAAACTGCGTAAATGTCCGTTACCAACGAAAACAGAGGAAGTTGCAACACCTGAGAATGAGCAAGAGGAAACAACCGGTTTTCTTGGCACGGTGTGGTATTGGGTTACCAGCCCCTTTGTGCTCGTTGGCGATATGTTAACCGGTGCCTATGATTGGGTGACTTCCTGGTTTGGCGGTGGCGAACATGAAGAGACAAAAGAATAAAAGCGGCTCGGTAAAACAGTTACTAGTGAACTCATACAACCTCAGAACTGTGATGAAAAGCCAAAATAAGGTTTGATTAGCGCCTTTTTTTGTGGTACATTTTCACTTGCTTATTTTTAAATGCGCCGAGGTGGTGAAACTGGTATACACACAGCCTTGAGGTGGCTGCGGGAGAAATCCTGTAGGGGTTCGAGTCCCCTCCTCGGCACCATATGATCGATCTAAGGTTTATAACAATGATTAACTATAGTTTGGTGGTAAAGGAGCTTTTGCAATGAATAGTTCGGTAGGACGTCTCTCTTCATGGTTTACTTTTTGGATTGTTTTGGCCCTTATTTTTTGCTATCTGCTCTGGCCATTACGGCAGACGTTACGATTTGGGATTGATTTAGTTGGCGGTACTTTTATCACCTTAGAAGTGCAAACGGAAAAGGCAGTGGAAGCTGAATTGCAATCTAAACTGCAAGCCATCAGTAAAAAATTAACTGACGCTGGCAAAGAAGCGCCAGCATTAAAAACGGTTGAAAAAGGGAGCATTGTGCTCACCTTCAATTCTGCTGCGGCAGCACAAAGTGCAGCACAGATTATGCAAAATGATAAAGATCTGCGTGTTACGAGCGAAAATCAGATAGTGCGCATTACCCTCACTGAAGCGTTGACTGAAAAAATTCAAGACAATGCCGTAGAAAGTAACGTTGAAGTTTTGCGTAATCGCCTTAATCGTTTGAGTGTCGAAGAAATTACTATTGCACGTCAGGGCAAAAAAAATATTATCGTTGAATTGCCTGATGTATCCGATCCGCAACAAGCGAAAGATATGATTGGCCGTTCTGCATTACTCGAATTTAAATTGGTAGAAAAAGTTGCGCGAACTGAAGAAGATTTACTCTACGATTTGGATGGCATTATTCCTGGTGATCAAGAGATTTTGCCAAGCCAAGAAGAGCGCGATGGTAAGCCGACTTCCTATTATTTAGTATCTAAATTTGCAGAAGTTTCTGGTAAAGATTTACGTGACGCATACGTCACTATTGATGAAACAAAACGTGCGCCAGTGGTTAATTTTAGATTTACTTCTGAAGGTGGCGATAAATTTTACGAATTAACAAATAATAATATTAATAAGCGATTGGCAGTAGTATTAGATGGTGTGATAATTACCGCACCCAATATTAATACGGGAATTCATGATCAAGGATACATTGAAGGAAGATTTAGCATCGATGAAGCAAAACAGCTTGCGCTCCTGTTAAAATCAGGTGCCTTTGTTGCGCCGGTTACTTTTGAAGAAGAACGGCAAATTGGTCCTTCGCTTGGCGCAGAGTCGATTCGCCAAGGACTGATCTCATGCTTAGTTGGCTTGGGATTATTGTTCGTGTTTAGCGTAATTTTTTACAAGCTCTGCGGCTTGCTTGCCTTCTTGAGTTTGCTGTATAACTTGCTCTTGATTTTGGTGGCAATGTCAATTTTGCGTGCAACCTTAACACTGCCCGGTATTGCTGGTATGGTGCTCACGGTGGGTATGGCAATCGATTCATCGATCTTGATCTATGAACAGATTAAAGATGGCCTTGCTGCTGGCCTTTCTATTCGCAAAGCGGTATCAGACGGATTCTCTGATGCGCTCGTGGTTATTTTAGATGCAAATATTACCACCTTTATTGTTGGTGCTGTGCTCTATTATTTTGGTACCGGACCGATCAAAGGCTTTGCGGTAACGATGATGCTTGGCATTATTTCAACACTTATTACTGGTCTGTTCTTCTTGAGAGCGACATTTAATTTTATTTTAGATACATTTAATATTCAAAAGTTACGAATTTAAGGTATAATTTACTTATCTTCTTTCCATTATCAAATTCTTAGGCGATGTAGCTCAGTTGGTTAGAGCGGCGGAATCATAATCCGTAGGTCCGGGGTTCGAATCCCTGCATCGCCACCAGCCTACGCCAAGGCTACGGCTGGGCAAGCCATCTTCTCTAATGACTTGAGTTAAATATATAGTTTTACTTAATAGAACTAAGCGAAGTATGCCCTTCGAAGCTCTGTAAGAGCGAAGTAGGGCGGGCACGGCCAGTCTTAGTTTTTAGTTTCTTTCTCTCTCCTGCATACGGTATGATAACTAACAAGTTAAAAAGTAATGAGGGAGACATGAAGCAAAGATATATTTCTATATTAAGTATTCTATTAATAGCAGTGCCATTGGGTATTGCTTGCAAAACCCAGCTCTCTGCTAATCAAGCATATAAAATTGGTAAAGCTGCCTACATCTATGGATATCCATTAGTATTAATGGCATTAACTGAGCAAGAGCATTTAAAAAGAGTGCCCATTAATACTTTTGCTCATGCGCGCGTATTTCCCAATGCAAGCTTTACTTATATTGTTAGCCCTAACGTTGATACATTGTATTCAACTGCATGGCTTGATTTAAAAAATGGGCCGATCATTTTAAAAGTTCCTAATACGCATGGCCGTTATTATGTCCTAGAACTTATGGATGCATGGACTAATGTATTTGCCTCCATTGGTAAAAGAACAACCGGTACTCATGCCCAAGCATTTGCGATTTGTGGCCCAGGACGGCACGGTGAATTGCCAAAAGGCGTTGAGCGAATTGATGCTCCAACCAATACAGTTTGGATTTTAGGCCGAATACAAACTGATGGCAAAAAAGATTTTGCAGTGGTGCATAGATTACAAGATCAATTATCATTAACGCCGTTGCATGCAGCAAATGGCAATAAGGCTCATGATGTTAATCCTGCGGTATTCACTATTAAACCAGCAGAAAAAGTTGAACATTTTAATGCAGAAACTTTTTTTACGAAGTTTGCATCATTACTCAAAGAGAATTCTGCTCCAATGCGCGATAGGGTAATGATTAATGATTTGGCAAAAATTGGTATTGATGCCAATAATATTTTTGATTTTAAGCAGTTGCCAATTGCAATCCAGAAATCGCTGGAAAAAGCTGTGCGTGATGGGTTGCATGCTATTAAAACAAGCACTTTAAAAACAGGCACGCTGGTGAATGGTTGGTTTATTGCTGATTCGAAAAAAATTGGTAATTATGGTACCGATTATGAATTTCGCGCGATAGTTGCACTGAAAGGGCTGGGAGCAAATTTAGCAGCGGATGCGGTCTATCCCTTCGCTGAAATTGATAGCAACAATCAGCCGTTAACCGGTGCGAAAAACTATATTGTGCATTTTGGGCCGGATCAATTACCGCCAGTGCATGCATTTTGGTCGCTGACGATATACAATGAAGATCATTTTTTAGTGAAGAACATACTCAATAAATATGCAATCCATTTTTATGATAATCTTGTATATAACGATGATGGGTCACTCGATATTCTCATTCAGCACGCAAAGCCAGAAAATATATCAAATTGGTTACCAGCGCCCCAAGGAGCTTTTAATCTGGTACTCCGGTTGTATTGGCCCGATAAAGAAGTGCTGAACGGGCAATGGAAACCGCCTCGTATTCAGGTTGTGTAAAAGAGAGATTTATATTCTTGTATAAAATGGCTACGATAGTAAAGAGCCTCTTTACACGGTATAAAATTTTGGACGGATTCTATGAAATTTAATGAAGTTGCGCAGACATTTTTTGCACTTGAACAGGTAAGCTCACGCTTAGAAATGACTCGCTTATTGGCGGAGCTGTATAAAAAAGCTTCGGGGCATGAAGCGCAGATTATCAGTAACATTGCATTAGGCCAGTTGCATGCGCCGTATATTGGCACGCAGTTTAATTTGGCTGAAAAAAATGTCATGAAAGTGTTGGCGGTTGTTTTGCAGCTGTCACCAGAGGAGATTGAAAAAGAGGCAAAAAAGGTTGGCGATTTGGGATTGCTTATCAATGCGGATGCGTGGGCAAGCGATGAAGAGCCGGCCGTATTACAAGTCTATAAAGCGTTATGCGAAATTGAAGAGATTTCTGGCACTGGCTCACAAGAAGAAAAAGCCCATCGCTTAGCACAAGTTTTACAGCATATCGATCCGCTCTCTGCACGCTATATTGTGCGTATTATTTTAGGAAAATTACGTCTTGGCTTTTCTGATATGACAATCATCGATGCTCTTTCATGGATGATAAAAGGGGATAAATCACTGCGTGATAGTATTGAAGATGCGTATAATCGTTGTGCTGATATTGGCTTGATTGCGCATGATTTAAAAGAGCACGGCATTGCAAAAATAAAAGATATGAAGGTGCAGGTGGGTATTCCTATTTTACCAGCAGCTGCAGAACGCTTGCCAACGCCGGCTGCCATTATAGAAAAAATTGGCTCGTGTGTTGCGCAGGCAAAGTTGGATGGATTTCGGTTGCAAATACATCTGGATAACACCGGCAAAGAACCAGTTATGCGCTTTTTTTCGCGTAATTTGCAGGATATGTCGGCAATGTTTCCCGATTTAACATTAGCATTCGCGCATCTTGAGGTTAAAAACATCATTTGCGAAGGTGAAGCGATTGTGTATGATCCACATACGGGAGTTTTTTCCAAATTTCAAGAAACGGTAAAACGCAAAAGAAAGCATGGCATTGAAGAGGCGGTGAAAGATTTTCCACTGCAAGTCTTTATCTTTGACATTATGTATCTGAATGGCAAAGAGGTGATGGATCTGCCGCATGAGCAGCGCCGTAAACTATTATTAGAAATTTTTGATATAGCAAATCCACTGATTCGCATTATTGAAGAAAAGTTAGTGACTACGGCGCGAGAACTAGAAGATTATTTTAATGCGAATATTGCTGCAGGGCTTGAAGGGCTTGTAGTCAAGCGGCTTGATACGCCGTATCAACCAGGCAAAAGGAATTTTAACTGGATTAAATTGAAAAGAACTGAAGAAGGGCATCTGGAAGACACCATTGATTGCGCGATATTAGGCTATTACGCGGGCGAAGGCAAACGAGCTCATTTTGGTGTCGGTGCATTTTTAGTCGGCGTATATGATAAAGCTGAAGATCGTTTTGAAACGATAGCAAAAATCGGCACCGGACTTAAAGATGATGATTGGAAAGAGCTTAAAAAAAAGTGTGACGCATTAAAAGTGCCGCATATGCCTAAAAATGTTGCGTGTGTAAAAGAGCTCTATCCTGACGTCTGGGTGAGCCCTGAAATAGTTTGCAGAATACGTGCCGACGAAATTACGATCTCTCCACTTCACTCGGCTGGACGAACAGAAAGCAAACAAGGCTATGCGCTACGGTTTCCCCGTTTTATGGGCTATCGCACCGATAAAAGTGCGGTAGAGGCAACAACGGTAAAAGAAATTGAACATCTATATCGCGATCAGTTTTTAAAAGAATAAAAGAGTCTTGTTTTGATTTTTATTTCCCCGTTACATTAAATTGTTGGTCTATTTTTTCGTGTTAAAAAAGGAGCAGTATGCTAAAAATATCACAATTATTGGGGATTTTTCTAACCTTTTCTTGTATGGTGAATGGCATGGAGATGCCGATAGAGCAGCGAGGGACCAAAAGACCTGCTGAAGAACCATCGAGTGAGCCTACAGAAAAGAAAGCTAAAATAGATTTGGTTACTTTGGTGGGAATGGGAGGTGAAGAAGTAAAAGTACCGCTTGTTATAGCCAGTCTCTCTGCTACTTTAAAAGGGGCGATAGATCTTTCACAAGAACAAGGAGCAGATAAATCAAATATACGTATTCCTTTGGAAGGGATTGCAAGAGATGTTCTCAAGGTACTGTTTGATTTAGTAATATTCTGCACAGACTTAAAGACAGGAATTACGTACCTAGAGAAATTTAAATTGGCAGCACCTAATCCTACTTTGGTTAAGTTGTATCTTATGTACGGGAGTAAATTCAACATACTAGGCAATATAATAGCAAATGTGAAAAGCGTATTGAATGGCTTTAATGATCCACAACGAGATGGAAAGCAAAAACCATATTTCTTTGTAGATTTGTTAAAAGCATGTAATTATTTAGATATTCCTGTAATAGTACCAATCGTTGCGGGATTAGCAGCGCTGGAAATACATAAGAGGAAGTTAACGGCTCAACAGATACAAGAGCTTGCGTTATCCGGTCTACACGATATTTATTATGAAGTTGCAAAACAATACTATATTTTATTTCGATATAGAACGCCTATCGGTGAAGCAACTATGAACGAGGAAAGATCAGTTAACCGCACTAAAGTGCAAAATTTTTTAAATGAAGCATTTGGTGATGGATGGGGTCTTACCATACAGGAAGCGCAAAAGTACCATTTGGTTTCAGGAGAGGATGTAGGGCTGGGCAGATTATGGGGTTTAGGATTAGGCAGCTTGCAAGGAGTTACCGCAGAAATGGTAGGGAATAATTTGAATTTAAAAGATAATAACTTTACCTATATAACTCAGAAAGATTTTGCAGGATTAAAATCGGCAACGAAAATTGATTTATCAAACAATCCATTAATGGGCATTGATGATGATACATTTAATGGTTTTAACCAATTAGAATCACTGAATTTATCTCGAACACTTTTCACCAGCATAGCTAGAGGAGATGAACTTAAGCTTCCCAGTAAATATAATATTAATTCAGCGGTTTTTGCTCCTATTTCGGGATCTCTGAAAACTCTTTTCTTGGAAAATAATCAGCTTGAAATTATTGGAGATTCGTTATTTAACAATATTGGCGCGGGAACAGCATTATTTTTTAGGCAAGGCCAGGAACCACTCGTTATTTCTAAACCTTATCCTTATATGGCTTCCAATGTTTATGATGATACCAGTAATAATATACAACTGAGGCGTATGGTAGAAGCTGTTAAGAAGGCTTCGCGTGGCGCTGAAAAATATTTTTGTTACTTTTTCTTGAAGCCAAGATTGTTTTGATTGATTAAAAAAAACAAAAAGGAAGGCGAACACGCAAATGTTTGCCTTCCTTTTTTAACTTCTTAAGTAAAGTTTTTAAGTTAATTTTTTAATTAATGTGTCCATGTAGAAGCGCGCTAATTCATGGACAGTCTGTTCATAGATATACGAATCGGTAATTGATTCTGGCAGCAGATCTTCTATATGGGTTTGCGCTACAAGCCAGAGGACTACCTCTACTAATTTTTCACGTACCAATGTTTTGCCAGCATGGATACCGATAGCACCTAAGGCTTCTCTTGCTAATGCATCTTGTGCTGCTACATAGGCAATTTCTAAAATTTGATCGGTGGTAAGTATTGGAAGCTGGCCAGAATCTGGTAAGTCTATAACAAGATCAAGAGAATTGTGTAAGAGATTATCATTAATTAACTTTTTAATTACAACTTTTTTGATGCGACCTTTATAATCGAAGGAGCAATTTAAATCATTGGGTATTTTGTCTGCTATTAAATAGGCAAGTGCTGCCTGGATATTGTGATCGCAACTTCTAATTTCATGTAATCGCGTTGAGATACATAAGTCGCTGAGATCTCTACAGTACGTTAAATCATTTGCGTGAGAAAAAAATGGTGCTACTGAAAGTAGCGATGTAATGAGAAAGGTATAACGTGAATTCATGATATCCCCTTTTGGATTAATGAATAATAATTTCAGCCGTTAGGATAGTACTAAAAAGGGGATATTGTCAAAATAAATATTGTTACTTATTGCACAGATTGTAAAAGAATTCAGCTTCTTGCGCGGGATTATCAGCGTCAGTAATATTTTTGCCTAATATTATGCCATCGGGATGAATGTTAATAATATTAAAAATAGTAGTACGATTTATTTTTGCTGATACGAAGACTGGTAGTTGCGTATTGCCGCGTACCATTTCCCATTTATCAAGTAAAATGAGTGTATCTTTTTCATCATATGCTTGATGAAAAAGTAGCGCGTCAACACCTAAATTTTTTGCGTCCAGGGCAGATTGCCCAAGCGAGGCTGAATCGACCAGATCAAGCATAGTTTTTATATTGCATTGATGTGCCATAGTGGCGGCTGAATGTATTACTTCTTTGCCAGTGCCAGCCATCACCGAAATCCAATCAGCGCCAGCGCTTGCCATGGTGGCAACGGCCTCTTTTCCTCTATCGATAATTTTTGTGTCGGCAAACAGCGTTTTTTTAGGAAAATTTTCTCTGAATCGTTCAACAGCGGCAACGCCATTTTTATAGAGTAACAATGTTCCTATTTCAAGAACATCACAATAATCCACAACCACTTTTGCGACATCAATGGCTGTATCGAGATCTGTTATATCAAATGCTATTTGAAGTTTCATCTTCTTTTTCCTTTAGGGTGTATGCACGTTTTAGGATTTAAAATAAAGCTTTGATATGCTCTTAGATGCCTTATTATATTTAATTTCTTTTATTAATATGTCAAATGCTGCAGGTAATTAAGCTTATCCCTTTTATACAATGGGATAACTGAACCAAAATAGTGTGATAGATTTAATAGATAGAGCGCATTGTTCGTTAAATTTATCCCTTTTTTTATGTATACGTCGGGCAGAATTAAGTGGGGACTTTGTTTGGCCAGAGTTATGCCCAGTGGCACGTATATATATTTTGGGTCTGCAAAAAGCAGGATGGTTTCCAAAGGAATTCGGTTGTTAGCCGGTGCAGGTTCTTTACTAACGAGCCAATACTGCTTACGGATATCCTCATCCCGGTATTGCTCAATTTTATACACCGCTATTGGCGCTCCGTCTTCAAACTCCCAATGATGGATAGTGTTGCCACTCATTACCATAGGGGTTGCTTTTGGGGTTATCAGCAAATAGACAAATGGCTTGGTATGCTTGCGCGCAAATGATATTTGTCCGTCAGCATCTGACACGGTTAGCGCACCGCCATAGGTTGCAAAAATGCCTGATAATTTTGGCGGCATATGATTTTTGGTATGATTAGTAGCTATTTTTCCCGCTTTGTGAATTTTGGTACTCAGTTTTGCTGCTGCCTCGGGCAATGAAACAATGGGATAATCTTTGAGGAAGAATGTTATAATTTGTTCTGCTATAAGAGTAGGATTGTTGCAAAAAAGTGCTAAAATACAACTATATTTTGTTATTGAGTGTTTCATAACAATCTTTGGTTATAGGTTATCCTTCTTTAATTGACCATACCAGATATGCAAAAATAAAATCTATGGTTTTGGAGTTGTCCCTTTGAATATACCTGGAATGCCCTTTGAACAGTTACCGGAATGGCAAGCTTTTATACAAGAATGTAAGGCGAGTAAAAAACAAGCAGAACAGTTAAAGAGTTATATAACATTGGTTCTTGAAGCAAATGAGCTTTTCAACTTAACGGCAATTACTGATTTACAAAAAGTGATCGCATACCATCTGCAAGATTCACTGGCACTGACCCAAGGCATCGATCTTACTATGCTCTCTACGGTAGCAGATATTGGGACTGGTGCTGGATTGCCTGGTATTCCAATAAAAATTATGTTTCCCCATCTTGTGGTTGGGTTATTAGAAGTAAATAAAAAAAAGATCGAGTTTCTCAAATCAGTAATCGCTCTGCTTGAACTAGAGAATATCGAAGTATGGGATAGTGATTGGCGAACTTTTTTGCGCAAAACAAACTATCCTATCGATCTGTTTACCGCGCGCGCTTCATTGCATACGGATGAATTAATGCGTATGTTTAAGCCCAGCTGCTCGTATAATAAAAGTGAGCTTGTCTATTGGGCATCAAAGGAATGGCACTTGAGTGCTATTGAAGAACCCTTTTTTTCAAAAGAAGTGACTTATACCGTTAAGAATAGACAGCGAAAATTGATTTTTTTTGCAAGAAAACAAGACGCGTCACAATAAAGGTTTACTTTTAGTGCATATTGATTTATATCTGGCCGTGTGTGTTGGCATTGAATCGGTGTTGAAAACCATGAAAGAGATACTATGAAATCAGGAATTTTTGCTAGTTATATTAACGGCATAGTCGACAAAAAACATGGAGAAAGTTACGGGAAAATTTTTTCATATTTCTTACCGGAATTTATCACCTCATTTGTGGTTTTTGCGTTACCCTTCTGGGTGGATTCTATGTTTATTAGCTGGCTTAAGTCAACACCTGCGTATGCCACGTTAGGCACCACCAATAATGCATTGCATCTTTTATTTAAAGTAGCAGAAGCATTTTCGATTGGTGCGGTGATTATGATTGGTAATTATAATGGGTTACATGAATATAAAAAGGCTGGCCGTATTTTTAAAGATGCGTTTTGGCTGACGGTACTCTGCGGTGCCTTTTTTTCTATCGCTGTTTATTTTTCATCTCCTTTTATTTTAAGGTGGCTTGATGTATCGCCTGAAATTATACGGTTAGGTATTCCATTTTGGCGATTGCGGGTTATTAGTATTTTTTTTACCTTTTGTTATCTGGCTTTTATGGGGTTTTTGCGGGCTATAAAAAATACCCGTACTCCTATGCTTATATTTTTAATTGGAGCGATTGTATTTATATTTTTTGATTACGGCTTAATTTTTGGTGTCTTCGGGTTTCCTGAGCTTGGATTTAACGGTTCAGCATGGGCTTCTGTTGTCCAGAGCATTGTGATGACGGTGGCAGCTGCCATTTTTGTTCTTGGTAATAAAGAATATAGGCCATTTGCTGTCGACCTTTTTTCACCAGCAACGCTTAAATCTTCTTATATCAAAGAGCTTGCTTGGGTTATATGGCCAGTTGCTATTGATAAGGCAACGCTTGCCTTTGCATACATTTGGTTAAGTAAAATGGTAAATTCGATGGGCACGTGCTCTACGGCTACCTTCTGCGTGGTAAAAGATCTGGAACGCTTTGCTTTTTTGCCTGCCATTGCCTTTGCTCAAGTAATTACCTTTTTAGTCAGTAATGATCATGGCATTCATAATTGGACTGGGATTAAAACGAATATTAAAAAAGTAATGTTTTTAGCCTCAATTATGGTGTTTATGATCTTAGCGATCTTTTGCTTCTATTCAAATACCCTCTTAAGAATATTTGATAAAAACGGGGATTTTACCGATTTAACGATCCGCATTTTTCCCTTTTTAAGTGTTTTAGTCTTTTTTGACCTATTGCAGCTGATCTTTTCAGGAGCTTTACGGGGGGCTGGAGATGTTAAAATTGTCATGTGGACCCGCCTTGCCATTTGTATTGGATACTTTTTTCCCGTATCTTATGTATTATCACAATTGACAATAGCTGATCCTGCACTAAAATTTTTACTTATTTACGGGTCATTTTATGTAGGGAATGGGTTAATGAGTATTGTCTACATTAATCGTTTGCGGGGACCTCAATGGAAAGAACAGGAATTATAGGAAAAAAATTATGCCCAGTGTTACGAGAAAAGAAGTGCTTGATATTGCACGTATTTCACGCATTGAAATCTATGAAGATGAAGTTGATGCTATAGTTAATCAGCTTGCATCAGTGTTAACCTATGCTGCACGGGTGAATGAGGTTGTTGGCACGCAGCAATCCCAGCTGCCATATGCAGTAAATATTTTTCGTCTTGACCAAAGTAGGCCCTGTGATGCTCAACGCATCTTGCAAGAGGGGCCTGAGGTGGAGGCAGATTATTTCGTGGTACCCGCTATTTTAGAACATGAATAGGACTTATTGGTTATGAACAATCTTTCATTTGCATCGATTAAAGAGTTGCGGGCAACATTAGCGCGTAAAGAAATTTCAGCACAAGAACTTTTAGACCATTGCATTAAGCAATTTGAGCAAAAAGACACTGATTTAGGCTCGGCATTGGAAATTTTTGATAAAAGTTCTATCGCCATTAAGGAAACTGATACAGGATTATTAGCAGGAATTCCCGGGCTGATTAAAGATACGATTGCACAAGAAAACAGAAAGCTTACCTGCGCATCAAAAATTTTAGATGGCTTTGAATCTACCTTTGACGCAACAGCAACGGCGAAACTCAAGCAAGAGGGCGCATTACTTATTGGGCGTGCTAACTGCGATGAATTTGCTATGGGCAGTTCAACAGTTACTTCTGCGTATAAAAAAACTAAAAATCCATGGGATCCGACTCGCGTTCCCGGCGGCTCCAGTGGCGGGTCTGCTGCGGC
>Ga0209624_10001545_pt1 | contig 17847 bp, 13 predicted proteins | sample JacPinW_OM2H0_O1_FD_188565 | JGI IMG/M metagenome (GOLD analysis project Ga0209624, IMG submission 188565) | Forest soil microbial communities from Algoma, Ontario, Canada - Jack Pine, Ontario site 1_JW_OM2H0_O1 (SPAdes) (version 2) | ecosystem: Environmental > Terrestrial > Soil > Boreal...
GACGAACGTGAACTCGTCTTTGGAATTCCTTCTTATCGAATTATCAACGCCGCCTTCTGCCATCCGTCACCCAGCGGATCGCGCTTCAATTCCGCCGACCGGGGCGCGTGGTACGCCTCATTTGAGTTGGAGACCTCACAGGCGGAAGTTGCCTATCATCGCCAGTTGTGGCTCAGAGAGACGGCGTGGGAGCAAGAAGATGTCGCCGACTATCTCGACTACCTGGCGGACTTCCGCGCGGAATTCCATGATCTTCGCGCTTCGGGGGAACACAGCGACCATGCCGATTGTCTTTCGCCCACAAGTTATACGGCTTCGCAGGCGCTCGCCGCCCAGTTGCTTGAACTTGGGTCCGCCGGAATTGTCTATCCTTGCGTGCGCCGAGCGGGAGGAACATGCCTTGCCTGTTTTCGCCCCGTGCTCGTAACAAATGTGCGCCCCGGCCATATCTTCACCTTCACATTTTCCGACTCACACACTCCTCCGCTCGTTCGCCGCACCTAGCGGCAATTCGCTGCGTCATGCCTTCCCGAACGGCGCCTCCAACGACAGTGGTCGGGGCGTGAACAGCTCGGCGCCGTTCTCCATGATGTGCATGTCGTCCTCAATCCGGATGCCGAACTCACCGCGGATATAAATTCCCGGCTCGTTGCTGGTGGTCATGTTGACCTGCAGTTTGGTTGGATTGCCGCGAACCAGATAAGGCCACTCGTGCCCGTCCATGCCTAGGCCGTGCCCGAGCCGGTGGGTGAAATATTTGTAATCCGGGCCATACCCTCCCTCGGTAACCACCTTCCGCGCGGCGGCATCGACCGAGCCGCACTCTGCTCCCGGATGCGCCGCCGCCAGCGCTGCCGACTGAGCGCGGAGCACAATGTCGAAGACGCTGTTCATTTTGTCGGAAGCCTTGCCCAGTACGTATGTGCGCGTGATGTCCGACTGGTATCCCTCCACCGCGCATCCACCATCCATAAGAACGATGGTGCCTTCGTGCACCACCTGCGGCGTCACCGAGCCATGGGGAAACGCGGAAAACTCGCCCACCTGTACCTCAGCTTCGCCAGTAAACCCGAGCCGTTCGTGAGCTTTCTGCACCAGGGCCTCCAGTTGCGGTTGTGTCATCCCATCTTTCACGGCCAGATAAGCGGCCTGATAGGCCGCGAGAGTCACCTGTGCCGCAAGCCGCATCAGTGCGATTTCGTGAGCGCTCTTGATCATGCGACAGCCGGCGGTTACCGGTGTCGCGCTGGCAATCGTAACCTGGGGCGCGGTTTGCGACGTGGCTTTAGCAATCCCATCGGCGAAAACGAAGTGCACCGTCTCCTCGAGTCCTAGTTTGCCGCCGGCTATTCCGCGATCTTTCAAGCCCTGCGCGATGCGCTGGTACGGGCTCTCATCCTCCTGCCAAACGCGCACATCGGGCTCGCCGCCATCGGGTGCGTTGGCGATCTGTTCGCGTGCCCGCCCTTCTTCAAATGCCGGGCACACGTAGAACGCCGCGCCTTTCGCGGGAAGGATCAGAGCGAACGTGCGCTCCCCACCCCACCAGCGAATGCCGGTGAAATATCGCAACGATGTGCCTTCCATCAACAAGATTGCGTCGAGAGAATTCTCACGCATCAATTGGCGGGCGCGCTCCTGGCGGGATTGACGCTCCTCGCGCGTGATCGGCGTGGGCTCGTTCTTGCGCGACTTTAATTTCGCCAGTGACGGCGGCAGGGAAGCGTCTGTATTCTCCGCAGCGGCAGCGGTCGCCACAGAACCGGACGCTGCCATCCCAGCCGTTACCGTACTCATTTCAAGAAATCTGCGCCGCGAAATCATGAATCCTCCTTCAGTTGCGGATTCCAGTCCGGCATTATATGAGGTCTTGGGTCTTTGTTGGGTTTCAGGATCTGAGGTTTGGGATAGATCCATGGTTCGGTTCATTCCAGTTCGGCGGTGATGAAGAATTGCTGCGACGAGGTATCGTACTCGACGCGCAGGACGTTGGGCTTGCAGCAAACCTGGCAGTCTTCGACGTAGTGCTGGTGGCGTCCGGCGGACTCGTCAACGGAAGTGGTGTTCCATTCCCCGCAGGCAGCGCATTGGAAACCGGACTCCATCGACTGACCGAGCATACCTCAGAGCCGGGTCGGCTGAGGTCCGAGGTCTGAGGGGGCGAAAGGCTCGCTCTCCCCTGCCGCTCGGGGCTATAGTTACTGGCGTCACAGAAAGGCTGACCACAATGGCAACCGGCTACAGCGCTGGGAGAATGGTGGCTCACAATATGGTGACCACCCAGTTTGAACTCGACGGATTCCGGGTGACGCGCACGCTGGGCGTAGTGCGCGGCATCGTGGTGCGTTCGCGTTCGATTTTCGGAACGATTGGCGCTGGCCTGCAGACGCTGGTGGGCGGCAACATTACTCTGCTGACCAACTTGTGCGAGAAGACGCGGGCGGAGGCCTTCGACCTGATGCTGCAACACGCCGCGGAGATCGGCGGCAACGCCGTGGTGGGCGCGCGCTACGACGCGACCGAGGTTATGCAGGGCGTCACCGAAGTGCTGGCGTACGGCACGGCGGTGTTCGTGGAACCGGCGAAATAGGAATGGCAGCTAGAACGAGCCGCGGTAAGAGTCGCCGCAGCAGGGACGGGTCGAAGTCTTGTTCCCCCACAGACAGTCTCCGCCGACAGAGCGTTGCCGCGCCGAATATCCCCAAACAGAGCGAGAATCAGAGAGCTATTCTTTGTATAGAACGCCAGCCACGAACGCGGCCATGATGGCACCCAGCCACATTTCAACCATCCAGCCAAACGGAAGAGCGCGACCGACGGCGGACCAGGTGGCCTGCGCGAAGTTGCAGGGAAAACCGGCGAAGAAGCCGGCCAGAAAGCCGATCTTCAGCGCCGTGCCCGGTCCGGGCCCCAAGCCGGGACGCGCCCAGGCGTAGAGATGCGCGATCGCGATCGCCAAAATAAACAGCGTGCCGATCCACAGGCCCACAAAAAAGGAAAACGCGGCGTTTTCAGGAAGTGCCCGGCATTCTGGGCCGCCCTGTAGCGGGCGTCGGCGATCACGTAGCGGCCCACGACAAAGCTCCATAGCGTCCAGACCACGCCTCCGGCCAGACCGCCTAACCAAATTCTGCCCCGATTGAGTTTCATGCAGCGCCTCCTCGGTTGTGGATGACAACCGGGCCCTGGGACAATATGCGCCGCAGTGTACAAATGTAGTGCAGACCGCGCGACAGCCTGAACTGATTCTGAACGGCTTAGCTGGTTTCGAGACTGTTTCGTGACGAACTTCGGCTAAGGGACGCTGCGTTTTCCTGTCCGATTTTTTCGGAATGTAAACACGTCTTAAGGGCAGAGGTTGATAGCCTCTGCTCGGGCAAGGCTTGGAAAGAAATCGGCTGGCATCCTGCTCGTCCCTCCGTGCGTCTGCTCGACCCACCCCGGCGATCTAACCGAGAGGAGTTCCGGTAATTTCGCGGTCTTGAACGTCCTGGACTCTTCCTTTCCAGTCGCCCCCACTGCCGTTCCAGTACTTAACCGCCGAATGCATTGTCGCACCCAGATAAAACAGAGCCGCCAGCGGCAGGGTCAATGCCCAGGCCGGGTTCAGTCGATAGTAGCGCACCATCGTGGAGTACGTCATCGTCATGGCCGCCCAGGCCGCAGCGCCCATAAAGATCGCCCACCTGCTGCGTGCGAGCAACAACAGTGGAGGTGCCAGATAGGTGACCACCATGCCGGCAATGGTGCACAGGAGCAGCAGCGAGGAGTGCTTCAATTGGTGGAAGGCCGTACGCGAGACCATGTGCTCGACGTCCGAGAAGGTCTCGTATCGTCGCAAACTTTGGCTCTGATCTGCTAATCCTATCCACAATCTCCCGCCGTGCTGCTTGAGGAGCCGGGCCAGCGAGCAATCATCGATGAGTGCGCTGCGAATGGCTTCCAGTCCTCCGGCGCGTTCCAGAGTCTCTGCTCTCACAAGCATGCAGCCCCCGGCCGCACCCGCGGTCGAGCGCCGGGTATCGCGAATCCATGCTGGCGGGTAGAGCATGAAAAAGAAATACACGAAGGCGGGAATGAGCAGTTTTTCCGGAAGGCTCTCGCAATGCAGCTTCACCATAAACGAGACCAGATCATAATGACCATTGCAAGCAATGAGACCCAGATTCGCTACTGTCCCTGCACCATGCAGTACATCAGCGTCCGCGAGCAGGAGCCATGCGGGATTTAACGCGCGTGCGCGCTCAATGCCCTGATGCATCGACCACAATTTTCCCGTCCACTCGGCCGGCAAGGGCTTGCTCTGAATCACAATCAGCGCATCGGCCTTGCCTGCTTTTTCGGAAGCGCGCCGTGCCACATCCGCTGTACCGTCTGAACTCGCATCATCCACGAGGAGGACGGGCATCGCCACGCGCTGATTTAGCAGGGCTGTGACCACCGGTCCGATTAGCGCTGCCTCATTGCGGGCCGGAATTACGGCAACGACCCCGCCCGAGAGTCCCGCCTTTTCACTGGCCTCGGGCTGAGCGTTTTTAATGCGCCAGAAGGTCCCCCTGGCCAAGGCAAGGTAGGACCAGGTCACAGCTGTAAGCGTAGCGACGCTCGCGGCAAACACCGACATCGGCGTGAGCCCGAGACTACAACGTAGCGAGATGTCAGATCAAGGCACTTGTGGATGATCCATCGGGCCCTCTTGAATCTTTGGACTGGACGGCTGAGAAAGTGCAAATCGCTGATTTGACGCTATCGATACCGGGGATGGAGAGAGAGCGTCATTTCCGTTGGGAAATTCTACCCCGGTCAAAGTAGAGTAGGGCGCGAGCGGCTAGGTTTGATCAGTGTAGACAGTCGGACAGTTTGGCGACGCTGCGGGGAATTGTCTCGGTGAAGGTCATGCGGATTCCGTGCTCCGGTCGCAAGATGACCATCGGGCGTGCTTCGATGGTCTGGCCCGGAACCAGACAGAAATCGTATTTTCTGAGCAGAACACTCAGAATCATGAGCATCTGCAGCACGGCGTAGTTGCCGCCGATACAGCCCCGAGGGCCAGCCCCGAAGGGCAAATGGGCGAAGGGCGTCTGAAGCTTCTCCTTCACTTTGGAGAAGCGATCCTGGTCGAAGCTCTCCGGGTTCTCCCAGTACTGCGGTGAATGGTGCGTGCCGTAAATGAACACAACCACTGTCGACCCCCGGGGTATAACCAGATCCCCCGCGCGGTCGTCGGCGAGAGCCATTCGGTCGACCATCCAAAATGGCGGATAAAGGCGCAGCGCCTCCAGTATGACCTGAGTCGTAAATTCGAACTTCGGAACGTCTGAGTAACTTAGAGGTCTGTCGCTCAGCACAGAATCGAACTCCTGCCGTACTCTGTCGACACAATCCGGACGCGAGCTGAGCAGGTAGAGAAGCCACGATAAAGCATTCGACGACGTTTCATGGCCGGCGACCAGCAGTTGCATGCTCTCGCTGAGGACCAACTCATCGCTCATGCCTTGGCCGTCGCTGTAGCGGGCATCCATCAAGATCTGCAGCAGATCGTGGCCGGGGGCCTCCTTGCGCCGCCGCCTGATGTAGTCGAGCAAAATGCCGAAGGCGCGGGCTCGCATTTCCTCGTGCCTGCGCAGTTCTCCCGAGACGGCAAACCAAGGATTCAGGTAGGGCTGAATGGTTTGGCGAACCATAAATTCCTGCACGGTCGAGATGGCAACGCTGATGAGGTCGATGTCTTGCTCTTTCAATCGGGCGCCAAACAGAGACCTGCCTACCATCGCGAAGGTAATTTTCATCATGAGGGGATAGATATCGACAGGGCCGAGCCGGGCTTGTCTGTCGAAGTCCCGCAGCGAGTCGGCCAGGGAGTCCTGCATGATCGAGGACAGAACTTCCAGTTGCTTTCGCTCAAAACCGGTCTGGATGAGGCGCCGTTGTGTGCGCCAAGCCTCCCCTTCAGTGGTAAGAAGACCCTTGCCCAGGAAGTGGCCCATGCGCTTCACTTGAATCTCGGACTTGTGGTAGTTCTCCGAATTCGTCTTCAGCACGTGCTGAATGACGACGGGATTGGTGGTTACGATGGCCTCCTTGACACCGCCAAAATAGAATCGGAAGGTGTCGCCATGGAGCGCAGTGTACTTCGAGAGAACCTGTACAGGATTGCGGGCCATCGCGCGCGAATCCAGGAAGGAGCGAAATCGGGAGACGGCGGGCACGCTTTGCGGCAAGATCACGCCTCGCTATCCCGCCGCTTAGAAACACGCTGTGCGGTCGCCTGCCATACGGTCCGGCGTGCCCAGCAGGGAACCTCGTATCCCGCGACGGTCTCCTTTGCTATTTTTGACAGGCCGGCACCGCGAAGTTGCCATCCGGCCGCGGGTGCAGAACTGTGCCAAATCCCGCGTGGTCTGCCTGAAATGGATAGCCTCGTCATCGGTATCAATTTAAATCCTGGAAAATCGATCTTCGTTCCCTAATTGCTTCAAAAGTAGCAAATGATGTTTGATCGCCCGGCTCATGGTGGGATGTTGTCGATAGGGAATGCCATACTCTTCGGCGGTCTCCTTCACAATCCGGGTCAGCGGAGCATAGTGAGTGTGGCACACAAAAGGACACAGATGATGGACGATATGGTGGTTGAGTCCGCCAGCCAGCCAACCGACGAGCGGGTTCGTCGTCGCGTAGTCGGCCGTTGTCGCGAAGATGTGATAAATCCCGTTGTCAAACTCGCTGCGGTCCGAGGGAAAGTAAGTGCTGTCCACCGAGTGTGTGGTCTGGAATACGAGGGCTACGGTCAGACCGATGATCAAATGGGCAAGCACGAAAGCCAAAGCGACCAGCAGAGGCGATTTCCCCAGCAACACGACCGGCAAAATAAGCATGTAGGTGAGGTAGAATCCTTTCCCTGCAAACAGAATGGCATATTCCCGTACCGGATGCTTCGTGTGTTTCAGATATTCGTGGGAGGGGAAGAAAAAAGCCTCAAAGTCCCTCAGGAACACATAATCGAGAGAAAACAGAGCGTAAAGAAATAGTGCATAGATGTGCTGGAAGCGCTGTAGACGCTCCCGGGGTTCGTGGGGCGTAAACCGAAGGATGCGGCGTCCCGTAAGCGCGTCGTCTTCACCGTGGAGATTGATGCAGGAGTGGTGGCCTCGGTGATGGAGGATCCGCCACATGTAGGAATTGATTCCGCAAACATCGAAAACATAGTTCAGGGCTTTGTTTACCGACCGCACCGACGAGATGGCGTTGTGGTTGCTGTCGTGGGCGATGTTCAGCAAAAGGAATGTCTGTGCGATGGCATTTAAAAGGTAGAGGCCGACGAACCTCCATGAATCCGGCTTGAACGCGTAAAGAGCAATCCAGCTGCCCGCCAGCACTGCCAGCCCCGCCGCGATTTTGACCCACATGGTGCGGTCGGCTTTGGGGGAAATGTTCCCGTCGGAAAAGAAATCGTCGAGGCGGCGGCGCAAGACTTTCGGGAATGAAGACGCACACGCCAAGTCGACAACGGAGTGCCGCTGCGCAGCCTCCGATGGTACAAGATCATCAATCTCTGGGTTCAGACTACTCACCGCCTCGTCTCGGACGTCACCAACGCCAACGCAATGATGTCAGGTCGGCCCCATACATCCCGGCCTTTCTTTGCCGAGGGCCGACTCGGCCGGCGGCGGATTTTGTTGCCCTAGACACCGCCGCTGGCGCCAGCGTCAGAAATTGATGTTAGCCCTGAAGCTTAAACAAGATCAAGGGAATTTCCGATCACCCGGAGCCGGCGTAACCTCGCATGTTCTCGGAAGTGACAAAGGTTGACAGAGGTTTACAAAGGTAGAAATTCTTCCCAGCTTTCCGAATCTCTGTTACCATCGACCGCTCAGTGATATTGAACCAAGAACCTTTGAGTCGGGCGTTCCGACGCCCGCCGGCGCTGTCTCCACCGGACCGACAGTCGCCTGCTGTTGAGAATGGCTGTGCCTCTGTTCTCGAAGTCACTCTGCCCCTTGGGTTACGGGGAGCGGCGAGACTTTTGCTTTTCTTACAGAGTATTCTGATTCAAGGCAGGAGATTGACGAATGGCGGTGCCACCGCCATTGAGTACCGATCCAATCTATGATGGCTTCGATTTTGGACAAGCTGGATAGTCTAGGGGATCAGCACCCGCACCGACTTCTCTATTCGTTCATTGACCTGAACGGCAAGCAGATTGGAGCCTACTCCTACGAGTCGTTTCTCCACCGGACGAAGGTGATCGCTGGACATTTGCGCAAGGAGCACGGTTTCGCGCCGCAGGACCGTCTTCTGCTCGCCTACCCGCCCGGGCTCGAAATGATTTGCGCGTTTTTTGGCTGCGTGCGCGCGGGATTGATCCCGGTGCCAGTCTATCCCCCCAGTTCGCATGGCTTCCAGAGTGCCCTGTACAAAATGGTCCACATCGCAAAGGATTGCCAGGCGGCGGGCATTTTAACGAGCCGAGACTACCTCGGATCCCTGAAGACAAATCTGGCCCGAAGCGGAGTCTCGGCATCCGGGCTCGACGTCGACTACATTTCCGCTCTTCGTTGGGTTGTGACGGAAGACTTCGTCGATACGATTTCGGACGAAACTTTCAACGGCGCTTCGAACATTCTGTTTCTCCAGTACACCTCGGGATCGACTCGAGATCCTAAAGGCGTGATGGTCACGCACGAAAACATACTGCATAACTGCCCGCTCGTGATCGACCATCCCGCACCGGTAGTCGTGACCTGGCTTCCCCAGTATCACGATATGGGACTGATTGGCTGCTACCTTTATCCCGCGCTTACAGGCGGCACGACCTACGGCTTCGCTCCCACCGATTTCATTCAGCGCCCGGCCTTGTGGTTCGACGCGATCAAGACTTACCGGGCCAGCGCCTCAGCGGCGCCAAACTTCGCCTACGACTATTGCTTGCGCGCTGGGCGGATTTCACAGGAGAGTTTGGAGAATTGCGATCTCAGCTCGCTCCGGTTGCTGATGGTTGCGGCGGAACCCGTGAAACCGGACACTTATAAACGGTTTCTGCAGGCCTTTCAGCCCCATGGACTTAAGTCGGAAAGTTTTTTTGTCGCCTACGGGCTGGCGGAGAATACGCTGGCGGTTTCGCTGGGTGGCCGCAATATTGTTTCCGTCAACAAGAACGGCATTGCGTTGGGCAAGGCCCGCATGACCACGGAGGTGTCCGAAATCGGCGCGGCCACTCAGATTGTCAGTTGTGGAACTCCCCTGCCGGGCATCACGGTAAAGATCGTGGATCCGGAGAAGCACGTCGCCCTGGAGCCCGGTCGAATCGGTGAAATTTGGATCGCGGGAGGGAGCAAGTGCCTGGGTTGCTGGAATAATCCGGAACTGACACTTAAGCTGTTTCACGCCCGACTGGTCGACGACAGCCCTTATGACGATGGCTACCTTCGGACCGGCGACATGGGTTTCTTCCACGACGGCGAACTTTTCGTCTGCGGCCGGATCAAGGACATGATTATTCTCCGCGGGCAAAACTATTATCCGCAGGATATCGAGGCCGTGGTGGAGAAAGCCTCCGGCCTGATCCGGACGAACTGCGTTGCCGCGTTCCAGATTCACGAAGACAGCGAGCCAGCGCTGGCGATTGTCGCCGAGGTGAAAAATCCAAAAGCGCTTCCCGATGCGCTGCAGATTGCAGCCGCCGTCCGGAATTACCTCAACTTGGAAGTGGCGCTGATTTCTTTCATAGCACCTCGTGCGATACCGAGAACCAGTTCGGGCAAGATCATGCGCCATATAACCAAGAACATGTGGCTGGCAGGTCAATTTACCGTTCTCTCGGAGTTTTCGCGGGAAAAAGATGCTGGACCCTCAACCTCCGATTCTGTCGGCCAGTCGCCTTTCGACGTATTGAAAGCCCGTTACGGCCTGACCGGCACGGAATCGTACAACCTCGTCGAAGCCGGGCTGGATTCCCTGGATCTGGTTGTGTTCATGCACGAGATCAAGGAACTTTTAAAGGATAAAGGCGCCGATGTGCTGGCGAGACAGGTGGACGTCGGTCTCATTCAGCGGGTGAGCGTAGCCGAGTTGTTTCAACTGGCGGAACAGTTGGAGCGTGCTCCCGAAGAAGCGCTGGTTCCGCTGCGGCATTCCTTGGCGGCTTTCCGTGAAGAGCAGCGCGCGGCGGAAGAGCGGATGATGAGCAACGACAAGAAGCTCATCTTCGAGCCTGCGGCGCCTGCGTTATTGCCGGAAACACCAATCCTGAATCATGTTCTACTCACGGGCGGTACTGGCTTCATCGGACCGTTCCTGGTGAAAAGTCTGCTGGAGCAAACCAGTGCCAAGATCCACGTTCTGGTGAGGGCTTCCGACGAGCCTCAGGGGAGGCAAAGACTGAGGGCGGCGATGGAATCGATGGGGCCTTGTCCGGCGGACCTGATGCAGAGGTTCGAGACTCGCGTGATTCCCGTTTGCGGAGATCTTGGCCAGAGGGAGTTAGGATTGACGCCGCGGATGTGGGATTTCCTCGCGAGCGAAATCGATACGGTGTTCCATAACGGCGCAACCGTAAACTACTTGCTCAACTACGACCGGATGCGTGACGCCAACGTGCGGGGGACGAATGAGGTCTTGAGACTGGCGTTCGAAGGACGGCCCAAAAGCTTTAATTACGTCTCGACTACTTTCGTGTTCGGCTGGGCGGTTAAGAGCGTTCTCTATGAAACCGACTTGAACGAGAATATGGAGCTTCTCGATTTCGGATACAGCCAGTCCAAGTGGGTATCGGAGCAGGTGGTTATGGACGCCTGCCGCCGAGGGCTTACTACGCGCATCTTCCGGCCCGCTCTGGTGAGTCCCTCCATCACCGGCGGAGGCAATAACTTCGACATCGCCGTTCGTTTAGTGGCGTTCATGGTGAATCACGGCATTGGGGTCGATGCTCTGAACCAGGTGAGTTTCGTTCCCGCAGACATCACGGCGAACAATATCGTTGCGATTTCCACGACTCCCGGCACGGCGAATAAGACATATCACGTCACCCGCGACGACTACGCGAACATGCTGGATATTACCGGCCTAATCACCAAGGCGACCGGCCGGCAGTTTGAAATATTCTGTCTTCCCGACTTCGTTCCCGAACTCATCCGGAGATGCAGGAAAGACGACCTACTGTTTCCGCTGCTGGATTTTCTGGTGGGATCGGTGGACAACATCTCGGCGATGGAGTTCAAACGCTACGACAGTTCCTGCTATCAGGCGGCTCGGGACGCTTCCGCATGGGGTAAACCAGATCCGTCTCTCGAAGAGACAGTCCATGGCATTTTGCGATTCATGCAGCGAAAGGGAATCATCTCGGTTGTGCCTCGCGAGTTCAACGCCGTGAGTAACTGCCGTGAGGCGTTCACCCGCGCGGACGCATCGGGCGTGGCACCGCGCCGTTAGTGTTTCCGAAATACCAGTGTCTCTTTGATTTGTTGACCGGTTTCCAACGTGCCGGTGGTGGTGAGCGTCATTTCTGCTCCGTCGGCGGAAACCACCCACCGGTCTGTTTGAGTGATTTGATCGTCCCGCCGGTAAATCGAATCGACCGTGTGAGCGTCGACAAGTTGGAGGGTCACGGTGTCGTTTCTGGAATTTTTCAGATCGTATTCTTTGCCGTCAAAGCGCGCGCTGTAGCTGAAATCACCCGAGAAGCGGACCCCATCCCGTCCGTCCGCCTCGACCTTGAGCGCCATCCCCTGCCGCAATCGAGTCTTGCTCAGATCCTGGGTCCACTCCCCGGCGAATAAGTCATTGGCAGTCTTCTTTCCCCCACTCCGCGTCCACACGGTGATTCGGTCGGCGCGGCCGTTCTGTGAAGTCGTGCTCGTTAACTCGTTAGCATCACTCGTCAGTTTGTCACGAATCGTCGCTATGAGGGCTCCATCCTTCTTCTGTTTGATTTCGACTTGACGCTTTTCGATCCTCCGTACCTGGATTTGATTAAATGCCGGATTGCCGGCTACGGACGCGTCATGGCCGTTCAACTTCGCCGTAAAATCGAGGTGAGCGTCGCCTGAAATCACCACGTGCACTTCATCGTGGAGACGCGTGATGGAGAGTTTGTTGGGGGGATCGAGGGAAGACTGCGCCGAGATGAGCGTCTAAGAACCAATGCGGGGATCTGCGGCACCAAGTTGCAGGGCGGCAAACAACCCGAACAATGCGAGTTTATGCAATGATCCTCCGGGAAACCGTGTATCCTTACACCACACAATAAAGTAATACGAACCCGTCCGGAATGCGAACCCGTTCGCACCGGGTTCGTGGCGAACAGAGCCTGCAGATTTCAAGTGAAGGCTGATCCGGAATGCCGAAGGCACCTCCGCGCGGGATGCGAATCTCTGAACGGTAACGATTTTGAGTAGTGGGCTAATTCTCGGTTGCTGATTTTCCACCGATCTTCAAGGATTTCGGAACTACGAGAAGCCAACGAAAAAGAATTAGCCCACTATCCGATTTTGCGTGACACTATGAATCTCGTGCATGTGCGCCGTTTCTGGCTGGCCGGGGTAGTCCTTGCCGTCGTCCTTGCGCTCCTTCCGTTTTCCTTTCACGCCGAGCGCCATCTAGAGACCGCAACGCGCATCGAAGGCAGTGAAGCGGGAAAGGTCCCGCAGGAGTTGGCCACTCGCTTTCGTTCGCCATTCGTGGACCGCGTGGTCCTGGTGATTCAGGGAATCCCGCCTGCCGATTCGGAGGAGGGCGAGCAAGCGTTAGCAACGATTGAAGAGAAACTGAAAGCAGAACCCGGTGTGTCCGGAGTGGTTTCCCATCTTGATTTCCGCGATCCGATTTTCATGGGCAAGGGAGGAGGAACTTTTGTTCTGGTGGGCCTCACCTCGACCGAAGGTCCGGTGGAGTCGCTCGTCCCTAAACTTCACGATCTGGAGAACTCACTTCGAAACCAATTGCGGGGCCGTTATCCGGCGGTGAAGCTCGAACTAACGGGAGAGACGCCACTTAATTTCGACATTCGGAAAGCCAGCGCGGACGACGTGCAACACGCCGAGAGTCTCGTGATTCCTGCCACCCTCATCCTTCTGCTGCTGGCTTTCGGAAGCCTGATGGCGGCGCTGATTCCAGTAGCCATTGGTCAGCTTGCCATCGCGAGCGCGCTGGCGATTGCAGGATTCCTGGCCCTGCGTTGGCACTTGTCCATTCTGGTTCAGAATTTGTCCACGATGCTCGGGCTAGGTTTGGGAATCGACTACGCGCTCCTGATGGTCAGCCGCTTCCGGGAAGCGATTGCCGCTGAGCAAAACGGTCGCAGGGCCTCAGCGATCGCGGCGCGTCAAGCAGGTCGTACCCTCCTGATTTCGGCCGCCACCGTGGCCGTTGGATTTCTAGCCCTCTTGACCGTTCCCATCAGCGAAGTCCGTTCCATCGGTTTGGCTGGAGTCCTCGTGGCGGGAATGAGTGTACTGCTGGCGAATACCCTCCTTCCGGCTTTGTTGGCCGCTCTCGGTCCGCGAATTAATGCTGGCCGGGTGCCCTTGATTGCAAGTTGGGATGCACATCGGGCAGCCCGCACGGAAAACCGTTGGAGGCGATGGGGAAAGGTGATTGTGGCCCATCCTTGGCTCGCCATCTTTCTGGCAGGCGTCCCCTTGCTTCTGCTCGCCTCCCAGGCTGCGCGGCTCGATACCAGCGTCCCCAGAGGGGATTGGCTTCCGCCACAGGCGGAATCGGTTCGCGCGCTTCACACCCTTGAACAAATGGATCGGGTTGGCATTGTGTACTCGTTGCGCGTGATTCTCGAACTTCCAACCGACTCCATCGCGCAAACCGACGCGGGCTGGAATGCACTGGATCATTTCAGCAAGCGGCTCGCGAGTGACCCTCGTTCCGACCGCGTGATCTCCATGACGACGATGGCGGAGGGGGACCGCTCTGGCCTCGGCAACTTCCCGCGGGAGACACGTCGAACCTTCCTGAGTCGCGATGGGCGAGCGGCGCTGATTGAGGTGTTACCTGCGACTTCGGTTTCCCTGAACGATCAGGTCACCTGGGTGCGGGAACTACGGAAGACCGGAGCGGTAGCTCTGGCGGGAGTGCCCGGCGCCACGCTGCGCATCGGAGGCATCCCGGCGCTAACGGCCGATTATCAGACGATTGTGAGGGATCGGTTCGTTTCGGTAATAGCCCTGGTGGTGGCAGGGACGCTCATCGCGCTGCTCGGTGGGTTCCGATCGCTTTTCGCCGCGGTGAAAGCCATTGCCCTGAACTTGCTCTCGGTGGCTGCCTCCTTCGGAGCATTGGTTCTAGTGTTTCAGGACGGACGCGGAAGTAGGTTCTTCGGAATTCCTGAGGGAACGGGCAGCATATTTCCCATTGTGCCCATTGTCGCGTTTGCCATCGTGTTCGGACTAAGCATGGATTACGAAGTGTTTTTGGTCGCGCGAGTGCTCGAAGCGAGGAGGAGCGGGCTGAGTGAATTAGAGGCAATCCCCGAAGGGCTAGCCAGAACCGCAGGACTGATTACGAGCGCCGCCGCGATCATGATTGTGGTATTCGCGGCATTCACCTTCGGAAGCTTCCTGGTGATTAAGATGCTCGGATTTACGCTGGCTGCGGCCGTGTTAATTGACGCAACGCTGGTTCGCATTGTAATTGGACCTGCGCTTCTTCGCATTGCAGGCGATTGGAACTGGTGGCCAGGAGGGCTCACCGCTCGTGGTGCACCGGTGACCACCAGCGGCGAATGATGCGAATCGATCGGCGCAGTTCAACCCATTCCGAACCCGTCTGTTGGGCGGGCGCACGAGCGGAGTCCTCAGGCTACGGCACAGGTATATCTGCCTGCGGTTGATGGAGGGCGCCGACATCGATCAAATCGCGAAGCACGGTCGCACCAGCGTTGGGAGGATTGAAAAATATTACGCGGTGAACATCAAAACCTCGCTCGACGCCGCTGCCATCAATATGGTCCGCTCGGAAAAAAGATTGGCTGCAGGAATGAAGAGTGAGCTTCGCGGCATGAGATTGCCGCAAGGCGACCGCAAAATTCTCAACCCCGTCTCGACTCACAGCAACCGATGCCGTTCTTCGGATTTCCTGTACCATTTCTGGATTGAAGCCTCATAGAGCCATACCGACGATAGGGGAGACTCATATTGCATGAAGAAGATTGGCTTTCTCTCCTTCGGTCACTGGACACCCTCACCGCAGTCCCAAGCGCGGTCGGCGGCCGACGCGCTTCTGCAGTCCATTGACCTCGCCGTGGAGGCTGAGCGCCTGGGAATGGACGGTGCCTACTTCCGTGTTCATCACTTCGCGCAACAACTGGCATCGCCGTTTCCGCTCCTCGCAGCGGTTGGTGCTAAAACACGAAAGATTGAAATTGGCACCGCAGTGATTGATATGCGGTACGAGAATCCTCATTACATGGCGGAGGACGCTGGGGCTGCGGATCTAATCTCTGGCGGCCGACTGCAGTTGGGAATCAGCCGCGGTTCCCCCGAGCAGGTCATCGAAGGTTGGCGCTATTTTGGCTACCGCCCGATGGAGGGCGAGGACGACGCAGATATGGGCCGGCGGCATGCCGAAGAATTTCTTGAGTTGCTGCGCGGCAAGGGCTTCGCTCAGCCTAACCCACGTCCAATGTTTCCCAATCCTCCGGGACTGCTACGTCTTGAGCCATACTCTGCAGGATTGCGCGATCGAATCTGGTGGGGGTCTGCTTCGAACGCGACAGCAGCATGGGCGGCGAAGCTGGGAATGAACCTGCAGACCTCAACCCTGAAATTCGACGAGACCGGCGAGTCGCTGCCCATCCAACAAGCCACCCAGATTCGTGCCTTTCGCGCAGCCTGGAAGGCAGCTGGTCACACCCGTACTCCGCGCATTTCTGTCAGCCGCAGTATTTTTGTTTTGCTCGACGAGCGCGATCGTGGCTATTTCGGGCGAGGCTCTCAGCAAGAAGATAAAATCGGATTCCTTGACGAAAACACACGGGCGATCTTTGGCCGCAGCTACGCTGCTGAGCCAGATATTCTCATCGAGCAGCTTAGGAAAGACGAAGCGATCGCGGAGGCCGACACGCTATTGCTGACCATTCCAAATCAACTCGGTCTTGCCTACAATGCGCATGTCATGGAGGCAATTCTGACTACCCTCGCCCCAGCCCTGGGTTGGCGCTAGTGGATTGCTTTCCTGGATGGCGCAGCAGTCGCTGCCCAGCCAGGCCTCAAATGGTCAATTCGGATCTTTCGTTTTTCGTCGAAACCCCCTCAGGGGTCGCTGTCGCGGTTGGAAGATTCCAGGCCCCTTCCTTTTGCAGAGTAATGTCGTCCGCTTAAGCCCCAGCCTGGCGGCCGCTCCTTGGCGCCCCGCTCCCTGGCTGGTTCCATCGTAGATTCTGTCGTCGGGTCCCCTTGTTACGGGCCGAAGAGCAGGCCTTGGATGCTCCATGGGTAATTTTCCACAGGAAAATCCGCGCCAGTGGCGGAGATCAAGAGAAATCTTAGCGAAAGAATAGCGAAAGAACCAAAGCCATAAACCCAACCCCTTGTGGTCGCTCGAATGGTTAACCACAAGCCTTCGTACTTTCCCAAATCACTGTCCAAGTGGGTTAGGCAACCTCAAGTTTCTGCTTGACAATAAAAGACTTAGCGCTAAGATGTGGTATAAAGTGGAGTAAAGTGGTAATCATCGTAAGGGCAGTGGGACGCTGGAGCTGAAAACGAGGAGCCGGTGGAAAACCGACCCGAAAGCACGACAAACAGCCCGAATCGCCCAGCTTTGCTTGATCTTTGCGTCACTTTGCCCTCCTTGGTTGCTGTGCTGATGGCTAGAAGGAACGCTCCGATGAAGGGAGCGGGCCTTGGTCGAGGCTCTAGACATGTTTCGCGGCAATCATCCAACCCGAGTCGACGAAAAAGGACGGCTCAAGGTCCCGGCCGAGTTCAAGCGGGTGATCGACGAGAAATACGGAACGCAATTCTACATCACAAGTCTGGATGGGAAGGTTGCTCAAGTGTATCCCTTCGAGGAGTGGGAGCGGATCGAGCAGAAACTGGCAGGGCTCTCCAATTTCAATCCCACGAAGAAAAAATTTCTGGACCGGACGAACTACTACGGGCAACAGGTCGAGATGGACGGGCAGGGACGGTTATTGCTGCCGCAGCTGTTGCGGGAGACCGGGCAGATCAAGGGCGAGGTAGCGGTTCTGGGGAACTTGACGTATCTCGTGGTCAGGAACCTGGAGCTGTTCAAACGGGAGATCGAGGAAGAAAAGTTCACGCCTGACGATGAGAAGACGCTCGACGAACTGGGCATCTAGTGGGCGAGGGATTAACAGACACCCCTCAGGGGGTTGGGCATGGTGGGGGAAGAGCGATCCATGTTCCCGTTCTTTTAAAAGAAGCGATCGACTTTTTAGCCGTGCGGCGCGGTGGGACCTATATCGACGCCACGGTGGGCTTGGGCGGACACAGTTACGAAATCGCAAAACGCCTCGGCGCACCGGGACATTTGATTGGCCTCGATAAAGATCCTGCAGCGCTGAAGATTGCCCGCGAAGGGCTGACCCAGGCCGAGGACGGACCCACGATCACCTTGCTGCATCGGTCTTTTGCGGAGATTGCAAAAGGCCAGCGGCCAGCGACGATCGACGGAATTCTGGCCGACATCGGAGTCAGCAGCCTGCAGTTGGCCGATGCGAGGCGCGGATTTAGTTTTCAGGCGGATGGACCGCTCGACATGCGGATGGACCCGCACTCGGAGCGTAGCGCCGAACAAGTGGTAAACCACCTCGACGAGCGACAGCTTGCCGATGTGATTTACGAATTCGGAGAGGAAAGGAGGTCGCGGAGAATCGCC
>Ga0209624_10001546_pt1 | contig 17845 bp, 19 predicted proteins | sample JacPinW_OM2H0_O1_FD_188565 | JGI IMG/M metagenome (GOLD analysis project Ga0209624, IMG submission 188565) | Forest soil microbial communities from Algoma, Ontario, Canada - Jack Pine, Ontario site 1_JW_OM2H0_O1 (SPAdes) (version 2) | ecosystem: Environmental > Terrestrial > Soil > Boreal...
AGACGATGTAATGCCAGAGGCCGAGCCGCCAGCCCGCCGGCGCCAGCCCCAGCGCCACCAGCGAGGCGACCGCCAGCCAGAAGCCGAGCGCCGCCGATGCCGCCGCCATGCCGCGACGCGGCCGGATTACGATGCTGTCCTGATAGGCCATGCACACGCTCCGATCGCCCTAATCTTGCCACCAATCGCCGATAAGCCGTGAGACCATCTTTGGTGACGACTCGGACGCTGAAGAACAGGCCTCCATCTCCTTGAACTCATTGCCTTTACGCGCCATATCGGCGGGGCTAGGGTGCGCTAGGTAATGGATGGCGATGGCATGAGGGTGATGACACAACCCGCCACACCTAGCATAACGACCGACAAAGCCGACGCATTCCGCCACCAAGCCGATCGACGGGCGCTGTGGCGCGCCGGCCGCAATTCCTTGCTGCTGCATGGCTTGTTGCTGGCCTTGCTGATCGGACTGTGGCGTGTGACGCCGCCGGACGAGACCGTGTTGCCACTGATCACGGTTAAATTCGAAGGCACCGGTTCCGCCGGCTCGCCGGGCGGCGGCGGCGGCACGGCTGCATTGCCGGGCCAAGAGCCGGGCGCCGCCGCCAAACCCGAGGCGGCGGCAACGCCGCCAGCAACGCCCTCCGGCACTCCTGTTCAGACATCGCAGGCTTCGCCGCCGCTGCCGGTGCCCAAACCGGCGCCAACGTTGATGCGTCAGCCGCCACCGCCGAAACCCAGGCCCAGTCCCGCCGCGAAAGCGCCCCCCGCACCCGCCGAGCCCGCGGCGACGCCCGCCCCGCCGACGACGCAATCGATTCAAACCGCCACCACCGCCAGCCCGGCAGGTTCCGGCCGGGGCAGCGAGGGCGCGGACAGCGTCGGCAACGGCAATGTCGGCAGAAGCGAGGGCGCCGTCGGCAACGGCACCGGATCGGGTTCGGGCGACGACTATCTCGACCTGCTGCGCCGTCACCTCAACCGCTACAAGAAATATCCCGAAGAGGCGATCAAGCAAAAACAGGAGGGCACCGTTCTCATCGGCTTCGAGTTGGCGCATGACGGCACCGTGACCAAGGCCTGGATCGAGCAGAGTTCGGGCAACGATCTGCTCGATCAGGCGGCGCTCGCCATGATGCATGACGCTTCGCCGGTGCCGGCGGTCCCCGAGCGCTATTGGGACAAAAAGGGCCCGATCATCCTGCCGGTCGATTTCAGCATCGGCTTCTTCGACAAGATTCTTCGCTAACCCACTGTCCAATCAGAGTTTTCGGGCACGGATACGGGCTCCGGGCCCGCGTCATGGTTAAAAATTTCTCGCCGCAGTTATCCATCCTTTAACGACAATCGGGTTTGAATCGTCGCCAGCAAGGAGCGAGCGATGAGCGAGCAGACCAACGCCTTGTCGGACCGGAATCTGGAAGCGAGCACGACGCTGTCGCTGAAGCGCGAACCCGCCTGTTTCGTTTTCTTGTGCGGCAGCGCGATCTCGCCGCCGCAGCCGGTCGACGCGATCAACCTCGATCTCGCCTCGGTCGATTATTTCTCCGGCCGCGCCTCGCTGTGGGCGACGCTGGAGATGCGCTCCAGCGCCTCGGACGATAGGCCGATGGCGATCCTCGGTTTCGACGAAAGCTTTCTCAGCCCCTTCACGCGCGCGCTGATCGAATCCGCGTCGAGCCGCGTGCCCTACCGCATGACCATCACTGTAACGGGCGAACGGCCGAAGCGGCTGGTGGAATACGTCACCGGGCCGGGCGTGGCGCTGAGCGAACTCATTATTACGCCGCAGGATAACGTGATGGTGATTTCCGGCCGCACCAGCGAAGGCGACGAGGAAACCCTGTTCCAATTGCCGCGCACCGACAGCTTCCTGCGCGCCTTCGCCAAGATGACCTGCCAGGCCGACCAGGCGCTGCACGAGACCCTGGCGCAGAGCGAGAAGCTCGCCAAGAAGCGCGCGCACGGCACCGCCTAGCTTTTCTCTTTCACCATGTTGAACAGATCCGGCGCGGCATAGAGCACGCCGCCGCCCGGCAGCAGCCGCGCATCTTCGGTGAGCGACGCGGGCTCGATCTTGCCCGCCGCCAGGATGTGTTCGACCTTCTCCCCCGCCGCCAGCAGGTAATCGGCGATGATGCGGCGATGGCACTGCCACCACAGCGCCTCGGCGCACATGATCGCGGTCGGTTGTGTCCGCGCGAAGGCGCGGAGTTCGGCGAAGGCGCGCGCAAAATCCCCGGTTTCGGCGTAATCGGCGTAGTTGCGGAAACCCTCCTCGCGCCACAGCGTATGCGGCGACGGGCCGTCGCGGCGCTTTTCGCGCCTGCCGCCCAGCCCCGGAAAATGCCGGTAGGCTATTCCGGCGCGGTCGAGCGATTCCGCCAGCGCCCGGTCGTTGAACTGGGGATGACGCTTCGAGCGCGGGAAACGCCGCACATCGGCGATTGCCGCCACCCCGGCCGCGCGCAAGAGAGCGATGAAATCGTCGATGCCGCGCGTCGAATGGCCGACGGTGAAAACGGTCAAGGCTCTTTCCCGACGGGTTCGCCGCCATTGACGCGCAGCGGCGCGCGGCTGTGGCTGTTGTTGAGGTCGACCATCCGCCGCAGCATGGACATGAACGCGCCGCGTTCGCCCGGCTTGAGCGGCGCCAGGATCATGCCCTGGGCCGATTGCACCGCCGGTATCGCGCCCGCGAGCAGCTTGCGCCCGGCGGGCGTGACGTAAAGCCGTTTGGTGCGCCGGTCGGATGCGCCCGCCTTGCGTGTGATGAGTTTCTTGGCTTCGAGCCGTTCCACCACATTGGCGATGGTCGAACGGTCGATGGCGATGACGTTGGCGAGCGCGGTCTGGTCGAGGCCGGGCTTCGCCCGGATGCTGAACAAGGCGGCGTATTGCACCGGCGTTATGTCGAACCGCCTTGTCTCCGCCATGAACAGCGCCACCGCGATCTGCTGCAAGCGCCGGATCAGGTGGCCGGGGGCGCCGTAGAGTTCGAACTCGTCCGTCATGACCCGACTCCATAGCATGAAAGAGCAGCCGGCGGCAAACTTGACAGTACACTGATTATCAGTATTCAATCTAACTGCTGGGCGAGCGCGCCGGGGCGCCCCAGGGGATTTCACGGGAGGCGGCGATGGAATTCGGCATGCAGTTCTTTCCCTGCGTCGGGCCGGAACAGAAATCAGGCGCGCAGTATTTCGACGAATGCCTGCGCCTGGTCGAATTCTGCGACCGCTACGGCTGGGGCCATGTCCGCACCGTCGAGCACTATTTCCGCGCCTATGGCGGCTACACGCCCAACCCGGTGGTGTTCCTGGCCGCGGCGGCGCAACGCACCAAGAAGGCGCGCCTGGTCACCGGCGCGGTGCTGCCGGTCTTCAACAACCCGCTCAAGCTCGCCGGCGAGATCGGCATGCTCGACGCGATTTCGGGCGGCCGGCTCGACGTGGGATTCGCGCGCGCCTTCCTGCCCTATGAATTCGCCAATTTCAAAGTCAGCGTGAACGACAGCCGCGATCGCTTCACCGAGGGCCTGGAGCAGGTGCGCCTGTTGCTGGAAAACGACAACGCCAGCCACGAGGGCAAGTTTCACAGCTTCAAGAACGTGACCTCGCTGCCGCGGCCGACGCAGAAGCCGCGCCCGCCCTTCTGGGTCGCCGCCATCGCCACGCCCGAGAGCTTCATCAACGCCGGCAAGGCCGGCCATGCGATCATGGGCATACCGATGGCCGGCGGAGCGATGAAGGAACTGCTCGGGCTTTACCGCGAGGCCTGGAAACAGGCCGGGCATCCCGGCCAGGGGCGGGTCATGCTGGCGTTCCACATGTTCTGCGCCGAAACGCGCGAACAGGCCTTCGCCGTGGCGCGCGACCCTTTGAACCGCTATCTCCAGGCGATCGCCTCGGCGACAGCCGATTGGGGCTCGATGAGCTCCAAGGATTATCCCGGCTACGACAAGATCGCCGAAATCCTGGGCAAGGAAACCATCGAGAGCCAGATCAAGAGCGGCGCCGCCTGGATCGGTACCCCCGACGAGATCGCCGCCCAGATCGCCGCCTACAACGAGCGCGTCGGCGGCTTCGAAAGCGCCTCGCTCCAGGTCAATTTCAACACCGTGTCCTATGCCGACGCCGAGGCATCGGTGCGGCGGTTCAGCGAGCAAGTCATGCCCAAATTCCGCGCCGCCTCAGCGGCTTAGGGCGATAGACGGTGTTTTAGGAAAATTAACGAATAAGCAAGGATTCGGGCCCTAGCCTTTCCCGGTTGGACACCGTCTGGGGGAGACCTGTCATGCCCGACCAATTCGCATCCCAATCGCCGCGGCGCGGCCGCGCCAAGATCAAGACCCTATCGCTCGACGAGCAGATCGAGGAGTTCCTCGCCGCGCGCGGCGGCTTGAGGCTGTGCGACGCGGTTTACGGACAAACGCTGTTCAAGCAATTGCCGCGCCGCCTGGCCGACGTCTTCAAGCCCAAGCGCGCTTAGCCCGGCCCCGCTTCTCTGTTATGCTTGCCGCGCAGAATGCGGCGAGCCCTTGTCGTCCTCCTTTGCCTGCTCTTGCCGGCGGCGTTGCCCGCCCGGGCGGCCGAACGCGCCGACGAGCTGTCGATCGGCGTCAGCCAATTTCCCGCCACGCTCAATCCGCTGATCGACACCATGGTGGCGAAGACCTATGTCCTCGCCATGGTGCGCCGGCCGCTGACGACTTATGACGCGGATTGGAAGCTGATCTGCCTGCTGTGCGAGACCCTGCCGAGCTTCGAGAACGGCCTGGCCGTGAAGATCGACCTGCCCGGCGGCAAGCACGGCGTGCGGCTGACCTACACCATCAAGCAGAACGCGCGCTGGGGCGACGGCGTGCCGGTCACATCCGAGGACGTGATCTTCACCTGGCAGGTCGGGCGCAATCCGCAGAGCGGCGTCGCCGAGGCCGAGCTGTTCCGCCGCATCGTTAAGATCGAGGCCAAGGACGCCAAGACCTTCACCCTCGATATCGACCGGCTCACCTACGAGTACGCCGATCTGAGCGATCTCGACATCCTGCCGGCGCATCTCGAACGCGCGGCCTTCACCGATCCCACGCAATACCGCTTCCGCACCCTGTTCGACACCGACCCGACCAACCCCGGGCTCTACGACGGGCCCTATCGCATCACCGAGGTCGCGCCCGGCTCGCATATCGTGTTCGAGCGCAACCCGAGCTGGTGGGGCGCGCCGCCCTTCTTCCGCCGCATCGTGGTGTGGTCGGTCGAGAATACGGCGGCGCTTGAGGCCAATCTGCTGGCGGGCGGGCTCGATATGGTGGCGGGCGAGCTGGGCCTGCCGCTCGACGAGGCGCTGGCCTTCGAGAAACGCCATGGCGGCGCGTTCACGGTGATCTACAAGCCGGGGCTCAGTTACGAACACATCGATCTCAACCTCGACAATCCGGATCTCGCCGACCGGCGCGTGCGCCAGGCGCTGCTCTACGCCATCGACCGCCAGGCCATCAGCGACCAGATCTTTGCCGGCCGCGACCCGGTGGCCGACAGCTTCGTGCCGCCGCTCGATTGGATGTACGCCAAGGATGTGCCGCGCTACCCCTACGATCCGGAAAAGGCCAAGGCCCTGCTTGAAGCGGCCGGCTGGCACGCCCAGGGCGGCGAAATCCGGCGCAATGCCGATGGCCGGCGGTTGAGCTTCGAGCTCGCCACCACCTCGGGCAACCGCACGCGTGAATTGGTGGAAGAGGTGCTGCAAAGCCAGTGGCGCCAAATCGGCATCGACATTCATCTCAAGAACCAGCCGGCGCGCGTGCTTTTTGGGGAAACGATAACCAAACGCCAATTCACCATGGCCATGTTCGCCTGGACCAGTGCGCCCGAAGATTTGCCGCGCGCCGAGCTTTATTCGACCGAAATCCCCTCGCCAGCCAACAATTACAGCGGACAGAATCATACCGGCTGGAAGAACCCGGAAGCCGACAAGCTCATGGACGCGATCGAGACCGAGCTCGACCGTCCCAAGCGCGCCGTGCTGTGGCAGCAGCTCCAGGCGCTTTATGCCGGGGAGCTGCCGGCGCTGCCGCTATACTTCCGCGCCGACGCCTATGTCCTGCCGAAATGGCTGCAAGGCCTGAATCCCACCGGTAATGAATTCCCCTCGACGCTATGGGTGGAGAATTGGCGCGCGGTGGGGCGCGGCGACCAGGCGAGCGCAAGGTGAGCCGGTTCCTCGCCCGCCGCGCGGTCGAGATCGTGCTGGTGCTGGCGATCATGTCCTTCGTCATCTACGCGCTGATCGGATTGATGCCGGGCGATCCGATCGACCTGATGATCTCCGCCGACCCGCATCTGACCGCGGCGGACGCGGCGCGGCTCAAGGCGCTCTACGGCCTCGACCAGCCCTTGACCGAGCGCTATTGGGCGTGGCTCAAGGCGGCGATAAGCGGCGATTTCGGCTATTCCCGGCTTTATGTGCAGCCCGCGCTTCAGGTGCTGCTGCCGCGGCTCGGCAACACCGCGCTGCTGATGGGGCTGAGCTTCGCGCTGACGCTCGCCATCGCCTGGCCGCTCGGCATATTCGCCGCGCGCCGCCCCGGTTCGGGCTTCGACAACGCCGCCAATTTCCTGAGCTTCGCCGCGATTTCAGTCCCGTCATTCTGGCTCGCCCTGATGCTGATTCTGGTCTTCGCCGTCTCTCTCGGCTGGCTGCCGGCGGGCGGAATATCCACCATCGGCGACGGCGGCGCGCTCGACCGCGCCCGGCATCTGCTGTTGCCCGTCCTGACCCTGACCCTGGTCAATTTCGGCCCGCATCTGCGCTACATGCGCGCCGCGATGATCGAAACACTCAGCCAGGACTATGTCCGCACCGCCCGCGCCAAAGGCGCCGGCGAGGCGCGGATATTGATTCATCACGCGCTGCGCAACGCGCTCATCCCGGTCATCACGGTGGTGGCGCTCAGCTTCGGCTCGCTGTTCTCGGGCGCGCTCATCACCGAAACCATGTTCGCCTATCCCGGCATGGGAAAGCTGATCTACGATTCCGTGCTGAGCAACGATTTCAACCTGGCGCTGGCCGGGCTGCTTTTCGCCACGCTGATGACGCTGCTGGCCAATCTCGCGGCGGACATCGCCTATGCCGTGGCCGACCCGCGGATCGTTTACCGATGATGGCGCGGGCGCTGGCCGAAAGACGGGTGATGCTGGCCGGGGGCCTGCTGCTGGCGCTGGCTTTCGCCGTGCTGGCCGCGCCCCTGATCGCGGGCTGGCTGGGGGCCGATCCCGGCCTGGTCGATCTGCGGCAGCGCCTGGCGTCGCCCTCGCTGCACCACCCGCTCGGCACCGACGAACTCGGCCGCGACCTGCTGCTGCGGCTGTTGGAGGGCGGGCGGGTGTCGCTGGCGGTGGGGCTGACCGCGGCGCTCGCCAGCGCGGTGCTGGGAACCGCGGTCGGCCTGGCCGCCGGCTATCACGGCGGCCGGCTCGACGCCTTGTTGATGCGCGTCACCGACGGCGTGATCGCGCTGCCCTTGCTGCCGCTGCTGGTGGTGCTGGCGGCGATCGATCTCGACAAGCTGGGATTGCCGGCGGCCTTCGCGCAATCCGACGCGGTCAGCCTTTACCGCATCATCGCGCTGGTGGCGTTGGTCGGCTGGACCACGGTGGCGCGGCTGGTGCGCGGCGCGACATTATCGCTGGTGCGGCGCGATTTCGTGCGCGCCGCCGAAGCGCTGGGCGCGCGGCCGTTGCGCATCATGCTGGTGCATATCCTGCCCAATCTGGCGACGCCGATCATCGTCGCGACATCCCTGGCGGTGGGCGAGATCATCCTGCTGGAATCGGTGCTGAGCTTCCTCGGCGTCGGCATCGCGCCGCCGCTGGCGAGCTGGGGCAACATGCTGACCGGCGCGGAGGACATCATCGCGCTGGCGCCGCTGCTCGCCGTCTATCCCGGCGTGCTGATCTTCGTCACGGTGATTTGCTGCAATCTGTTGGGTGACGGGCTGCAACGCGCGCTCGACCCGCGTTCGCGCAGCCGCGCCCGGCCGGTGCCTTAATCGTCGTCGGAATCGGCCGCTTCGGAATCCGCCAAGGCTGCCTCGTCGATGGGCGAGAGCTCCTGGCGCTTGGTTTCGGCCACGCGCCAGTCGCGGCGCAGCCGGCCGATGATGCGGCGGCGGTAATCCGGGTCTATGACCACGCGATCCATGTCGAAGTCGGCTTCGGCTTCGGCGTCGGTGAAAACCTGCTGCGGCAGGGCGGCCATCGGCATATCCAGGCTAATCGTCGGTGCCCGAAGCATGGGGCCCGAGGCGCTTACGGTACCAGGGGAATCCTGCCGCTTTGTGGGCAAGATTTTGGATAAGCCTGTGGATAAAAGCTGCGCGGTTTGGAACGGACGCCTTGAAACACCTTTGTCACAATAGCTTAAAGATCCCCCTGCGACCGGATGACGCAGGCCGGTCCAGGTTTGACACTATCGCATGCCGGGCGGGATATTAGCCGCCGCACGCCAGCCAAAAAGGGTCCGAGCCATGCAGCGAGGCAACTCCGCCGCCAGCCGCGACATCGCTTTCCATCTCCATCCCTACGCCAATTACCGCAAGCTCGAGCGCGACGGCGAGCTGCTCATCGTCAAGGGCAAGGGCGTCAAGGTGTGGGACGAGGCCGGCAAGGAATACCTCGAGGGCTGCGCCGGGCTGTGGTGCACCGCGCTGGGCTTCGGCGAGGAGCGGTTGGCCGAAGCGGCGGCGAACCAGATCCGCAAGCTGTCGTTCTATCATTCCTTCCACCACAAATCGCACGAGGTGGTGGCCGAGCTGGCCGAGCGGCTGATCGGCATGATGCCGGTGAAGATGTCGCACGCGTTCTTCAACAATTCGGGCTCGGAGGCGAACGACACCGCGATCAAGATCATCTGGTACTACAACAATGCGCGCGGCCGGCCGCGCAAGAAAAAGATCATCGCCCGCTACAAGAGCTATCACGGAGTGACCGTGGCCACCGCCAGCCTGTCGGGCCTGCCCAACAACCACAAATCCTTCGATCTGCCGATCGCCGGCATCCGCCACACCGACTGCCCGCATCATTACCGCTTCGCCCATGCGGGCGAGAGCGAGGAGGATTTCGCCACCCGGCTGGCCGAGAATTTGGAACTGATGATCCAGCGCGAAGACCCCGACACGGTCGCCGCCTTCTTCGCCGAGCCGGTGATGGGCGCGGGCGGCGTGATTGTGCCGCCGCGGACCTATTACGAGAAAATCCAGGCGGTGTTGAAGAAGTACGACGTGCTGCTGGTCGCCGACGAGGTCATCACCGGCTTCGGCCGCACCGGCAAGATGTTCGGCACCGAGACCTTCGGCCTCAAGCCCGACATCATCACCGTCGCCAAGGCGCTGTCCTCGGCCTATCTGCCGATCTCGGCCACCATCGTCAATGACGCGATCTACCAGGCGATGGCCGATGAAAGCTCGAAGATCGGCGTCTTCGCCCATGGCTATACCTATTCCGGCCATCCGGTGTGCTGCGCGGTGGCGATCGAGGCGCTCAAGATCTACGAGGAGCGCAACATCCTCGCCCATGTCCAGAAAGTGGCGCCGCTTCTGCAGGAGGGCCTGCGCCGCTTCACCGCCCACCCCATCGTCGGCGAGGTGCGCGGCGTGGGCCTGGTCGCCGCCGTCGAGCTGGTCGCCGACAAGGCCAGCAAGACGCCCTTCGATCCGGGCCTGGGCGCGGGCAATCTGCTCAACGCCAATCTCTACAAGCACGGGCTGATCCTGCGCCAGATCGGCGACGCCATGGCGTTTTCACCGCCCCTGGTCGTTTCCGAGGCCGAGATCGACGACATGCTGGCCCGCTTCGGCAAGGCGCTCGACGACACGGCCTCCGCCCTGGCGCCGCGGCAATCGGCCCCATTGCGGGCCTGACCGGCCCGGACTTTAAAGGGGCGGCTTTAAACCGGCGGCGCTTAAGGGCTATATTCCAACGGGCGCAACCAACGGGCACGGCGCGGTAACCCATGGATTATCAGGCGTTTTTCAAGAATCGGCTGGACGCGCTCAAAGCCGAGGGCCGTTACCGCGTATTCACCGATCTGGAGCGCCGCGCCGGGGCCTTTCCGCGCGCACTCGATCATTCGCGCGGCGGCGAAATCATCGTCTGGTGCTCCAACGACTATCTCGGCATGGGTCAGCATCCGGCGGTGCTGGACGCCATGCGCGCGGCCACCGACAAGAGCGGCGCCGGCGCCGGCGGCACGCGCAACATCTCCGGCACCACCATCTATCACGTCGCGCTCGAACGCGAACTGGCCGATCTGCACGGCACCGAGGCGGCGCTGGTCTTCACCTCGGGCTATGTCGCCAACGAGGCGGCGCTTGCCACCTTGGCCTCGCAGATGCCGGGCTGCATCGTGTTCTCCGACGCGCTCAACCACGCCTCGATGATCCAGGGCATACGCCACAGCGGCGCCGAGAAACGGATTTTCGCCCATAACGACGCCAAGGATTTGGAACGGCTGTTGAAGGAATCCGATCCGGCGCGGCCCAAGCTGGTTGCCTTCGAATCGGTCTATTCCATGGACGGCGACATCGCGCCCATTGAGGCGCTTTGCGAAGTCGCAAAGCGCTACGGAGCGATGACTTATCTCGACGAGGTCCACGCGGTCGGGCTTTACGGCGCGCGCGGCGGCGGCATAGCCGAGCGCGACGGGATGACCAACCGGATCGACGTGATCCAGGGTACGCTGGCCAAGGCCTTCGGCCTGATGGGCGGCTATATCGCCGGCTCGGCGGCGCTGGTCGATTTCATCCGCAGCTATGCGCCCGGATTCATCTTCACCACCTCGCTGCCGCCCGGCATTGCCGCCGGCGCGGTCGCCAGCATCCGCTTCGTCAAGAGCGCCAACGATCTGCGCCAACGCCATCAGGAACGCGCGGCGCTGTTAAAGCGCAAGCTCGAAGCGGCCAAGCTGCCGGTCATGCCGTCGCAGAGCCATATCGTGCCGGTGCTGGTGGGCGATGCGCGGTTGTGCAAGGAGGCGTCGGACGAATTGCTCGACCGCCACCGCATCTATGTCCAGCCGATCAACTATCCGACCGTGCCGCGCGGCGGCGAGCGCCTGCGCTTCACGCCGACGCCACTCCATACCGACGAGGATATCGAGCGGTTGGTGGATGCGCTGTCCGAGGTATGGTCGCGGCTGCCGATAAGGCGCGTCGCCTAGCTTCAATCAATAAATGTGCTGGCCGCCGGTGACGAAGATCTCGGTGCCGGTGACATAGCCCGAATCCGGCGTGCACAGATAGAAGATGGCCGCGGCCACGTCTTCGGGCGTGCCCAGGCGATGCAGCGGAATCCGTGGGATCAGGCTCTCGGTCTGGGGCGACAGCATGGCGGTGTTGATCTCGCCCGGCGCCACCGCGTTGACGCGCACGCCGAATTCGGCGAATTCCGACGCCATTTCCCGCGTCAAGGCCGAGAGCGCGGCCTTGGAGGTCGAATAGGCCGAGCCGGCGAAGGGATGGACGGTGTGGCCGGCGATCGAGGTCACGTTGACGATCGCCCCCTTGCCCTTGGCGAGATTCTGCGACAGGCCACGCGCCAGCGACAGCGGCGTGAAGAAATTGAGCTGGAAGACGTGGCGCCAATCGGCGAGCTCGCCGTTGAGGCAGCCGAGACGACCCTCGACCGCGGATTTGGGCGAGATGCCGGCGTTGTTCACGAGCGCGTCGAGCGGCTCGTCGCCGAGATAGTGTTTGACCGCGCCGATGAAGCCCTCAACGGCTTGCGGCTCCGACAGGTCGGCGGTGATGTGCTCGGTCCAGTTTGGATCGCGCTTGCATTCGGCCGGCACCTCCTCGCGCGAAGAGGTCACCACGCGCCAGCCCGCTTCGCTGAAGCGCTTCACCGTGGCGTGGCCGATGCCGCGGCTCGCCCCGGTCAGCAGGATGGTCTTGTGGTTGCCCGCCATCGCCGAAGCTTAGGCCCACGCCGCGGCGAAGGAAAGCCCGGCTGCTCTCGCGCGTCGGCCGTCGATGAGCCGGCCCCGGCTGCGCATGCCGTCAATGAGCCGGATAGACCGCGTGCGGCTCTTCGACGCCTTCGGGATCCTGGTGGATGATGATCTCGGCGCGCGGGAAAGCCTCGCGCAGTCTGGCCTCGACCTCGTCGGAAATGCGATGCGCCTCGGTCAGCCTTATGCCGCCATCCATCTCGATGTGGAGTTGGATGAAGGAATCGGGCCCGGCGGCGCGCGTCTTCAGATCGTGCACCGCGCGCACCTTGGGGTGCTGAAGCGTGATGTCGCGAATGCGCGCGCGTTCCTCGTCGGGCAGTTCCTGATCCATCAGATGCACGACCGCCTTGTTCGCCACCCGCCAGGCGCCCCAGATGATCCAAAGCGCGATCGCGCCGCCGAACAACGGATCAATCGCGAGATAGCCCAGCTCGGTGGTGAGCAGCAGCGAGACGATCACGGCCATGTTCAAGACCAGATCGGCGCGATAGTGGAAGGCGTCGACCCCGATCACCAGCGAGCCGGTGTGGCGCACCACGTAGCGCTGATAGGCCAGCAGCGCGAAGGTGACGGCGACGGCGAAACCCATCACCGCCAGGCCGACGCCGCTGTTGGTGACCGGCGTGGGATAGAGCAGATGCTGCGCCGCCTGCACCAGCAGCAGCACCGCCGAGCCGGCGATGAAGGCGGATTGGCCGAGGCTGGCCAGCGGCTCGGCCTTGCCGTGGCCGAAACGGTGCTCGCGGTCGGGCGGCGTCAGCGCCTGGCGCACCGCGAACAGATTCACCAGCGAGGCGACCCCGTCCAGCAGCGAATCGATGAGGCTCGACAGCAGGCTCACTGAATCCGTGGCGAACCACGCGCCGAGCTTCACGATCACCAGCAACACCGCCACCGACAGCGAGGCGTAGGTCGCCCGCCGCATCAGCGTGCCGATGCGCTCGGTGCTTTCCCGCGTCTCTCCGGCCGTGCTCATGGGTATAGCCGCTCGCTGTGCCACCCCTTGCCCGCGCGCCGGTAGAGCAGCCGGTCGTGCAGGCGGTGGGGCTTATGCTCCCAGAATTCGATCGCGCGCGGCACCAGCCGCAAACCCGACCAGTTGGGCGGCCGCGGCACCGGACCGGCGCCGAAGCGCTTTTGGGCTTCCTGGAAGCGCGCATCGAGCACGGCGCGGCTTTCCAGCGCCGCCGACTGCAGCGAGGCCCAGGCGGCGATCTGGCTTTCGCGCGGCCGGGTGGCAAAATAGGCGTCGGCCTCTGCCTCGGCGACCTTCTCGATCGCGCCCTCGATCCGCACCTGGCGGCCGAGCGATTTCCAGTGGAACAGCAGCGCCGCGTTGGGCTGGGTCTCGAGCTCGCGGGCCTTGCGGCTGTCGAGATTGGTGTAGAACACGAATCCCCGCGCGTCGGCGCTCTTCAACAGCACCATGCGCGCCGAAGGCCCGTCCGCCGCGGCCGTGGCCAGGGTCATCGCATCGGCCTCGGGCTCGCGCGCCTTGGCTTCGGCGTACCAGCGGGCGAATTGCTCGAACGGCATCTGATTATCAATCGCACTCAAGGAAGCCTCACGATTGCGCGCCACCATAAACCCGCCGGGGAATTTTTCCAGCTTGCGCGTGGCCATGCCGCCCGCGGCGGAACCGCGCTAGGGCGTGCGCGTGATCTTGGCGGATTGAAGCGTGACCTTCTCGGCCGGCTCATTGCCGCCGAGATTTTGGATGGCGCTGATCAGGACATTGTGCATCACGATGGTGGTGTGGTGGCCGGCGGCATTGATGTCATCGATCGACGCCAGGGAGATGGGCTTGCCGGCTTCCGCGGCCGAAGAGAGCCCCGGTGAGGATCGATCGGTCCTTTTCGTGATAATCACCATGTTCTTGTTCCCGCTGTATCCCGTGATCGGGATCCAACCGGGATGTGCGGGATCCTTCGATACCCCCGCAATGCCGGCGATTTTCAAATAGATCTGGTTGGCGAAGGCCGTTGTGGCGGTGAAGAGGATCGTGCCGGCGAGAATTGCCGCGCCCAGCCATAGGGCGCCGCTGCGCGCCTTTGTCGTGCCGGCCATGGGACAAGCTCCATTTCTGTTTCTGGGAAGCGACGGGAGGCGGATTATTCATCACTTGTTCGCGTCTAATCAAGGCGAGCCGGGATGGGCGGGACCGTCACCCCGCCGGGACGGCGGGCGCCGGGCGGGCGCCGCCGGCGTCGCGCCAGAAAAGCAGCACCATTGCCGCAATGATCCCCAGCATGACGGCGACCACCGCCAGCACGCCGGGCCAGCCCGCCAGATTCCAGGCATAGCCCGGCAGGATCGCGCCGGCGCTGCCGCCGACGTAATAGGCGGTGACGTAAAGCCCGACCGCCGAGGAGCGCGCGAATTGCGCCGAGACCGCGACATAGCTGGTGGCCGCGGTCTGGCAGATGAAACCGCAACCCGAAGCCAGGGTGAGGCCGGCGATGATGACGGCGAGGCTGCCCGACAGGGTGATTGCCAGCCCCAGCAGCCAGCCGCTGAGAGCGATCAACGTCAGACGGCGGCGGCCGATGCGCCGCACCCACAATCCGGTGAGCGGCGTGAAGATCACACCCGACAGATAGACCACGAAAATCGTGCCCAGCGTCGCCGCCGACAGGCCGAAAGGCGGCGCGGCAAGATAGAAACTCAAATAGGTGAACAGCGCGACGAAATTGAACAGCACGCCGAAACCCACGGCGAATGTGGCGAGCAGATTGGGATTGGCCAGGTGGCGCAGCATGTGGCGCAGCGACGAGGCCAAACTGCCGCTGGCGACGAAACGCCGTTCTTTCGGCAACAGCAACAGCACGCCAACGGCCGAGACCAGCGTGAAGAAGGCCAGGCCCAGGAAAGCGCCGCGCGTGCCGTAGGGCCCCACCAGCAGGCCGCACAGGAAACGGCCGAAGAACCCGCCGAAGCAGCTCGACGACATATAGATTCCGGCCATGCCGGTGACCTCGGCGGGCGACAATTCGTCGCCGATATAAGCCACGGTGACGACGAAAACCGGCGGCAGCAGCAGTCCCTGAACGAAGCGCCAGAACACCATCGCATCCAGGCTGTCGGCGAAGGCGAGCATCAGCGTCGGCAGCAAGAGCGCGAACATCGCCGCGGTGATGACGCGCTTGCGCCCCAACAGGTCGGCGACCGCGCCGGTGAAGGGCGCGATCAGCGCGACCGCCAGGGTGGTGGCGCTGATGAGATGGCTGACTTCGACCGCGCTGGCGGCGTATTGGCGCGTGAGCAGCGGCAGCAGCGATTGCGGCGCGTAGAGATTGAGGAAGGAGCAGAAGCCGGCGAGAACAATGGCCGTCGGCCGGGCGAGCGAGCGCATGGCCCGACTCTATCAGGCGGACGCCGAGGCCGCTCAAGCGCTTTTCGCGCCCAACTACTCCGGGGGCCGAATCCCGGTTAATGTCGGTCAACAAAGCCGCGGGGGGGAATTCATGGCATCGCCGCTCAAGCCCAGCTTCGTCCTGGTCCACGGCGCCTGGCATGGCGGGTGGAAATGGTGGCGGGTCGGCGACGCATTGCGCCAGGCGGGCTACGCCGTCTTCACCCCGACCCTCACCGGCTTGGGCGAGCGCAAGCATCTGGGACGCCCCGAGACCGATCTCGAAACCCACATCGCCGACGTCATGGCCACGATCGAATACGAGAACCTCGGCGACGTCGTGCTGTGCGGCCACTCCTATGGCGGCATGGTGGTGACCGGCGTCGCCGACCGATTGCCGAAGAGCATCCGCGCGCTGGTCTATGCCGACGCCTTCATCCCCGAAAACGGCCAGTCGTTGTTCTCGATTCTCGGCGCCGAACGCGCCGACAAGATGCGCGCCGGCGCGCGCGAATGGGGCGAAGGCTGGCGGGTGAAACCGCTGCCCGCGAGCTATTATCGCGTCGCCGACCCGGCGGACGCCGCCTATACCGACCGGATGTCGACCGGGCACCCGATCCGCTGCTTCGAGCAGCCGCTGAAGCTTTCCGGCGCCGGCGCCAAGCTCAACCGGGTCTATATCCGCGCCATCGGACATATCGACGGGCCGTTCGGCCCGTTCACCGAAAAGACGCGCAACCGGCCGGGCTGGACCTATTACGAACTGCCCTGCGGCCACGACATCATGATCGACCAGCCGCATGCCCTGACCGGGATACTGCTCGAGGTTGCCGCCAGGGCGGCGGCAGCGTAGAAAACATCGGTGACGGAGCAGAAAAGCCAGAGCTACCGCGACGCCGGGGTCGATATCGACGCCGGCGACGCCCTCGTCGAGGCGATCAAGCCCTTTGCCAAGGCGACCGCGCGCAAGGGCACGGCGGCCGGGTTGGGCGGCTTCGGCGCGCTGTTCGATCTCAAGCGGGCCGGCTTCCGCGACCCCATCCTGGTCGCCACCACCGACGGCGTCGGCACCAAGCTCAAGATCGCGATCGCGACCGGGCGGCACGAGACCATCGGCCAGGATCTGGTCGCCATGTGCGTCAACGATTTGGTGGTGCAGGGCGCCCAACCGCTGTTCTTCCTCGATTACTTCGCCACCGGGAAGCTGGAGATCGGCAAGGCGCGCATCATCATCAAGGGCATCGCCGAGGCCTGCCGCGCCGTGGACTGCGCGCTGATCGGCGGCGAGACCGCGGAAATGCCCGGCATGTATGGTGGCGGCGAATATGATCTGGCCGGCTTCGCCGTCGGCGCGGTCGAACGCGGCAAGGTGCTCGACGGCAGCGGCGTCGTGATGGGCGATATCGTGCTCGGCCTGGCCTCGAGCGGGCTCCATTCCAACGGCTTCTCGCTGGTGCGCCGCGCGGTCGAGCAATCCGGCCTGGATTTCTCCGCCGCCGCGCCTTTTGCGCCCAAGCAGAATCTCGGCGAAGCGCTGCTCACCCCGACCCGGCTTTACGTCAAACCCTGCCTCGCCGCGCTCAAGGCTGGCGGCGTCAAGGCCTTCGCCCATATCACCGGCGGCGGATTGATCGAGAACGTTCCGCGCGTTCTGCCCAAGAGCCTCGCCGCCGAATTGGATGCGGCGCGCTGGCCGTTGCCGCCGGTGTTCGCATGGCTGCAAAAGACCGCGGGCATTCCCCGGCACGAGTTGGCGCGCACCTTCAATTGCGGCATCGGCATGATCGCGGTGGTCGCGCCGGCATCCGTCAAGAAGGTCGAAGCCGCGCTCAAGAAATCGGGCGAGCGCGTGCACCGCATCGGCCGCATCGTCAAGCGGGCGAAGAACGCAGCCGGCGCCACGATCCTCAACGCGGAGCGCGCGTGGCCCGGCTGAAGACCGCCGTGCTGATTTCCGGCCGCGGCTCGAACTTGCTGGCGCTGATCGAAGCCTGCGCCGAGCCCGATTTCCCGGCCGAGATCGCGCTGGTGATCTCGAACGTGATCGATGCGTCCGGGATCGAACACGCCGTCAAGGCCGGCATCCCGGTCCGGATCGTGCCGCATCGCGATTTCAAGACGCGCGAGGAATTCGAGGCGGCGCTCGACAAAATCCTGCGCGCGGCCGGGATCGAGCTGGTCTGCCTCGCCGGGTTCATGCGCGTGCTGACCGGCGGCTTCGTCGCGGCCTGGAATGGCAAGCTCCTCAACATCCATCCTTCGCTGCTGCCCGATTTCCCCGGCCTCGACACCCATCGCCGCGCGCTCGAAGCGCATAAGCGCTTCGCCGGCTGTTCGGTGCATTTCGTCCGCGCCGAGGTCGATGCCGGGCCGTTGATCGTCCAGGCCGCGGTGCCGGTGTTGCCGGACGACGACGAGCACGAGCTCGCCGCCCGCGTGCTGACCGCCGAGCACAGGGCCTATCCCCTCGCCCTCCGGTTGGTCGCCGAG
>Ga0209624_10001547_pt1 | contig 17842 bp, 20 predicted proteins | sample JacPinW_OM2H0_O1_FD_188565 | JGI IMG/M metagenome (GOLD analysis project Ga0209624, IMG submission 188565) | Forest soil microbial communities from Algoma, Ontario, Canada - Jack Pine, Ontario site 1_JW_OM2H0_O1 (SPAdes) (version 2) | ecosystem: Environmental > Terrestrial > Soil > Boreal...
CGAGCGCGGCCAGTATCTGCACCTCGGCATGACACTGGCGTACACGCCGGCGAATCCTCCGGCGGGCCTCGGTGCGGCTCCTGGAACCACCTTTACGTTGAACGCGGGACGGCGCGTGCGCTTCAATGAACGCACATACTATGATCACCCGGCCTTTGGTGTGATCGCGCTTGTCACGCCGGTGGCAGGAACGCGCCCGGGTCGGCATTGAGCGCCGCCCGGCATCTTATTTGAGGTCGGCCGGCTCCGCCGTGTTGACGGTATTGCGGCCGCCTTCCTTGGCGCGCTTCAAAGCGGCACGACATGCGTTGCTCAAGACGGTAAACCCCATCGCACGCGCCGGCACAACGCACGCGACCCCGGCACTTAAAGTGACGTAGCGCTCGCCGCCGACACCGTGCGGGTGGTGAATGAGAAGGTCGTGCACGCGCTGCGTAACCACACGCGCGTACTTGGCAGCCTTGTCCGCAGAGTCGCCCTGGATAAGCACCGCGAACGTGCCGCCTTCCCAGCGGCCAATCAGATCGCCGCGCCGCCGGTAACTGCCGGCGATGACGCGCCCCACGCGCCGTATGCACGCATCGCCCCCCGCCTTATCAAAAGTATCGTTGTAGGGCCCGAGGGCATCGATGTCAAAGAACACCATGCCGATCTCGTGCGACTCGCGCTGCGCCACGGCCCAGTCGCGCTGCAGAAACTCTTCAAAATAGCCGCGTGAATTGAGGCCAGTCAGCCGATCCTCGCGCAGCCAGCCCGGCAGGCCTGCAGCCGGGCGATCGTCGGTGCGTCGCAGGCGCGCTCCCGCATCGCGGTGGAAGCCAGCCCAGTGCGTAACCTCGCCGGCATCATTCTTGAGCGGCTGAATGAACGCCTCGTTCCAGAACACGGTGCCATCGGGGCGATAGTTGCGCAGCAGGATGCGGCACGCGGCCGCGTTGGTCATGGCCTCACGCAGACGCTGCCGTCCTTCCTGCTCGCGATCCGCACCCTGCAGGATGCGCAGGTTCGAGCCCAGCAAGGCGGTGGCGGGATACCCGCACAGTTGCGTGAAGGCATGATTGACGTAGATAGCCGGTAGATCCTTTGCCTTGGCATCGCAGATCACGATGCCCTCCGGCGCCGCATCCACCATCTTGCGCCACATGTCGATCGACCAATTGTTCATGCCGAACCCGAGTGCAGATGCAAGGCCGGTCGGGCGGTTGCGCGCGCGAGCGCCTCGCGCGCCTGCCGCCACACCGGCGTGGCGTGCAACTCCTCAAGCGACATGCCATCGCGGCCGCGCATGCGCACCAGGCGCAGCTGCGAGACGGGCGAGGGCTCAGGGTGCAGCCGCTCGATAAGGGTGCGCACACCCTCACGATCGTTGCACACGACGAGCATGTCGCAGCCGGCATCGAGCGCAAGGCGCGAGCGCGTCAGGAGATCCCCGACGCTCGCAGCACCGCCCATCGACAGGTCGTCGGTGAATACCGCGCCCTGAAAGCGCAGTTCGCCGCGCAGAATGCCCTGAATCCAGCGTGGCGAGACGCTCGCCGGCTGCGCATCAACGGCCGGATAGACGACGTGCGCCACCATGACCGCCGCAAGACCGTTCGCGATCAGAAGCCGATACGGGGCGATATCATCCTGCAGATCCACAAGCTCGCGCCGGTCCACGGGCAACACCCGGTGCGAGTCCGCGACGACCGCGCCGTGCCCCGGGAAATGTTTGGCGGTCGCGGCCATGCCGGCGTCGCGCATGCCGTGCGCGTACGCGACCGCGAGCTGCGCGACGACGTTGGAGCGTGAATCGAGCGCGCGTTCGCCGATCACCTCGCTCGTGCCGTAATCCAGATCCACGCAGGGCATGAATGAATGGTCGACACCGTGCGCGCGCAGCTCCGCGGCCATGAGCCAGCCGAGGCGACGCGCGAGCTCAAGTGCGGCATCGGCGTCGAGGTCAAATTCGTGCCCGATGCGGCGTGCCGGCGGCAACAGCGAGAAGCCGCTCTTGAAGCGCTGCACGCGCCCGCCTTCCTGGTCGACCGCAATGATGAGCGGCGGTGTACGCGCGGCGTGGATGTCGGCGCAGAGCGCGGCAAGCTGCGCGTTGTCAACATAATTGCGCGAAAACAGGATGACGCCGCCCACCAGAGGATGGCGCAGGAGCTCGCGGTCTTCGCTACCCAGCTCCACACCCGCCACATCAATCATCAGGGGGCCGAGAGTCATGCGGGGCGCTGCAGGAGAGCCAAGGACTCGACGTGCATCGTATGGGGGAACATGTCCAATACACCCGCCGCCTGCAAACTGAAGCCGTAGTCGTGCACGAGCACTCCAACGTCCCGGGCAAGGCTGCCCGGATGGCAGGAAATATACAGCAGCCGTCGCGGGGCCAAGCGTGCGACAGTCGGCAACATCGCCCGCGCGCCGTCGCGCGGCGGGTCCAGCAGCACGTGTGAATAGGCTGCGCGCAGACAGGCAGCCTCCGCGGCCTCGGGCTCCTCCAGGTCGATTCGGTGAAACTGGACATTGCCGAGCGCATGCCGCTCGGCATTATGACGCGCGCGCGCGACGAGTGCCGGATCCCCTTCCAACCCCACCGCCGTGCGCGCGCGCCGCGCGAGTGCCAGGGTGAAATTGCCGATACCACAGTAGAGATCGAGCACCTGCGAGTCGCCGTCGAGTTCGAGCAGCTCCACTGCGCGCGTGACGAGCGCTTCATTCATCTCGCGGTTGACCTGGATGAAATCGGTGGGTGCAAATTCGAGCTGCAGTCCGAATGCCGGCAGGGCGTAGTTGAGCGGTGCCTCCGCCGGCACCTCGGTCAGACGCCGTACGCAATCCGGCCCACCGTGCTGCAGATAGAGCCGCACGCCGTGGCGCGCTTCAAAGACCCGCAGCGCCTCGAGGTCCGCGCTGCCCGGCTCGGCCATCACGCGCAGCACGAGCGCGATCGCATTGTCCGCCACGGCGACTTCGATTTGCGGCACCTGTTCGCGAATATTGAGATTCGTCAAAGCCGCGGACAGCGGCTCGATGAGCGCTGCGGCGCGCGGTGCCAGGATCTGGCAGGTCCTGATCGCGCTCACGTACGGCTTGAAACGCTCGCGAAAACCCACGAGCACGCGGCCCTTTTTGGCAACAAACCGGGCGCTTAAACGCGCCCGGCGGCGATAACCCCACTGGGGCCCGGGCAGTGGCTCGAGCCAGCGCAGCGGGGTTGCGTGCGCCACCCGTTCGAGCGCGTCGCGCAATTCGCGCTCCTTCGCCGCCAGTTGCGCCGCCGGCTCAAGGTGCTGCAGCGCGCAGCCTCCGCATACGCCAAAGTGCGCGCATCCCGGGGTGACGCGCTGCGCCGACTTCTCCAGCACCTCGAGCAGCTGCCCCCCATCGTGATTGCGACGCCGTGTCGCACGGCGAAAGCGGATCGTCTCTCCGGGCAGCGCGCCGGGCACGAACACGATCTTGCCCGCGCGCACGATGCCGTCACCCTCATGCGTGAGAGCGACGACCGCACCCGTCTCAACGCGACTCTCTGCAGCGGCGGCCCTCAAGGCGGCGCTTCCCAGGCACGCAGAAACTCAGCGTAGTGCGGCTCGGCGGAAGAGCTCAGCAGACCCTTCACCCGTTCAAGCTCGGCCGCATGGTGCTCACGCGTCAGCTGGCCGCGCATGAGCTCAAAGCGCAGATAGATGAGGTACGTATTGAGCACGTCGGTCTCGCAGTAGCGGCGCACGCCGAGCGCATTGCCCGCAAGGTACTCGTCCCATACCTGGGCGCCCGAGAAGCCGAGCTTGCCCGGAAGGCGCAGCAAAAGAGCGATGTCGGCGAGCGAGGCGCGGGCGCGCGGCTGAAATCCCGACAGCACGTCCATCAGATCCAGGTGCCGCCAGTGATAGCGGCTCAGATAATTGTTATAGCGAAAGGCGCCGTCGCTGCCGCCTGTTTCCCAGTAGCGCGCCGCCTGCACGCCGGCGGCGAGCGCGCGGTAGTGCAGCACCGGCAGATCAAACCCGGCGCCGTTCCAGGACACCAGATCCGGCGAATACTTCTCGATGCCATCGAAAAAGCGCTCGATGAGCTCGGCCTCCGGGGAGGCGGGTGTGCCCAAGCTCCAGAGCCGCAGCTCCTCGCGGCTGCGCAATGCGCAGGCGATCGCAACGACCCGGTGCTGCTCAAGCGGCAGGAAGTCGCGCCCCGACGCCTGCCGGCAGTGCGCAAACATCGCCTTCGCGACCGCCGCATCGCTCAGGCCCTGCAGGCCGAAGAGCCGCCGTCCGAGCTCGACGTCCGGGACGGTCTCGATATCGAAGATCAGACAATTCATCGGCCACGCGCCGCCACCATGAGTGCGCGCATCTCGCGCAGCGCGCGCGGCAGGCCCACGAGCAACGCATGCGCGACGATGGCATGGCCGATATTGAGCTCGACGAGCTCCTCGATGGCGGCGACCGGCTGCACGTTGTGGTAGTTCAGGCCATGACCCGCGTGCATCTCGATGCCGAGCTTCGCGCCGAGGCGCGCGGCCTCCTGCAGCCGCTTGAGTTCCTGCGCCCGACGCGCGCCCGCCGACTCAGCGTAGGCGCCGGTATGCAGCTCGACGACCGGTGCACCAATCTGCACTGCCGCTTCGATCTGGCGCTCGTCCGGATCGACAAAGAGCGCAACGCGGATGCTCTGCGCCACGAGAATCGCGGTGGCCTCCTTCAGGCGTTGTATCTGCCCCGCCGCATCGAGGCCGCCTTCGGTGGTGACTTCCTGGCGCCGCTCGGGCACGAGGCACACATCTGCCGGCCGCACGGCACGGGCAATGTCGAGCATTTCGTCCGTCACCGCCATCTCAAGATTCATCCGCGTCTTCATCAGCTCGCGTAGCGCGCGCACGTCCTGCACCTGGATGTGGCGACGGTCCTCGCGCAGGTGCAGCGTGATGCTGTCGGCACCGCTCGTCTCGGCGATGAGCGCGGCATGTACCGGGTCGGGAACGCGCGCGCGCCGCGCCTGGCGCAGCGTTGCCACGTGATCGATATTGAAACCAAGCGCAATAAACGAATGACTCATCTCTTATGATCCTTTGCGCGCCATCGAGCGGGCGACCGAGCGCGTCGCGAGTTCCCGTCCATCCAGGCAGTGCGCGAGCGCGGCCTGCAACAGTGTGCGCGCGTCTTTCAACGAGCGCGCATCATGAAGCTCCTCGTTCGCAAGGCTGCCGAGCGAGCGGCCCGCGAGCGCATCCGCCCGCGCGCCTTCCGCAGGAAACAGGCCCTGCCCCGGCCGGAAATGATAATACTGTTCCGGTTCAATGCGTCGCCCGCTCATCGCCTCGGCGAGAAGATCGATGCCGTAGCCGAGTGTCTGCAACAGGCGCTTCTCAAAAATACGCAAGGTGGGCTCGAGCGGCGCGCCCGCCTTCAGGGCCTGAAGCGCGTGGTGGTAGGTGTCGAAGAGCACCGGCTGCGGATCGTGACGCGTCGTGAGGTGCAGCACGAGCTCGTTGAGATAAAAACCGGAGATCAAGTGTTGCGCCGGCAGCTCCCCGGTGTCTTGCGTATTCTCGGCGCCGCTCAAACTGGGCGCCTCGCCGCGGCCGCTCCAGGACAACAGCAGCAGCCGAAACGGCTGCAGCAGCGCAGCAAAGCGCGCTTTGGGACCGCGCACCCCGCGAGCAAAGATGCTGAGGCGCCCATCCTCGCGCGTCAGCACCTCCAATATGCGGCCGCTGTCTCGAAACGGTCGGTGATGCAGGACATAGGCCTGCGCCAGCATCACTCGGCGCGGATTACGCATTACTCGACCCCGAGCTCCCGGAGCGAGCGAGCATCGTCCGCCCAGTCCTCGCGCACCTTGACCCACAGCTCAAGATGCACTCGGCGACCGAGCATGTCATTGAGCTGCAGCCGCACGGCGCGGCCGACGCGCTTTAAGCGCTCGCCCCCGGCGCCGATCACGATCGGCTTCTGCCCCGCGCGGTCGACCCAGATTGACGCATCGACGCGCAGCTGTCCCTGCTCCTCGGCCAGATTCTCGACCTCCACGGCGATGCCGTAGGGAACCTCCTGATTGAGCTCGAGGGTGAGGCGCTCGCGGATGAGCTCGGCGATGCGAAACGACAGATCGCGATCGGTGAGCATGCCCGCCGCAAACATCGCCGGCGCGACCGGCAGGTGCTGCGCGATGAGGTTACGCAGCGCGTCGATCTGATCGGCCTTGCGCGCGCTCACGGGAACGATCCCGCGAAATTCAAGGCGCTTGGCGAGCTCCGCGATATACGGCAGGAGCCGCGCGCGTGGCGAGATCCGGTCGATCTTGTTGACCGCCGCGACGGCCGGCAGGCCGGACTTGGCGATGCGTTCGAGCACCATCTCATCCCCGCGCGTCCATTCGAGTGCGGCGACGACGAACACGCACAGGTCAGCCTCCGCGAGCGCCGCTCCGGCGGTGCGATTCATGGCGCGATTCAGCGCTCGTGCGGCACGCTGCTGCTGCAGGCCCGGCGTATCGACGAAGGCGATCTGCGCATGCGGCAAATGACAGATGCCAAGGATGCGATGGCGTGTGGTCTGCGGCCGCGGCGTCACGATGCTCAGCTTCTCGCCAACGAGCGCGTTCAAGAGCGTCGACTTGCCAACGTTTGGGCGCCCCACGAGCGCAGCAAAGCCACTGTGAAACGCAGCCGCTGCCGGCGTGCTCACACTTTCACCGCCGCGGAGGTGGCGAGCTCCTCGAGGAGGCGCGCGGCGGCCTGCTGTTCGGCACCGCGCCGGGTCGAACCACTGCCCTGCGCGGCTCGTCCAAGTCCTCCGAGCTCACAGCGCACCCAGAAGGTGTGCTCATGGGGTGCGCCTTCGACACGCTCCACCGCATATGTAGGCAGGGCCAGGCCCTGCGCCTGCACATACTCCTGCAGGCGCGTCTTCGCATCCTTCAGGCTCTCCGGCGCCGGCAGCGCTGCGATGCGCGCGCTGAAGAGCGCGCTGACGACACCCCGTGCCGCCTCAAGGCCGCCCTCGAGGTAGATCGCCCCGCAGAGCGCTTCGAGCGCATCGGCAAGGATGGACTTGCGCCGAAAGCCGCCAGTCTTGAGCTCCCCGGAGCCAAGCTGCAGCACCTCACCCAGCCCGAGCGCAGCGGCAACCTGCGCGAGGGACTCGCCGCTGACGAGGCGCGATCGCAGACGGCTCAAATCGCCCTCTGAAGCGCCGGGAAAGTCACGATAGAGCTGTTCGGCGATCAGCAGATTGAGCACCGCATCGCCCAGAAACTCCAGGCGTTCATTGTTCGAGCCGGAGACGCTGCGATGCGTGAGCGCGGAGCTGAAGAGAGCGGCATCGCGCACTGCGTAGGCGAGCTTCTCGAGCACCCATCCTGAAGGCCAGTCCGCGGCCCGCATCGCAGCCGCCCGCGCCGCCTCACTCGATGCGGACGGTCTTATCAAACGAGACGACGAGCGCGATGTTGTAGAAAAGCGGCGCGGTTTCGTCGTAGGCGCTCTGCACGGTCCACGAAGTCCCGTCCCGGCGGATGTCAAAGTCTTTGATGTCGGGGTAGTCGACGCTCTCGACGTTGAGGTGTTTCTCGAGCGAGGTGCGGATGACGAGGGCATTGGTCGTATCCCCGGAGTGCATCTCCGTCACGAGCTGATTCATCGAGCGCGAGACTTTCATGTAGTTCAGATAAACCGGCGCGAGGCGCAGGCCGGCATACCCGATAATTGCGATCGGTGTCAGCAAAAAAATCCAGCCGATGAGAGTCACCCCGCGTTGTCTGCTGTACATGTGTTTCCTCCGAATGAGGCCGTCACTCAATGTGCGCGCCAATCCGGCTCCAAATCGGTCCGCCGGAACGATGCAAATCCCAATTGAACCAAATCCGGGTCGCTTTGCCGACGAGATGATCCTCGGGCACAAACCCCCACACCCTGCCATCCTCGCTGTTGTCGCGATTGTCCCCCATCATGAGGTACTTGCCGGGCGGCACGACAATCTCGGGCATGTCGTCGCTCGGCCCGAGCAGTTCGCTCCCGGTACCGTTGTCCCCGCAAAAGTAGCCGCGAGAGTTGCTGCGATTGCAGCTCGGCGGCGGATCGGGGGTGATATGGAAGCGCACGGGGCATAGCATCGCCTGGTGGGAATGGGCGCCGAGCTGCTCGAGGGCGAGCTGCATATTGAGGTAGCAGCCATCATCGTAGGGCCCGACGACCTTGAAGGGCACAGGTTGGCCATTGATGGTTATGCGATCGTGCGTCACCTGCACATGATCGCCCGGCAGGCCCACGAGGCGCTTGATGTAGTTCACGGACGGATCGCGCGGATAGCGAAATACCACCACATCGCCGCGCTGCGGAGAGTTGATATCGAGGAATTTGCGGTTGAGGACCGGCCAGCGCAGCCCGTAGGTGTACTTGTTGACGATGATGAAGTCGCCGTCGAGGAGCGTCGGCATCATCGAATCGGAGGGGATGCGGAAGGGCTCAAAGACAAAGGCACGCAGCAGCAGCACGACGAGCGCCACGGGAAAGAAGCTGCGCGCATAGTCGACCGTGGCCGGTTCGGGCACCTTGCCCGGGTCCTCGCCTTTGGCCTGCGCGGCGGCGGCGCGCCGGCCGCGTAGCCACACCGCATCGAGCCACCACACCACCCCCGTTACAAGGGTGATGAGCGAGAGCACGAGCGCAAAGTCGAGCCGTTCGGCGACGAGCAGCCGCAGCACCGCGGCCGCGACGAGGAACGGCAGCGCGTAATAGCACAGCGCGATGAGCGGCGGATCGGCTGCGGGTTGCGGCAGCGCGGCGATCTGGCGCCGCGGGCGCACGAACCAGTCATCGATGAGGCACACGAGCCCGACGGGCAACGCAAGCCAACTCAACGCCGAGATGATTTGCATGAGCATGGAATACCTGGCGACTTAGTGTTTGCGTCCGACCTGCAGGACGGCAAGAAACGCCTCCTGCGGGATCTCGACGCGGCCGAGCTGTTTCATGCGCTTCTTGCCTTCTTTCTGTTTCTCGAGCAGTTTGCGCTTGCGCGTCACGTCCCCGCCGTAACACTTCGCCAGCACATTCTTGCGCAGCGCCTTCACGGTTGCGCGCGCGATGATCGCACTGCCAATCGCCGCCTGCACGGCCACTTCGAACATCTGCCGCGGTATGAGTTCCTGCATCTTGTCGACGAGCTCTCGACCCCTCTGGTAGGCGCTGTCGCGATGGACGATGAGCGACAGCGCATCCACGCGCTCCCCGTTGATCAGCATATCAAGTTTGACGAGCGGCGCGGCGCGGAAGTGGCTGAACTCGTAGTCGAAGGAGGCATAGCCGCGGCTCGCCGACTTCAGGCGATCAAAGAAATCCATTACCACTTCGGCAAGCGGCAACTCATATTGCAAAGACACCTGATCGGCAAGATACAGAAGCTTCTTCTGCGCACCGCGCTTGTCGTTGCAGAGCTTTAATACCGCGCCCACGTAATCGGGCGGCACGAGGATGTTGGCGATGATGATGGGCTCGCGGATTTCCGCGACCTCGTTTGAGGGCGGCAGTTTGGAGGGGTTGTCGATGTGCACGACCTCCCCGTCGCTGCACTGCACCTCGTACACCACCGTGGGCGCGCTCGTCACGAGCGCGAGCTGATATTCGCGCTCGAGCCGCTCCTGCACGATGTCCATGTGCAGCAGGCCGAGAAAGCCGCAGCGAAAGCCGAAGCCCAACGCACCGGAGACTTCCGGCTCATAGTGCAGCGCCGAGTCATTGAGGCGCAGCTTCGCGAGCGCATCGCGGAATTTTTCGTAGTCATCGGCGTTGACCGGAAAGAGTCCGGCAAACACGCGCGGCTGGATCTGCTTGAAGCCCGGTAGAGGCGCTTTGCTCGGCCGGTTCTCAAGCGTGATCGTATCGCCGACCGGCGCGCCGTCGATCTGCTTGATGCCCGCGACGACGAAGCCGACATCGCCGGTGGCGAGCAAGGGCTCGGCGATCGACTTGGGGGTGAAGCGCCCCAGCCGATCCACCTCGTGACTGCGCCCGGTCGACATTACGCGGATCTTGTCACCCTGTTTGAGCGAGCCATTCATCACGCGCACGAGCGACACGACGCCCATGTAGTTATCGAACCAGGAGTCGATAATGAGCGCCTGCAGCGGCGCATCCGGATCGCCGCGCGGCGGCGGGATGCGCTCGATCAGTCGCTCAAGCAGATCCACCACACCCTCGCCTGTCTTCGCGCTCACGCGTATCGCATCGCGCGCCTCAATGCCGATGATCTCCTCGATTTCCTTCGCGACGCGTTCAGGATCGGCCGACGGCAGGTCGATCTTGTTGATGGCCGGCAGCACCTCGAGTCCCTGATCGTGGGCGGTGTTGCAGTTGGCGACGCTCTGCGCCTCGACCCCCTGCGTCGCGTCGACCACCAGGAGCGCGCCATCGCAGGCAGCAAGCGAACGGGACACCTCGTAGGAGAAGTCCACGTGCCCGGGCGTGTCGATCATGTTGAGCTGGTAGCGCTCGCCGTTGCGCGCCGTATAGAAGAGCGTGACGCTCTGGGCCTTGATGGTAATGCCTCGCTCACGTTCAAGCTCCATCGAGTCAAGAACCTGGTCCTGCATTTCGCGCGCGGCAAGGCCGCCGCAGATCTGGATGAAGCGGTCGGCTAGGGTCGATTTGCCGTGATCAACATGAGCGATAATGGAGAAGTTGCGAATGAGTCGCATCAAAGCCTCGAGCACGCGTCTGCCGCGAGGATGAGCCCCCCCGTTTGCCGCGGCCGCATTATAGCCGCAGCAGCCGCAGCAGTTCCGGAACGTCGAGCCGGTGGCGGCAGACCACCTCGCCACCGAGGAGCAACACGGGAACATGCACGCCGAAGCGTCGTTGCAGCTCGGCATCCGCGTCCACCTCGACCACATCGAGGGGCGGCAAAGGCACGGTGCGCGAGAGCGCGGCAAGCTCGGCGAGCATCTCCTCGCAGAGCTCGCACTCGCGGCGCCGAACGACGGTCAGTCGAGCGGTATCTTGCGCTTGCGCGCGGATGGGTCAGTGTCCGGGTGAGCCGACCGCGACCGCAGGCTCAGACTTCGTGACCGAGGTCGCAATGAAACGCACGGTGTTCGGCGGGACTTCACCGACCGCGGTGACCTTGTGGCCGTCGATCACGGTAGTGAACGCAGAGGCCGAGCCGACACTTGCAACGCCCGCAACGGTTTGCTGATCCGCAGGCGCCGCGAAGCCTGATTCGACAAACACCGACACGGAGGCAAGGCCGTCCGTGAACACGAGGTGCGCGACTGGATCATGCGCACCGGGCAAGAGCTGCGCCGAGCGCACCGTCATGCGAAAGCCGGGCGGCAGGCGCAGTGCGCTCCACAGCGCCGAGAGGTTCGGCAAGCCGGCGCTCACGGCGGAGGTGGGATCATTACGCACCCACTGATAGCCATCGGTCGCCACATCCGGTCGAAACGCCGAGTCGGGAATGCGATTGGCGAGCTCAAGATTTGCGAACACGACCTGCTCGATGACCCGGCCGTGCGCATCGCAGAGCTGCGTCTTCAGCGGCATCGCGGTCGACTCATCGATCCACAGCCGATAGCCATAGCGAAACTCATCGCGCGGGGTCACGGCGATGACACGCGTATCGCGGCGATTCACGCGCGTGCGCATCACCTCCTCGATGTCGTAGAAGGCGGCGGATTTGTTGTCGATGGCGGGAATGCTGGTCAGAAGCGAAGCGGAGCTTGCGGAGTGCGACACGAGCACTGTGCGCTTGTCGGGCAGATAGCAGGACAGCTCAGCGCCGTTACGAATGAACTCGCGGCCCGAGCCATCAAGGGACGCCAGGCGCTCGGTCACCTGGCCGTTCACGTTGCGGTGGATGATGCGCAGCATCTCCACACGCCCGTCCTGCCAGTGCGCGAACACGCCATCGTAGTTGCGCGAGGTCAGCGCCTGATTCATGCGCTCGAGCCACTGACGGGGCTCCTGAGCGATGGCGCTTGCCGCGGCGGCAAGCGCGAACGCAAGCCAAGTGAGTCGTTCGCTAACGCGCTTGGTCGGCATGGGGATTATTGGATTCGCTGCCGGAGGCCGCAGCCGTCTCCGGTACCCCGTTCGCGGACGCCTCGCTCGCCATCAGCGCCGAGAGCAGATTGGAGCGATTCACGGGCGTTGAGAATTCGCTGTGCGCGACCACGTATTTCGCAAGCTCGGTCGCGGGCACGATCATGTGTGATTCGGTGGCCCGTGGTACGACATAGCTTGCCGGCGCATCGACCGCGGGTGCCACAGGCTTCGGGCTAGCGGCCAGCAGGGTCGGCGCCGGCACAGGGCCCGAGACACCCCCGCCGTGCAGCCAGAGGATGGAAACCGCGGCAACGCTTGCCGCGAGGGCACCGCCCGCAATCGCCTGCCAGGTCCGGTTGAGCGCCAGACGTGCGCGGCGCACCGGCGCCTTTGCAGCGACAGCGACGAGGTCCGTCTCGCCGGCGATCACCGCACTCACCCGCCGGGCGAATCGCCCGCTCAGGTGCACCTCGCCGCGCACCGCCGCACCGATGGATGCATAGCGCGCCCAACGCTCCTGCAACAGCGGGTCGCGCGACAGTCGACGCGCGAGCAGTTCGCACTCGCCTTCGGGCAGCTCGTCGTCAAACATCGCCGACAGCTGACTGTCGAACTCTTCTTTCATCCCAGCTCCTCGGTGCGGCCAAGGCCGCCCTCAAATACTTCGCGCAGGCGCCGATCGATGGCTTCCCGTGCGCGAAAGATGCGCGAACGCACTGTGCCGACCGGGCAGTCCATGCTCGCGGCAATCTCCTCGTAACTTAAACCCTCAAGCTCCCGCAGCACGATCGCGGTGCGCAGGTCCTCGGGAAGGGCTTCCATCGCCGCATTGACGGTGGAACGGATCTCATCGGTGAGCACCAGCCCCTCGGGGGTCTCCGCATCCTTCATGCGCCCCTGCAACTCGTAGGATTCATCAGAATTTTGCATGTCCAGGTCGTACTCGACGGGACTGCGATCACGTGACACGACCGCATTCTTGGCGGTGTTGATGGCAATGCGATAGAGCCACGTATAGAACGCGCTGTCACCGCGAAACTGCGGAAGCGCCCGGTAGGCCTTGATGAAGGCTTCCTGCGCGATGTCCTCGGCCTCGGCCGGATTTCTGACATACCGCATCACGAGCTTCGTCACCTTGTGCTGATACTTCAACACGAGCGCGTCGAACGCCCCTTTATCGCCGCTTTGTACACGCCGCACCAGGCTCAGATCAGTTGCGTCGGCGCTCATCGCACCCACTGACGCCCTGGCGCGCAAGGTTTACGCCTCGCGCGCTGAGTAGACCGGGAAGTCTCAAGAAAGTTCAGGGCAAGAGCCCCCGGCCCAGGCTTGTTCCGCGCCATATGGCAAAGCTGTGACCGACTCAGCACTTGACGGAAAGCGGACTTCAACGGCGCTCTTCGCTGGGGCCGGCGCCGGCGGCAATGCGCCGGACGAGTTCGGCGAGCTCAGGGTCGGGGGGAGTGGCGTGGCCCAGCAGGTAGGCCGCAAGGTCGGGGTCCGCAAAATCCAGCAGGCGCGCGAATGCGCGCCGCTCGGATGCGGCCGCGCCCGCTTTGAGTACTTGCACATAACGCTCGAGCAGAACGTCAAGCTCCTTCATGCCGCGCCGACAGCGCCACAGCAGCCGTCCATCCCCGGCAGGCTCGGCCGAGCTCATGAGCGGCGCTCGAGCAACATCTTTTTGATCTCCGCAATGGCTTTGGCGGGATTCAGATCCTTCGGGCACACGTCGGTGCAGTTCATGATCGTGTGGCAGCGATACAGGCGGAACGGATCCTCCAGCTCATCGAGCCGCTCACCACTGGCCTCGTCGCGGGAGTCGATGATCCAGCGATAGGCCGCGAGCAGCGCCGCCGGCCCCAAGAAGCGCTCGGCGTTCCACCAGTAGCTCGGGCAGGAGGTTGAGCAGCAGGCGCAGAGAATGCACGCGGCGGGACCATCGATTTTTTCCTGATCGCTTTTGGACTGCAGACGCTCGCGATCCGGCGGCGCCGGCGTCTGCGTCTTGAGCCAAGGTTGCACTGCAGCATACTGGGCATAGAAGGTGGTGAGGTCGGGTACGAGATCTTTGACCACCGGCATGTGCGGCAGGGGGTAAATGCGGATCTCGTTACCCAAATCGTTGATGGCGGTGGTGCAGGCGAGACAGTTGACGCCGTTGATGTTCATCGCGCAGGAGCCGCAGATGCCCTCGCGGCAGGAGCGGCGAAATGTCAGCGTCGAATCGATAACCGCTTTGATCTGGATCAGCGCATCGAGCACCATCGGGCCGCAGCCGCCGAGGTCGAGCTCGAAGGTATCGAGCCGCGGCCCCTCCTGGGCGTCGGGGTCGAATCGATAGATGCGGAAGCGTCGCGGTGCGCGCGCTCCCGCAGACGCCCGGTGCACCCGTCCGTTGCGGTTGATGCGCGAATTGCGCGGCAGGAAAAACTGCGCCATCGATATCCTCCGGCCCTACTCTACAAACGTCCCACACACCTTAAGCGTCCTGCCACGTGCACTAATACGTCCGCGTCTTCGGCGCAATCGACTCGACATCATCCGTCAGCGGCTGCAGGTGCACCGGCCGAGAACCGAAACGCACACCACCAGCCACATCGATCCACACGAGCGTGTGCTTGAGCCAGCCCCTATCGTCGCGTTCCGGGTAGTCCTCGCGCGTGTGTGCCCCGCGGCTCTCCGTGCGGTGGGCAGCCGACTGAATGGTGGCGCTCGCCTGCAGCAGCAGATTCTCAAGCTCAAGCGTCTCGATGAGGTCGCTGTTCCACACCAGCGAACGGTCGGCCACGCGCACATCGGCAAAGGCCTTCCACACCTGCGCGAGCTTGTCGATGCCTTGCTGCAGCGTCTCGCCGGTGCGAAACACGGCGGCATCACGCTGCATGGTTTTCTGCATCTCAAGGCGCAGCGCGGCGGTCGGCCGCGAGCCATCCGCAAGCCGCAATCGCTCGACGCGCGCGCGCGCGCCCTCGCCCGCATCGGCCGCGAGTGGGCGATGATCCGTGCCGGGCTTCACCAGCTGCGCGCAGCGCCGCGCCGCTTCGCGTCCAAACACCACGAGGTCAAGCAGCGAATTGGAGCCGAGCCGATTTGCCCCGTGAACCGAGACACAGGCCGCCTCGCCCACCGCCATGAGCCCGGGGACGACAGCATCAGGGTCGTCGGTCTCTCCGGCCGCAACCTCGCCGTGATAATTGCAGGGAATACCGCCCATGTTGTAGTGCACCGTGGGCAGCACCGGTATGGGCTCCTTGCTCACATCGACGCCGGCAAAAATGCGCGCCGTTTCCGTGATCCCCGGCAGACGCTCGTGAAGCACCTCCGGACCGAGATGTTCGAGATGCAGGAAAAGATGATCGTGCTCGTCGCCGACACCGCGGCCCTCGCGGATCTCCACGGTCATCGCGCGGCTCACGACATCGCGCGAGGCGAGATCTTTGGCGTTGGGCGCGTAACGCTCCATGAAGCGCTCGCCGCGAGAATTGGTGAGGTAGCCGCCCTCACCGCGGGCGCCCTCGGTGATGAGGCAGCCGGGCCCGTAGATGCCGGTCGGATGAAACTGCACGAACTCCATGTCCTGCAGCGGCAGGCCGGCGCGCAGCACCATCGCGTTGCCATCGCCCGTGCACGAGTGCGCCGAGGTGCACGAGAAGTAAACGCGGCCATAGCCACCCGTGGCGAGGATGGTCATGTGCGCGCGAAAGCGATGCAGCTTGCCTTCCGCCAAATCGAGCGCGACCACGCCGCGGCACACACCGCCCTCCATGATGAGGTCGATTACGAAGTACTCGACGAAAAACGTCGCCCGGTGGCGAATCGATTGCTGATAGAGCGTGTGCAGCATCGCGTGCCCCGTGCGATCGGCTGCAGCGCAGGTGCGCTGCGCGATGCCCTTGCCAAAATGTGTCGTCATGCCGCCGAAGGGACGCTGGTAGATGCGCCCCTCAGCGGTGCGCGAGAATGGCACGCCGTAATGCTCAAGTTCGACCACCGCCGCGGCCGCTTCCTTGCACATGAACTCAATGGCATCCTGATCGCCGAGCCAGTCCGAGCCCTTGACGGTGTCATACATGTGCCAGCGCCAGTCATCCTCGCCCATATTGCCGAGCGCCGCACTGATGCCGCCCTGCGCGGCGACGGTATGACTGCGGGTCGGGAAGAGCTTGGTGATGCACGCGGTCGAGAGGCCCGCTTCAGCAAGACCCAGCGTCGCGCGCAGACCCGCCCCGCCTGCGCCGATCACAATGACGTCGTAGCTGTGGTCGATCCACGCCGGGGACGCATCACTCACAGGCGCCCCCCGAGGGCGATCTTCAGGATCGCAAAGATTGCGGCGGCCGCAAGGAGCACGTGCGCAAATTCGACGATGACGAGCGATAGGGCTTTGAGGCCGCCGCCGTGCACGTAGTCTTCAATGACCACGCGCACGCCCAGCTGCGAGTGGCGCGCCGCGACGAGCACAAAGAGCACCAGTCCCAAAGCCGTGCTGCCCTGGTGCAGCCAGGCGACGAGAGTCGCGTAGTCGAGTGCGGGCAGCGTCAGCAGTGAGGCAACGAAGCCGATACCGAGCGGCACGAGCGCAATGGAGGTCAAGCGCTGCAGCCACCAATGCTGCACGCCTTCCTTCGCCGATCCGTGGCCAAGGACGCGGCCGAGAGGCGCACGCAGGCTCATTGCGCGTACGCCCCCGGACGCAGCAAGAGATAGGCGAGCGCGAGCGTTGCGATAATGCTCAGCGCGGCGACCCACCACGCACTGCGCCGCGAGCTCCTCCGGTCAAGTCCCCTGCCGGTGTCCCAGATCAGATGCCGAAGGCCGGCGATGAGATGATAGGCAAAGGCGGCGAGCATCAGCGCGTATACGATCTTGAAGATCCCGAGCGCGAGGAGCGCGCGCGCCTGAGCATAGGTGCGCGCGCCGCCCGCGAGCGCCACGAGCCAGTACGCGAGCAGCACGAAGCCCAGCGAGAGAACGAGTCCCGCAAGGCGATTCAGAATGGACGTGACCAGCGTGTACTTGAACTTGTACACCGACAGGTAGGGCGAAAGCGGTCGTTCAGGCATGCTTGTACTTGCGGCGGCTGCAGCGAGGCGCGGCCCTCGCGCGCACGAGAGCGATCAAAAGTCGATGCAGCGACCCTTGCGTTCCCAGTCGCCGAAGCGCGTCGGCTCGGGCCCCGACGGGCCGCCCGTCTCCTCAGGCTTAACATACGGCACTATTTCTTCGGGTACTACTTGGGGATCGGGGGCCGTAGCGGAATGATCGTCGGGGGCGTATCGCATGGGCGACTAGTCTGCCAGAATTCCAGCGGCACGACCACCGGAAACCTCTGCAAAAACAATGCTGAAGAGCGCTGACGACACCTCCGAATTGGTAGCGCTCGCGGACCTGGGCGTGTTGCGCATCGCGGGCGCCGATACCGAGCGCTTCCTGCAGGGCCAGCTCTCCAATGACATGCAGCGGCTGGGAAGCGGACACACACAGCTTTCCGGCTATCACAATCCTCAGGGCCGCGTGATCGCCGTGCTGCAGCTCGTGCGCGCCGCACCCGATGCCGTACTGGCGGTGCTGCCGCGCGAGCTTGCCGCGAAGGTCGCGCAACGGCTCGCGAAGTTCATCCTGCGTGCCAACGTGAAGATTGAAGATCTGTCAGAGAAGTGGCGCGTTGACGGCCTGATCGGACAAGCCGAGCCGGCCGCAGGCGGGCAGGGATTTGTCGCGCGCGTCAGCGCCGATGCCGACCGCTCGCTGCACATCCGGCGCGCGGATGAGGGCGAGAGGGCACGCGGTGATCCGCATCGGTGGCGG